>Ga0070729_10004635_pt1 | contig 14802 bp, 11 predicted proteins | sample tdDd472_FD_66725 | JGI IMG/M metagenome (GOLD analysis project Ga0070729, IMG submission 66725) | Marine sediment microbial communities from the Atlantic coast under amendment with organic carbon and nitrate - tdDd47.2 | ecosystem: Environmental > Aquatic > Marine > Coastal > Sediment | place...
GTCCGGTATTACGCGCAGGCGCGGGAATTGCGGCCGGCGCAGCGCAAGGCCTTCGCCGGACTCGCCGAGCGGCTGAAGCGGATCGAGGACGCGGAAGCCAGGGTTTCCGGTCATCAGCGGACGCTCAACGAGCTGTTCAGCGACCAGGACCGGTTGCGCAAGAACCTGCAATCGGTGCCCCGGGACAGCGATCTGTTCAAGCGCTACCTGGCCCAGATGCAGGCGGACGAGGACGCGATCGAGGCCGGACAGGCGGCATTGAAGGCTTCGCAAAAGGCGGTTGCCGACGCGAGGCAGGCGATGCTCGATTACGCGCGCGGGCTGGAGCTGTAGCGGGGCGCTTCGCCCCGATCTTTGGCACCGGCAGTCGCCTGCATCGGGCAGGGGCATTCCCACAAACGCTTGCGGAGAGCGATCTTCCGGCATAATCCCGTTGTCGACGAACGCCCTCCGCCTCCCGACGCCGGCAGCCGCAGGATTTCACTGCGCATTCGGTCTTCGCCGGAAGTCGAAAAGCGTATCGTCGATTGCCGGGGCACCGAGCAGCCAAACCGCTGCCTGATCGCGGGATTTCGAAAATGAAGACAACGCTTGTCCGTCTGGCGAAGCCGGCGGCTGCCTACCTGGTGTTCGTAGGCCTCGTTTCCGCATGCGTGGTCGCCCTCGACTGGGCGAACCGGCAGGATCCGAAAACCGGTCAATGGGCTGAGATCGCCACCTGGGCGGCTTACGCGGGCCTGGTGCTGGCCGCGCTCCTGCTGATCTGGCTGCTCCGGCAGGTCTTTCGGGGGATCAGGTCGATTTTCGGGTCCGGGCGGAGCTACGTAAACTACTCGGGCCCGGTGCTGCCGGTGGGCCGGCTCATCGAACGTCCGGGCAAGCAAAAAGCCACGGGGATGCTCGATTGGGGCGTTGGGCTCGCGGACGGCGCCTTCGTTTTCGGCTTCGCCCGGGATCTCCACGAGCATTCGAACGGCATGGTCGAGGATTTCCGCCTGCCGTTCGAGGATCTCCGGCATATCGCCGTGCAGGTCCGCGACGACGCGGACATCCAGAACACCGCGGTTTCCGGCATTGTGTCCGACAGCGCGATCAACGCGATCAGCCGCGTGAAGGTTCGCTCGATCCCCACCGGCGCCTATCTGATCCTGTTCGTCGAGACCGCTCCCGACAGAATCGAACGTTACAGTTTCGCGGTGCCCGCGACGATCGGGGCCGGAACCATCCGCGCCTATTCCAAGGCGGTCAGTCCGGCGGTCGATCCCGGCGACGGAACATCCCTCGCCGCCGGCGGGCTCGCCGTCGCCGATGCGTTCGGAACGATCGCGGAAATCGTGCAGACCGGCGATCTCGCGGCCGCGCTCCCGTCGAGCCCGCCCGGGCTAGGACAATTCGCGGGCTTTCTCGCCTCGATCGGCCAGGCGGCGCAGGCGACCGGCACCAACGCGCGCCTCGCCGCCGCGCTGATGGCCGTCCATCTCCAGCGCCATGCGCCGCATGCCCCGGTCACACATCACGAATGGACGAACGAGGCGGCGTGATCGGGAACAGGCCCTAGTCGAGCGTCAGCTTGCCCGGATTCATGATGCCGGCCGGGTCGAACAGGTGCCCCGGTGCTGCATCGCGGATCGCGTCGCCGCTGCCTTCGCCTTCGCCTTCGCCTTAGGCGAGGAGCGGATCGACACGCCGTCCGGCAACTGGTTCTTCGAGCCCGAGGCGGTTCCGGCCGAGTGACTCCGGAAAACCCGTGACATAAATCTGTCACGGGTTGGGCTTCAAAATCGGATCACTACCGGGCCCGGAAGGGGAGACGCGGGAACGTCCCTCCGCCGGGCGGGCGCGGAAAGGATCCGATTTGACAGAAATTGCCGTGTGGGCGTTCGAAAACCGGCGCGCCAATATCTCCGACACCCGCATTGTCTCGGAAACGGCGGGGCCGCCCCCGGAAGGGAGCCTCGTCTTCCGCGTCGACCGGTTCGCGATCACCGCCAATGTCGCCACCTATGCGCGGCTGGGCGAGGAACTCGCCTACTGGTCGATTTTTCCAGGCGCGGCGGAATGGGGCCGGACACCGGCTTGGGGACATGCGACCGTTATCGCCTCCGGCATCGACGGCGTCGTCAACGGTGCGCGCTATTTCGGACTCTGGCCGATGGCGTCGCATGTCGCGCTGGAGGCGCGCCCTTCGCGGCTGGGGCTCAAGGCCACGGCCGCGCATCGGTCGAAAGTCAACCCGGTCTATAACCAGTATCGCGCCGAGGCCGGGTCCGATGCCGGCCGCGACTGGATGACCGCCGTCTTCCATCCGCTGTTCATCACCTCCTTCGTGCTGGGAGAGATGGTCTCCGACGGGGACGCGCCGCAATCGGACGCGGTTCTCATCGTCAGCGCCTCGTCCAAGACCGCGCTCGGGCTCGCCTGGTCGCTGACCGGCAAACGGACCGTCGTCGGCCTGACCTCGGCGCGCAATCGCGATTTCGTCGCCGGCACCGGGCTCTATGACGAGGTCCTGACCTACGAGGGGGCGGACCGGCTCGATCGCGGCCGGCGCTGGGACGTAGTCGATTTCTCCTCCAATCCGAAAGTTCTGGCGGATCTCGTCTCGCATCTGGGCGACCGGCTGGTGCGACTGACCGGTGTCGGCTTCACCCACGATGCCGGCCGGCCGGCCGATATTACCGGCTACAAGGTCTTCTTCGCCCCGGCGGTGATCGAGACGCTGGTGGCGCGGTGGGGGGCGGCCGAATTCGACGGGCGGCTGGGGACCGCGCTCGCGGCATTTTCCGACGCTTGCGGCGGGTGGTTCGAACCGCGATTCCTCGACGGGCCGGAGGAGATCTCGAACGGGTTTCGCTGTGTCCTGGGCGGTTCGGTGCCGGCGAACGAGGTCCTGATCGGCCGGCCGTCCGACCCGCGTCCATAGGGATCGACGCTTGCCCCCGATGGCGTGTCCGCTATTCTCGCGATACGGAACCCGCCGCCGCCCGCACGGGGAACGGTGAGCGATTGCGTCGGGATCCGACGGAGGATCGAACGATGACCGATAGCGAATCCGGACGGCCCGTGGACCGGCGACAGGCGCGTCTCGACCCCGGTTCCGTCTTCGCCGCACCGGAGGACGTGATCCGCCACAAGCGGCTGACCAAGGCCGAAAAGACCGAGATCCTGCGCCGCTGGGCCTATGACGCCAGCGAGGAGGACGTGGCGACCGAGGAGGGAATGCCGGCCGGGGAGGATGGTGATCTGCTGCGGCGGATCCTGTTGTCGCTGAACGAGCTGGTTGGCGGCGTCGACGTCGAAAATGTCAGTTCGGCAAAGCAGCACGGAATTCCGTATTCGGCCGACGAACGGGACTGACGGCGATCCGGGCGACATTCCGCCGGTCAGACGTTGTCGCGCGACTGGCGGCTCCGCTGCGTGTGCTCGATCGAACGCACGGTGCGGATCACTTCCTCGTCGTCGAGCGGCGGGGTGCAGCGCATCCGGTTCCAGCCGAGCAGCAGTTCCAGCGCCACGTCGGGGTCGACGCCGTGCCACAGCAGGTGGCCGGCGAAGGAGGCGATGGTCGAATTGCGTTCGCCTTCGCCAACGCCGGTGCGGGCGAGGGCGCGCCAATAGACCATCGGCCGGCCGAGCCGCTCCTCGCCGCCGAACCGGCTTTCGAGAAGATAGATCGGAAACGGGGCGAGGGCGATCTCGTCGGGGTCGTGTCCCGGCCGCCAGCGATAGGGCTTGCCGGACGGATGGACCGAAGGCGGGACGATGATGACGCCGCCTTCGCCGCGCAGGTCGAGGCCGGGGGCGAAGCCGGCGCGGTTGCGGATTTCGGCCTCGGGACAGGCGAAATAGACGTGCCGGCCGCCGCCGCCGGTAATTGCCTCGACCGTTTCGGGCAGCGGGCCGTGGCGTTCCTCGATGATGCGCAGCGACTCGTCGCCGTCGTGGCGCGGATCGACATCGAGGACAATGAGGTTCGAAATCAGGCCGGTAACGACGGCCAGGTTTGCATCCGGCCATTTCCCGAACCAGCCACGGACAGTCTCCTCGCTCGGCATTTTCGTCTGGAAGGCCTGCCAGCGGACGATCGGGTGCTTGGCCCGAGGTGCTGCCGGAATCACCGCCCAGCCCCGGGCGAGGCAGGCGAGCGCGGCATCGAGATGCGAGGGGTCAGTCATGGCGTCGGCGCGGTAGGGGTTCCGAATGAATCAAGACAATCCGTTGGCCTTGTTTGTTGAGGCTTCGGTTGAAGCGCTGGGCTCAGCCTTCGAGGCAATGCGGTTTCGGAGAGCCTAGCTCCGAAACCGGCCGCGCTCAATCTGCGGAAATCCAACGGTTTTCGCGCCGGATGCGGACGGTCCGCAACAATCCGCTTGACTTACTAAACCGTATCGTAAAATCTTTAATCCTAAAATAATTTGCCGCAATGGAGGGGTCGGCGGATGCTGCAGGAACGTATCGAGGGCAAGTGGATCGCGTCGTTCCGGCGGGTGATGCGGCTCAACGGCATCGGCGAGGGCACCCCCGTCGCCGTGGTCGCCGAAACCCAGTCCCGGCCGGTGATCCAGCATCTGGCCGAACTGGCGCTTTACGATCTCGGCGCCTCCTATTCGACCATCCTGCTGCAAACCCCCGAACAGACCGCGCCAGTGCCGGTGAAGTCGACCGGCGCGTCGAACGCGATTCAGGGCATGCGCCACGTGGTCGAGGCGCTGAAACTGGTCGACGTGGTCGTCGACGTCACCGTCGAGGGCCTGCTCCACGCCGAGGAATGGCCGGAGATCGAGGAGGCGGGCACGCGCCTGTTCGTGATCTGCAACGAGCATCCCGAAATCCTCGAACGCACCGAACCGACCGCCGATCTCGGCCCGAAGGTGGCGCGCGGCATCGCCCTGCTCGACGCGGCGAGCGAAATGCGGGTCACCAGCGCGGCGGGCACCGATCTCACCGTCGACCTGCGCGGCGCGCCCTGCGGCGGCACCCCCGGCTTCACCACCAGGCCCGGCGGCGTCGCCCATTGGCCGGGCGGGCTTTGCCTGGCGTTTCCGGGCAAGAACACGGTCAACGGCCGCATCGTCATGGATGTCGGCGACATGAACCTGACCTTCAAGGACTACCTGCGCGATCCGATCACCTTCGAGATCGCCAACGACTACGTCACCGATATTGTCGGCGACAATCTCGATGCCGACCTGTTCCGCGAATATATGAGCGCCTGGGACGACCGGGACGCCTACGGCATCAGCCATGTGGGCTTCGGCGTCAATTCGGCGGCGCGCTGGGAATCGCTGCGGCTCTACGACAAGCGCGACGTGCAGGCGGTCGAGCCGCGCGCCTGGGCCGGCAATTTCCTGTGGTCGACCGGCTCGAACCAGTATGCGGGCCGCTACACGCTCGGCCATTTCGACCTGCCGATGCGCCGCTGCACCGTCGCGCTCGACGGCGTGCCGGTCGTGGTCGAGGGCAGGCTTCAGGGCGATCTCGCCTGAAAATCCAGACAATCACGGAGAACGCGCGAATGAGCCGCATCGAGGACTATTACGACATTTCCGATTGGCGCGAGGTGCATGTGCGCATGCTGCGGCTCGCCAACGAACTGGGCCAAAACGCCTGGGCCGAGCGCGCCGTCGTCCACGACCGGGACGCCTCGTTTCCGACCCGGAACTATCGCGACATGGCCGAACACGGGTTCCTCAAGCTGGTGATCCCGGAGGAATTCGGCGGCCTCGGTCTCGAGTTCTGGGAATATGCCACCGTCGCCGCCGAGATCGGCAAGTATTGCGCGTCGACCGCGATCACCTTCAACATGCACACCTCTGCGATGCTGTGGTCGCGCTATATGTACGAAATGCCGAACCTGACGGCCGAGGAGAAGGCGGCCTTCGCGCCGATGCGCGCGCGCCAGTTCCGCAAGGTGGTCGAGGACGGCGCGATCTTCTCGCAGCCGATCTCGGAGGGCGGCACCAACTGGACCTCGCAGCCGATCCGCACCTCGGCAAAGCGGGTCGATGGCGGCTGGGTGCTCAACGGCATGAAGAAGTTCGCCTCGCTCGCCGGCAATTGCGACTACTACTCCGTCCTCTGCACCGAGCATTTCGAGGGCCAGGCGCCTCGCCACGAGGACTGCCTCGACTTCGCGGTTCCCGCCGACGCGGAAGGGGTAACCATCGTCGGCGAATGGGACCCGATGGGCATGCGCGCCACCTCGTCCAACGACCTGATCCTCAAGGACGTGTTCGTCAGCGAGGAAGACCTGATGATGCCGCGCGGCGTGTTCATCAAGACGCTGCCGAACTGGCCGCACATGATGGCGCTGCTGTCGCCGGCCAATATGGGCCTGTCGCAGGGGGTCTACGACTTCACCGTCGACTATCTCAGGGGGACGCTTGCCGACCAGCCGCCGATCGACCGGCGGGTCTATCCGACAAAGCGGGCGAGCGTCGCGAAGATGTTCCAGCAGCTCACGCTGATGCGCTCGAATTTCCTCCGCGTGATGCAGGAGGCCGGGCCGTTCCCGAGCCAGGAACAGGTGATGCGAATGTATGTCAGCCAGATCGCGGTGATGGACGGGGTGCAGGAACTCGCCGCGCTCGCCATCCGCACCTGCGGCGGCCAGACCATGCTCAAGACCCTGTCGCTCGAACGCATGTATCGCGACAGCCGTTCCGGGGCGCTGATGCTGCCCTACACCACCGAGATCATGGAGGACTATCTGTCGATGATGACCGTCTACGAGGCGGGCGAGGTCGACGACGTCAGCCAGGACATGGTCTCCGCCCGTGTGTCGATGTGGCGGCCGCCGGTGGAAGCGGCCTGAGGTCCTGCCCGGATGGGAAACGAAACCGTCCATGCGACCCGCGCGATCGATGCCCCGGCCGACGCGGTCTGGGCGGTGGTGCGCGCCTTCGACGGCGCCTGGCATCCCGACATTGTGACCAGCGCGGTCGCAACCGGCGCGGACGGCGCGCTGACCCGCCGCTTCGAAGGCTCGGACGGCGGCTTCTACGCCGAGCGGCTGACCTATTTCAGCGACAGCGACCGTACCTTCCGCTATGCGCTCACCGAAGGGATCGAGGGCTGCCGGGATTATCGGGCCTGCGTCGAGGTCCGGCCGGCGGACGCAGGCGGGTCGATCGTCGACTGGTGCGCCGAGATCCGCGCCGATTCGGAACGGCTGCCGGACATCGCGAGCGGTACGCGGGTGATCTTCGAACGCGGCCTGGATCGGCTGGCGGCGGACCTGCCGGCGGTGGCGAGCCCGGCGAGGCCGCGCCGGAAAAAACGGGCGAAGACGGTTCGCCGGAAGATCGACGGCGCACCGTGGCTGTCGGTTCTGACCACGGAAACCGCGACCGACAGCGGCCCTCTCGTCCTGTTCCTGCACGGGATCGGCGGCAATGCCACCAATTGGGACGCCCAGATCGATGCGCTCGGCACCGGCGCCCGCGTCGCCGCGCTCGACATGCGCGGCTACGGCGAAAGCGAGCCGGGCCTCAATCAAAGCCGTATCGAGGAGTATTGCGAGGACATCCTGCGGGTCGCCGACAGCTTCGATGCCACCCGGCTGATCCTCGTCGGGCTGAGCATGGGAAGCTGGATCGCGACCAGCTTCGCCATGCGCCATCCCGACCGGCTCGCCGGACTGGTGCTCGCCGGCGGCTGCACCGGCATGTCGGAGGCCGAGCCGGAAGAACGGGACGCGTTCAGGGCCGCGCGGCTGGCGCCGCTTGAGAACGGCGAGACACCGGCCGATTTCGCCTCGGCCGTGGTCGATCTCATCGCCGGCCCGAATGCCGACGCGGCGATGCGCGAGGCGCTGCGGCTTTCGACCGCGTCGATCCCGGCCGAGAGCTATCTCGACGCGCTCACCTGCTTCTGCAACCCGGTCGAGCGCTTCGACTTCTCGCGTATCGGCTGTCCGGTGCTGATGATGACCGGGGATTTCGACAGGCTGGCCCCGCCGGAGGAAATCCGCGGCGTCGCCGGGCGCATCCACGACGCTATCCTCGAAGACGGGCGGCTGCCGGACGTGCGCTTCGAGGTGATCGCGGGCGCCGGCCACCTCTGCAATCTCGAGGCGCCCGAGGCATTCAACGGCCAGCTGGCTGCGTTTCTCGACCGCCTGTTGGGTGCCGGGCAGGGCGCCGCCGGACGGCTTCAGCAGCGCCAGGCCGAGAAGCGCAAGCGTATCCTCGACGCGGCGCTCGCCGAATTCTGCCGCAACGGCTTCAACGGCGCCTCCATGGACGCGATCGCCGCGGCCGCCTCGGTGTCGAAGCCGACGCTCTACCAGTATATCGGCGACAAGGACGCGCTGCTCACCGCCGTTTTGCAGACCGGGCGCGACCTGCTGATCACGCCGCTCGAAACCCCCGACGGTTCGCTGGTCGAGCGGCTGTGGAACTTCTCCTGGACCTATGCCGATTTCGTCCTGCGGCCCGACATGCTGTCGCTCGCGCGGCTGATCCTCGGTGACGCGGCGCGGCGGCCGGATGCGGCGATCGCCTATCACAATGCCGGACCGGGCAAGGCGTTCAAGGGCATCGTCGGCTTCGTCGGCGAATGCGTGAAAGCGGGGCAGTTGCGGGTGGACGACGTTGAACTCGCCGCGCAGGATCTGTGGTCGCTGATCCTGTCCGGTCCGCGCGACCATCATCTGCATTTCGTCGAGGACACGCCCGACCGGGGAGAGCTGCTGCGTTCCATCGGCCATGGATTGCGGGTATTCCTGAAAGTCTATTCCACCGACCCGCAGGTGGATCTAGCGGCACTCGACGAGCGGATATCACGCCATAGCGCGGAAATCGGGGCTCGGAAACTGGAGCAGGCCTGAATGAACACCTCCACCGAACGAAACCGCCTGGTCACGATCGCGGTCATCGACACCAACGGCCTGCTGCGCGGCCAGAAGATCTCCAGCCGCAACCTGCCGGCGGTGATGCAGGGCGGCATGGGCATGGCGCCCGCGCAACTGGCGCTCGATCCCACCGACGTTATCCTCGAAATGCCCGGCGTCACCGACGACAGCGCCGATTTTCACGATTCTCCGCTGAAGGTGGACCAGTCCAGCCACCGCCAGATGCCCTGGGAGTCGCCGTCCGACAGCACCCTCTATCTGGCGGAGTTCACCGGCGACGCGGCGAATTTCTGCCCGCGCAGCCTGCTGCGCAAGGTGCTGATGCGGGCGAGCGAGATGGGCTTCGTGCCGAAATACGGCCTCGAGCAGGAGTTCACCCTGTTCAACGAGACCCCGTCGAGCCTCGCCGAGAAGGGCTACGACAACCTGGTGACCGCGACGCCGCATGCCAGCCACGACCTGTTGATCTACCAAAGCCTGCAATCGGACTTCTATGCCGAGGTCGCGGACATGTGCGAGCTGATGGGCATCGACCTTGCGAAGGTGCACGAGGAGATCGGCGGCGGCTTCATGGAAGCATGCATCTCCGCGCATACCGGAATGACGCCGGCCGACCAGGCGGTGCTGCTCAAGAATTTCCTCCGGGTGCTCGTCATGCGTCGCGGCCAGACGCTCAGCTACATGCCGCGCTGGTCGGAGGACGCCGACAGCCAGTCCTGCCACATCCACGTGTCGCTGATGAACCGGGAGGCCAAGCCGGTGTTCTACGATGCCAGCGATCCCAACGGCATGTCGGAGACTTTCCGCCATTTCGTCGGCGGGTTGCAGGCGCATCTGCCCGGACTGATGCTGGTCTTCGCGCCGACGGTCAACGGCTGGCGCCGCTTCGCCGAGGGCACTTTCGCACCGCCCGCCTTCACCTGGGGCGTCGAGAACCGCACCACCTGCTTCCGTGTGGTTGGAGAAGGGGCGGGGGCCAGGCGGGTGGAGAACCGGCTGCCGTGTTCGGATACCAATCCGCATCTGATCGTCGCGGCGACGCTCGCCGCCGGTCTTGCCGGCATCGCCGACCGGATCGAGCCGACCGCGCCGACGATCGGCAACGGCTACGTCCCCGGCGCCGGCGAGGGCGCGCCGCTGCATGCCGGAATGGCCGAGGCGATCGAGGCCTTCGAGGTATCGGACTGCGCCCGCGACTGGCTCGGACCGCGCTTCGTCGAGACCTTCAGCGCCACGCGGCGCCAGCAGCTCGCCCAGTTCGAGGGCAAGACGCTGGTCGACGAACGCCGCCGCTTCTTCGAACTGGGGTAGGGGACCTGGGGTACGGGATCGGGATGAGGGCAATTAAGGACGACTTCCTGCAAGCCATGTCGAACGCCGCCAGTTCGGTCTGCGTGGTGACCACCGACGGGGTCGGCGGCAAGGCCGGGGTGACGGTCTCCGCCATGTGCTCGGTCTCGGTCGACACGCCGACGCCGTCGCTGCTGGTCTGCGTGCACCATGAATCGCCGGCCTGCGAGGCGATCCGCACCAACCGGGTGTTCTGCGCCAACCTTCTGACCGCCGGCCAGGCGGCGATTTCCGACAGCTTCGCCGGCCGCACCGGCGCGAAGGGGATCGACAAGTTCGATTGCGCCAGCTGGACCGACGTGGTGACCGGCGCGCCGGTCCTCGACGGCGCGCTTTCGCATTTCGATTGCCGGCTGGTGCACGACATGTTCGTCGGCTCGCACCGGATCTTCATCGGCGAGGTCGAGGCCGTCGGCTCGCTCGGTTGCGGCAAGCCGCTGATCTATCACCATCGCGGCTACGGCATCCCCGAAAGGCTGAGCGCATGAGCGCCGCGCGCGGCCTGGAGGTCATCGGCTGCATGGCGACCGCGTTGAGGAAATAGGGCGCTGGCCCGAAAAAAAACCGGACGGGACTTGCGTCCCGGCCGGTCCGGATCATGAGACGGCGGCGGACCCGGGGAGCGGTCCGCCGCCGTCTTCGTCTCAGGCGAGGCTCAGCCGACGAGTTCGCCGTCGGTGCGGGTCACCGCGATGATCGCCGAACGCGGGACGCTGTCGCCGCCGCCGGGCCAGTTGCTGTGGCCGCGCTCGCCGGGATGCTGGATGCCGATGAACATGGTTCGGCGGTCCGGGCTCCAGGTGAGGCCGGTGACTTCGCATTCCTTCGGGCCGACGAGGAAGCGGCGGATTTCGCCGGTCACCGGATCGCCCGCCAGCATCTGGTTGTTGCCCTGGCCGGCGAAGTCCTTCTCGTTCGAATAGTTTCCGTCGGTCTGGATCCACAGGACGCCGTTGGAATCGAACTTCAGGCCGTCTGGCGAGTTGAACATGTTGCCGGCATTGACGTTCTTCGATCCGGCGCGGGCGTCCTTGTGGACATTCGGATTGCCGGCGAGGACGAACAGGTCCCAGGCGAAACCCTTGGCGGTGTGATCGCCGCCGTTCGGACGCCAGCGCACGATCTGGCCGAACTTGTTGGCCTCGCGTGGATTGGGGCCGCCGACCGGGGTCAGTTCGCCGCCGGCGTTCGGCTTGATGCCGCGGTTCTTGTTGTTGGTCAGCGCGCAATAGATCTCGGCCGCGTTGGGATTGGCGGCGACCCATTCGGGCCGGTCCATGGTGGTGGCCCGCACCTTGGAGGCGGCGATGCGGGTATGGATGCAGATCTCCGCCAGCGGCATGCCGGTGGTTTCGGGCGTCAGCTCGAGCCATTCGCCGGAGCCGTTGTCATGGAACCTGGCGACCGACAGGGTGCCTTCCGTGAGCAGCGATTCCGTTTCCAGGCCCGGCGCGAACACGCCCTTGGAGACGAAGCGGTAGATGAACTCGCCGCGCTCGTCGTCGCCCATATAGACGACCACGTGGCCGTCATTGTTGACGACGCATTCGGCGTTCTCGTGCTTGAAGCGGCCGAGCGCGGTGCGCTTCTTCGGGGTCGAATCCGGCTTGCGCGGATCGATCTCGACGATATAGCCGGCGCGGTTGGGCTCGTTGGGATGTTTGGAGACGTCGAAGCGCTCGTCGATCGAGGCCCAGCCGTAACCCCAGTCCTTCGACGAGACGCCGTAGCGCTTGAGCTCGGCGGAAACCTTGTGTTTCTCGTCGGCGGCGGAGAAGTAGCCGTTGAAGTTCTCCTCGCAGGTCAGATAGGTGCCCCACGGGGTGCGCCCGGCGCCGCAATTGTTCCAGGTGCCCAGCGATTTGGTGCCGGTCGGATCGGCGGCGGTCTTCAGGAGATCGTGGCCGGCGGCGGGGCCGGTCAGCATCGTCTCGGTGTCCGGCGTGATGCGGCGGTTGAACGGGCTGTCCTTGACGACGCTCCAGGATCCGTCCTTGAAGGCGATCTCGACGACCGAGATGCCATGGGCGGCCTTGCCCTTGGCAACGTCGTCGGCATTTGCCGCCTTGCCGCCTTCGCGGTTGCCCCAGATGATCTTGCGGTTGGTGTATTCGTTGTTGACGGTCAGCAGCGTCTTGTCGCCGTGGGAGAAGACTTCCATACCGTCGGTATTGTCGCCGAAGGCGCGCGCCTGGCTCGCCGCGGTGCCGCGGGTGGCGAGATCGAATTCCGGCGCGTCCGACCACAGCGGGTCGCCCCAGCGGACAAGGATATCGGCCCTGTATCCCTCGGGAACGGTGACCTTGTCGTCGGAACTGGCGGCGATCGCCTTGAACGCGAAGCGGTCCATTGCCGCCTTGGCGGGCGTGGAAAGGAAGGTGCTGTCGAGCAGCGCGAAGCTGCCGAAGGCGAGCGCGCCGCCGAGCAGGCCGCGGCGGCTGACTGCGGATTCGACGATGCTGTCGAAATCGGTTTCTCCGGGACGCGGAGCGACGATCTCGTCGAATTCGTCGAAGGACAGGTCGGTGGAGTCGGAAGGAGCCATTGGGGAAACCTCGGTTGAAGAATGCCAGTCTGAACCCGCCGGAATCCGCATTCGCGGGTGGCTGTACGGTCGGTCGGTTCGGGTGGGCGGTTCGTGTGGTGGTTCGTCTCTGACCCACGTTCCGCGACCGGTGCGAACGATGATTTCGGCGAGGTTGACTCCGCTATAGGTTTCCCCGGTATCGCTTTTGTGACAGGCGCGGCGCCATCCGTGGATCGCGCGCCGCGCCTATGCGCAATGCCGGATCAGTAGGTGAATTCGATCCAGGTGACCGCGTCCTTCATAGCCGGGTCGGTGCGGGCCGCGATCGTCTCGCCGTTGAAGGAAACGCTGACGCTCTCGGCGGTAGAATCGCTCACCGGAACGCTGACCTTCCAGATATGCGGGACCGGCACGTCGGCGGGAATGCCGGGCATCTGCTTGCCGTTCACCGTGGCCTTGTCCTCCGGCCCGATATAGCCGCGCGGCCGCATGATATTGACCGTCGAACCCTTGGCGAGCGCCGGATAGAGCCGCAGGTTCAGATAGTGATACGAGCGGGGGAAGGCCGAGCGGAAAATGCGGGTCACCGGATATCCGTCCGCCTCGATGACGAACTCGTAGGTCTGGTCCGGACTGGCGGCGAATTCGCCCCACATGCCATCGGCGCCGACCGTTTTGGTGTAGACCGCATCGCCTTTTCGGGCGCCGGTCGCCGGATCGGTGGCGAAGATGCTCAGCTTCGCGCCGGCGAGCGGCAGGTTGGTCGGCGAGCCGTTGGCGAAACCGCTGATCTCGCCGCTCAGCATCACCTTGTCCTGGGCGACGATGTCGAGCGTCTTGGGATCAATGCCGGTGACGGCCTCGTACATGATCGCGAAGGCGGCCGGCGAATAGGCGGTCTCGCGATGATCGACGCCCGGCAGCACCCGGTTGTCGGCGCCCTTGAGCTCCGGCGAGGCGTAGGTCGCGCCGGTGGGGTTGCCCGGCCGGCCGATGAAGCGCGCGTCGGGCTGCGAATAAAGGTCGAACTTGTCCGACCGGATGATGGTTACGGGCACGCCGGCGGGCAGCAGCGGCGGCGCGTTCAGCGCCTTGAGGAAGATGCCGGCGCCGTTATATTCCGAGCCCTCCGCGGCGCCCGGTGCGACGAAGACGCCGTTATGCACGCAGCCGGTGAGGATCATCCGCTCCACCTTGGCCTCGCCGCCGAAATTCTTCACGTAGTTGCGCGAGGTCTGGCAGCCGCGGGAATTGCCGATCAGGATCACCTTCCCGGCGCCGGTCGCCGCAAGCACCTTGTCGACTTCCGCCGCCACCGCCTTTGCCGCATCGGCGGTCGAAGAGCGGTTTTCCGCGGCGACGCGATCGTCGCCGCGGGCCGTGGGATGGTCGATATCGACGGCGAACAGGCGGTCGGCCGGATAGCCGTTGCTCTCGAACCGCCAGGTCGGCCCGATCCACAGGCCGGCGGTGTCGCTGTCGCCATGCACGAACACGATCGGCGTCTCGCCGGCGGCATGGCTCGCGACGGTCGAGGCGCCGGCGAGCAATCCGGCCGCCAGCAGCCCCAAAACAGTGGTTTTCATGAAAGTCCCTCCCTGGATTTTTATGGCGAGAGCGTAGGTTGCAATCGGGGACTTGTCTAAGAATTTGTCCTCAATTTCGTGACACCCCGGCGCTGCCGCCAGCGCTCCTCACTCGCGCGCGGCGAGGAACCAGCCGAGCAGGGTGGCGAGCACCAGGACTGCGAGGCCCGCGCGCACGAAAAACCGGCGACGGGAACGCCACCGGGCGGAGTTCGCCCGATGACGGCCCGCCGCCGGCCGGCAAGCATGCCTAAACCTTACGCCGGATTACATATGCCGGATCAGGGGCAGAACCAGATCGGTCCGATCTTCCAGCAGCCGCGACGACGCCTATGCGGCGGGGCGCCGCGACCATACCAGCGGCGACAGCGCACGACGCGGTGGCGGCGTATATGCCGGTGGCGGGCACGACGGTGCCAGCGATGCACCCGGCCCCAGCGGCAGCGGCGATGGCGACCATGCACCTTGGTGACGGCGCTGCCGCT
>Ga0070729_10004636_pt1 | contig 14801 bp, 10 predicted proteins | sample tdDd472_FD_66725 | JGI IMG/M metagenome (GOLD analysis project Ga0070729, IMG submission 66725) | Marine sediment microbial communities from the Atlantic coast under amendment with organic carbon and nitrate - tdDd47.2 | ecosystem: Environmental > Aquatic > Marine > Coastal > Sediment | place...
TAGCCGAGTGCCTTCAACAGGCCGATCTGCTCGCGTTCCAGCGCGATCAGGCGCGACAGGATCATGTTGACCAGAAACGCCGACACAAGCAGGAAAACCGGCGGAATGACCCTGGCCATGGCCTGAAGCTGGGTCAGTTCGCTGTCGAGAAAGGCGTGGCTGGTCTGGTCCTTGCGCGGATAGGCGCCGGTGCCGCCATAGGGAGCGAGCAGCCGGTCGAGGGCTTCGATGACGGCGGTCTCGTTGGCGTGAGGCAGCAACGCCAGCGAGACGTCGTTGAACGCATCCTTGAGATCGGTGAGACCGGCGAGCTCGGTGCGCCGCATCCACAGGATGGCGAAACGCCTGGGATCGGGCACGATTTCGCCGGGGCCGACGGCATAGATATATTCCGGCGACAGCGCCAGCCCGGCGATGCGGAAGGTCACCTTGTGGCCCGACAGCGTGCCCGAGAATTTCGAGCCGACATGAAATCCGTGCGCCTCGGCGAAGGTCGCGGAAACGACCACGTCGCCGCGCTGTCCCGGTTCCGGCAGCCGGCCGGCGCGCAGGTAGAGGCGGTTGAGCGGCGCCTCGCCGTAATCGGGAATCGACAGTACCTTGCCGGTTGCCGGCTCCGGCATGCCGGGAATGTCGAGCAGCACGGAATCGGCGATGCGGGCATCGACCGTCATCACCCCGTCGATATGCTCGATCCTCCGCTTGAGCTCCATCGGCGCTCGGGTGGCGCTGGCGAAGATCGAACCGAAGCGGTTGCGCTCGTAATAGGCAGCACGGGTCACTTCCAGCGAGCGGTAGGCGCCGACAGCAAGGATCAGGGTGGCGACGCCGCAGGCGAGCACGGCCGAAACCGCCAGCGCCTGCGGCGCCAGCCGGACGAGGTCGCGCAGGAGCTTTCGGTCGAGCGCCCGCATCACCACTCCATCTCCGCCGGCGTCAGGCGGTTCTCGTTGAGTTCCTCGCGGATGATCTCGCCGTCGGCGAAATAGAAAACCCGGTGCGCGAGCTGGCGGATGACGACGTTGTGGGAAATGATCGCGGTGGTCGTCCCCAGTTCGCGGTTGATGTTGGTCAGCGCCTCGAGGACCAGGCGGCCGGTCTTGGAATCGAGCGCGCCGGTGGGCTCGTCGCACAGGAGCACGGCCGGGTTCTTGGCGATGGCGCGAGCGATCGCCACGCGCTGCTGCTCGCCGCCGGACAATTGCGCCGGGAAATGATCCATGCGGGCCTCGAGGCCGACCAGCTTCAGCGCCTCGGCCGGATCCATCGGCTTTTCGGAAATCTCGGTCACCAGCGAGACGTTCTCGCGGGCGGTGAGGCTGGGGATCAGGTTGTAGAACTGGAAGACGAAGCCGACATGGCGGCGGCGGAAACGGGTGAGCAGGCTGTCGGACGCCTTCGACAGGTCGAGATCGCGGAACAGGACGCGGCCGGAAGTGGCGGTGTCGAGGCCGCCGAGAATGTTGAGAAAGGTTGACTTGCCGCTGCCCGAGGGGCCGAGCATCACCGAAACCTCGCCCTCGTGCAGGACCGCCGAGGCGCCGCGCAGGGCCTGGATCTCGATTTCACCGGTCCGATAGGTCTTAGTCAGGTTCTCGATGGTGAAAACGGCCGTCATGCCCGCAACATAGGCATTTCCACGACAAGTGGAAGACACGAACGGATCGAGACGATTTCGAGCGGGTTCGCGCTGCCCGGATCGTTGCTGAATTTCCGCGGTCGGTATGCCGTCCCCCCCCTCATGGGCGCCAAGCCCGCCCGGCGCGTCGCGGACGCCTTCGGGCCAGGCCCGGGGCGGGAACCGGCTCCGGCTTTCCGGATCGACGGTACGGAAACGGACCGCGGTCTTGCCCGTGGGAAGAAACGTCAGGCGGTGGCGGCGACGGGAACGGGTTCGGCCCCGCGGTCGGAGGTCGAGACGTTGAACTTGTCGACCCAGGGCGACGGACGGCCGTACAGATAGCCTTGCGCGAAGGGACAGCCGGCCGCCTGCAGCAGAGTGGCCTGGCCGATGGTCTCGACGCCCTCCGCCGTGATCGCGATGTTCAGCGCCCGGCCGAGCGCGACCACCGTTCCCACCACCGCGGCGGCCTGGGAATCATTATCGATATTGCGGACGAAGGACTTGTCGATCTTGATTTTGTCGTAGGGGAACTTGGTGACGTGGCTGAGGCTCGAATAGCCGGCGCCGAAATTGTCGAGCACCACGCCGACGCCGAGGGTCTTGAGGTCGAGCAGCGTGTCGGTGACGTGCTCGATGCCGTCGATCAGCACGCTCTCGGTGACCTCGAGCTCCAGCCGATGCGGTTCGAGGCCGCTTTCGTCCAGCGCCGCCTTGATCTCCTCGATCAGATCCTCGGACTGGAACTGGCCCGGCGACAGGTTGACAGAGATCGAGGCCGGGCGCGACCAGCTCGCCGCCTGCTTGCAGGCTTCGCGGATCACGTAATTGCCGATCTCGCCGACCAGGCCGGAGGCTTCGGCGATGTCGAAGAACTCGCCCGGTCCCATCAGGCCGTCCTCGCTGTGCTCCCAGCGCACAAGCGCCTCGTAGCCGACCACCTGGGTGGTGTTGAGATCGACCTGGGGCTGGTAGAAGACGCGGAATTCCTCGCGATCGATGCCGGTGCGGAGCTCCGCCTCGACCCGCTGGCGGCGTCGCACGGCGGCGTCCATTTCCGGCTCGAAGAAGCGGTAGTTGCCCTTGCCTTCCGACTTGGCGCGGAACAGCGCCAGCCGGGCGTTCTTGAACAGGCCCTGCGCGTCGTGGCCATCGGCGGGTGCCAGCGCGATGCCGATATTGACCGTGGCGGTGACTTCGCGGCCGCTGACGCTGTAGGGCATGGTCAGGGCGGCGGACATGCGGCGGGCGAAATTCTCGACCACCTCGTGATCGGTGCTGCGCGGCAGCAGCACGGCGAATTCGCCGTCGGACAGCATGCCGAGGATCTGCCGGGGCCCCGCCTTGACGGATCCCAGACGCTTGGAAAACTCGACCAGCAGACCGTCGCCGATGGAATGGCCGAGGGTGTCATTGACCAGCTTGAAATTGTCGATGTCGAGCAGGCAGACCGCGAAGCCCTGCTGCCGCTTCGAGCTGCCGTCGCCGGCGGCGGCCGCCATCTCGTCGACGAGGTCGAGCAGGCCGCGACGGTTGAGCAGGCCCGTGACCGCATCGTGGCCGGCGAGATGCCTGAACCGGGATTCCTGCCGCCATGCGGACATCAGCTGGCGCACCACCAGGATCAACAGCAGGGCGGCGGCGAGAGCCGCACCGATATTGGTGATCTGGGCGCTCGATTCGAAGGTATTGGCGGCAAGCGCCCGGTAGCCGGTGAGATCGGCGTCGATGCGGAGATAGCCGACGATCACCGAACCCTTGAGGACCGGCGCGAAGACCACCGCCCATTGCGCCTTGTCCGGGCCGGAGATGACGCGGGCCACGGGATCGGTGGGGTAGTTTTCGGTGATGAAGCTCTTCTGGTCGAAATGGGTGACGGAATCGGGCCGCTTGGCCGCGCCGTCGCCGGTATGCAGGACATGCCGGGTCTTGCCCTTGAGGTTGACGATGGCGCCGCTGACCAGTTCCAGCGGCGTGCCGGAATCCGTAGACGGCGCCCCCGGAACCTTGCCGTGGAAGCGCGTCGCCTCCGACGCGATGACCCGGTAGCCGAGCTTCTTGAGCTGGGTGCTCCAGGTGTTGGACGCGGACCAGACGACATAGTCGGTGAGGATCCTGTCGACATTCGAGCGATTGTAGCTGTCGGCCCCATAGATCAGCCCGGCGAAAACCGCCGCGCCGATGGGGAGAAACATCCATCGCTTGAGGAACCCGACAATGCGCATAATCAACCCGCTGGCTACTCGTGAGGATACTTTCGAAAGCAATCCATAGCTTAGAAAGTATTCCTTAAGCCCGGTTGAAAGAACGTGGTTTACAAACTTGCGAACATCTATGGTTTACGGATCGGCCAACAATTATGGTTACCGGAAATCCGGAGGGAACAATCGGGCCGGTCCGTCAGGCGGGGCGGCGATAGACGATGAAAACGTTCGGGATGGTCTTGTCCGGGCGGACCGTGGGCCAGTCGGTCCGGTCGAGCCGTTCGAGGCCGAGATCCTCGAAGCGGGCGAGTTCGCCCGGCGTCAGCGGCCAGGGCGGGCCGGAAGCCGGCGCGTCGTTCGGCCGCGTCCGCGTAAAGACCAGCAGATGCCCGCCGGGGCGGAGGAAGCGGGTCACCGCCGCGAAGCCGCGCTCGCGCAGGTCGCCGCTCAGCGCCTGCAGGGTGTAGCACTCGTGAACGAGGTCGAAGCCGGCGATCCAGTCTTCGGGCGGTGCGAACAGATCGCCGACGCGGTAGTCGACGCGGCTGTCGGGAAACCGCCGCCGGGCCCAGTCGATGGCGCCCCGGGCGAGATCGAAGGCCGAGGTGCGGTAGCCCGCCGCGCTCAGCGCCTCGGCATTGTCGCCGAGGCCGCAGGCGATATCGAGCGCCCCGGCCTCGCCGTCGCCCGGATTACGCGCGAGCCAGTCGACGAGCGGCGCCTTCGGCGCGAGATCGGCCCAGGGAACTCCCGCCGCGTCTCCTTCAGCGGAGCGGTAGACTTCCTCGAACCACAGGAGGCGCTCGTCCGGCTCGGCCGAGGACGCGCCCGCGATGTGGTCGATGCGGTCGCGGGCGGCGGCGCGGCGGTCGAGGAATTCCTCGTCGCTGTCAGTCTCGTCATCGGCGCTCATGCCCTGCGCTCCCAGGCGCCGGCGTCGGATTGCTGCCAGTAGGTCACGTCGTGCCCGGCCTCCTTGGCCCGTTTCCAGTCCTGCCGCGCCTTCGCCAACGCCTCCGCATCGTTGCCGTCGAAGATGAAGACGGCGCGCCGGTAGCCGGAAAGGTCGGCGCCGCCCGATCCGTCGACCAGGAAGCGCACTTCGGCCGCGATCGGATCGTCGTCGCCCTCGGTCAGCCAGACCGGCTGGCCCTCGGGCGAATCCTCGCCGGCCATGGCATGGGGCAGGAACGATTCCTCGCGCCAGGTCCACAGATGCGAATCGAGCGCCCGGCAGCGTTGTTCGGAGCCGACCTGGACCACCGACCGCCAGCCGCGCTCGAGGCATTTTTCCAGCAGCACCGGCAGCACCGCCTCGAGCGGGCGTTTTTCGAGATGGTAGAACAGGACCTCGGTCACCGATGATTGCCCGTTCCCGGCGGGATGAAGGGGGCGGGCCTCACGCCCGCCCGTCATCAGCCTTCATAGCAGTCCGCGATCAGCCGGTCGAGCAGGCGGACGCCGAAGCCGGACGCCCAGCTGCGGCTGTATTCGGTCGCCGGCGAATCCATCGCGGTGCCGGCGATGTCCAGATGCGCCCAGGGCGTCTCGCCGACGAAGCGCTTGAGGAACTGCGCCGCGGTGATCGCCCCGCCCCAGCGGCCGCCGATATTCTTCATGTCGGCGACCTTGGACTTGATCAGCTTGTCGTATTCCGGTCCCAGCGGCAGCGGCCAGACCTTCTCGCCGGTCGCCTTGCCGGCGGCGGTCAGCCGGCCGGTCAGTTCCTCGTCGTTGGAGAACAGCCCGGCGTGATCATGGCCGAGCGCGACGATGCAGGCGCCGGTCAGGGTGGCGAGATCGACGACGATCTGCGGCTTGAACCGGTCGATGGTGTAGTGCAGCGCGTCGGCGAGGACCAGCCGGCCCTCGGCATCGGTGTTGAGAATCTCGATGGTCTGGCCGGACATCGAGGTGACCACGTCGCCCGGACGCTGGGCGTTTCCGTCGGGCATGTTCTCGACCAGGCCGATGACGCCGACCACGTTGGCCCGCGCCTTGCGCGAGGCGACCGCGTGCATCAGGCCGGTGACCGCGGCGGCGCCGCCCATGTCGCCCTTCATGTCGCCCATGCCGGCGCCCGGCTTGAGGCTGATGCCGCCGGTGTCGAAGACGACGCCCTTGCCGACGAAGGCGATCGGCTTCGTCCGCTTGCGGCCGCCTTCCCAACTCATCACCGCCATCCGCGAGGGACGCTCCGAGCCCTGGCCGACGCCGAGCAGCGCGTGCATGCCGAGCCCGCGCATATGCTCCTCGGTGAGGATCTCGACCTTGATGCCGAGGCTCGACAATTCGGCGGCGATGGTGGCGAATTCGATCGGGCCGAGCGTATTGGCCGGCTCGTTGACCAGATCGCGGGCGAGGATCGTGCCGCCGGTCACCGCGTCCTCGACCGCCCAGGCCCGGCGCGCCGCCGCGTGGCCGCCGACGCAGATGCGGACCGGCTTCGGCTTGCCGCCGTCGCTGTTCTTGCCCTCGGGCTTCGACTTGTACTTGTCGAAGCTGTAGGAGCGCAGCTTCATGCCGGCGGCAAAGCTCGCCGCTTCCCGTCCGCGGATGTTGCGGCCGTCGGGGCGCACCAGCAGGACGGTCGCCTGGCGCTCGCCGGGAAGAGCAGCCATCGCGGCGCCTCCGGCGCGCATCCAGTCGTTTTCCGTGAGCTTGCCGGCATCTCCCAGACCGAGAACGACGACGCGATCGTATTTCCCGTCGCCGGGCGAGAGAATTTCGAGGGTCGACATCGCCTTCGCCTTGTATTCGGCGGTCGATATCGAGCGGGCGATGGCACCGTTCAGCTTGCGATCGAGCTCGGAAGCGATTCCCGTCAGCGACAAGGTATCGTCCAGCAGCACCATGAGGCTGCCGCGGGCCGGAATCGCCGGTTTGGTGAAGGTAATGTTGGGGGTGCCGGTCATGCTCTATCCATTTTCTTCTCCGGACACAGCGTCGCATGCCGCCCGGAAATAGCGGTTGAAAGAAGAGATCGCACGAAAATTTGTCGCCGGATGGGAGGTTTCCTAGCGATTTTCGACAGGCGTCTCATTCAGGATCCCGAACGGGGGTTGGCGTCTCGCCCTCGGGTGGGATTGATGAAGATCAGCCGAAAGCGGCTGGTATTCGAGGCCATACTGTTGCGAGGAATACAAAGGAAAGTCAACCGGACACTGAAATTTTGGCGATTTTGCGGATTTCATGGCGATGCAATACAACCGCAGATGCGATTTACACCGTGTAACGTTCGATCCCGCACGCATTCGGCGCATCGTCACACCGCGATTGACGAAATCGCAAACCTGGCCGGATTCGCGACGGCGCGGACGGGAATCGACGGCGCGGACCAGGCGGCGACCGGACGGCGTCACCGCCTGTTAACCGTGTTCTTTTGCGGCTTGTTAGCGTTGATGGAATCACAATGGTGCCGTAGTTTTTCTGCCTGTCCCGTTCCTGTCCGCCATGAATGCCGGGTTTCGTAATGCGTCTGATCGAGCGGCATATCCTGTTCCGCGTCGCCCTGGTGTTCGTACTGACCATCGGCGTGCTGACCGCCGTCGTCTGGGCGACCCAGGCGCTGCGGCGGCTCGATCTGGTGACCGCCCACGGCCAGACGCTGTGGTTCTTCCTGAAAATGACGCTCCTGGCGCTGCCGAGCCTGATCGTGGCGGTGGCGCCGTTCGCGCTTCTGGTGGCCGCCATCACCACGCTGAATTCGATGACCGCGGACAGCGAACTGGTCGTCGTCGGCGCGGCGGGCGGTTCGCGCTGGGTGGTGCTCAGGCCGATGCTGATCTTCTCGGTGGTGCTCGGCCTGCTCATCCTGATCCTGGCGGCGGAGACCGGCCCCGCCGGGCGCCGGGTGATGCGTTCGCTGCTCACCCAGGTGCGGGTCGACATCATCGCCAGCGTGCTGCGGCCGGGCAGGTTCACCGAGATCGACGACGGCCTCACCTTCCACGTCGCCAACCGGGATGCGGACGGCGTGCTCGAGGGGATCGTGCTCAACGACGAACGCGACGCATCGGTGCGCTTCACCTATCTCGCCGACCGCGGCCAGGTGGTCGAGGCGCTCGGCAAGACGCTGCTGGTGATGCGCGACGGCACCATCCAGCGACGCCAGACCAAGACCGAGGCGCTGTCGATCATCGCCTTCCAATCCTACGCCTTCGATCTCACCCAGTTGGTTCCCGCCGAGGTCAAGGCCAATTACAAGCCGACCGAGATTCCGTTCTTCGGACTGATCGCGGCGATCAACGGCGAGCGCGGCAAGACGCACGAGGCCGGGCGGCTGCGTTCGGAACTCCACGACCGGCTGGTGCAGCCGCTGTTTCCGATCGCCTTCGTATTCGTCGTCTTCCTGCTGCTCGGCGATCCGCGCACCTACCGGCAGGGCCGCGCCCTGGGCATCGGACTGGCGATCGTCGGGTGCGTCGGGCTGCGGATGGTCGGCCTCGGCGCGTTGAACATGGCGCTGAAGTCATCCGCCGCGGTGGCGCTGATCTACATCCCGCCCATGGCCGCCATCCTGTTCGGCCTGTTCATGGTGCTCACCGACCGGCGGCTGTCGCCGCCCTCCTCCTGGCGGCGGTTTACGGAGGCCGTCGCGCTCAGGATCTCGACGCTCGTCTCCCGCTTCCGGGGCGCGGCGCCCGATTCGGGGAATCCGGGCTCGTGACGGTCGGCTTCACCCTGCAGCGCTATCTCGCCCGGCGATTCGCGATCTGGATCGGCAGCCTGTTCGCGGCGACGTTCTTCCTGATCTGGCTGTTCGACTTCCTCGAACTGGTGCGCCGGGCCGGCGACAAGCCGGGATTCTCGATCGGCAAGACGGCGACGATGTCGATCTTCCGGGTGCCGTCGCTGATTGAACAGGCGCTGCCGTTCGCGGTGCTGTTCGGCTCGATCATCGTCTATCGCAGCCTCAGCCGAAGCCTCGAACTGGTCATCGCCCGGTCGGTGGGGGTTTCGGTGTGGCAGTTCTCGGCGCCGCCGCTGATCGTCACCTTCCTGATCGGACTGTTCGCGGTGGGCGTGTTCAATCCGGTCTCGGCGCATCTCAAGCAGATCTCCGACGCAATCGGTATCGAACTGCTGGGCACCGAGCAGAGGGTGCTGCTGCAATCGAGCGGCGACGCCTGGCTGCGCCAGGACGGCGTCGACGGCGAATCGGTGCTGCATGCCAAGCGGTCGCTCGACCAGGGGTCGCGACTGTTCGGGGTCACCGCCTTCACCTTCACAAGGCAGGGCCGGTTCGCCACCCGGATCGAGGCGGAAGGCGCGGTGCTCGAAAACGGGCAGTGGCGACTCAACAAGGGGCAGATTTTCGCCCCGGATGAAAAACCGCGCGATTTCGCGACCTTCTACCTGAGCACCTACCTGACGGCGGAGCAGATCCGGGAGAGCTTCGCGGCGCCCGATACCGTGTCTTTCTGGGACCTGGGCAACTATATCGACCTGGCCGAAAAATCGGGGCTGAACGCCTATCAGTACCGGATGCAGTACCAGACCCTGCTGGCGCGGCCGCTGCTGTTGTGCGCAATGGTCCTGATCGCCGCGATCGTGTCGCTGAAATCTGCTCGTTTCGGAGGCGCTATCCCATTGATTTTGGGTGGTATCGGCGCCGGGTTCGTGCTTTATGTAGTGACGGAAATAACAGAGGATCTGGGAGGCGCGGGAATCGTACCGCCATTCGTGGCGGCCTGGGCGCCCGGCATCATCGCCGGGTTATTGGGGATATCGATACTGCTCTACCAGGAAGACGGATGAGATCGGTGCTGAGTCTCCTCCGCGAGCGTCGCGTAGTGGCCGGAAGAAAATCGCTTTTTCCGGTAACGGTCGCGTGCGCCCTCCTCGCCCTGGGCTGGCTTGCCGCCCCCTCGCGTCCGCAGGCCGCCGAAGCCTCCAGCATCACCGGCGCCCTGTCGCGCCATGTCGATCCCAAGGCGCGCATGCTGGTCGAGGCCGACGAGCTTCGCTACGACCACGACAACGACCGCATCTCCGCCGTCGGCCACGTTCAGATCTACTACAGCGGCTACACGCTCGAGGCGGAGAAGGTCACGCTCGACCGCAAGACATCGCGGATGTACGCCGAGGGCAACGTCCGGATGACCGCGCCCGACGGCAACACGATCGTCGCCCAGACCCTCAACCTGACCGACGATTTCCGCGACGGCTTCGTCCGCTCGCTCAGGGTCGAGACGCCGGAGCGAACACGTTTCACCGCCCGCAAGGCCGAGCGCGTCGACGGCGATACGACGGTTTTCCACGACGGCATCTACACCGCCTGCGGCAGTTGCGAGCCGAATCCGTCGAAGCCGCCGACCTGGCGCATCAAGGCCAAGAAGATCATCCACAAGCAGAAGGAGCGGATGATCTACTACGAGCAGGCGACGCTCGAGTTCTGGGGCAAGCCGGTCGCCTACCTGCCGTTCCTGTCGCATCCCGATCCGTCGGTGAAGCGGCGCAGCGGCTTCCTGTCGCCGAGGACGCTGATCGCCGACAATATCGGGGTCGGCGTGTCGGTCCCCTATTTCTGGGCGCCGAAGCAGAATTACGACCTCACCTTCATCACCACGCCGCTGTCGCGGCAAGGACTTCTGGCGCAGGCCGAATGGCGGCACAGGCTTTCGAACGGCATGTATTCGGTGCGGGTCACCGGCATTCGCCAGCTCGACCCGAAAGCCTTCGCCGGCACCTCGGGCAACCGCCAGTTCCGCGGCATGGTGGAGAGCAAGGGCCGGTTCAAGCTGTCGAAGAACTGGAAATGGGGCTGGGACGTCACCGCGACGACAGACCGCAGCTTCACCAAGGACTACCGGACCGACACCGAGGATCCCGACGAGGCGGTGTCGACGCTGTTCCTGACCGGAATGTCGCGGCGAAACTATTTCGACGCCCGGCTCTATTCCTTCCGGGTGTTCCAGGAGGACGGCACCTCCGCCTACCAGAAGCGGCTGCAGGAGAAGCAGCCGGTCGTCTATCCCTCGATCGATTACAATTACATCTTCGCCCGCTCCATCTACGGCGGCGAACTGTCGGCCAATTTCGGCCTGTACTCGATGTCCCGCAACGATACGGACCTGAGGTCTGCCGGCCTGCCGACCACACGCTATTTCGGCATCGACGGCAATCATGGCCGGGCCCATCTGGACATGATGTGGCGGCGGACCTTCATCGGCCCGCTCGGGCAGAACTTCACCCCGTTCATCGCCATGCGCGGCGACATGTTCTTCCTGTCGGATACCGACCCGACGATCACCGGGCTGACCAAAGACGACCTGGCGCTGAGGACCATGCCGGCGGTCGGGGTCGAATACCGCTATCCGTTCATCTCGACCCACAAATGGGGCAGCCAGATCATCGAGCCGATCGCCCAGCTCATCGTCCGGCCGAACGAGACCCGCATCGGCACGCTGCCCAACGAGGACGCCCAGAGCCTGGTCTTCGACGACACGTCGCTGTTCGATCTCGACAAGTTCTCCGGCTACGACCGCGCCGAGGGCGGCACCCGCGTCAATCTCGGCCTGCAGTACCGGCTGATGTTCCGCGGCGGCGGATACGCCTCGGCGCTGTTCGGCCAGTCCTATCAGATCTCCGGCGTCAATTCCTTCAGCCAGCCCGGACTGGTCCGGACCGGCGCCGACACGGGACTGGAATCGGAGGATTCCGACTATGTGGCGCGCCTCTATTTCGACTCCAACAAAGGCTGGCGGTTCGGCGCCCAGGTAAGCTTCGACGAGAACGACCTGGCGATCAAGCGGGCCGTCCTCAACACCACCGGCCTGATGGGGCCGTTCGTCGGCTCGCTCACCTATTCCTATCTCGGCCGGCAGCCGTCGCTGGGGATCACCTCCGACCGCTCGGAATTCCTCAGCGCCGCGAGCATCAAGATCCGGAACAAGTGGCGCGTGTTCGGCGCGTTGCGCTATGATGTCTATAATTCGAACGTGGTGCGCGACGCCGTCGGACTGGCTTACGACGACGAAAGTCTTTCCGCCTCGATCGCCTTCTCGGAAGACCGCAGCCGGGCGAACGGCGATCCGATCGACCGGACGGTGTTCGTCCGCTTCGGACTGCGGACCATCGGCGACGGTCAATTGTCGACCAACGTGGACAAATAATCCCGGCCGTGACGCGCCGGCGGACGCCGCCGCCGATTTTCCGCCAGATTTTCGCTTCATCACGATCGGCGAAAGAGCCAGAACAAGAACAGGATGCAATGAGAATCCAAACGACGGAAAGAACCATGAGGATACAACCCGTCATCCGGCGCCCGCGCCGCCCGAGCCGCATGGCGGCGCTTGGCGCCCGTACCCTTGCCGTGATGGCGCTGGCCGTCTTCGCCGCCGCCCCGACCGCGCCCGCCATGGCGCAATCTCGCATCGTGCTGGTGGTCAACGGCGAACCGATCACCAGCTTCGAAGTCGCCCAGAGGGCGCGATTGTTGCGGATCTCTCCGCCGCCGACCATTCGACGCCGCAAGCTCAGCGGCAACCGGCTGATCAGGGCCCTCACCCACTATGCCCGCGAAGAGCTCGTCAACGACATCCTGAAGATGGAGGAAGCCAAGAAGCGCAGCGTCACCGTCTCCGATGCCGAGGTCGACGCGCAATTCGCCGGCATCGCCCAGAACGTGCGGATGTCGCCGGCCAATCTCGGCCGCCGGCTGCAGGCTATGGGGATCAAGCCGCAAACGCTGAAGGACCGGCTGCGGGTGCAGCTGGCCTGGCAGAAAACGTTGCGCAAGCGGTTCCGCAGCAGCGTCCGGATTTCTGAGCAGGAGGTCATCGCCGGGCTGAGGAAGAAGGACGCTCTCGTCGCCCAGTCCAAGACCATCGAATACGTGCTCGGCAAGCTGATCGTGGTGGTGCCCGGAAACGCGACGAAAAAGGAGGTCTCCGAGAAGGCCCGCGTCGTCAAGGACATCAGGGCGCGATTTACCAATTGCGCGGACGGTATGGTGCTCGCCAAACAGATGCCCGACGTGGTGGTGACGCAGGCGCGCCAGACCCAGACCCATGGCAAGCTGCCTGAGCAGGCGCAGAAATTCATCGAGGAGACCGCCGTCGGCCACCTCACCAAGCCCTATCGAACCAAGAACGGCTTTGAAATGATCGCCGTTTGCGAGAAGAACGAGATTGCCAGCCGCGAGGACGCCCGCGACAAGATGGAACTCGAACTGCGCAACGAGGAGGGCAAGATCCTGTCCCGCCAATATCTGGTCGAACTCAGGCGCAACGCCGTCATCGAGCGACGCTAGGGCCGGACGGGAGTTTCGCCATGCCGTCCCCGCGCGATCGTCCCATCGCCCTGACCATGGGGGAGCCGGCCGGCATCGGACCGGACCTGGCGATCGCATGCTGGCGGCATTGGCGGGAAGCCGGCCTGCCGCCCTTCTACGTCATCGCGGATCCGGCGGTTCTGGCCGACCGCGCCAGGCGCATGGGGCTGTCGATCCCGCTGGTCGAAACCACGCCGGATGCGGCCTTCGACAGCTATTCGCGCGGCCTGCCGGTGGTGCCGCTCGGCCCCGTGGGGCCGGTGCAGCCCGGCCATCCGTCGCCGTCGACGGCCGCGGGTGTGATCGCGGCCATCGACACGGCGATCGATCATGTGCGAAGCGGCATCGCGGCGGCGATGGTGACCAACCCGATCCAGAAGAAGACCCTCTACGAGGCGGGCTTCGCCCATCCCGGCCACACCGAATATCTCGCCGCCCGGGCCGGCGAACTCGACGAGACCACCTATCATCCGGTGATGATGCTGGCCGGGCCCGAGCTCAGGGTGGTGCCGGTCACCGTGCATATTCCCGTTGCCCGGATCGCCCTGGAGCTCACGAGCGAGCTGATCGTGCGGACCGGCGAGATCGTCGCCCGCGACCTCGCGACCCGCTTCGGCATCGCCCGACCGCGTCTGGCGATCGCCGGACTCAACCCCCATGCCGGGGAGAACGGCAGTATCGGCCGCGAGGACGAGGAGGTCGTACGGCCGGCGGTCGAGACCCTGGTCGCGCGCGGCATCCTCGCCGAAGGCCCACTGCCCGCCGACACCATGTTTCACGCCGCCGCCCGGGCACGCTACGACGTGGCGCTGGCCATGTATCACGACCAGGCGCTGATTCCGGCCAAGACCCTGGGCTTCGACGACACGGTCAACGTCACCCTCGGCCTTCCCTTCGTGCGCACCTCGCCCGATCACGGCACGGCGCTCGACATCGCCGGCTCGGGCGTGGCGCGGCCCGACAGCCTGATCGCGGCGCTGCGGCTGGCGCGGCAGATGGCGCCGCGCAACACCGATGCGGCAATTGCCGGCGGCAAAGAGGCCGAAGCGCGAAAGACGGCCATATGACGGCAGCCGACGGCCTGCCGCCCTTGCGCGAGGTGATCGCCGCGCACGGGCTGGCGGCGAAGAAGTCGCTCGGCCAGAACTTCCTCCTAGATCTCAATCTCACGGCGAAAATAGCCCGCCAGGTGCCCGATCTGGAGACTTCGGTCGTCGTCGAGGTGGGCCCCGGCCCCGGCGGGCTGACCCGGGCGCTGCTCGCCGGCGGCGCGCTCCGGGTAATCGCCGTCGAACGCGACCGGCGCTGCGAGCCGGCGCTCGCCGAAATCGCCGCGCGCACTCCCGGGCGGCTCGACGTGCAATTCGAGGACGCGCTGGCCGTCGACTGGCGGGCGCTGCTCTCGGGCCTTGGCATCGGTTCCGGCAACGGGCCCGCGGTGCGGATCGCCGCCAACCTGCCCTACAACATCGCCACGCCGCTTCTGACCGGCTGGCTCGAAACCGAGCCCTGGCCGCCGTGGTGGGCGTCGATGACGCTGATGTTCCAGCGCGAGGTCGCCGACCGGATCGTCGCCGGGCCCGGAGGCAAGGCCTATGGGCGGCTGAGCGTGCTGGCGGGCTGGCGGACGACCTGCCACAAGCTGTTCGACATCCCCCCGTCCGCGTTCTCGCCGCCGCCGAAGGTCACCTCCACGGTG
>Ga0070729_10004640_pt1 | contig 14794 bp, 12 predicted proteins | sample tdDd472_FD_66725 | JGI IMG/M metagenome (GOLD analysis project Ga0070729, IMG submission 66725) | Marine sediment microbial communities from the Atlantic coast under amendment with organic carbon and nitrate - tdDd47.2 | ecosystem: Environmental > Aquatic > Marine > Coastal > Sediment | place...
AGACCTTTATTCCAGTACTGCTTTTGGAATTGGCCTTGATGCTGGAGTTCTATACAACTTCAACGAAAAACTTCATTTTGGTGCTTCAATCTCTGACTTTACAACAACTTATCTCTTTTGGGATGATGGTGAAAAAGAAGTCATTGCACCAGAATTTAGAACCGGAGCATCATATCTTTTGAGTTTCGACGGAGTTCCTTTCACCTTTCAACCAATGATTGGTTTCAATTTTACTTTTGATGGTGAAAAGAATAATAGCATTGTTGGTTCATCAGCACTAAATGCAAAAGCAACATTTGGAATGGAAATGGTTTTCAAACACCTTGTTGCTATGAGATTTGGTGTAGATGAAAATGAAAATTTCCATCTTGGTGCCGGAATTAATACTTCCATCGCAAAACTAAATTATGGATTCTCTATGGGGGACACTTATAGTCAATTAGGTAATTCACATCAAATCGGCTTGGTCTTCAATATTCAGGAAGTTTATGGCTTAGTTAAAAATAATTTATAGAAATTTCATTTTTTCATTAGATTTCTGACTAGTTATTAATTAATAGAAATTTATATGAAAAAAACAAAAGTACTATTCAACCTACATCATCTCTATTACTTACCTCAATTCATTCCCATTGTCGATGAAATGGCAAAAAATGAAAGATTTGATATCTATTTTTCTGCATTCATTGATAAAGAAGGTATAGAATACAATCTTATTGCTAAAGTTCTATCTAATTGGAATGAAAAATTCATCACTGGTGAAACAGAAGTAGAGCGGATTCAAAATATCCTCAATAAAAAATTTGATATCACAATTTTCGGAAAATCTGCTCATGCAGAAAAATATTGTACACACGAGACTATTGCGGTACTTCTCTATCATGGAATTGGTGTAAAGTCCTGCTACTATACAGATTACAATCCACGGATTGATGTCCGCTACATTGAAGGTGAATATCGGGAAAAAGAATTTGAGCGACGTCAGATTGATACCAATCTGGTTGTCACTGGTTTTCCAAAATTAGATATCATGCAAAAAGATAATTCTGAGTTGAAGAAAAAACTCGATCTTGATCCCAATAAAAAAACAATCCTTTATGCTCCTACTTTTTATCCAAGCTCTATCGAAGTTTTTGGTGAACAATTAGGAGAATTGACCAAAGAGTTCAATCTCATTGTAAAATTGCACCATTTTTCCTGGGTTTTTAAAAAGTATCAGCACCAGAGAACTTTGCTGGAAAAATTAGCAATAAAGTATAAACACATCAGACTTATCCCTTTAGAATTTACCAATATTGCTGAACTTTATAATCTCTCTGATGTATTGCTGACTGAAGCTAGTTCTACACTTTTTGAATATTTGGCTACTGAGAATCCGGTGATTGTTTGTGATTTTATGCACTTAAGATGGAATCACCGTTTGTTTCCTTCTAGATTCACAAAGCGTATGGATCACGAAATCAATAGTCAGTTGGATTTTGTTTATAATCTGAAAAAGCCGGGAAATCTAAGCGAATTAGCGAATAAAGCAATTATAGAGCAACCGGTTCGGGCTAAGCTATTACGAAAAAGGCAAAAGGAAATTCTCGGGATTGTAGATGGTAAAGCAGCTGAAAGAGTAGTAATGGATTTAATAAAAAGAATTCATTCAAAATGAAATTTTTGCATTTTATAACAAAACCCTACTCTGTAGGGATTCTTGAACCACTGATAAATGAAATTGAAAAATCAGGTGCAGGTGAAAATTTTATTTACATCAGCGAACAATATGCTTATCTATTACCAGAAAATGTAAAATATACGACATCGATAAAAGAAGCGATTGATTATAATCCGGATATATTATTTGCTCCGGGAAATATCATTCATCATAAAATTCCAGGACTCAAAGTACAGGTGTTCCATGGATTGTGCGAAGAAAAAATGGGTCATTATAAAATCAATGGACTTTTTGATCTCTACTGTACTAGCGGGCCTTTTGTGACAGAAAAATTTCAACAATTAGCAGACAAATATAAGTATTTTTCAGTAAAAGAAACCGGCTGGATAAAGATCGATAAATTGCTTGTGGATTACAATAAAGAAGAGATTTGTAGCACGTTAGAAATTCCATCTGAGAAAAAAATCATTCTGTATACACCAACTTTCAGTCCCAGATTCAAATCTTCTGATAAAATTCTACCACATATTCAATCATTACCAAGAGAAAATGAACTCTGGATTCTGAAATTTCATGATCTAATGAACCAGGATGAAATCGAAACCTTCAAAAAATTACCAAATGAAAAATTCAAAATCTATCAGGGTCCTGACAATACAGAGTTACTCCAAGTTGCCGATGTATTGATTTCTGATACATCCTCGATAATTTATGAATTCATGCTTCTGGATAAACCTGTTGTAACAATAGATGCCAAGATACGGATTGATAAGGGTATTAACATAACTGATATTGAAGAACTTCGTGATGCTATTGATCGTTCTATCAGATCTCCTGAAGAGTATAGTGAAAATCGCAAAAAATATCTTAACTTAATACATCCATATTTGGATTATAGTAATTCAAAACGAGTGTTAGAAAATGCTATTGAGTTTTACAAAAACAATGAAATGAGAAAATTGAAAAGAAAACCTATCAATTTGATTAAAAAATATAAGATTAATAGAAAATTTAATCATTTATAAGTTGACAATTTTTATTTTTTTTATTAAAGTAAAACTCGGTATTCAAAATTAAATAGAGGAGAAACCATTATGGAACAAGGTAGTGTCAATAGAGTCATACTTGTTGGAAGATTAGGAAAAGATCCTGATGTCAAATACACACCATCTGGAGATGCCGTTGCAGATTTAGGTGTCGCAACATCAGAAAGATTTAAAAATCAGCAAGGTGAATATACTGAAAGAACAGAATGGCACAATTGTATTGTATGGCGTCAAACTGCTGAATTTGCAAAAAATTACTTGAAAAAAGGCCAACTGGTTTATATTGAAGGAAAATTGCAAACACGCAAATGGCAGAAAGATGGTCAGGATCATTACAAAACAGAAATTCAGGTAAGAACTTTAACTCCGTTAGGTTCATGGGGAAAAGGTAATTCTAATAACTCTGGTGGAAATTCTGGAAATTATAATAATAATTATAGTGCTGCACCTGCTTCTAATCAGCAAGCACCACAGGTTGCAGACAATGGTGATGATGACATCCCATTTTAATCAATTGATTTAATCAGTTCTTTAGAGTATACAGATTTGAAAAAAAGGGATGTCATCTCGCTGTATACTCTTTTTTTTATTGCCACATTTTCCTATCCAAACTTCTATATTGAATAGCTTCACTCAAGTGTTGCATCTCTATATTTTGGGAATTATTCAAATCTGCAATAGTCCTGCTAACTTTTAAAATTCTATCATAAGCTCTTGCACTCAATCCCAATCTGTCCATTGCTTGCTTCAACAATTCTCCGGAAGCATGATCCAGTTTGCAGTATTTCGCAATTAGTTTTGATTCCATGTGAGAATTGGAAAATATTTTGTCATAGGAAGCAAATCTTTGAGATTGAATTTCTCTTGCTCTTTGTACTCTTTTCCGAATATTTCCTGAGGTCTCCCCTTTTTTCTTTCCTGCAAGATCATTGAGATTAATTGCCGGTACTTCAATGTGAATATCGATTCTGTCTAGTAATGGGCCTGAGATTTTGGCCATATATTTTTGTATTTGTGTTGATGTGCAGGTACAATCATTTCCTGTGTCAGTTGCGTAGCCACAGGGACATGGGTTCATTGCAGCTACTAATAAAAAGGATGCTGGATATGTCAGAGACATTTGAGCACGTGCAATTGTTACACTTCCATTTTCCAATGGTTGACGTAAAACTTCCAATACATTTTTTTTGAACTCCGGTAGTTCATCAAGAAAAAGAACACCATGGTGGCTGAGACTCACTTCGCCGGGCTTTGGTACTCTTCCGCCACCCACGAGTGCGGCATCAGAGATTGTGTGGTGTGGGGAGCGATAGGGGCGTTGAGCAATGATTCCTTCATCTGTTGGTAAAACTCCTGCTACGGAGTGAATTTTTGTTGTTTCCAGAGCTTCTCCAAGTGTCAGTTTGGGTAGAATAGTTGGAAATCTTTTAGCCATCATTGTTTTTCCTGATCCGGGTGGACCGATCATCAAGAGATTGTGACCACCAGCGGCTGCAACCTCCAAGGCACGTTTGACATTTTCCTGACCTTTGACATCAATAAAATCTTGTAAATACAGTGATGATTGATCAAATAATTCCTCTGTGTTAATTTTGGTCTGGTCAATCTTAATTGTATTATTTAAAAAATTCATGGCATCGCGTAAATGGTCTACACCAATAATTTCCAAATCACCTGTAATTGCTGCTTCACGTGCATTTTCTTTAGGAAGGATTATGCCTTTGATTTTTTTTTGTTTTTGTACAGAAACACTGATTGGTAATGCTCCACGGATAGGTCGTATTTTTCCATCAAGGGATAATTCTCCAAGTACAACATAATTATCAATTATACCATCATTGATATAGCCAGCCGCCTTTAGTATTCCAATAGCTATTGGCAGGTCGAGTGAACTTCCGTCCTTTTTAATATCTGCTGGAGCAAGGTTAATGACTATTTTGTTTCCCGGGATTCTGAAACCAAGATTTTTTATTGCAGCCAGTACACGTTCTTTGCTCTCTTTTACAGCTCCTTCAGGAAGGCCAACGGTTATAAATTTTGGTAAACTGCCGCTCTGAATATGACATTCAACATTCAAAATAATAGCATCAATACCTAATACAGCAGCAGATTTAACAAGTGAAAATCTTTGCATAAAATTATTTCCTATTTTATTTATTGAATGATTAAAGGCCGAAAAAAAGAGGGACTACAATGAGTCCCTCGGAAAATTTATTCTACTTCACCAAAAGACCAGATGAAATTCAAGTTGAGTATTTCACCAGGTATTTTCAGTTTCTCAAATAATTTTAAGAGTTCTCTAAGAACAGCAGTTTGAAGAGTAACATTTTTAGCAGGGCCAAAAACGCGTCCAAAAGGAAAATTGATAAACGCACATCTAGGTGGTGAATACACCAGTGCTTGTTCATAAAAAGGTGTCAACATTACAGTAGAAATGCCGGCCTTTTCAATCTGAGTAGCAATTTTGCAGGCTGCTTCTGAAGTCATTGGCGATACTGGGATGATCATTACTCCCTGATTTTCATTTTCCTTCAAAGAATCGATTACGTTTTTTACACTTTCCTGAAGAGCGGGTTTTTTTTCGTGAAAACCATTAAAACTGTAAACAACATCATTGAGTTTTCCAATAATTCCCTCTTTTTGCATTAACACAAGGTGTTCAGCAGGGAATATTACATTTGCATCTTTTTCCACTTCTGAAGTGTTCCAGTCTATTGTCATGTAGTCCAAATCTTCTGTTTTCGCTTTGATGCTGATCTCTTTGTGACCATAATTTTCTTTTTTATCTTTATCAGAAAATGGTGTATCTGTCTTTTCGTAAGCACCACTTACAGTAATGAGAGCGATTTTACTTTCAATGAGTTTTTCTTCAAATGTTGTCCAAGGAATATCTTTGTGTTGTGTTTCCTCACGGTAAACCCGGGCCATTTGCTCATAAGTGTATCGTTTCACTCTTGAATAGTATGAAAAATCTGTTTTTCTCATAATGTTTAAAAACCTTTTTTTTAGTTACTAAAAACCAACTTGGATTTTAACACATTTGACAAAAAAATAAAAGAATATTTATAAATATTTGTAGATATATTTTATATTTATCATATTCTTTCATACATTTTAATGAAACTTTTGGTTTTTTGTTAATTTAAGTTAAAGATTAGTAGAAATTGTTGTTTGATTGTTTTTTCAAATTATATCGATAGAAATTATCAGGAATACCATCATTTTTTTTGAATTTTCCTAAAGCTTTCAACTTTTTCTCCGATATTTTTTTTAACAATTGATCTTTGAAAATAATTAAAGTTTTTTATATCATAATTTGAAATGACGGGAGTGCTATTGATAGCCACATGAAGTGAAAATCTGAATCTCCAAACAGAAAATAATTTCAAAAATGATATTGAATAGTTGGGTAACCAACATCATAATTTAAAAAGGAGGTTCGCTTATGACAAATGGTATTATGGGTATCAAGGAAACTGCTGACTATTTGAAAATGAAAGAACAAACTGTATATCGATTAGTTCAAAAAAGAAAAATTCCTGCACTGAAAATTGGTGGTCAATGGAAAGTAAAAAAAGAACATATTGATAGAATGTTTGATGAGATTTTGAATGAAAAGTTAAAAGAAATGGGTTAGATTTTCTTGAAAACTGCTCAAAAATTTAAAAGCCCTTCATCGCAAGGGCTTTTATTTGGTTAAAAACTATGAAACTTCGACACATTTTTCTTATTATTCTTATAATTAATATTAGTTTGGTTTATGCCGATAATACTCGACCCAAAATTGGATTGACTTTATCTGGTGGTGGGGCCTTAGGTTTTGCTCATATTGGTATACTTGAAAAAATAGACTCTCTTGAAATTCCTATTGATTATTTAACAGGAACAAGTATGGGGGGATTGATTGGTGCTCTTTATGCTTCTGGTTGGAGTGCTGAAAGACTTGTGGAATTTATTGAAGAAACTTCCTGGAATTCACTTTTTACCGATGACCCGCCTCGACAACAATTACCCTATTTTGAGAAAATTGATAATCATAAATATCAATTTCAAATCAATATTTCCGAAGAGAATAAATGGGAAAAGTTGGGAATGATTGAAGGTCAAAATATTGAAATGTTAATGTTTCGTTGTTTAAAGGAACAATTAACTGAAAAAGATTTTGATAAACTGCCAATACCTTATAGATGTATTTCTGTAGATATATTGTCAGGCAATGAAGTTGTTATGAGTGATGGTCTTCTTCCCCTGGCAATGAGAGCGACTATGTCTGTTCCCAGTGTTTTTTCTCCGGTTATTTATGGTGATTCACTTTTAATTGATGGAGGTGTTTTAAATAACATGCCCGTAGATATTGCTCGTGAAATGGGAGCCGACTTTGTCCTGGCCATTTCTGTGAGAAATCCTAATAAGAAAAAAGAAGACCTACAGGGGTTTATTGATATACTTGGGCAAGCATACAATATCATTGGACTTGATCAAATCCATAAGCAGGCAGAAAATGCTGATATCTATATTGAATGTATGATAGAAAACCTTACACCTATGGATTTTACCAGCGAAAAAGCTTCTGAAATTATTAATGTGGGAAGAAAATATGCTCAGGAAAATTTGGATAAATTGATTACTATGAAAAAGATGATAGATCAATATGAATCGAATTTTTCAGAATTAGATAAAAAAAATGTTTCAATCGACACTGTTTCAATCTATAACAATATTGCTTTTAGAGATGAGTTATACTGCTCTCTGTTGGATATTAAATCTCAGACTTTATCTGTTGATGAGTTGGTTGAAAGATTAGATTTTGTTAAAGACTCACTAAAATTAAAGGAAGTAAAATATAATATTGAAAAAACCTGGAATGATAAAAATCATATTAAGATTACAGTAAAGGAAAAAAGTCCTAAAATATTTGGTGTCTATGTCCATGGAAACAAAATTAATTCCTTTGGCTTCATTTATAGATTGTTGGGTATCAAGCCTGCAACAAAATTAGATGTTGACCTACTTGAGGAGCGTATATCCTATTTGTACAGTTTGGGATATTTTAAGAAAATTACTTATGATTTGGATTTTTCGATTCCCGGATATGTAAAGTTAAATATCAATGTATTGGAAAATCCTCGAAGAACAATGAGAATTGGATTTCATTATGATGAATATTACGATATGGTAATGTCAATGTCAGGCCAGTTTAATAATTTTCTTATTCCTGGTATGAGGATAGAGGATGAGTTAATATTTATGGGCTATACGAACATTTCAGCGAAAATGTATTATCCTTCCAGAACACTAGATATTCCTGTTTATCCTTTTATTGAAATGGATTATACGAATAAACCATATTTAATATATGATAACGTGGGCCGAAAATTGGCAAAGTTTGATTATATCACATATAACTTTAGCGGTGGAATGGGTTTTTTATACAAAAATATTGAGCATATTTCAGCTTACATGAATTATGAATATGTCGAAGCACGGCCGGAGATAGTTACACAGTACGATGAGGAATTTGGAACTTATCGTGAGGAATTGACAAGCATCAAAATAGATTATGATTTTGATTTACTGGACGATTATTTATACCCTAAAAAGGGAATTTATATTGAAGGACGTTTTGAGAATGCTGATGATTATATATTTTTTAAGTCTGATAGAGATTATAGAATATTTAGTAGTACAGCTCATTTCTACTACACAATCCGTGATGTTATGACAATGCAACTTCATGGATATTATTGTTTTACAAGTGATGCTCCTGAATATAAATATTTCTGGATTGGTGGAGGAACTAGTTTTATTGGTGTTGACCAGAATCAATTATTGATGAAAAAAATGTCATATATTCGACCCGAAGTGAGTTTTGAGATATTTGAAAATTTTCGCTGGTCATTGATTTATAATTATGGATTTAACTACAAAGCTATATTTTATTCAAGTGAATTGGACTTTAATGATACAATGTCTGCTTGGGGTTCTGGATTTGAATACAACTCAGCTATTGGTCCTATAAAATTAACCCTGGCTAAATCAATACAATCAATTTCAAATGAATCGAACAATAAATTTTATTTCTATATTAGTGCAGGCTACAACTTTTAACCTCTCTGAAGTAAATATCCGTTGTATATTGGATTTTTTCCTGTAAAATTATCACCTTGAAAATTAATAAATTTAAAAGGAAAAATTATGGATATAAATGATATTTACATGCCCTCTGAACAAAAGAAAAATGGAAAAACTGATAAAATTGCAAAAGTGATTTATGGTGGGCCACTATTTGACGGAAAAGGCAACGTTTTTGAAAATGGATGTGTTTTTCTTTCAGGTAAAAAAATCGCAGCAGTTGGCCGTGAAGAAGATGTTTTTCCTCTGATCCCACGCAATAAAAATGAACTGGAACTCATTGATACACAGGGTAAAGTAATATTTCCTGCAATGATCAACACACATCATCATTTTTTCTCCGCTTACATTAGAGGATTGTCTCCAAAAGGAAATGTTACCAGTTTTGAAGAAAAATTGGACAAACTTTGGTGGCCACTTGATAAAGCTCTAGATGAAGAATCACTACAAATTGCAGCACTGATTTCTATTATGGAATCTATTGAGTCTGGAGTAACAACAATTTTTGATCACCACAGTTCTCCTTCATGTATCAAAGACAGTCTCGATATCATAGCCGGAGCTGTAAAAAAATCCGGAATTAATGCAGTGCTTTGCCACGAAATATCAGACAGAAATGGTAAAGAGAAATTCACCGAAGCGCTTGAGGAAAATCTTAATTTTATTGAAAAATTTGATGATCATCCAAACATTCGGGGAGTATTAGGATTACATGCTAATTTTACATTATCTGAAAATTCCATGAAAACTATTGCCAGGGAATTTGATCCTGACACTGGAATACATATTCATGCTGGTGAAAGTATGACTGATCTTAATTTTGCAAAGGATATTGGCTATCAAGGAGTCGTTGATCGTCTCAATAAATTTAAACTAATCACAGATAAATCAATTCTAGCTCATGGACTGCATTTATCTGAAATTGATCTCAATATTCTAGAAAAAATACAACCACTTTTAGTCCATAATCCTGAATCAAATGCCAATAATAATCTAGGTACATTCAACCTTGAAAGTACGACTAGACTAAATGTTGGTTTAGGAACTGATGGTATAAGTTCCAATCTAATCCAATCCTTACGGACTGCATTCTTACTTCATCGCCAAAATGGTGTAGATGAAAATGTACTTTATGAAAAACTCCCGCACCTACTTTTCAATCAAAATATTGCGTTTGCTCAGAAATTTTTTGATAAAAAAATTGGTGTGTTGGAAAAAGGTGCAGCAGCAGATGTTGTTATTTTTGATTATGTGCCCTTTACTCCATTTCATGAGAATAATATCAATCGTCACCTGATATTTGGAATGCATGATAAAAAGGCAGATACAGTTATTTCTGAGGGGAAGATCATATACCAAAACGGTGTTTTTATTTCATTGGATAAAGATTTGATTCTTGAACAAGCAACAGAAATTGCTACCAAAGTTTGGGAAAATTATTTATAAATAAAAGGCAGGATATTTCCTGACCTTACATCATATACTATTGTAATAATTCTTCTCTGTCCGATTTTTTTAGACTTTTGACAATTAAATTATAGGAATGGTCAATCATTTCATCGATCAATCCTTCGGGTAGTGTCCCGTCCATCATGACAGAATTCCAATGCTGTTTATTCATGTGATATCCAGGTATGATCGCTTTGTGAAAAGAGCGTAAGGCTTGAGCTTCATCTGGATCACATTTTAGGTTCAGTCTCAGTGGATCAGTGTCAATTGATATAAGTGCAAACATTTTGTTCATTACTCTGAAAACAGATGTCACATCGTCAAACGGAAAATCCATTGTTGCTTTTTTGTAACAAAGTAATTTTTCTTTTAGGTCATCATATGTTAGGATTTTAGCCAAGCAATTGCCTTGTTTGTATTTTTAAATGCTTTGATTCGGACACCACGATTTGAGACAACATTTTCATAAAATCTTGCATCATCAATTTGCTTGGGATTTGGCACTAATGCGACCTTTCCAATGATGGGAGCAATGGAGGCTGTAAACTCTGCTAGTTGGTAAGTATCAACAGTACCAAGACGATACTCCAACTCTCTCTCATCTAATAACACATTTTGTGTTTGGTTTTCCTTTGCTACCTCAATAATTGATGCTGCATAATGCTGCACTTCTTCTAAACTTTCATCAACTCCTTTGGTTACCACGTATAGAAGATTCGCCTCAAATTTTGTGTCAAAAATAATTGCCATCTTATTCCTTCTTGAATAATGTTACAAAATTTTTCCAGGTAATGCACCTGTGTGTTCATTGTTTTTTATTACAACTTTCCCATTAACCAACACATATTCGATTCCTTTCGCATATTGGTGTGGATTTGTAAAAGTTGCTTGATCAATTACTGTTTTGGGATCAAAAATTGTAATATCAGCAAAACAATCAATGGCAATTTCTCCACGTTTTTCTAAGTGGAGTTTTTTTGCTGACATAGAAGTCATTTTTTTTATAGCTGTTTGCCAATCGAATATCTTTTCTTCTCGACAGTATTTTCCCAGAACTCGTGCAAAACTTCCATAATATCGAGGGTGTGGATTTCCTCTATGTAATTTTCCATAAGGTGCCGAAGTTGTTCCATCTGAACCTATAACTGTCAATGGATCTGCCAGAACTTTTTTCAGGTTGTTTTCATCCATGGCAAAACCGATAACACCGACATTGTTTCTTTCTTCTAACAATATATCAAAAACAAATTGAGTAGGCTTCTTCCCAGTTGCTTTAGCAGCTTCACTGATATATTTTCCTTGTAATTTTTTATTGTGTTCTTTTGAGCAGGAACTGATCATTACATGATCCCAGCCACCGATCAGGTTTGCTCTTGTGTTCATATATTCTGATATTTTTTTTGCTGTTTCTTCATCTTGTAGTCTGGCTAGAACTTCATCTGTTTCACCTTGTCTCGACCAAAGCGGTAAAAATGATGATAATCCTGTTCCCCATGCATTATAGGGATAGCGATCAAGCAACACATCAACACCAGCATTTTTAGCATCATGGACAAGTTTTAGCATATTATCTACTTTATGCCAGTTGGGTTTGTTGCATGCTTTGAAGTGCGATATTTGTAATGAGACACCAGATTTTACGGCTATTTCGATTGCCTCTTCAATAGCTTCTTCTACTTTTGCATCTTCACTTCTCATGTGAGTGGAATAGACACCATTATATTTTTTAACAACTTTACAGAGTTCAATCAATTCTTCAGTTTCGGCATAACTTCCGGGAGAATATTCCAAGCCAGTTGATAATCCCAATGAACCATTCTCCATAGATTTTGCTAGAACTTCTTTCATTTGTTTCATTTGTTCAGGAGTAGGCTTTACATCATTTTTACCTATTACGAATGCACGGATATCACCATGTCCCGTGAAAGTCGCATAATTGAGCCCAATTGGATTTTTTTTCAGTTCAGCAAAAAATCCTTTTATATCATTCCACTTCACTTCAAGACCGTATTTTTCTTTATTGTTTTCGTAAAGTTCTAGGGCCTCATTGTCATTCAGGGGAAATGGTGATGAACCACAATTTCCGGAAACTTCAGTTGTCACACCCTGACGAATTTTACTTTCACCACGAGGATTGACCAATAATTCCAAATCAGTATGTGTATGGATATCAATGAAACCCGGTGAAACAAATAGGTCTTTGGCATTGATAATCTGTTTTGCTTTGGCTCCGGCGAGATTTTCAATTGCTATTATTTTTTCACCAATAATTCCAATGTCTGTTACTTTTCCAACATTCCCCAAACCATCGAATACAGTTCCACCTTTGATGATTATATCAAATTTTGGTATATTACTACATCCAACGCAGAGTCCCACACTCGCAATTGATCCTGCTTTAATAAATGTTCGTCTTGAAATTGGTTTCATTTTTTCCTCGTTTATCATTTTGGAAACAAATTATAGTTTTGATCCAATAATGGCAAGGTGAAAATAACATAAAGTATTTTTTGTTTTATAGAGGTAAAAGTGATTTATATCATTTCATTAAAAGATAATAATTACAATATTTTTGTATGTTTAAAAAATTTAACATGATTTATATTGATTTTTAACATACGATTTTAATACCTTAGTAAATGAGATTCAAAATAGGATAGATGTGAGCTGAAACACTACAGCTCCTATTACTCTGCAATATATTTACTCAAGAAAACAAGAAAGAATGTGGGAAAAATGAAGACAAAAACCTTATTAGCATTAGTTTTATTTGTAGCATTGGCTTGGAGCAAAGACTATTATCCAAGATCAAAAGAGGCTACGTTTATTGAAACTACTGAACCTGGAATAGTAATGATCAAAGCAACAGGTATCGGAGTTGACAAAGATAATAAAAAACCAAAAGCTAGTGTTTTGGACAAAATGGCCAACAGAGATGCTGCAAGAGCAGCAGTTTGGTTTGTAATATTTGGTGGAACTGATCCATTAATACGTAATGAACAAAGTAAATTACTGTTCGATCAATATCAGAGAGATTTTTTCTATTCAAAAAACATCACAAAATATATTGCATGGCAAGCCGATTATTATGACACAAGAATCCGTCAGGGCAAAAAATTAAAAATTACTAAATCTATAAAGATTAATCGCAGAATATTGAAAGAAGATCTTGTTGCCAGAAATATTATCAAAAGTATGGAAGAAATTGCTGTGAAAATGGGTCGTCCAAACCTGATGGTATTACCGGAAAAGAAAAAAAATGTAACTCAACTTGATCTTTTAAAAACTGATCAAAATCTGAAAAAAGCAGCTGAAGTGATTGAATCATACCTCAGTGCTGATGGATATGAAGTAACTATTCCTGAAATGCAGGAAACCATGCAGCAGATGACATCTGCACAATTTTCAGTGTCAGGACACGAAGATGATATGAGTTATATGCTTGCACTTTCCGTTGGAAGTGACGTTTATATTACTTATACAGTTGATATATCTGAACAAAGAGTTGGTTCAACTATTGTTAAAAAAGCCTCTGTTGGTTGTCGTGCTTACGAAACAACTACAGCAAGATTGCTTGGATCAGAAACGGGTTATTCACCTTCCAGAAACACTGCTGATGCAGTATTGATTGAAGAAGCAATGAAAGATGCTATTGACAAAGTGATGTTAAGAGTATTGAGTTACTGGGAAAAGGACATGAAAAATGGCATCCAGTACAAAATGGTTATAAAAGTTGGAGATTCCTTTGATCAGGATGATGCAGAAGAGATTCTATTTGATGTTAGTGATATTGTTGACGAAATTGCAAAATCCAAAAAAGAAAATGTGTTTGCTGACTATACATTGGATTTAAATATCTGGTGTCCTTCTGAAGATTATGCTGGTTCTACAGATATTTACCGTGCAATGAGAAAAAAATATGAAGGAATGGGAAGATTAAAACGTGAAGTAATTACTCGCAAATTAATATTACTTCAGGTTGTAAGTGAATAAGGGACTATGATGAGAAATTTTCTGAAATATATTGTAATTGTTTCTTTGGTAATGTCCACGAGCCTTATTGCTAAGGTACCAAAATGGGTGAAAAAGAATGAACATCCAGATTATCCAAAAAGTGAATATTTTATAGGAATCGGAATCAGTGAAACCCGTGGACAAGCAGAAGATTTAGCAAGAGCAAATCTAATCAAAGAGATATCTGTCAAAATCGAATCAGAAATGGAAAACATAGAGCAGGAAACTATTAAAAATGGTAAAGTAAAATCCCTGTCACAAATGAAACAGAAACTAAATTCTATAGTATCAGCAGATCTGGTTGGTGTACAGATAGTAAAAATGAAAAAGGAAAAGAAAAAATATTATGCACTTGCAGCACTTTCCAAATTGCAATATCTTACTTCGTTGGAATTGAAAATTGATGAACTTGGAGGAAGAATCCAGGGATTAATCAATGATAGTAATAATCTGCAGGAAGAAGGATTTTTGCTCACAGCAATAAAAAATTATG
>Ga0070729_10004641_pt1 | contig 14790 bp, 6 predicted proteins | sample tdDd472_FD_66725 | JGI IMG/M metagenome (GOLD analysis project Ga0070729, IMG submission 66725) | Marine sediment microbial communities from the Atlantic coast under amendment with organic carbon and nitrate - tdDd47.2 | ecosystem: Environmental > Aquatic > Marine > Coastal > Sediment | place...
GGTCGCGAGCCAACCCCACTCGTCATCCTTCGCGAGTTTGCGGTAAAGCGCCGAGTTCCGATGCCGCCGCCAGAATCGATCCCCACGCGAAATGGCGCGGTAGTTCGAAAGCGAGCTGTAGCCGTGCAGCACGTCCTCGAAGAACCCCTCCTCCAAGTCGTACTTGGCGTCCGCCTCATTGAGCTTGGCGCGCAGCATCGGCTCGTGCTCGGTGACCTCGATCACGCGCAGCGACTTCTCGTACAGCAGGAGCGCCGCCGCGTACACGACGAGGAAGGTGCGCGCGCGGCGATCGTCGTCGGAGATATTCCGGAAGTCCCGGCAACGGAAGACGATTTCGTAGGCGGCTATGCGGTAGTTGCGATAGGCGAGCAGCCGCTGGCGGACCCGGTCGTCCTCGTCCGGCGTGAAGTAGCCGCGCCGTTTCGCATCGGCCACCGCGGGCGATTGGAGCATCCGTTCCTCCAGTCGCTCGAGCCCCTCGAAAATGCCGGCCAGCGTCTGGCGGTCCGCGCGCAGCTGAGCCTCCGCCGCCGGGCCGTCCGGTGCCAGCGGCGGAGGCTCAAGCCCGCTCGGCCGGCGGACACGCTCCGGCGTCTTCAAAGCGACGGCCCCCGCTGCAACACACCAGCCACCCGGGAATTTTAGCCGGGTTCCCCGGGCCCTTCCGATCTATTCCTTCAGGATGCCCGCCACGCTCTTGAACTCGGGCGTTCCGGCATCGCGCAGCACCTCGAACAGCAACATCTGCGTGCTCATCAGCTGCGCCCCGAGATCGCGCATATAGGCCAGCGCCGTCTCGCGGTCCGACACGTTGCACGACGACACGGCATCCACGGCGACCGCCACCTGCTTGCCGTCCGCCAGCAGGTCCCGGACGGTCTGGTACACGCAGACGTGCGACTCGATCCCGCACACGATCCACTGCTCGCGATCGAGGTCGGTGCACCCCTGGCACGAGAAACGCATCTTCTGGGCCGGCTCCTCCCCCGCGAACAGCGCCGCAATCTCCGGAACCGTGTGGCCGAGCCCCTTGGGGTACTGCTCCGTGATGCGCACCGGCATGCCGAGCGTCCGGCAGAAGCGGATCAGGCGCGAGCTGTTCGCAATCACTCCGGGCATGCCGTCGATCAGGTCGCGAAAGCGTTCCTGGAGGTCGATCACGAGCAGGCCCGTGCGGTCGCGATCGAGGATGGCGGGTTGGGACATGGCCCGAGTGTATCCGCGTCCGATGACCGAGCTTTGACGCAGCCGGGACCGCGCTCGTCTCTAATAGATGGATGCGTCGGATCTCCCTGCTCGCGCTCGCCGTTTTGTTTTTCGTCCCTGCCGTCCACGCCAACGAAGACAGTCGCGTCGGCAGCGTTCTTGATCGGCAAGGAACGGCTCTGGTGCGCGCCGTCGGTCGCGACCGCTGGACGCCGATCGGCCCGCGCTCGATCCTGATGCCGGGCGATCAGGTGAGGACGCCCAAGCGCGGCGCCAACGCGGTCGAGTTGCAGCTCGTCGGCAAACGAAGCGTCGTCATGGGGCCGGGCACCCTGATCGAGATCGCGGACGCGGAGACCGTCAAGCTGTACCGCGGCGATGTGGAAACCAAGGGTGCGCTCAAGTTGAGGGGGCCGGGGGACTACAGCGTATCGGCGTCGGGCACGAACCTGCTGCGCAGCGACGGGAGGAAAACGGAGATCCTGTCCGCGCCGCCGCGCTGGCTGACCGGCTACCGCAGCTCCACCACCGACGAGTGGATGGGATCGCTGATCGCGACCGTCGACGGGCGCAACGTGCCGCTATCGGTCGGCTACCACAAGGTCACCGTCGACATCCGCGACCAGATCGCGCGCACGACGATCGAGCAGTCGTTCGTGAACTCCACCAAGGCTACCCTCGAGGGTGTCTTCTATTTCCCGCTGCCCGCGGATGCGTCGATCAGCAGCTTCGGCATGTGGATTGGCGGCGAGCTGGTCGAGGCGGACATCGTCGAGAAGCAGCGCGCCCGGGCGATCTACGAAGACATCCTGCGCAAGCGCAAGGACCCGGGCCTACTCGAGTGGTCGGGCGGCAACCTGTTCAAGGCGCGCGTGTTCCCGATTTTCCCCCATTCGGAGAAGCGCATCCGCATCCAGTACACGCAGGTCCTGCCGCTGGAGGGATCGACGGTCCGCTACCGCTACGCGTTGCGCAGCGAGCTGTTGCGCAAGCGGCCGCTCCGCGAACTCTCGCTCAAGGTGCGCGTCAGCTCGTCGATGCCGATCACATCGTGCGAATCGCCGAGCCACGAGATGCGCATCCGCACCACCGGAAACGCGGCATCCGCCGAGTTCGACGCCGAGGAGTTTTCCCCCGAGAGCGATTTCGAGCTGCGTATCGGTCTGGATCGGAGTCGCGCTCTCTCCGTGGTCCCCCACCGCCGCGACGAGGACGGCTACTTCATGGTGCTGCTCTCGCCGCCGACAGAGGCCGCGTCCGGTTGGCAGCGCGAGCTCATGCCCGAGACCGATCCGCTGGACCTCATCGTCGTTGCGGACACATCCGCGTCCATGGACGTCGCCGCGCGCGCGGCGCAGGCGGACTTCATCCAGGCATTGCTGGCGCTGCTCGGGACCAAGGACCGGTTCCGGCTCATGGCCTGTGACGTCAAGACCCATTGGCTCGATCCGAACGCACTCCCCATTACCGAGGAGAACGCGACTGCAGCGCTCGACTGGCTGGAAGGACGCGCGTCGCTCGGCTGGACCGACCTCGACTTGGCGCTGGCCGACGTGCGCAAGGTGGCGACCGACAAGAGCGTCGTCGTCTACGTCGGTGACGGCATCGGAACCACGGGCGATGCCGACCCCGTCGCGCTGGCCGCACGCATTCGCGCCGCCGGCAAGGGCGTCGGACACGCGATCTACACATCATCAACCTACGAGAAGGGTGTACTCGAAGCGATCGCCTCGATCGGCGGCGGCTCCATGCGCAACGGCGCGGACGATCCCGTCGGTGCCGCCTACGCGCTGCTCGCCGAATCCGCCCAGCCCGCCGTGAAGAATCTGCAGGTGAAGTTCGAAGGGTTGCGGACCGCACGCGTCTACCCGGAACGACTGCCGAATCTAGCCGCCGGGACGCAACAGATCGTTCTTGGGCGGTTCCTGCCGAGCGGCGGGGATCAGACCGGCAAGGTCACGGTCACGGGAACGCTTGAAGGCAAGCCGGTGAGCTACTCGGCAAACCTGACCATCAAGGGCGGCGAAGCGGGCAACTCGTTCCTCCCGCGTCTCTGGGCGCGCCGCCATCTGGACGCTCTGCTGGCCCAAGGAAGGTCGCCCGCGATCCAAAAGGAGATCGTCGCGTTCAGTGAGGAGTACGGCATCATGACGCCGTACACATCCTTCCTTGTGCTCGAAAGCGACCAACAACGCGAGGAGTACGGCGTAACGCGACGCGTGCGCATGCGCGACGGCGAACGCTTCTTCGCCGAGGGGCGCGACAATGCGACCACCGCGTTGCTGCAGCAGCAGATGAAGCTCGCGCGTACGTGGCGCCTGCGCCTGCGCGCGGCAATGCTGCGTCAGATTGCGACACTGGGAAAGCAGCTGCACGGTCAACCCGGGGGCCCCTCAAACAACGCCGCGATCGGCCTCGGTGGCGGCGCCGGCGGAAGCTGGGGCGGCCGCAAGGGTGGGCGAAGCCCTGCAGGCCCTGGGTACGCCAGGTCGAGCGTCGACAAGCAGGCGGGCGAGAAGTTCGACCGATCGATGGAGCTGGGCGAGGGCCAGGCCGCCGACGATCCCGCGGAGGACTCCATCAGCTACGAAGCTGATTTCGACGTCGAGGAGGAAAACAGCCCGGCTGAGTCGCCGAAGATGGAGGAGGCCAGTCGCAGGCGCCCCGCCCCGGCCGCCAAACGCAGGCTGCGCCGCTCGGGCCGCGCGTTCGACGCCAGGAACAACGACGAGTTCCTTGGGCGCCGTTCGATGCGTGGAACGCCCTTCGTGCGTCCGCCGCTCTTCCCGCCGCTCGCATCCCCCGCCCCGCAGGCGGATCCGCAGCCGGACCCGAAGTGGCCGGCAGAGGTGCTCAAGACGCTACGCTCGCTGAACCGACGCGGGTCGCTGGCGGCGCTGCCGGGTGGCATTCGGATTTCGCAAAAAGCCGACTGGCGTCACGCGGTGAACGGACACACGACCGCGGAGGAGCGTGCGAACGGCCTCTACGGGAAGGCGGGTTGGTTCCTGCGCACGCGCGGAGGTTCCGGACCGGTTTACGACCGCTGGGTTGCCCGCGACCGCTACGGCATTCTCGATGTCGGGCTCCGCCTTGGTCGGGAACGCGACGCTGCGGCGGCCGACCGCACACAGTGGCCGTTCCCCCTCGACGACCACTCGTTCGAGAACCTCTTGCACACCTACCGTACCTACACCGCGGAACTCAAGGACGGTGTGGTGATCCTGAAGGCGCCCGCGCCCGGCAGGCTCGAGCTGCGCCTGCGCATCGACCCCGCGAAACAGGTGCTGACCGAATGGGTCACGCTCGCGCGCGGCAAGAAGACGTCGACCGTTCGCTGGAGCGACTTCGTCGAGATCGGCGGCGCCTGGTGGTCGCTCCGGATGCAGCAGTTCGACGAGAAGGGTCGACTCGTCCGCGAGATCACGCGCACGATCGAATCGATGAACGCCGCGAGCTACGCGAAGGCATTGGCCGAAGCGACAGCCGGACACGAGGACGCAATTCTCCTCCCGGTCACCAACCCGGGTGTCGACGAAGCCAAGCAGGCGGTGCATGACAAGAAGGCTGGATTCGCGGAGTACTTCACCATCGCCCTGCACTTCGCCAACTCACAACAGTGGGACCGGGTGTTCGAGAACTGGGAGCTGGCCGCAGCACTGGTGCCGGGCAAGCCGGGCGCTTCCTGGTTGCGCGCGGAGGTGCTCGCACAAGGTCGCCGCGGCGCCGAAGCGAAGTCGCTGCTCGCAAAGCTCACTCCCCCCGCAAAGGGCCCCGCGCAACACGCCGTGGCCCGCCATACGCTCAACGTTGCGCAGCGCATCTTCCAGTCCAACGAGATGCTGACGCTGGTCCAGACGCTGAAGCCCGCCCTGCCCAACGCGGATTACCTGCGCCTTTGGGCGCAATGGTTGAACGCCACGGAACAGCACGACCGCGCGCTGGCCATCTACCAGCAACTCGCGCAGGAGCGACCGTTCGATCGCAACGACGTCAGCGCGTACATCGGCGCACTGCAGCAGCAATGGCGCCACGAGGAGGCGATGAAGGTCTGCGAGACGGCGGTCGGCCGCGACAAGTGGCTCCCGGGCGAGCTCGACCACCTCTACGTCACGTGGACGAACCTGCTTTGGCAGCGGCGTGATGTGAAGCGCCTCCACGCGGTTCTTGAGCGCTGGGTCGCGGCGCGGCCGGAGCTGGAGACCGCCTACCAGCGCTTCGTCTCCAACCTTGTGTTCCAGGGACGCGAAGCCGAGGCCGACGCATGGACCGCGAAGCAGCTTGCGGGCGAACCCGGTCCCGCCATGGGAGCGGCGATTTCGTACGCGCTTGGTTCCGGCTGGAACTTCCGCGGTAGCCGCCTCGAAGAGAAGTGGTGGAAGCCGCTCGGAGACCTCGGAACCCGACTGATCGAGGGCGACGACAAGGCGTGGGCCACGGCGCAACGGATCCTCGGCCATGCCCAGTTCATGAGCACGGATGCCGGCGTAGCGCTCCGCGCGCGCCTGCTCGCCAACTTCACGGCCGAGGGCTCGATCGAGTCGCTCTCCCTTGACCGGATTGCGCAATCCATGGCGATACTCCGCTGGAATCGCAGCGCCGTGGATGACGCAACGTGGCGGGCGGTAACCGATCGCATGAAGGCGCGCTGGCAGACGGCGTCCGACGACTACGCTCGCCGGCTCTTGGCGGGGTACGTCTTGAAACTCCTCGACGCCCGCGGCGCGCGCGACGAAGCGATCGCCTTCGTGCGGACGCGCAAGCGGACTCCCGCCGTGACCCGGACCCTCATGACGCGCCTGATGGCACTCGAGTGGACGACGGCCATCGAAGCGGAGCTGCTCGGCTTGCTGCAAGGGCTCCAGCCGGAGGACATGAAGCCTGCCGACCGCATGACATTGGCCGGGAACGAGGTCCGCAACCTCGTCGATCGACTGGAGCAGATGGCTCGCAAGGCGCTGCTCGGCCCCACAGCCGAACTGGAGAAGCTCTCGCGCAACGAGCGTCGACTGCGCGAGCGAACGGCTCGCGAGAACGCGCGCAAGGCTCTCGCTGGGTCGCTGCTTGCCGCGCAGAAGAGCGCCGACGAGTGGTCTGCGCCCTGGATGCACCTCGAGAGTCTCTGCCTGATGGCGCAGACCGGGATCGGGGACGTGAATGGACAAGCCCGCGAGCTGTACGCGTCCGCGAAGGACCGCGTGCTTCGAGAGCGCTGCGCCTACGTGCTGGAGTACATCGCCACGCGCCGCAAGGCGCCCGAGGGCCTGGCCGACCAGGTCACCGCATTCCTCCAAGCCCAGAAGAGCGACGACATCGACTGGCGCACGCACATCTTCCGTTTGCTGGTTGCGCTCGGTGAAAACGACAAGCTGCAGGCCACCCTCAAGACGTGGATCTCGGCGGCGGACGCGGACAACAGCTGGCGCATCGCGCTCGGTTACCTCCACGCGGAGGCGGGCCAACTCGACGAAGCGGCCGCCGCCTTCGAAGCCGTGGCCCGCGCCGACGAGCTGTCGGCTCGCGAGTATGAGTTGCTGGCCAACTGGCTGCTCGCCCTCGACCGCAAGCCCGCGCGCGAGAAAGCCCTGTACCAACGCTACGTCGTCATGCGGGAGCAGGACCTCTCCCAGCGCGTCTGGAACGAGTACTACCAGGTCGCCAATCGCCGCGCCGGGTCCCCGCCCAAGGAATTCGACCCGGACACGCTACGCGCTTTGCGGGCGCTGCTCTCGAAAACCAGCAGTCCTTCCAACTACACGCATCTCGTTCATTCGCTGTATCGGACGATCAAGGACTTCCGTGTTCTTGAGAGTCTGCCCTACGGTGTCGTGGGCCATACCGCTCAAGGCATCTATCCGTATCTGCAGCGTGCGACGTCCGTGATCGCGGGAGTTCACGAGGAAGCGACGTGCGACGAGCTGAACGCACGCATCACCGAGCTATCCGAAACGGCGAGCTCCGATCTCGACCGGCGAGCACTGTTGTTGTTGCGCTCCCTCGTCGAGCGACGGGCCAGCGAGGTGCTCAACGCGCCCGGACCCCACGTGCAACGCGGCGTCCAGGCGATGAACGACGCGTTCGCCGGATCGTGGCTCCGGGGAGAGCGCCGGTTGATGGCGGCTTGGCTTGCGTCGCTCGGAAAGATCCCGCACGAGGCGTTCGCCAAGATCCAGCTAAAGCAACTCCGCGAACTGCAGCGCCAAGAGCCCGCCGCGACGCTCGACTGGCTGTGGATCTCCCAGTACCGGGCCCAGACGTTGTGGAACTACGGCCGCGCGACAGACGCCATCGACACCCTCACGGTCGCCATCGACGCGTACGAGCAAGCTCAGCCCGACGGGCTGCGACGCCCCACCTGGCAGCTGCTGTCGGTTCTCGTGAACTGGTTGAACACGCGAGGCATGCACCAGGTCGCCGAGACTCGGCTCGAAGCGCAGTTGAAGTCCTCGCGATCGCGAACGGGCCGCATGTGGCTGACACAACGGCTCTTCGACGTCTATGTCCACGCCGCGCGGCATAACGGCAGAGTCTCCTTCGGTCGTGGGCGCGCACTGTACGAGGGCGCACGCAAACGCATGGAAGAGTCGATGTGGAACGACGGCATGGATCACGTTCAGTCGACCGCATCGAAGTACTGCGAGCTGTACCGCTGGAGTGCGAAAGCGGGCGCCGTTCCGAACGCCAGCGGCGATCTCGAGTTCTTCACGAAGAAGAAACTACCCGAGCTGCTTTCCGTCGTCGGCCCGTACCGCAACAACGTCGTCCAGATCTTCGCCAATGCACTGCGCCAGCAGCGCAACGCACGCGTCGCCCTCGAACTGCTGATCACGCAGATCGAGCAGGAGCCCACGTGGCTGTCCAAGACGGGCCGTGACGGCTGGCGTGCGCACGGCTGGACTCTGGCGCGCTGGCGCTCCGAAGCCGGTGATCTGGGGCCCTTGGCGCCTCGCCTGCTCAAGCTCGCAACCCGTGCACTCGAAAGCGACCTGCTGCTTCTGAGGTCGCCGCAGAACGCGATGTACAAGAACAACACGAGGTTCTTCTGGAAGGAGAAGTTCGACTCGTTCCGCGCGGTCGCGCTCAAGGTCGTTGAGCTGAATCCGGACTCCGCTGCGCGCCTCCTGCACTGCGCCCGCTACCTGTGGAACCACCTGAGTGCCCGAGACGATGCGATCCGGGTGCTCCTCGCCGCGGACGCCCGCAAGCAGTTGCGCCGGAACGGTCGCTGGCAACTCGTCCAGTGGATGCACGCGACCAGGCGCTGGAAGGACTCGCTCCCCCACCTCGACCAGCTGCTCGCCGAGCGCCCCGACGACCTGAACTACGTGCTGTCGCGGATCCTCGCGCTCCACCGCGTCGGACGGAACGACGAGTCGCGGGCGCAGCTCGATTCGGCGGAGAAGCGACGCAAGGAGCTCAAGCAGTGGAACGAGAGTGTGATCGGCGCGTTCGCGCGGTCGGCCAGCACCTGCCGTTTCCTCAACCGGGCGGCGGCCTACTATGAGGAGCTGATCCCGCTTCACCAGCGCACGCATCGCAACCGCGGCGTCGGCCGCGGCACGCTTTCGGGGTACTACGCGGAGCTCAGCAAGATCTATCTCGCGCTCGGCGAGACGGACAAGGCGGTCGATGCCGCTTCCGCCGCAGTCGTCTCGTGGGGTCGCAGCACTCGCAATCGCACCCAGGCCATCGCGACACTGCAGGCCGTGCTCACCGGCGCCCAGGATCTCGACGGCTACGTGAAGCGCTACGAGGAGCGTGTTGCCAAGAGCGGACTGGACGCGCCTCTGATCCGCAAGTCAATCGGCGGCGCGTATTTCAGCCGCCGCCAACCGAAGCTCGCGATCCCGCATCTGCTGGCGGCGCGGGAGCTGCAACCGAACGACGACCTGGTCCACAAGCAGTTGCTCGCCGCGTACGACGCCCTGAAGGAAGCGCCGAAGGCGATCGAAGCGCTGATGGACAGCATCCGGATGTCGCCGCTCAATCTCGATCTTTACGCCGACCTCGGCACGCGCGTCGAAAAACAAGGCGACAAAGCGACCGCCGAACGCGCATGGACGTCGCTGGTCGAGGTCCTGCCCAACGAAGCCGCCAGCCACCGCCGGCTGGCGGAGCACCGTGAATCGCGCCGGGACTACACAGCCGCGACCGAGCAGTGGCGCCAGGTCGTGCGCGTCCGGGCGGACGAGTCCGACGGCTGGCTGCGCCTGGCCAAGGCGCAGATCGCGGCGGGCGATCAGCCGGGCGCGAAGAAAACACTGAACGACGTACTCGCCAGAAAGTGGGCCGACACGAGCGTGATGGAGCAGGCGGCGGCGCTCCTGCGGCAGATCAAGTAGAGGGGGTCCGGGGGCAGGGCGGACGGCGTCCCCCGCTTGGTACGCTGGGCGCGCAATGAATCACGGCGTCCTGATCGTCAACGCCGCCCTGACGGGCATGGTGCCCACCAAGGCGGAAGTGCCTCATCTTCCGGAATCGCCGGCTGAAATCGCCGAGGATTGCGCTCGCGTACGCGAGGCCGGCGCGTCGATTGTCCACCTCCACGCGCGCGAGAACGGGAAGCCGACTTACCGCAAGGAGGTCTACGCGCGCATTATCGGCGCGGTACGCGAGCGCTGCCCCGACATCGTGATTTGCGTTTCCTGCTCGGGACGCAGCGTCCGCGAACTCGACCAGCGCTCCGAGGTGCTGGAGCTCGACGGCGACCTGAGGCCCGACATGGCTTCGTTAACACTCGGGTCGCTCAATTTCCCGGGCACCGCATCCGTCAACGATCCGGAGACCATCGTGGGTCTCGCCCGCCGCATGCAGGAGCGCGGCATCCGGCCGGAGCTGGAAGCGTTCGAACCCGGCATGGTGGAGAACGCGCGCTATCTGCTGCGCAAGGGCGTCCTCGAAGAACCGCTGTATTTCAATATCCTCCTCGGGTCGCGGGGCACAGCCGGGTGTACACCGATCAACCTCGCCGCGATGACCGCCGCGCTACCCGACGGTGCGACGTGGGCTCTCGCGGGGATCGGCCGCTTCCAGCTGCCCGCGCACCTGATGTCGATCGCGGCGGGCGGACACATCCGGGTCGGCCTCGAGGACAACATCTGGTTCGACGCCGCACGCACGGAGTTGGCCACCAACGCCGGGCTGGTGGAGCGCGTCGTGCGGATCGCCGGAGAGGCCGGCCGCCGCCCGGCCACACCCGCGGAAGTCCGCGAGCAGCTCGGACTGACGCCGCGATGATTGAGATCGGACGCATTCGCGCCGACGAGATCGACGCGGCGATGGCCATCCTCGATTCATGGAACATGGCTCCGCGCGCCGCCGACGAAAAGACACCCGAGGTCGAGCGCTCGGGCCTCGATCCGGAGCGCACGTTCGTGGCCCGCTTGGACGGTCGTGTCGTCGGCGTCGCCAGCTACATCGTGCACGATGCCGAGCTCGCGGAGACGGCGAGTCTCGCAGTCGATCCGTCGGTTCGCGGCGAGGGGCTCGGCGCCCGGCTGCAGGAAGCGCGCCTCGACGAAATGCGCGCGCTCGGCATGAAGCGCGTCCGCACAGAGACCGATCGACCGGAGACCATCGACTGGTACATCCGCAAGTTCGGCTATCGGCGTGTGGGTACGAACCCCAAGAAGCACGCGTTCAGCCTCGACGACGTCGATGAGTGGACGGTGCTCGAACTCGAGCTCTGAGCAGAACGGGCGCGGCGGCGTCAGCCTCGATCACCGCATCGCGCGGTAGCACTCCACCATCGCCGCGACCTTCTGCGGCTGTTTGCGGAGCTTGCCCCACGCGAACACCATCACGCCGCTCGACGGCGCACGGGTCGCATGGTCCAGCACCGCAGCGATCTGCTCCGCGGGAACCGCCTCGCCCCAGTCCGCGAGCTGCACGATCGGCCAGATGCGCGCGTCGGCCCCGAGAAACTCGCCAAGCCACTTCGTCTGACGCGAAATCCACGCCGGGTCCTTCGCGTGGCCAAACCGCGCGTGATACGGCATGGGCGAGAACACATCGATGTACTTCGCTTGCGCCTTGAGGTCGATCGCCAGTCGGCGCTTGAGCGCTCCCTCGCGCTCCCTATCCGTCCAGGGACAGTGAAACGTCCCCAACAGCGCCTTGGGTCTCACCTCGTCCCGGATCTCCTTGAACTCGCGGACCCAGTCGGTGAAGACGCCGCAGCGCCACTCGACCCAGTCCTTGCCCTTCGACTGCTCCTTGCAACGCTCGCAGTGGCAGGTGTCGGGCAGCACGGGATCGGCCCGCTCCCAACTGGCGTGCGCATGGTGGTAGTCGAGCCACACTCCGTCGACGGCGTGGTTCTTGAGCAGCGCACGAAACGCATTCATGCGCCATTTGCGATAGGCGACGTGGGTCGGGCAGATGCCTTGCCACCCATGGGGCGCCGGCGCACGCTTGCCGTCCTTGCCGATGGGCGCGGCATCGGGATGCTCCTTGAGATACTCCGCCCGGTGCAGCGTGTTGAATTCCGCGTAGAGCTTGGCACCTTGAGCATGGATCTGTTGGACGCGCGCCTTGGTGATGCCGCGCTCGCCGATCCAGATCGCATTGACGCCGGATGCGGCCAGCGTCTTGCCGTTTTCCATGAGCTGCTGCGGGACTCCGCCGTAGATGCCGCGGACCTTGATGTGCGAGCGACCGGGCTCCGCTTGCACGAGGCCGGCCAAGAGAATGGGAATCCAAACTCGCCGCAGCATGGGCACTCTATGACTCGGCGGCGGATTCGATACCATCGGGCTCAGCATATCGCCCGACCCGTCCGGCCCACCATGTGGAAGCTCTGCATTCTCCTCGTTTTCTCTGCACTCGCCGTCGCTGCGCCCTCCGACTACCTCCGGTACGAGGCGAAGAAGGACGGCGCCGCAGTCGCGATTCGTACGCACGCGCACGCGTTCGGAGCCGACGGCTATCGACCGGTTTCCGCGGAGTGGGCGGACCTGCCGAAGATCCTCGGCCTGAGCGTTCCACCGGACAAGCCGAGCGGCAAGATCCTGTTCAGGCTGCAGTTGAACAAGATGGAAGTGCTGAAGGTGAAGGGCGAGTTCACCATCGATGGCGAGCAGGCGAGGATCGCGTACTCGTTCCGCGGCGCAGATGTGCCCGCGGGGTCCGCGGTCGTGTCCATGCAGTTCGATCCGAAGCGACGAATCGTGCGCACAGCGACGCTCGCGTTCAAGGGAACGCTCATCAAGGACGGCGAGAAGACGCCCGTCGAGCAGAAGTGGGAATTCAATCTGCACACCGAACGCGCCCACGGCAAACCAGGGCTGCACAAGGATGTGGACACGGCGATCGAGAAGGGCGTGAGCTACCTGAAGTCAAAACAGAAGGACGACGGGAGCTTCGCAGCTCGCAAAGAGTTTGCAGTCGGGACGACCGCACTGTGCCTGTTGACACTCAGTTCGTGCGGCGTGCCGCGGGACGACCCGCTGATCGAAAAGGGGCTGACACATCTGGTCGCCCAAACTCCCCCCACCACCTACGACCGGGCCGTAGCCCTCATGGCGCTCGATCGCGCCTACACGCCGCCGGGGGAGTTGGCGCGCGCGCACAAACATCGCATTGACAAGTTCCAGCGCGACCTTCCTCCCGAGCGCCGCGCGTGGGCGATGCGCGTCGCCGCCGACCTGGAGAAGTTCGCCGCGGCGCCCGGCGCATGGCACTACGGCAAGAAGATGGGCGAGAATTGGCCGGACTCCTCGAACACGCAGTACGCGGTGCTCGGGCTGCGTGCGGCGGCCAAGATGGGCTACAAAGCATCACCGCGCACTTGGCTCGGCGTGCTGCAGCATTTCCGCGTGATGGAAGGCAAGGAGCAGCTGTCCGGCACGGTAACGCTGGTTCGGGAAGGCGAGGCAGTCACCGCTTCGACGACCCGCGCGGGCGCCAAGGTGCGCAAGAAGGACGGCGGCGGCTACCGCTATCGCGGCGACTACAAGAAGACTACCGCGACCATGACGACCGCGGCCATGGCATCCCTGCTGATTGCCCGCGATCAGTTGGAGCGGCTCGGACACAAGCTCAAGGCAAAGAAGAGCAAAGAGATCGATCGCGCGGTGCTCGGCGCGTGGTTATGGCTCAGCCGCAACTGGGCCATGGCACGCGTCCCGGGACACATCCCCTGGTATCACCGCCACTACTACTACCTGTACTCCGTCGAACGTGCGGCCGTCCTCGACAAGGTGAAGCGCGTAGACGGCCACGACTGGTACTTCGAGGGCGCCAGCTGGCTTCTCGATCAGCAGAAGAAGACTGGTTCGTGGGACGGCGCGAACAAAAAGGACGACGTGAACACCTGCTTCGCGCTCCTGTTTCTCAAGCGCGCCACCGCACCGCTCACGCTTACGCGGTAGACCAAGACCGGCCGTCGCACGGCGCGGCTTGGAGGGTGTCAATCTGCGAGAGGAGGGATTCGAACCCACACACCTTGCGGTACAAGATCCTAAATCTTGCGCGTCTGCCAGTTCCGCCACTCTCGCGTGGTGAGCGCGGATTGTAGCGTGTGGCTCCCGAAGTTCAGCCCCCTACCGGCTGCGCCGCAGGATCGAACCACCTTCGGAGCCGACGACAAGACGCTCGGAGGAGACATGGATGGCCGTCACGCCGGCCGAGTGCCGGTAGACCACGTTCCATGTCTTCCCCGCATCCCGCGTTTCGAGGATCTCGCCGTCGAAGTCGGTGATCCAGCCGAGGTCCGCGCTCAAAAACGCGACGTCATTCAGCTTCTTCTGCGCAGGGATCGGCAGCTCCGTCCAGGTGCGCCCATCGTCCAGTGAGCGCAGCAGCACGCCCTTGCCCGCCACATGGATCATCTTGCCGAGCACCGCGATCGACCGCAGCCACGCATCGCTGCCCGAATCCCGCTCGATCCAGGTCGCCCCTCCGTCCGTCGTCTCGACGATCGTCCCCGCATAGCCGACGGCGAACCCGCGCTGTTCGTCCGTGAACAGGACGTCGCGCAGATGCTCCTTGCGCGCGCGCTCGGGCAGGTTGCCGGCGAGCGAGGTCCACGTATCCCCGCCATCGATCGTCTTCCACATCACTGCCGCCGGTCCATGCCCACCGACGACGTAGCCGGTCTTGGGCGAGACGAAATCCACGGCCGCCAACCAGTGCGGGGCGGGCGTCACGAGCTTCTCCCACGCGAAGCCGCGATCGCGGGTACGGAGGATCACGCCGTCGTAGCCGACCGCAAACGCCGTCGTGCGATCCACGGCGTCGATGTCATAGAGGCGGCCATTCACGTCGAGATCGCACGGATCCCAGCTCCGCGCTCCGTCCGGCGACGCGAGGATCACGGACGCCCCTTTTTCCGTGGTTCCCCCGACTGCGAGGTAACGCCCATTGTCGAATGCAGCGACGGCAAGCACCATCGCTCGGCTCCGCGTGGGGTGCGGAGTCCACGCCGGTTGATCACGAACTCCCGCCTTCGACTCGCGAGGACGGCCGGTCCTCAGGTCCCAGAACTCGCACCTGCCATACGGCTTGGCAGCTCCGAGCAGCGTGCCATCGGTGGAGAACACCAACGCGCCGATGCCGGTGTTCACCTGCCAGATGCGCTCG
>Ga0070729_10004643_pt1 | contig 14783 bp, 14 predicted proteins | sample tdDd472_FD_66725 | JGI IMG/M metagenome (GOLD analysis project Ga0070729, IMG submission 66725) | Marine sediment microbial communities from the Atlantic coast under amendment with organic carbon and nitrate - tdDd47.2 | ecosystem: Environmental > Aquatic > Marine > Coastal > Sediment | place...
TCAGGGCGAGGGCGGGTCAGATACCAGCGTTGTGTTTCTGGAATAAAATCGACTAGTTTGGGCTTCGTCTGCGATAAAATTTCTAAAATAGCCTGCACACTATCTTCTGGATAGGAGTAGGCTTGCGCTCTCGTATCTGCAAATACATGACAGCAGTAGCTAATACTGAAGAGTAGAAAAAGGCAGTTGGTTTTGAGACACATGGTATATTAAATTCCGTAAGCTAGACTTCAGAAGTGGGTTGGTCGATAGGCTATGAAATAACTATTTGCAGGGGCATTATTTCTGGATATCAGGAAATGCTCTTTGTTCAATGTTTCATAAGAGTACTGGTTCTATTTGCAGTGCTGTTTTGAACTAATGGAATTCTGACTTGGTTGAGTTTGCCTTCGGCGACCTACTTTTGCAGTCGCTCAAAAGTAGGCAAAACGCTTGGCAAAAAAAACTCGATCCCTCAAACAGTTTTTTGCCAGGCCACCCGCATATGGCGTAGCCTAAAGGCTACAAATTGTAGTGTCTTGGCTAGTGCCAAGGGGCTTTGTCGCCCCACGAGACGTGAACATTAGGCACATTAAAAAGAGCACCAAGCCATATCCATTTTTGGTGAAGTAAATATTGGCCAATTATCGGCCTATCGACCACCCCACTTCAGAAGTTTCGCCAGCCATGCCAAGGAAAACTTCTGAAGTCTAAGCCCTAGCTTTTTTTCCAAGCGGCCATCCAAACTTCAGAAGTTTCTCTGGCGTGACTGGGAAAACTTCAGAAGTTTAGCAAACTATTCCACTCGCTCACAGCCATTAAATTTCGCAAATTGGGCTAAGCTTTTTTCCAAGCGTTGTTCCATTTTAGCGGCTTGCTTAAGACCTTCCTCCCATAGCAGATTCTTGATCAGCAATACCTTCTTTTTGCGATCTGCTTTTAAGTCAATCTGCCCCACGAATTGGTCGCCATAGAGTAAGGGTAAGGAAAAGTAACCGACTTTGCGTTTAGCGGCGGGAACATAACATTCCAACAAATAATGGAAGTCGAACAATTCCGCAGTGCGTTTGCGCTGGATCAAGACATTGTCGAAGGGCGAAAGAATGTGTAGTTGTTTTTTAAGCTTCAGCTGGGCTAAGTCATCCAGTACCTCAGGCGTACTGAAATAGATCCCCTGTTCTACTCCCTTTACTTGGACTTGCACCAATTCCTTGGCTTCGATCATCTCGGCCAAGGTGTTGGAGATAATTTTGGACGTACCTCGCAAGAGGTAACCCATCTCTCTAGCTTTCAAAAAACCATGGGCATGGATATCCCGAAGAATCAAATGCCGCATATATTCTTGGGTAGTAGGCAAGCTTGTATCTATTCCAGCAGGGAGGACTCGTTCGGTGAGGTCATAGACCTTTTGAAAGCCTTTGCGGGCCGTGATCATGATTTTGCCTTGCATAAAAAGCTGCCGCAAGGCCATGTTCATGGGATTGCGAGACCAATCCATCCCATTGCTGGTACTTTTAGTGCGTTCAACTTTGAAATCTTTAGACTGGAGCGATCCTTCCGCCGTGATTCTGTCCAGGATATATTGAAGCGTTTTGGGATCTCGCTTGAACCATTTTTCTTTCCCACTTTGAAAATCCTGCTTTCTGGGTAGGCTGAAACGATAGTGCTCGATCGGTAAGTAGCTAGCCGCATGCGCCCAATACTCGAAAATAGCTCGCTTTTCCTCCAAGGCTTGCAAATAGGCCGGCTGATAATCACTAATTCTACTTTTGAGGATATGATGATGAGCCCGCTCGATGACCGAGATGGTATCAATCTGAATATAACCTAATTGCTGAATCACTTCCTGGGTGCCTTGCACGCCTTTGGGTGTGGGAGAACCAGCGAGTCCTTGGCGATGCAAGGCCAGTCGGCGCGCTTGGGATAGACTAAGGATTTCGGGCATCGCTTTTGGGTTTTGTACACTACCCCAATAATACAAAACTATTTAGATTTATTGGATAGAGAATGACAACTAAGCTCTAGCCCTTAGAACATGTTCTTAACCCGCTTTTTCATAGGCTTCTTTCAGCCAGCTGATTAATTCGCTATCCACCTCATCGATAGTGGTCAGCCTCACGCGATGGCTACACATGCTACCAAAGGGGCCTGAGCCTTCGAGTCGCTCGGTCTGTTCTTTATCCTTGATTTTTAGCCCCAGATCTATCCGCGTTTTGGTAGACGGTTGGATGAGGGCAAATTGCTTTTTCCGTCGAAGACTTACGGCCGATTTTTTAGGGGCAATCTCGATGTCGTCACCAAAAGTGCCAATGGTGGCCAGAAGCTTTTCATAAATGGGACGAAGCGCTTCTTTCCCTTTGCTATATTGGGCATTGACTAATTCCGCCGGATCATGTGAGCCAGCATCCGCCGCTCGGTATTTGAGCGTAATGAAGTTGGCAAAACCATGGGTTAGTCCCTGTTCTGTTTTCAGGAATTTCATGATGTCCCCATGCTTTTCTAGCTTTTTCGCTTTGATGGCTTTCTTCCAATCCGCTAAAGTCTTTCCCGTTTTTTCCAATAATCCTTCTTCCATGTTATCTTGTTTTTTGATTGACAATGAATTACCAAGCTCCTAATATAGCACCCATAGTAGTAAGGGCAATGACACAATATCCTGCATTGATCAAAAATGCTGCCAGAGATCGCATTTCAAACAGGTAAATAATACCCATAAAAGTCGCCACCCAACCGATGCCGGCCAGAAGACCCGCCATTGCACCAAAGCTAAGTGAAGCTTCTGCACCGATAAACATGTCGAGATTAATAGCCGCAAAAAGGGCAAGTACCAGTGAAAGACCAAAGGTTTTAGGTATATTTCTTTGTTTGAGGTCTTCTTCGGTAAAACCGAATTCTTTCATCCAAGCGCGGCCAAAAAGAGGGCCATACCAGATTCCTCCGATCAAAAAGGCAGATACTCCCGCTACGATGATAGATAACCAATTGATGTTTGCGAAGGCCGTTCCCATGTCCATATTAATAATATTAGTGAAATAATGACACAATATTAGCAATATGCGATCATCTTGTATTGTAAAAAATTAACCTCATCTATCTAAAGGAAAGAAATTAATTTCCTCATCGGTGAAGTTTTGCTGGATGAATTCCTCTGGGTTAAAGCCCGAAAAACGTTTGAATTCCTTGATGAAATGAGACTGGTCGGCATAACCACAGTCATAGGATATTTGCGTCCAGGAGAGCTTCTCCTTCTGGTGTATTTGCGCTAATATTTCATTGAAGCGAAGGATGCGTTGGTAATACTTAGGGGTGAGTCCTACATACTTTTTAAACTGATCGATGAGGTGTTTCTGGGTATGTGGATAGGCTTGCACCAGTCGATTGAGTTCTTGGCCATTGAGAGAGGGCGCTTTTTTTAGTTCTTCAATCATCGTGATAATGGTTGTATTCGGGACATTTTCTGCCCGATAGCGTTGCTGCAACCAGTTTTCTGCTAATGCCAATTTGGTTTTAGAATCGCTGGCGGCTAACAAATCCTTTCTCAAATCGAGGATGCCCGTACCAAGGAGTTGCGCTGCGGGAATGACCTTCTCATTGATTTCATGCAAGGGAAAATGGAAAAAAGGATAGGCCCCTCCCGCCTTAAATTGGATCACTAGCATTTCCGATTGTTCGTGCGCCGAGATCGAAATGTACTGTTTGTGCATACCCGATATCCAAACCTCGGAAAAGGTTTGATGGGGTGCTAAGGTTTCATTATCGAAGGTATTTCTGGTGATACCATCCAACTCAAACAGCAGAAAAATATGGCCAGTAGGTACGACGCGTTCGATAGAATGGTCAGGAATGAAATCTTTGTAATGGAAAATGGCTTCGATATGCTGGGCAATCGGTGCGGCGGGTAGGTGATTTTCGAACGTCATAATGGCAGCGTAATGATCTGGTCCGAAGGTAGGTAAAAATGGGCTAACTAGAGGTGTTGATGGAAAACACAGACTGGATTTTTTACGCCACCTGGGTCTAAAAATTTAGGGTTGAAGGTTTATGCCAAGGAATTGAGCGCATAAACCTTCAACTTTCATCTAATAAACCATATTTGTCCAGTACCCATTGGCTTGGAGATGATTCATGCACTAAAACAATTCTCCAATAAAGGTGGGATCAAAAAGTTCGTCCAAATAACTTTCTCGAGTAGAGGTGCGGTAATTATCACGGCAATTGCCGACACCGCTAGCCATAATACTTTGACAAGTCCCATCAGGATTGTAATCTTCGCGATGGTCTCTGGCCAGGTCGCAATGCCCCAACTCATGAAAAATGACAAATTCTCGCAACAAATCAGAGGCATTATTCCAGAAGGTCTCATCGACGACGACATGATTAGACTGGTGAGAACCATAGGTACATTGGCCGGCTACACCCTCTTCTTCCAAATCTTCAATCACCCCGGTCACTTTCGCTAGCCGCAGGTCAATCTCCAAGCCTCGCAGTAAGCCTTCCTTTTCAAATCGATCAAAATAGACCCAGAGTTGCTCGTCTACCCCTAGGTAGGGAGCAATCACTTCTTCTTCCTCCTCCTCTTCATCAGGAACAACTATATCTGAAATACTATCATCAATTTGGCAAGATCCTAAGAAAAATACGATACCGAATAGCCAGAAGCAGCTAGCTTTGTGTCCTTTAACAATTGACATGAGAAATGGATTTTGGTTAACGAAAGTAAAAGCTGCTGCAATAGATAGATTTGGGTAGATGAATATAAAATTTGCACATATAACTGAGAGATAGGGGGAGAAAATTGTGTAGGCTAAAAAACTTTAAGATTTCCTTTTGTCGGCGATCTGGCAAATGGGAAAGGGTGCATGGACAGACCATCCATGAACCCTTTCAAAAAGCTTACTTTATCGAATGTTTTTTAGTGAAAAACGTGGCAATTGGTACCGCTATTGATAATACCAGCGACGTGAGTAGGGCCAAAGCAGTAATCAACAATGGCACTTCCTGGTACATTGGCCGCAAAATCTACGGGATAGCTGCGAACTAACTTTTTCTCGTCGGTTTCTGAGGCACTGACGGGCATCCAGTGATTGATCGTGCTGCTGCCATTCAATTCATGTACATTAGCACCATACTTGGCCTCTATATCCGCTTTCGAGCCAAATGCAATACCCAAGAAGCCTTTCTTCTGTGATTTTACTTCTAGCTCCATGTTGCAAGTGATATTGTAAGTGCCTGTTGGTACGCAAACGTATTGCCAATCATAAATATACATTTGACCATTCCAAACAGATACCCATTGCCATGCGCAATTCTGATTAGGCGTTGACCACCAATCGACATCTAGTGACATTTTCACACGGCGATTATCACTATCCCAGTTACTTTCACAATCTAAAGCATCTGGCCCCGAGGAACGGGCATTGGTAGAGCTTGTATTGATAGGACTGATAAAAATATTTTGTTCCAAATCCGTCTCCGTTAAGGTCTCAGCGAGTGCTAGCTTAGATAGGTCACTATCTACAATTGAAATCACTTTATCTGCTGTGAATTTTTGAACCATTCCACCAATCTTTACAATGCCTTCAGTATTGAGCATACTTCCTACATGGTACATGTCAACGATCATTTCTATATCACCATCTCCTGTGAATTTCACTTTATGGCGGTAGTTGTCTCTAAATTGATCCAACTGTTGCTGAGTGCTAATGTTTTCATACCGATCTTCAATGCGTTCAAATTCATTACGCATAGAGACAAAACGCATGTTTTTCTCCCACTTATTCAATGCTGTACTATTCATTTCAGCAATAGAAGATAGCGTAGTCTTAAAATGTTCCAAATTTCCAAATGCTAAAGTGGCTTGGTTGTTGATTTTCACTACTTCAGGTAAAGCGAAAACATCTACTTCAATATCCTGTGGTTTTTCCGTAATTGATGCTTCTCTAGGCCCGTCCAAAGGTTCTTTGTTACAACTAGAGATGACTAATCCAAGGGCAAGAGCTAATACCGAGAGAAACCTCCACTTCATTTTGTGAATAGACATATCGTATTGTTTTTAAGGTAAAAGAGCCTACTCTGTTTTGGCTTTTCGGCGACCGCCATGTTGGATGAAATGCTAGCTTTAGGGCCCTAAGACTAGTAGATTTAAATAATCATTTTGCTTTCGTTAATTATAAGCGAGAAAAGGCGAGAGGGTGACAGTTTTTGCTAAAAGAAATTATTTTTCTGTGGGAAAAACCGCCTTTTGTTGATTTATTGTAGTGGTGCAAGTGTTTGATAATTAAATTGTTAGGTAAGAGTTAGGTGTTTTGCACCTAGGTGTAACTTTTTTTTTTTTGTACGATAAAACCCAGCATCAGATATTTTCCAAGAAAAGGCTTCAGAAGTTTCGCCAGACAGGACAAGGAAAACTTCTGAAGTCTCAGCCCAGCCACCCCTGTCTTGCTGTTGGCTACAAGCTCCTGCTCGCCGAACGTAATTATAGTACTTACATACTGCAATTCGGCGAGCAGGAGCTCGCCACCCAGATCGACAAACAAGCAAGAGCTTGTCGTCAACCCATAAATAACAAACAGAGATTTGGAAGACCCAAATCTCTGTTTGTTATTGTTTCCCTGTAGGGTGGAGTAAACATTGGCTATTGATCGTTTATCTCCCTTTTCAACACAACACTAATTTATTAGCGGAAGAAACTTCCAAGAAAAGACTTCAGAAATTTCCGATAGACAAAACAAAGAAAACTTCTGAAGTCTTAGCTCCGCCAGCCATTTACATAGCGCCAGCCGCCCTCAAGTATTTAACAATATCCTCATGCTTATGGCGAGCAGCCGCCCCCAGGGCCGAGCCTTGTCCATGCGTTTGCGCATTTACATCCGCTCCTTTTTCCACCAAAAAAATAACGAAATCTGTAAAACCACCCGCTGCCGCTTCTACCATTGGAGCGGAATCCCTGTGGTACTTATTGATATCGGCTCCTGCTGCCACCAATAGCTTGGCAATAGCCAAATTGCCCAATCTAGCTGCAGCAACGATAGGAGTATGAGCGTGATACCTATGGAGGCTCCTCCCGAATTGATCATTTTCGACCGTATCATAATCCGGATTGGGGTCGTAGCAGTTGACATCGGTCGTTTTAATTAAGGCTTTAACCTGAGTCATGTCTTGGGCTCGGATAGCAGCCAAAAGTGATTTGCAATCAGATTTTTCTACTACCGGTTCCATTTCTGGTTCCGTTGCAGAAACGGGCGTGCTCAGGATTTCATTTTTATCCTGTATTTCTGCTTGGACTTCCAGCTCAGGTATGCTCAACTCAAGCAGGCTATTTTGTGCTACAAGCGTGCTAGGCTTATTCAATAACAGAACCAACAAGAGGAGTAAGGGCGCTACAAAGGCATACTTCCAGTAGCTGTAAACATTTGATCTTTTAGTATTCTTTGCTTTATTGAGGATTGATTGTAATTGGTCGTAATGCTGAGGGGTTGCGTGTAGGTGGCCACCTTGAGTAGATTTAGTTGGTATTGTTCTTTTTCTTCTGTTTTCCCCTTTACCGAAATATCATCCGTTTGGTATTCGATATTTTTCTCTATCTCTTTTCGCAGTATCCAAATAAAGGGATTGAACCACAATAAGATTACTGCATATTCAGCTAAGAGTAGATCGAAACTATGACGCTGCCTGACATGGACCTTCTCATGCGCAAGAATCTGCTCATAGGTCTCGTAATCATAATTAGTAGGGTTGATAAAAATGTAGCGAAAAAAGGAATAGGGATCGATTTCGGCATGAATATTAACAATCGTATAATCCTCGTCCTGTATCTGATCGGTATGGGTGTACACCTTCCAGAGCATACTGATAATTTGGGCAAGCAGATGGAGTGAAAAGACGCCAACGCCAAAAATGTATAGCCACATTAGCCAATAGAATGATCACAACCAAGGATGCTTTAAGTAGTACAGCCATTATGCTTTATTAGATTTGATAATCCGAATCAATTCTTCCTTCTCCTCCTCCGACAGCTTCTCTTTCTTCGCAAAATGAGCCATCATCTTGGGAAAGGAATTGTCAAAGAATTTCTCTTTGATATCTTCGATATGTTCCTCTCTGTAAGTGTCAAAATCTTGCGTAGGACTGTACCGATTGGTATTACCCAATTTCTCAGCTTGTAACACCCCCTTTTTTTCCAAAATCTTGACCAGCGTAGCTACCGTATTGTAATGCGGCTGCGGATCTGGAAATTCATTGACAATGTCTCTGATAAAGGCTTTTTTTAAGCGCCAAATTATTTGCATAATCTGGTCTTCTCGTTTGGTTAATGCTTTCATGTTTTTTCGATTACCATTCAATGTACTATTTTTTTAGGAGTATTACTATTTTTTTAGTAAATCTACTGCTCTTTTAGTAGGTGTTGCTAAGGATGAACTCTTAGCACCCACATCAAGGTGTACGGAAGGGAGAAGGGAGAAGAGAGAAGAGAGAAGACAGAGGAGAAGCCGTAAGGAGGAAGTGTGTCGCCACAGCCTTTTTTCCGGCTTTCGAATTCGCACTTCCGATTTTCCCCGCTGAATAAGCTAGAAAACAACACATCAGCATCCGGATGCACTTTAGGTGAGAAACTACTGGTTCAAATCCCCCAACAAGCTAATAAAACCCTATTTTTGTCCCAAAACATGCGAATCCTCCTTCCGATAGCCTTTATTAGTATTGTATTGAGCACAGTATCTTGTGCGCAGCCGATCGCTTTCCAGCACCAGCAATTAGCCAAGAATTATACCACTTACAAAGAAAAAAAGATTACCCACCGGCGGTTCAAACATCGTGACATCGAGCCGATTATCAAAGCCCTACCGCGTGACTTTGCCGTAAAGCAAGAGGGCGCTTCTATCGAGGGGCGACCCATTTATTCCGTGACGATAGGAGAGGGGCAGACGACGGTATTGCTCTGGTCGCAGATGCATGGCGATGAGTCGACGGCCACGATGTCCTTGTTTGATATCTTCCAATTTTTGCAGGCTGATGATGAACTCAATGCGATGCGAGAAAGCCTACTCCGTGAGTTGCAAATCGTATTTATCCCCATGCTCAATCCCGATGGGGCCGAGCGCTTCCAAAGGCGCAATGCATTGGGGGTTGACCTCAATCGCGATGCCCTACGCTTGCAGTCTCCCGAGGCGCAATTGTTGAAAGCTAAGCGAGATGAGTTATCGGCGGATTGGGGTTTTAACCTGCACGATCAGAGTCGTTATTATGCGGCGGGAAATAACCCTCGTACGGCCGCCATCTCAGTCCTGGCGCCGGCTTACAATTATGAGAAGGAGGTGAATGCCGTGCGAGAAAGGTCAATGCGAATGATTGGTCAGATGAATGCGGTATTGCAAGCTTACATTCCCGGGCAAGTAGCGCGCTACAATGATGATTTTGAACCCCGTGCTTTTGGGGATAACATCCAGAAATGGGGCACGAGCACCATCTTAATTGAGTCGGGCGGGTTGAAAGGAGATGTGGAGAAGCAAGAATTACGCAAGCTGAATTTTATCAGTATACTGGCTGCCCTAGATGCCATCGCACAAGACCAGGTAGGTGATTTTCCGGTGAGTGATTACGAAAAAATTCCTTTCAATGAGAGCAATGCCTTTCACGATATTGTTATTCGAGAGGCGCAGGTGCAGAGTAATGGCAACTGGTATACCGTTGATGTAGGGATTCGTCGGCGGGAGCTGGGTGGAGATAGCCCTATGCCCTATTATTTTGATGCCGTCATTCAGGATTTGGGTGATTTATCGACCTTTTTTGCCTACGAATCGGTGGCGGCGAAAGGCATGCGTTTGTTGCCCGGCAAGGTATATACCAAGGTGGTTCCTGATTGGAAAGCGGTCAAGTCCTTGGATGTAAAGCGATTGTGGGAGCAAGGCGTCACGACTTTGCGGATGGAGCAATTGCCTGCGAGAGAAATTGCAGCTCGTATCCCGTTCCGCCTACTACCGGCAAAGGAGACAGAAGAGGACAAGATTTTACCCGGACAGCATCCGGCTTTGGTACTGATGGAAAAAAACACCGTACGTCAAGTCATCATCAATGGCTTGAGGTATGATCTTTCAAAAGGAAATCAAGAACGACTCAACTGGTGGAAAGGGCTGTAGGGGGTGGGGAAGTCCGAAAGTCCACGGCTGCGGGCAAATTTCCGACTTTACCGGACTAAGAAACTCAGGAGTGGAAACCCAAAATCCGAGCATAAGTTCCAAGAAAAAATGACTGTTGCGAGTTGCATAATTCTTGACTCGCAACAGTTCTGCCGAATACAAAATCTTATCAGAGTACCATTTTCCCTTCTCCAATCTCTTTATACAAATCTTGGGTCTGAAGGGAGGGTGGCATATTGAATTCCTCTTGCAGTATTTTCTTGCATTTCAGGTATTGTTTTTTTGCTCGATCTCGGGAGCCAATGTGGAAATAAGATCGCATGAGTAACCGATGAGCGTCTTCTAGGCACTGGTCTTTTTCCAGCATTCTTTTGCAAATACTAATGCAGGCATCGTATTCATCTTGTTTGAAAAAGTGGAGACTCAAGCGATTCAAAATGAATAAGAAAGTTTCTTTTAAATTGTCTCGTTCTGGCTCGCACCAGTCTTCAAACCTCATATTCTCCAAAAAATCTCCTTGGTATAGCGAAAGTGCCTTTTGGTAAATGACTAGGGCCGATTCAAACCCCTGGGAGACTTCAGTGGCTCTACCTTTTTGACAAAGTTGTCGAAATTGCTCTACATCTGTGTAGATATCTAAAGCGGGATTGATGGAGTAGCAATTGTTTTCGAGGATGATAATTTCCTGGTTCAGGGCATATCTTTGAAAATGTTTTCTAATGGCATAGATGGCTACATTTAGGGAATTTCGAGCACTAGAAGGAGAAGAATCTCCCCAAAACTTCTCCATTAAGATTTCTCTATTGATGGGTTTTTGATGGTGATACAGCAAATAGGCGAGCAAGGAACTATTCTTATTGCCTTTCATCTTGGGCACCTTTTTATCCCAGAGCACGATTTTTAATTCACCAAAAAAATTAAGCTGGAGATTACTGATCTTTTTATCCCAACTCATTGATTCTTTGACGAGCCTGGGGAAAGGGGAAATCGCTAGTACATTCGCAGGGGGGTGTAGAGATTGAGTAGGATGGGACATCAATTTCTTTACCGCTATCCAAAGTTTAGCTAATGTGGGTAGCACCTGAATTCCTTTTGGTTCCCTCGATTTTTGAGAAGAGGCGTAGGCCTCTCTGATGGCTTCGGCTAGCTGTCCTTCGCTCAGGGGCAGAATCAGCAAGTTTTTTACATTAAGTCTAATGGCATTTAACAAATCATCTTGTGCTGGATTGTCCGCCAGTACGAGGATGGGAAGTCGAGGATGTCGTTGTCTTAACTCCTCTAGTTTAGATTTAGCTGCAGGATTGTTGCGTAGTATGACTACCGTTTTCGTAGTAGGATATTCATAGTGGTTATAAGCTGTACTTAAGGGTAGAAAAACTAAACGCATACCCTTATCTAGTTGGTCCGCCAGTGACATATAGGCAGATTTCGAACCAAAGAAAAGTATACTAACACCTTTCATTACTTTCGGTTTTTTGGGGGTTTAAAATTGTGAAGTTGATGAAGACTATTAAAAGAGATGCTTAATCAACTTCCCTGTGTAAAGTAACTTGGAGTATTGTTTTCTCATATGATTAATGATTTGTTTTCTACAATTGTTACTGCCTTAGCGCATTAAATATGTGCTAAGGATGATATTTTGATTACCCCAGACGATAGTACAATAACTCTACTATTGGAGAGGAGCCTATACTATTTGCACATCAAACGAAAAATCGCAGATCGTTTATGTGATGCATCCAGTAAAACCCTATAAAAATGGACTAGGAGCTTTCGAGCGCTTTTCTAATTATTCTAATTCAGCAGATAGATTATATACTAATGAGTTAGCGCGTGTTTGGTGAGAAAAGTCAAACACGAAAATATTTCGGGAAGGATTCTCTCAACGCTCATAGTATGCTAGTTTGATAGATGCTGGAAAATAACACCTCCTTGTAACGAATAAATGTAAGGCGTTTCCTTTCGCAAATATTTGTAGCATGAAAAGCGTCTACCCAACAAGTGCTTAATATTTTGAAGGACTAAAACACTTATAAAGATTCATTATTATACTTAATAGCTACTTAAATAACACTTAAAAAGTAATTAAAAATAACTATAATTTATCAAAGATGCTAGGCTTTAACAAAATAATACCATTCATATTAAGCTAGGGTGTGAAGGCTAGTCCGAAATTTATTGACCTCCCAGTTCTTCAGGTGCCTGACCTGTCAGCCAGGTGGGTTTTCCTCCGATGTAAGAGGGCTTTGGGTTGACGACTATGGTGGGAAATCTACCGATGGAAGAGCGGTAGCTTAGATTCGCGCTTGTGTTATATCTGCTCTAAAATTAAATGAATTTTAATCCATTCTTTATTGAGCACTTACCCAATTTTAATCACTTCTTAATTCCGCTCCAATATCTTTGTATCGAATTGAATAACAATTTATTAAAACAAGTTTTTCTCTCAAGAAACCTTATTGGAAACAAACCTATAAAGCAGGAGAGAACAACACAAATTTTAAAACATTATGGCTTCCGGATTAACCTTTGAGCTAACAACAATTCCTGGTACAATTCAAGGTGGTGTTTCTTGGTATGAAGACCAAGGTGGTGGAGATTGGACTCCTGTCATTACTAATGCAGATCCTCCGATTATTCACGACGATCAGCCCTGGAGAGTGGTATTGGAAAAATTAACACAAACGGGCCCAATTTGGGGCGCATGGACCGGTAACGATTGGTTCTTCCGCGTTTATTTCGAACAGATTGGAGCCGGAGAAGGTCCTGCACGTTTGCAAGTCCAGTTTCCTGTTAATGCGGCCACCCCATTCACCTACGCCGATCAGACTATCAATATTCCAGCTGGTACCGTACCCGTGGGCATTTACAAGCTTTACGCGGAGTTGGAATTGTTGGATCAAAACGGTCTTACTCCCGTATCAGGTCTCGCGGAGTTGGGTAATGTAAAAATTATCAACGCCTAGCTTAGAACCCAGAAAGACTTAGTTAAAAAGTAATCCCGAGCCTTGGATAAAACCGAGGTTCGGGATTTTTTTTAAAACAATTTATTTTCTGATCGTATAAAGGCAATTATCCTCTTTTGACGTGACACTTAGATTATCACTCAGTTCAATGCCAACTCCAAGAAACTTTCCTTTTCTACAATTTTCACCAGTTTTTTGCCCACGAGGAGTCGATTTTTTGACGGTGAGTCGGGGTGGATGAAGGTAACATTAACAATACAACGGTGTACGCCAGGTGAAAGAGAATATATGGTCAAAGGAACACGTACATGTTCTATCTTCAGAGAAGAGGGAAACGTTTGTTTTTTTCCAATGAATACCAGCCTACTTCCTCCTTTCATCAACTTGGCATGTACCGCTACCTCTATTTGATAATTGGGATCGCGAAATTCCTTTGGAACAGCTATCTGGAAACTAATGGCCGCGGATTTGTGTACAATGTTTTTGGTTACCACTTGACCTTTTTCTATCATCACCAAATCTAAGTTGTCTGTTTTTGCGATAGCTTTAATACTTCCTTCCTTCATGGACTGTCGCTCTACTGGAATGGGAGGGGCTTTAGCTGATTGTGGCGCTACGGGTTGAACTGGAAGATGAGGCTTTTCTATGGTCTTTTTGTTGACTTTCGCTTTGGGACTTGTCTGTTCTGCTGAGTCTTTGGTCACATGCGCCGTCTTGATCTGAACGGGGAGGTGTTCTAAAATGAAAGCCTCAATTTGCTGCATATCAAATCCCTCAAAGGATACTTTTTCCTTATCGAGTGGGTATTCAATTTTACCGATCAATTTTTCACCCTTTTCTTGCAGATAAAAGGTCAAGTCAAAATTGAAACGACTTTGGCCTTCTGCTGCTTGAGTATTGGTGTGACTCAGTGTGTGGTTTTTTTTACTAACGGCGGCGGCTGCGGTTTTTGATACGTCTGGTTGCTTATCTATTACGGCTCGATGCAATTGATTGATCGCCTTTTCTAGGGCTTCTTTCGAATCAAAACCGATACTTTTGGCCAGCGATTTGTTATTCCCCGCCCGTATGACGAAGTAGTGCAAATCATCTTCTGTAAGCCGCTTGAAGCGAGCCAGATTGGCTGCATTTTGTCGTATCAGTTTTAGGCTACTCTTGCGCTTATCCTCATCGGGGAAAGGGGGGCTGGTCAATAGGAGATCTCCTTCCTCGTTGTAAAAACGGAAGAAGAAGGTTCCATCTTCCTTCTTTCGTAACAAGGAAAAACCTCTTTTTTTCTTACCGACAGCTTGATGACGTGAATCCTTATTTTTGTTGCCCATTTGAATGTGCTTTAAGGGTGATAAATGAATAATCTTTTAGAGCATGTTTGGACAGGCATGATTAGCCGAACCTGTCTACTTGGCGTAAGCCAGGTAGAAGTGAGCAAATTCTATTTTAGACCAGGCAGATTTTGCTGCCCAACATGCTCTTATGTACCAAGAATAAGTTTTCCAAATAAATACTGGCTTAAAAAGGACTTAATCCTCTCTTAAAATCAAAATTGATCCCAAGTTTTAACTAATCTATGGATTTATCCTTTAGTAATGGACAAAGAATAAGTTCCGCATTTTGAGATAGGGATTTTGGTGATAGACAAGGCATTTTTTGAAGTGATAGCAGCGCTATCGCTGAAAAAAATAACGTAGTATAGCGCCAAAAG
>Ga0070729_10004644_pt1 | contig 14774 bp, 11 predicted proteins | sample tdDd472_FD_66725 | JGI IMG/M metagenome (GOLD analysis project Ga0070729, IMG submission 66725) | Marine sediment microbial communities from the Atlantic coast under amendment with organic carbon and nitrate - tdDd47.2 | ecosystem: Environmental > Aquatic > Marine > Coastal > Sediment | place...
CCAGTTTATCTCGAAAATGTTTCTTTTTCTGACTATCGATGATATTCCAATTCTCTTCTTCTCGCTGCGTGAAAGCATCGGGACTTACTTTGCCAATCGACTCCTCGGCCACGACTCCAATAGATTTCCAAATGACCAAGATTAGATAGAGTAGATATTCCTTTTCTTTTAACGTCAATACTTTCAATTCTTCATTAAACAAGTAGGCCAATATAGCAGGTTGCTCTTCCCGAAGTTCTTCTATGGCTGCTTCATAAATATTAGGGGAACCATCTAGTTGCTCCGTAATGCTATCAATTACTTGTTCTGAAACAAATTTCATAGTACGCTTTTAGTTTGTGAGACAAAGCTCGTTATTTTTTCTGACTCCGCCCAAGACCCTTATCTTGAAATAAGGCTTTCTATTCCGCACTATTAGAAGAGCGATCATATGCTAAATAAGCACTTGACCGATTCATAGGAGGGCTTGAAGGAAAAGAAATCTAAAAAAATGATTTTTTTTGCCTCTTTCTACAATAAGGGCTGAAGCTGTAACGTTTCTTTTCTGACTTTTGAATAGTTAACATTTCCAAATACTCCTAATTCGTAGTTAACTATACACCTAAATTTACTAATAACTAAACCTTCTTACCTAGCGAAGCAAAACTTTACAATTCAAATAAAATCAGATTGATTCTCCATCTATGCATGTGCACAGCTTGTAGAGAATGCTAGGAGAAAACTACAGTACTTTAGGAGGAATTACACGAACATAAATAAGTTAGGTTGGCTTTATCTGTCCAGTATGTAACAAATACGTGGCTAAGGATATATGGTCAAAATCGATCTAACCCGATAGAAAATGAGCTCGAAGAACCAAATAATGAAAACGAGTAAGCGTAATGTTCCCCGTACTTAATTGAAATTCGCAGTTCATTTATTTAAACCAAAGTTAACCCCAAATAAACCATTTGAAAACCCCAATGGCAATTTGAAAACTGATGGTCCTAGAATGGGCCATCTTCTTTTGTCCATTGAGAGAGTAGTTTGAACCATCAGCGGCGGTGAGGAGGCTTAAGGGCACAAGCCCCTGCCGCTGCGTTTTCAACTACTGCTCTCAATGGACATTTTTTTTTGCTTTTCATCACCCCAATTTGACCTGTCATACCTATAAACATTACCAATTATTGCCATTCCACCATCTTTTGCCTACATTTGGAATATAGGCGTAAAAGGTAAATGAGTGGACTATGCCGTTTGTTACTTTTAGCGTATAACCCACAAGATTCTTCATTTAAAAAAAATTGTTCGATTATGGATATTATGGACTTATTACAGGGTCAGATTTCTGAAGGTGTATTGGATCAACTGACACAACAGATCGGAGCCTCTGATAAAAAACAAACGGCTGCTGCAACAGCAGGAATTATGAATACATTGGTTGGTGCTTTAGCAAAAAATGCTTCAAAGCCAGAAGGTGCTGCTGCACTTAATAATGCATTAGAACGCGATCATGACGGAAGTGTGCTAAATGACTTGATGGGTATTTTTTCCAATCAAACGACTCAGATTGAGCAACAAAATCCACGCGCTGTAAATGGCACGGGAATCTTGAAGCACATTCTAGGTGATCGTCAGGGTAATGCGATCGATATGGTAAGTAAATTGAGTGGTTTGGATTCTGGTAAAACTGGAAACTTGATGACCATGTTGGCACCTATGTTGATGGGCGCACTCGGACAAACCAAGCGCCAGCAAGGCTTAGATGTAGGTGGATTGGCCAACTTGTTGACGGGTACGGTTACGCAGCAAAAGCAACAAAACCCAACGATGGGATTGGTTACTCAATTCCTAGATAGTGATGGAGATGGAAGCATCGTTGATGATGTAGCGAACATCGGTATGAAAATGCTAGGTGGCCTTTTTGGAAGAAAGAAATAAATCCAAAATTTACCACTAGGTAAGATATAACAAAGGAGTCATTCCCGATCAGATGGTATGCTTAAATAGCAACAATCTGCAAGTGGAATGACTCCTTTTTTTATGCCCTTTAAATGGGTAGAGAAAGAGAACATTGATTACATAGCACGATCAGAGGGCATGTAATCCAAGATGTCCTGTACATAAAAAAGTAGTCTATTAGTTATAATGTGCTAAAATTAGACACTCTCTTTTTCTTTCTCACTTTTTCGTTCTGCATCCTTCATTCCTTCTTTCAATTCGCTTTCAATAGTAGATCTTGCTGTATTGAACTCACGAATTCCTTTACCAATTCCTTTCATCAACTCAGGAATTTTCTTTCCACCGAATAAAAGAAGAATCGCAAAAAACACAACGATCATCTCAGGGCCTAAAAAATTGAATAGCAATAAAGCTTTCATATTTCTGTTATTTTATGATTTACAAAGGTAATAACTTCAACACATAATGATTGCTCAATTTTTACTTGAGCAGAAGATTTATAGGATTTAAACACTAATCCTACAGCAATAACGATATTTCGCAGGATTTACCCTACTTTTTCAAGCCTATTTCTCTTAATCGTTCGTCTAAATATTCCCCAGCAGTGATGGGCTCGTACGCCAATGGGCGCGCCTCGTCTACACATTTATCCAGACAAGTCAAGTCCATATCCCCCTTCGGATGTAAGAAAAAGGGAATAGACAAGCGTGGCAAATGCCATTCTGAGGCTGGTGGATTAACTACCCGGTGAGTAGTTGACTTCAAGTAATTATTGGTCAAACGCTGCAGCATATCGCCTACATTTATCACAATCTCATCTTCTTCGGGCGTGATATCTACCCATTCCTCTTCCATATTGAATAACTGCAATCCGCCCGCCGATGCACCGACCAGCAGCGTGATGAGATTGATGTCCTCGTGTTGCTCCGCTCGAATGGCTGATTCGGGAGCCACGGTAATGGGTGGATAATGAATTGCTCGTAGGATACTATTCCCTTCCTCAATTTTCTCATCAAAATAATCCTCCCCAAGTTCGAGGTGAATAGCGATAGCTTTCAAGAGAGCACTACCTGATTTTTCAAAAGCGCGATAAAGATCGATTCCTGTTTGGGTGAAGGACGGCGCTTCCTTCACATGGATATTAGAAGGATAGAGATCAGCTTTAGGGTGATCCGCATCTACTTCTTGGCCGATTTGGAAAAATTCTTTTAAATCTGCTACTTCCGATTGCTTAGCATGCTCAGTACCGAAAGAGGTATATCCCCGTTGACCGGCCAAGCTTTTTATTTCATATTTCCGCTTTATAGCAACAGGCATCCCAAAGAAGCCTTTGGATTCTGCATAAAACCTATCTATCAATTCCTGAGGTATGCCATGGTTGATGACACCGACAAAACCGATTTCATGAAAAGCATTTCCTAGTTCCTCCACAAATTCTTTTCTTTCCTCTGCTGTTCCATCTACGAATTTAGATAAGTCTACAACGGGTATAGTTCTTTTTCTCATATGGTTTCTTTTATGGTTTGATGGCTACTAAAAATACAATAAAAAAAGGATATTTCTAAGCTTAGCAATGAGGTTCACCTAATGGACCAAAGGTGCGTGAAACTCATCCCTTAGCGCTTCGGTCGGAATTTTGACTCATCCAGTAAACGTTGCGAATCTCGCAAATCAATCAATGACTGAATGCTAGTGTTTGGATTCCGCTGCATATAACGTTTAACAATTTGAAAGCCCATCCAGTTGCCCGCCCTTCCTGGTGTTTCTTCAGGCATATCTGAAGGACCAGTAGGACTGTAGTCGATCAATTTTCTAATTTTCCTGAACTCACTGGAATAAAGTAAGTCATTTCCGACAAAATGGGACCACAGGTTAAACTCATTATCTTTCAACCACTGTACTTGTACTGGTGTCATCTCAAGCAAAACGGTATCCTGGGCGTAGGGTAATAGGAGATCGCGAATATACAGTTTTTTGCCGTTGTGGATCATTAAGTCTAGTAGCCTTTCTCCTGGTGGCTGCCCTACATGGTCTTCTATGAGTGGTTGAATAGCTTTGGAAACTAAATGGTCTCTATTGTAAGTTCTTACCATGTAGTCCGAAAAGTTAGGATTTTGCGGATTATACTTATAGTAAGGGTATTTTTCACCTAAAAAGAAGTCTAACCCGATCGCTAAGGCCTGATCACCATAGATAAAAGCCGCAATGGAATATTCCGAAATAAAAGTGGTGAAATGAGGTAATTCAGACATTGGGAAGTAGTATTGGTAAAACTGCATCGCTTGTTCCAATTCTTCTTCTATATCCGAAATATTGTTATAGAGTTGACTAGTGGTATCATATAAATGTATCAAACCAGGATGGCTAAGAAATCCCCTCACATATTCGACATGCCCTTGAGGAGCTACTTGTGGGTTTTTAGATCCCAAAACCTGATTGAAAAAAACCTCACTAAATGCAGGGTACTGTTGTTCTAGTTGCGCCAAAGCGCTTTCTAGTTGACTGGTATCTAGTGAAAATAAGGCTTTTTCAAAGCGATCTACGGTGAGATCTACCGAGATCTCAGAAACATCTGGGATTACTTTTCTGTTTTCTTCCTGGCAAGCTATCAGCCCAATAAGCAATAATAAGGGGAAATAGCGCTTGATCTTATGCTTCATTTACAGACTTAATTGTAGAAGGTGATTATTCTGACTACTAAAAAATTAAATATTAAGCTTACAAGCTATAACTTTGCTTTTTGTTGTTGGATTTACGATTGTTACCATGTTGTGAAAAAAACGTCAAAATACAACAGAAAAATAATCAGCATAGTTTTGTAGTTTAATACAGAGCTTGCTCACGAATCAAAAAACTGCATAATGATGAAAAAAATTGTTGCTGTTGCAGCCTTTTTATCGCTTAGTTTGTCGATAATAGCACAAGACGATATCCGTTTCGGATTTCAATTGAGCCCTTCTTTTAGTTGGATGAATACAAATACGTCCAAGATTAATCCCAGTGGAACAAATTTAGGTTTGAAACTAGGAATGACTGGTGAGTATTATTTTCGCGAAAACTATGCCTTTACCAGTGGTATTGGATTCTATTTTAATAATGGCGGAACACTCCTCCATGATTTTGGGGGAACTTACTGGCCCAACTCTGATCTTCCATCTTCTTTGGACACATTGCCCAACAATGTTAAGTTGAAAGCTAGCATCCAGTACCTCGAAATCCCATTGGGACTAAAACTGCGCACCCGCGAATTTGGCTACCTCCGATATTTCATGGAGCCTGCCATTACCATTGGTGTGAAAACCCAAGCCCGAGGAACCATCGAAGGGACAGGGGTGAAAGACGATGGAGAGAAATACAATATCAGAAAAGAAGTCAACCTGCTAAACCTGTCATGGGGACTTGGCGCAGGGATCGAATATGGCTTATCTGATAACACTAGCTTGATCGCTGGTATAGGTTTCCAAGTTGGCTTTACAGATGTAACGGATGATAAAGGACAGGTCTTTGATCCGGAGCGTGGAACGGTGCGAGAAAGATCTAAAGGAACTAATAATAGTATTACGATTCGTTTGGGTATCCTCTTTTAGGAATGAGGCACAAATAAAAGATACAACTATGCTTTATCTTTTTCCATCAGGCTGCGTTCCCAAATACCGATAGTTATCGGTACATGTAGCTAGGCTATAATCGGCTTTTAGGGCCTTTCCTGATGAAAAAAATATTTTGCCTACTTGTGCATTTTATTTGTCCCTCATTCCTTAGATATCGGAGCCGCATCTATATATGAGTTCACCCTGGGGGGGGCATATTGATAATCAAATTGTTGTGAGTGGCAAGTAAGCTAACGCGAAAACTCGCCACCCGCAACAAAAGCTTGCTACTACTATTGATAATCAGTTGGATCGGGATGATCTCATATAAAACCACTATTTCAGACAGAAAAAAGTGCGACTAGCCAGTAATCAAACCAATGATCGCAGGACCCCAAAAGTGTTTGGTGAAAAAGAAGGTGGCTAGTACCAGAAAGGTAGTTGTGATAAAAATACCGACTGTCGCTAGACGCTTCGCTATTGGGGTACGCATGATTTCATAGCGACCAATAAAGACCTCGGCAACCAATAGATTTGGGAGGTAAAAGAAGAAGTCCATAAAGTAATCGAAAGGCCCATGGAAATCTGAGGTGTGACCGATCCCATCGGTAAAAAGAAACCAGAAACCATAATCCATCCTGTATAGCCAAGAACCAATGGCTAAAGCAAACAATCGAATCGCCCAAGCTCGGTGTTGTTCCAGCTGTTTTGCTCGTGCATGCCGATACGTTTCAATGGCTGCTATTAGCATCCCGAGGCCATATCCCACAAATCCGATATCCATGATCAAACCTCCGATCGTCCCTTTGACAAAAATAAAGAGCAATCCACCGATAGCTGTCAACAAGGAAGCCACAATATATATTCTTCCCAACCACCGATGCAAGGCGATGTACTTCACCCGAATCGAATCGATCAACTGGATGCAGCCCAGAATTAAAATAATTCCACCGGCCGCAAAGTGAATGCCAATTCCTACCGTGGCCGATTCTGTTTTCATATCATACAACCCTGGCAGAACTTCATTCCATTGAGCGGTATTCCCTTGGAGTAAAGCAACAAAATAGAAAGACAGAATAAAGAGGCCGAATAGGATCGTACTGATCCAAACAGTTGCCACCAGCAATCGTCCAGCCAGTTGGAGCGTTTGGTCAATTTTTGTTTCGGTCGTGGATATCGAACGGTCAGACATAGGATTAGATAATAGCTGTGGGTGAAAATAACTAAATTCTAGAAGCTTAACATGGAGTTGTTAAATGAACGCCCCGCGGATTTCAAAAAAAACAGCGGGTCGAATTCCCGATCTTCACCTGACGGCCTCCCTATCAGCTAGGCGAGAGACTTGGGCCGACTAACCTAAACCAGCTAATAATGAGAGAATTAGCCAGCTTAGATAATTGCATCGCCAATTTTAGTTATCTTTGCGCCAAATTTAAATAAGCTATAAGAAAATGAGCACCAAGGCAAAAGACACTTTAAAGGAACAAATTGACCAGTTTATAGAACTCGCTTTGCAGGAAGATGTTGGCCCCGGAGATTATACCTCATTGGCCTGTATCCCTCCCGATTCGATCAGTAAAGCAAAATTGTTGGTCAAAGACCCTGGAGTAATTGCCGGCATTGAAGTGGCTAAGGCCGTTTTTAAGAAGGTGGACCCGAATGCTGAATTGGATATTAAAATTCAAGATGGGAGTCCGGTGAGTGTCGGTGATGTCGCATTCATCGTAACTTGTAATTCTCAAGCTCTACTTAAAGCGGAGCGATTGGTATTGAATACGATGCAGCGTATGAGTGGAATTGCTACAAAAAGTAATCGCTTTGTCTTTGAGGTAGAAGATTTAAATACCAAAATACTTGATACCCGCAAAACGACGCCCAATATCAGGTTTTTAGAGAAATGGGCGGTACGAATTGGTGGATGCCATAACTACCGAGATGGCCTATATGATCGTATCATGATTAAGGATAATCATGTTGATGCCTGTGGGGGAATAAAGCAAGCGATCGAAACGGTCGAGCGGTATCTATACGATAACAAACTTTCCCTAGAAATAACAGTAGAAGTGCGCAATTTAGTGGAGTTGCATGAGGTGATGGATATCGGAAAGGTTGATCGGATCATGCTCGATAACTTTGAGTTACCCCTTTTGATAGAAGCGATTGCTACTATTGATCGCCAATATGAAACGGAAGCTTCTGGTGGAATTACCATCAATAATGTACGCAAAGTCGCCCAAACGGGCGTTGATTATATTTCTGTTGGAGCACTAACACATTCCTCTACTAGTCTCGATTTAAGCCTGAAGATTATCAAATAATGAATACTGCTTAGTCTGGCTCTTCCTGGGTACTATGCTACTGGGTAAGAACGCAAAATCATAGCTGCTAAGATCAAGAATGAGGCTATGATAAACCAAAAGCGAAAATCTTTTAGGTAATTTTTATTATTGGGTGTCATGATATTATGAGCTTAAAGGCTTGTAAATCTATTCCATATGAAGCTTGGGGTTCTAGATCAGCAGTGAAACCGAGTACATGCCTGGAGTGGACTTTTGACTGTGGTGCAATCAGACATAAATACTTACTGAGTTATGGTCTAGCTGAAAACAAAAAGAGTGCCAGAATTGGAATAGGAGCCCAGAGCGTCGAGAAATGACTAAAGATTTAGCACCCGAACAAGCTTTGCCCTATTTCTAGGCTAGTGGTCAAGGCTTGAGAAGGAGGGTCAAAAAACGGCTAGAAGATTAAGCTGGAAGGGGTTGTTGTTGTAATAAAGCCTGATTATACATTTCTGGATAAATACGGTTTATCAGAAGAAAGTTGAAGGTTTATGGCCTCAATTCCTTGACATAAACCTTCAACCCTAAACTTTTAAACCCTGTTGGCGTAAAATGTCCAGTTGTATGGCCTGATTAATTTGCTTGATCAAACCTGGCCCTTCATAAATCAAACCGGTATAAATTTGAACCAGATCGGCGCCTGCTGCTAATTTTTCTAGCGCATCTTCGGCCGTTTGAATACCTCCTACACCGATAATAACGGCATCAGATGGAAGTTTTTTCCTCAGGTATCGAATGACGGTAGTTGCCCTTGTTTTCACCGGCTGTCCACTGAGGCCTCCTGCACCAATACTTGCCAATTCAGCATCGGATGTCTGAAGTCCGGCTCGGCTAATCGTCGTATTAGTGGCTATAAGGCCTTCTATGCCCGTTTCGCTTACAATATCTATGATATCATCTAATTGGCCATCGGTGAGGTCTGGTGCAATTTTAAGAAGTATGGGTTTGGGCTGAGGGTGTTGCTGATTCAGGTTTTGTAATTGCGATAACAAAGCGGTGAGTGGTTTCTTTTCCTGTAGATCTCTTAAGTTAGGTGTGTTAGGAGAACTGACGTTGACCACAAAGTAATCAACATAGGGAAAGAGCGCTTCAAAACATTTTATATAGTCACTCGTGGCCTCTTCATTAGGCGTGAGTTTGTTTTTACCAATATTTCCACCGATTACAATTCCTGCTGCTTTCTCCGTTTTTAACCGGCTCACCAAGGCTTCGACACCTTCATTATTGAAACCCATTCGATTGATCAAGGCTTCATCTGCGGGCAAACGGAATAACCGAGGCTGTGGATTTCCAGCTTGCCCCTTTGGCGTCACCGTACCTACTTCTATAAATCCGAATCCTAAAGCGGCCATTGGGCGAAAGTATTTTCCATCTTTATCAAAGCCGGCAGCTAAGCCCACCGGGTTCTTAAAATCCAATCCCATAATAGATCGATGGAGCGTAGGCGCTTCTACTTGGTAGAAGGATTTGAAAAGGTGGCTAATAATAGGAATCGCCAGTACAGTTTTTAAAAGCGTGATCGTAAGATGGTGGGCTTTTTCTGGAGCCAGCAAAAATAGTAGCGGTTTGAGTATAGTCTTGTACACGCGCAACAGGAGTTTAAGTAGGCCTTCAAATAAAAAAGCCGGGTAGCAGTGTTTTTGCTACCCAGCCATAATCATAATCCCAAAAACTATTCTTGAACTCAAAAGAGTATATGATCACATTTGCAATCCCAAATATATAAACTTAGTTGCATAACTCCAACACAATAAGCAAGAAAGCTTTAAGAAGCTTCTTCTTCGGAGCGAACTAAGAGTTGGAATCCATTGCCATGAATATTTACAATTTCGATGTTTTCATCCTTGCTAAGGTACTTCCGCAGCTTGGTTACAAAAACATCCATACTCCTGGCAGTGAAGTAGTTGTCTTCCCCCCAGATTTTAGTCAATGCTTCAGAACGAGGCAAAATATCGTTCATATACATAGCAAACATGCGCAGCAACTGAGCTTCTTTGGGCGAAAGTTTTGCTTTTTCTTCGCCGGCGCCATTTGGGTCAAGTGTCAATATTCTAAGTGGAAAATTGAAGTGATAACGCCCAATATGGAATTCTTTGACCTCTTCTCTAGGGTCTGCTTTTTGTTGACTCCGTTTTAAAACGGCCTGTATTCGGTACAATAATTCCTCAGAATTAAAGGGTTTTGTGATATAATCATCTGCTCCGATCTTGAAACCCTGCAAGACATCATCCTTCATCGTTCTCGCTGTTAAGAAGATGATGGGCATTTCAGTGTCTTTCTCACGAATTTCCTTAGCGAGTGTAAAGCCATCTTTACGGGGCATCATTACATCAAAAATACATAGATCATATTGCCCTTTATTGTAGCTATCCAGTCCCTGTGCACCATCGGTGGCTAAAGTCACTTCATAGTTGTGCATTTCCAGGTAAGAGCGCAATACATCACCGAAATTCTGATCATCTTCAACCAGTAGGATTCTGTTATTAGCCATATGTGTGATTTTTCGGTTTAGCTTTTGGTGTTTTGTTTATTAGTAAGGACGTAACCCCGAAGAGTCAACCTCCCATAGTTTTAATTCACAGCGTTTTTTATGATATGAGGGAAGGTTAGTATGAAACTACTTCCTTTCCCTACTTCACTTTTTACATCAATTTGTCCCTTGTGGGCATCCATAATGGCTTTTACATAGCTCAATCCCAATCCAAATCCCTTGACATCATGTAAGTTGCCAGTGTGTACGCGATAGAATTTATCAAAAATATGCTTTTTTGATTCTTTCGTCATACCTACTCCTTTATCAGAAACGATTACTTGTACTCCATTGTTTACATCACGTGTACTGATGGAGATATCAGGTTGCTCAGGCGAGTATTTATTAGCGTTATCCAAAAGATTATTAATTACATTGGAAATATGGGTCATATCTCCTTCGATGATGGGATGCATAGCGGCTAAATCTGCGCTTGCAGAACCCTCTCGCTTCTCTACTTGGAGGCCAATATTTTCAACTGCACGGGCAATTATTTCATGGAGATTGACTTGCGAGGCTTTGATCGAAACTTCCTTTCGATCGATCTGAGCCATTTGCAAAACTTTCTCCACCTGATTATTCATACGTTTATTTTCCTGTTTTATTATGTTGGCGAAGCGTTGAACTTTTTCTTGGTTGCTCGAAATCATCGGACTTGTGATGGAATCGGCCGCTAGTGAAATCGTTGCAATTGGTGTTTTAAACTCATGTGTCATGTTATTAATGAAGTCTGTTTTCATTTCTGAAAGCTTCTTCTGTTGGAAAATAACATTCACAGAATAACCAAAACAAAATAAAATCAGGGCACTAAAAAGTAAAGTACCAATGAGGTTAGGCAGTAAATCTCCCCAGACCAGACTATTCTGCTTGGGGAAATCAATATAGAGCATACCCGGTGACGGCATTTCCTCTCTAAATAAATGTACGCTGAAAGGCGAATTTCTTAGCTGTGCAAAACTAGGCTGATTTTCTTCTGGGACTACATAGTGATCGTTTACAATCACAAAAGACTTGGTTTTATTAGAATAAATCCCATAATTGTACATGGTTTTGAGTCCCTCATCTTCTAGTTCCCGGCGAATAATACCTTTCAACTTATCGAGGTTAATTCTCTCTTCGAGCAAATCATTGGCATACATCGACTTTACCTTCGCATATTTCTCATTTTTTTGGCGGCGACAATTAGAGCATAAGTTTTTATCAATTAGATCACCAGCTTGTAACTTTCCCCTAACGATATCAATACTGGTAGTGGATTGGTCTCCACGAATAGTGCCAGCAATAGATAAATCGATGGTTCTATATAGATCACTAGTAGAGGGGTTAATTTGCATGCGGTCGATAAAACTACTGATGAAACTATTATCCAGGTAATCGACCGTACTTTTTTTCTCTTCATGAATGAGACGATCAACGACAGAATTAATCGCAGATCGGACTTTATTTTCAAACTTTTCCTCATTTACCTGTATGGCAGTACCAATCAAGCCTATTTGAAGCCAAACTACTCCGATTACCGCAGCAGCCATGATTCCAACTATCATCCAAATTGCCTTCTTATCCATGAATATTATTTATCCTGATTTTGAGAAAAAGGTCAGATTTTCCTGCCAAAAGTGCCTGATTCTAAGGCCCTTTATTAATAAAGAACCCTGTAATCTTACAAATTTACCGAATCTGGTAACGCCAATGATCTACTTTAACAGAGTTTTAACTCGCCAGCCTTAAGAAGCTAATTTTTTTCACACTTTTAGGCGATAGGCTGAGCGGATTAGGCTTAAAACGAGTGTATGCTATTCCTCTCGATGATAAGCTAACTTGCTTCTAGTTCTTCCGTTACCCATTGTTAAATTTGAAATATCTAGCTGTTGTGCCTTTGAACCTTAATAAAACAATGATCTCATAAAATAAGTTCTATCTGCTATTTTACCTATATAAGAAAGGAAAAAGCTTGTTGGAGCAGCCTTCAATGTTCTTGACTAGATGATCGGAAGGTAGCTGCTAAGCAACCAAATTCTCAGAATTCGGCTAGTACCTCACGAGTTTGTATTCTTGTAGTGGAGTCGCTTTGTCTCGTGCACATAAACGCAGAAAATAAGTACCCGATTTTAACTTGCGACAATCGAGGATGATAGATGCTGACAGCGGGAAGTTTTCGATAAAGGCTCCCTTTTTATTCAGCAAGAGGAGGTGGTAATTCTCAGCTATTTCTTTTAAGGCTACATCTATTTTCAGCATTAGCGATTTTTCTAATGGATTGACTGATAAATTAGGATGTATCCCTTCAACCGCTGTGACTAAAGACTTGACTTTTATTCCAGCCTGGTAGCCTAAACCGATGCTACTATTCAAGGTACTTCTGGACGCGTAAGGTTTTGGTACATTGGTAAACAGAGCATAGGCTTGATCCGAACTAAATGCTTGGTGGAAGGCTTGCGCTTGTAAGGTGTAAATACTAGCAATGAAACAGAGAAGTAGGAGGTGACGCTTTTTCATCAGGCTAAAGTTGAAAATAGAGTAAATAAGATGAAACAGCGGGTGGTAATCGGTATTAAACAGTCAATAGGATTATTTAGATTTGGCCATAGATCGCGAAGGTTGAGTACTATCGTGTTGCTGATCCAACTACCTATCGTAAACAAGTCCTATATATCTTGCTTCTAAGATAGGATTTTGTGAGCGAAAATGAAGTTGATCTTTGATAATTTTGATTATCCCGCTCGATTAGGGCATTGCCCAAACATGCTCTTAACTGGGGAGTGGTAGACCTCGTGGGTAAAAGTTGAAGGAGCGTACACAAAAGAAAGAGTTACTGTGCGGAATATGCACTGGGCGGAAAAAATAAAGCCTTGTTGTAGGATGGTAAAACATCACTCAACAAGGCCCTAGAAAAAGTGTCTCAAAAGTCTCCTAGTATGGTTGATTAAATATCTTCGTTTATTATGACACAAAGCTAAAGGAGAATTAGAGACCCTGCACCCACATCTTGATGTGGGTGCAGGGTTTTTCTAGGACAAAGTCTCTACTTTTTGTTGCTTATCGCATGATGACCAGTTGTTTGGTTTTGATAGGGCGATCATCAATTTGTAGAGTGACGGTATAAATTCCATTGCTGAATTGTTCGGTGGGGATGGGAATCGGGTGGCTAGGAATAGTTTCCCAGTTTTCTTGATGAACAATTTTCCCGAAAATATTTTGGACCCTCAAGATCGCTCGTTGCCCTTCCGTAGGATCAATTTCGATAAAGGCATCCTGGTTAGTTGGATTGGGGAGCAAAATGAAATTAGTGACGGGGTTTTTAGCCGTCGATTCAAGCGCATCAGGACTAGGAGGCAAAACTCCTTCTTCCATTTCACATTCGATATGGATGTATTCCATGACCAAGCATTGGTTAGCGTCGATGATTTTAACCACAAAATTGATGGGGCCTGCTCCCGCTGAATATAAGATGTTAGCTGTGCTTTGCCCAGCGGTTATGGTAGCTTCTCCGTCAATTATACCCCAATGATAGGTGTAAGGCGCCTCTCCACCAGAAACCTGTATTCCTAAATTATTATTGCTGCTATTACAGGTGATTGGCCCTTGTACAGTGAAAGTACCTTCCAGATCAACGGAAACAATACTAATGGATTGCTTGGTTTCTACACTGTTGCCACAGGCATCTGTTGCTATCCATTTTCGACGTATTTGTTGTATAGTCGGAGAAATAGTGTGTAAGGTTTCCGTAAAGTCGACATCGAACTCACTACAGCCGTCTACAATAACGATATCTGAAGCTGAAGGAATTTCTGATTCACAAAAGATAGTAGTATCGCGGGGATTATAAGCAAAAATGGGAGGGCTGATGTCAATAGAGTTGATGAAGACCACCAATTCGCTAGTATTTCCACACGGATCACTTGCTCGCCAAGTATATTGGTATCGCTCCAAAAAACCATCAAGGGTACAATTCCCCGTTTCCACCAATTTTATAACCAGTTGGATGTCAATATTATCGCTACAATTGTCCAGAACTTCTACTGCATCAGCATCAAAATCAGGATAAGCATCCCCTTGGAAGTCGACACAATTTTGAGTTATGGTTTGTCCAGAGATGAGTTGATCTAATCGTGGATGAACAAATGCCATGCTTGGCGGCGTATTATCTGTCTCAATAATAGTGTGTACCCTTGAAGTGGTATTGCCACATCTATCAGTTGCCGAATAAGTACGCCGGATGATAATCCCACATTCTCCTTGGAGAGTATCTTGCGTTAAGGTGGCTGGGATCATTTCATTTAAGCAGGCATCGACAGCTGTTAGTGATAAGGGCGCTGGGGCAGGTAAACCACAAGTATCTCTAGGGAAATCGATAAAGACTGGCCCCATATCATC
>Ga0070729_10004646_pt1 | contig 14773 bp, 12 predicted proteins | sample tdDd472_FD_66725 | JGI IMG/M metagenome (GOLD analysis project Ga0070729, IMG submission 66725) | Marine sediment microbial communities from the Atlantic coast under amendment with organic carbon and nitrate - tdDd47.2 | ecosystem: Environmental > Aquatic > Marine > Coastal > Sediment | place...
TTCTCGCAGACCTTCATGCCGGAGGCGAGCCCGGAGGATCTCGCCTGGTTCGACGAGTTCCAGCGCCTGACCACCTCGCCGAAGAACGCCGCCCGCTTTCAGGACGCGTTCGGCCATATCGACGTGCGCGACCGGCTCGCGGAGGTCCGCGCGCCGAGTTTGGTGCTGCATTCGAAATACGATCAGCGGATCCCGCTCGAACTGGGCCGCTCCATCGCTTCCGCAATCCCCAACGCGCAATTCGTGCCGCTGGAAAGCCGCAACCACATCCTGGTCGAACACGAACCCGCCTGGCAGGTCTGCCTGGAGGCGATCGGCCGGTTCCTGACGGAGAACGGGATCTAGGGTAGACAACGGTCAATCGGATAACATACTTCAATGATATCAAATAGGTCGAATCAGATTACACTGTTCCAGTTCTCAAGGTATTTCCTATGATGTTTGTTGCTAAATAGCTCTCATAATATTACGTGTGATTTTTATTGAGTAATATTTGTATTTATTGTCATTCTGAGTATGTGTGCTTTCTGCGTAGGCGTCATATGAAATAAATTCGGAGAAATTGATGGATTGGAAATCGATTATTCATGGCGTTACCATAACTGTTGTGGCGGGTGCAGTGCTGGCATTCTTTGCATGGTTATTTACGCCGATTTTCTACAATCCCCAGATCATTAGGGCCGAGCTTAAATCCACTAGAGTATACAATCCGATTTATGCCTGGCAAATTAAAAAAGTACGAGAACTTGAAGACAAGATGGCTTTACCAAAAATGTTGAGACCAATATACAAGTTTATTGAATATAAAAAAGATTTCCGTTTGGGATCTATTATAATTGAAAATACAAGTGAGAAGCGCTCCAAATCGATAGAAGTGTATTTGGAAAATGGAGTACTGTATGATGATGAAGATATTTCCTTTGGACAGTTATTAGAGGGAAATGCGAAAGCAAAAATAAAGATCGATCACATAGATCCAAATGAAAAAGTTTTTATAAACTATATTTCTACAGAATATTCGAACTTCGATAGCTCTATATTAATTATCCACGATGATGAAAAAGTATATCCTTATGTAGAAGAAATAACAAAGTATATACCATTTTATCATATATATAGGAAAATTGTTGTTGAATATTCTGTTATAGTTAGCTTGGTGATGTTTGTTATTTTTATATTTTTGATTTTATATTTGATTTTGTTATTATACTACATGTCAGTAAAAGATAAATTGAAATTTCGTGCTCAATTAACCAGTTCTAAGGCACTTGATGAGCAAATTGAATTTATTGAATATGTAAAAGAGAATTTCCCCGAAAAATACCCTAAGATAAAAAGTCAATAAATTTCTTTTTCTGAGAATGTGAAAAATATTATTTATAGTAGAGAGAAAGTTGGGCGATTAAGTTTCTAGTTTGCAGGCAATTATTCCCGTCAACGGATGTAATAATATTTCCTTATTATATGATCGAACTGATAATGCCTACATCCGGTCGGGGACTTCCAAGCCGAGCAGGCCCAGCGCCAATTCCAGTTCGGCGAGCACCAGCCGGGAGATTTCCAGCCACGAGGCCTGAAGGCCGGCATCGGTCTCGCTGAGGATGTGGCAATTCTGGTAGAAGCGGCTGAATTCCTGCGCCAGGCCGAAGGCGAAATCGCACATCTCGTTGGGCGCGCGGCGCTGGCAGGCGAGCTCCAGCGCGTCGGGCAGGTCGGCGAGCCGCAACAGCAGTGGCCGCTCGAAATTGCCCGGCGGCAGGATCGGGCCGAAGCCGAGCCCCGCCGCTTCCGCCCGGGCGATCAGCGACTTGATCCGTACCGCCGCGTAGAGCAGGTAGGGTCCGGTCTTGCCCTCGAAGCTGGTGAAGCGGTCGAGGTCGAAGATGTAGCTGGTCATCCGGTGATTGCTCAGATCGGCGAAGCGGATCGCGGCCAGCGCCACCTTGTCGACCACGTCGGCGCGTTCGTCTTGAGAAAAATCCTCCGCAAGCCCGGCTTCCTCGATGCGGCTCGCGGCCTTCTCGCGGGCCATGGTGATCAGGTCGCGGAGTCTCAGGACTCCGCCGGCGCGGGTCTTGAACGGCTTGCCGTCCGGCCCGTTGATGGTGCCGAAGCCGACATGCTCGAGTTCCGCCTTGCCGGCGATCCCGGACTTGCGGGCGGCGCGGAAGACCTGTTCGAAATGAAGGTGCTGGCGCTGGTCGACCACATAGAGGATGAGATCGGGCGCATAATCCTCGCGGCGCTCGTCGATGGTGGCGAGGTCGGTGGTGCCGTACATCACCGCGCCGTCGGATTTCAGGACGATCAGCGGCGGAATCTCGGTGGTGTCGTCATCCTCTTCGACCTCGACGACCAGCGCGCCTTCGCTCTCCACCGCGAAGCCCTCGGACTTGAGGCGTTCGACCATCGGGGCGATGCGATCGTTGACGGCGGCCTCGCCCAGCCACAGGTCGAACTCGACATCGAGATCGGCGAAGTCGGACTTCAGCTCGCTCACCGACACGTCGAAGAAATGCTGCCACAGCGCCCGGTAGCCCGGCCGGCCGGCCTGCAGTTCCTGCGTCGCCTTGCGGGCCTCCTCGAGATCGTCCGGGTTCTCGCGGCAGCGGGTTGCGGCCTTCGGGTAATACTCCTCGAGGTCGGCGATGGTGACCGGGCTTTCGGACGGATAGGGGCCGCTAGAGCCGGCGTCGAAATAGGGCAGGTCGGGCTTGCGCAGCCGGATCTCGGTGATCAGCATGCCCATCGGCAGGCCCCAGTCGCCGATATGCACGTCGCCGATCGACCGGTCGCCGCGAAAGGCGAACAGCCGCCGGAGGCTGTCGCCGATGATCGAGGCGCGCAGATGGCCCACATGCATGGCCTTGGCGATGTTCGGTCCGCCATAGTCGAGCATAACCGTCTGTGGGTCAGCTGGCAGGGGGCAGCCAAGGCGAGGGTCGGCGGCGTTCGCCGCGCTGTGCTCGGCAAGGAAGGCGTCGGTCAGAGTGATGTTGATGAAGCCGGGGCCGGCGATTTCGAGTTCGGCGACATGGGGCTGCTCGCCGAGCCGGGCGACGACGGCGTCGGCCACCGCTCGCGGCGCCTTCTTCGCCAGCTTGGCGGCGGCCATGGCGCCGTTGCACTGGAACTGGCCGAAGCCGGGACGCTCCGAGCGCTGCACGGCGCCGAGCCGGCGCGGCAGGCCCTCGGCCTCGAAGGCGGCGGCGAAATCATCGGTCAGAAGGGCGGCGATGGAAGGCAAGGGCTTGTCCTGACTGTCGGTTGGCCCGGGCAGCGGCGAAAACCCGGAACGTCGCTGTTGCAGTAGCCAGCCAGCGTGCAAGGATCAAGATAAAGTCGGTCTGATTCTGTACGCGCCGGCGGGTTTTTGCCACGCTCGAGCCGTTCTCGCGACTGGCGGGTGCGCCGACGGTCGGCTAGAAAGGGCTGCTGTTCGCCGTTTTATCACCGACCGGAGAAGGAAAAACGGACTTGGCACTGCAAAGGTTGCGGTCGCTCTACGAAGACGAGACCCCCGTGGCACACCGGTTCCGCTACGGGCTGTTGATCTTCGATCTGTGCACAATCCTGTTCGTCGTCGTCACCACGTTCTTTCCACGCACGCAATGGGTCGAATATGTCGATCTCGTCCTCGGCGCCGTCATCCTGGTGGATTTCGTCATCCGGGTGCTGATCGAGAAGAAGCGGCTGGCGATTTTCCTGCGCCCGGCCACCTGGGCCGATGTCGCCGCGGTGCTTTCCTTCCTGGCGCCGATCGCCGGCGAAGGGCTCGGCTTCCTGAGAATTCTCCGGACGCTGCGGCTGTTGCACACCTATCAGCTGCTGACGCGGCTGCGGCAGGATTTCGACTATTTCCGCAGGAACGAGGCGGTGGTGCTCGCCTGCATCAATCTCAGTGTCTTTCTGTTCGTGATGACCGGCCTGATCTACGCGCTGCAATATGGCGTCAATCCGGAAATCACCAACTACGCCGACGCGCTCTATTTCACCGTGACGACGCTGACGACGACCGGTTTCGGCGACATCACGCTCACGGGCATGTCGGGCCGGATGCTGTCGGTGGGCGTGATGATCGTCGGCGTCACCCTGTTCCTGCGCCTTGCCCAGGTCCTGTTCCGACCGTTGAAGGTGCGCTACGAGTGCAGGCGTTGCGGGCTGATCCTGCACGACGCGGACGCAATCCATTGCAAGCATTGCGGCGCGACGATCCACATCAAGACCGAAGGCAGCGTCTGACGCGGACGAGTTTGTCGCTGCGCTTTCCGCCTCTCGGTTGCCGCTTCCCTCCAGTTTTTCAGGCAGCCGTAGATCCACCTGTCTCCTGCTCGATCAGTCGGGTCTTGCCGCTTTCTCGCGGCAGGGTTCCCGGGGCGACCCAGTCGATCGCCGGCGTCACCCGCAGCCGGCCGCGGCAAGCGGCGACGATCCGTTCGGCGAGGGCGGGAAGGCCGTCGGAACCGACGCGTTCGCCATGCTCGATCCTGAGGCGGAGGGGCGGCGGGACGCGCGGGCCCGGACCGTCGAGCACGATGCGGAAATGGCCGGTGACGTCGGGGCGGAAGCCGGCGATCACGTCCTGGATCGCAGCCGGATAGACATTGACGCCCTTGACGATCAGCATGTCGTCCGTGCGCCCGACGATGCGGAACAGCCGTCCCGGCGTCGGGCAATCGGCAGGCCGGTCCCAGACCTGGATCAGGTCGCCCAAGGCATAGCGCATGAACGGCGTACCCTCCCATTCGAGGAAGGTGAAGACCATCTCGCCGATGGCGCCGTCGGTCTCTTCGATCGGCAGCCGGGTTTCCGGGTCGACGAGTTCCAGCAGGCAGTGGTCCTCGGAAATGAACTGCATGCCAGAGGCTCGCTCGGGCGGCTCGTCCGGCGAAATGCCGTGGAAGGCGTGGCCGCCGCCGGTATGGTCGAAGACTTTCGCGCCGAAGCCCTCGGCCAGCGCGGTTCGCACCTCCGGCAGGCCGCCGCCCGGTTCGCCGACGCAGAAGAAGAAGCGGATGCCGAGATCGCGGGCCGACTTTCCCGCCCGTTTCGGCGCCTCCTCGATCAGATACTGGCCGAAGGACGGGGTGGCGAGCAGCGCCGCCGGCCGGGTCAGCTCGAGGAATTGCAAAACCCGGTCCGTGCCGCCCTCGATGCCGACCGGGACGACGCAGGCGCCCATGTGCTGGATGCCGTCCGACAGCGGCAGCCCGCCGGTGAACATGCTGAGCGAGACCGCCTGCAACATGGCGTCGCCTGGGCGGATGCCGGCGCGCCAGTATTTGCGGGCATGCATCTCGTTGATGGTGGCGACGTCGCGGGCGGTGTGGGTGTAGAGCGTCGGGGTGCCGGTGGTGCCGGAGGTCGAGGCGATGCGGACGATCCTGTCGCGCGGCGCGCAGGCGAGCAGTTCGTATGGATTTCCGAAGCGGTCGAGGGATTCCTGCTGCGCGGTCCGGTGGTCGGCCTTGTCCATCAGCGGCAGGCGGGCGAAATCGTCGAAGGATCTGATGTCGCCGGGCGCGGCGCCGGCCTTGGCGAACTGGTCGCGATAGAAGGCCGAGCCCTCGAAATTGTAGCGGAGCTGGCGTTCGAGCCGCCGCCATTGCAGCTCGCGCAGCGCGTCGCCCGACAGGGTTTCCATCGCCGGATTCCAAAGGGGCTGCGCGGGATCAGCCGGTGGCATCGTCGTCCCCGTGGCCACCGTCGTTCGGCGCACAGATCTCGAACAGCAGTCCGGTCACGTCGTCGGGCTCGAAGAAGGCGACGCGGCCATGGGCGCCGTCGGTGGGGAAGCCGTCCTGCACGGCGAAACCCTGCTGTTTGAGCGCGGCGATGCTTTCGTCGACATCGGCGACCTCGGCCGAGACGTGGTTGATGCCGAGCCGGCTGCCCATGACGCCGCGGGCAAACTTTGCGTCGCCCACATATTCGAGCAGTTCCACCGCCAGGTTCGCGGTCCGGAACGTCGCCGTCTTCAGGCCGGGGCCGGGCAGGTCCTTGAAGGTGACGTCGTCGCCGAAGACCGGGCGCAGCCGGTCTACGGAGGCCGCGAGATCGGCGACGACGATGCCGATATGGTCGATGCGCGGCCGGCTCATGCGTCTTCCTTTCGGCGTGCCGCCGTCGCCGCCGCGTCGACGGTTCCCTCGGCGGTCAGGACAACGCCATAGTCGCGCGCCGCCGCCGCCGGGCTGAGCAGTCCGTCGCGCACTTCCTCGGCGACGGTTTCCGCCGGCCGTTCGAGCGGACTGCCGTACCCGCCGCCGCCGCCGGCGATCTGGCGGAACAATGTGCCGGTGGGGATGTCGCGGACGATCTCCTTGGCCTTGGGCACACGCTCGCCGCCGTCTGGGCGGAGAAGCGTAGCCCGGTTCAACCGGCCGGCGCCGCCGCCGAAGAGGCCGAAGGCTTCCGCGCCCGGTTCGATGCCGTCGCCAAAAGCGATGGCCGTGACGTTGTCGCCGTCGATGCGGATCTCGGTCTCGACCCCGAGGCCGCCGCGCCAGCGCCCCGGCCCGGCGGAATCGGGCAGGTATTCATGCTTCTTCAGGACCAGCGGATTCTGGATCTCGAACATCTCGTAATCCTGGGCCATGATGCCGCCGGCGCAGTTGATGAGACCGATATGGTCGTAGCCGTCGGCGCCGAAACAGGCGCCGGAGCCGCCCTTGAGCGCCAGGAACAGGATGTCGACGAAGGGCCGGTCCTTCCTCGGATCGTGGCCGGTGATGACGAAATTGAGCGCCCGGTTCCAGCCGGCGCTGACCATGTTCGGCAGGGCTTCGGCGAAGGCGCGGAACACCGCGTCGGAGGTCGGCCCGGTGATCGAGTTGCCGAAGGTGGTGGCGGCGGGAAAGGCGGCGTTGAGGAAGCTGCCCTCGGGATTGACGATGTCGATGCGGCGCAACAGCCCGGCATTGTGGGGGATGTCCGGGTTGATCAGCATCAGGAAGGACAGCATCACGGCCGAGGCCGTGGCGGCGAAGGGGGCATTGACGAAGCCCGGCGTCTGCGGCGCGGTGCCGGTGAAGTCGAAGGTCACCCGGCCGCCTTCGACCCGGACCTTCAGTTCGATCTCCATCTCGCTGCCGTCGCGGACGCCGTCGTAATAGACGGTGCTGCGGCCGGAATAGACGCCGTCGGGGATCGCCTCGATCTCGGCTGCGACCATCGCCTCGGAACTGTCGAACAGGTGGCGCTTGTGGGCCTCGAAGGTTTCCAGCCCGTAGCGCTCGACCAGCTCCTGCATGCCGCGCTCGCCGACGCGGGTACCGCCGATCTCGGCCTTGATGTCCTCCTCGACAACCGGATAGCGGATATTGGCGAAGACCATGCGCCAGACGTCCTTGCGCAGCACGCCCCGGTCGATGACCTTGAGCGGCGGAATGCGCAGCGCCTCCTGCCAGACCTCGCGGGCGTCGGGGTTGTAGCCGCCGGCCTGGGCGCCGCCGATATCGGCCTGGTGGCCCTTGCAGGCGGCCCAGGCGATCAGCGTGTCGCCGTGGAAGACCGGCCGGAAGGCGGCGACGTCGGCGTTCTGGTTGCCGCCGGAGAAGACGTCGTTGTGGAGGATGACGTCGCCGGGATGGATATCGTCGCCGAAGAAGTCGATGATCTGCTTGCAGACCGGCTGCAGGGCGAAGGCGAGCACCGGGATGTATTCGGTCTGCTCGAGCATGTCGCCGTCGGCGTCATAGAGGCCGGTGACGAAATCGCGCGCCTCGTTGAGGATCGGCGAGCGGGTGGTGCGCATAAGCGCCAGCCCCATCTCCTCGGTGATCGACTTGAGCCGCCGGGCGATGACCGAAACCAGAACCGGATCGATCGTGTCTGCTCGAACGGTCATTGCCTGCCTCCGTGGTTTCCCTCCGGATTGGTTAGTTCGAATTCGCTAATATGTCCATCGTCATGGTCGACGTCTCAATGGCTTACCGGGACTTGCCGGTCAGCCGATCCCGTGCATGGCGTCGCGCAGGAACAGGCCGGCGACGAAGCCGAGGCTCGCGGCGAGGACGGATCGGGCGATGAGGGAGGCGACGCGGGCGGGATCGACCGGCTTGCCGATATGCCGGGTCCAGGCCGAGATCGAAAGGGCCGCCGCGCCGAGGCAGACGGGCAACAGGGGCCCGGCTCCGAGAGCGCCCGCCAGTGCTACGAACATCAGGATCCACGGTTCCGGCGTGGCGGCGATGCGGAGGATTTTGGCGAAAATCACGGTCTCAGGAGGACGAGAGCTCATCGGCCAGCCGGACCATGAAGGCGTCGCAGGCGGCGAGTTGCGCCTCCTCGATATATTCGTCCGCCGTATGCGCCTGGGCGATGTCGCCCGGGCCGCAGACCACCGTCGAGAAGCCCGCCTGCTGGAACAGCCCGGCCTCTGTGCCGTAGGCGGCGCGGGCGCTGTCGTTGCGTCCGGTCAACCGGGCGCAGAGGCGGAAGGCGTCGCTGTCCGGCTCGGGCCGCAGGGCGGGGATGCTCAGCATCTCCTCGCATACGACGCTACAGGCGGGATCGGCGGCGTTCATGGCGGTCTCGATCGCGCCGCAAGCTTCGGCCGCGGCGGCGATCAGATCCTTGCCCGCTTCGGGGTCGTCGAAGCGGGCCGACCATTCGATCTCGGCCTCGCCGGCGACGATGTTGTGGGCGGTGCCGCCCTTGATCCGGGCGAGGTTGAGGACGATGCCGTCCGGCGTCTGGCGGCGAGCGATATCGCGCAGGCCCGTCATGAAGTCGAGCGCCGCCTCGACGGCGCTGACCGCGCGCTCGGGATGGCTCGAATGGCCGGCGCAGCCGAAGAAGCGGACGGTCTCGGCATGGGCGCCGGGATGGCTGTCGACGATTGCCATGCCGGTCGGCTCGCCGACGATGACGATCGCCGGCGGCGCGGTTTCGCCTGAGAGCGCCTCGATCAGCGGCCGGGCGCCGAAACAGCCGATCTCCTCGTCGTAGCTGACGAGGATGTCGACCGGCCGGGTCAGACCGGCGTGGCGGAAGCGCGGAACGGCGGCGAGGACGCAGGCGAGGAAGCCCTTCATGTCGCAGGCCCCGCGTCCGAATGCCCGCGAGCCGCGCCGAACGAGCCGGAACGGATCGCTCGTCCAGTCCTGGCCGGCGACGGGCACAACATCGGAATGGCCGGAAAGCGCGACGCCGCCGGGGACGTCCGGGCCGATGCGGGCGATCAGGTTGAATTTGGTCCCGTCCGGGCCGGCGAGCAGCCGGCTTTCGGCGCCGTTATCGGCCAGATAGTCGCGGATCCAGACCATGATGGCGCGGTTGGAGCGCGAACTCGTGGTATCGAAGCCGACGAGTACGGCGAGGATTTCGTGCGTGTTCATCCGGCCATCAAGTCTCGACAGGGAAGATCGCTCAAGGAATAATGACGGGTATCAATATTCAGAATCTTTGGAGAAGGCCATGCAGCTCCGCGAACTCGAAGCCTTCCGGGCGACCGTGTTGCAGGGGACCATCTCCTCGGCCGCGTCCTATATCGGCGTCAGCCAGCCCACGGTCAGCCGGCTCCTCGCCGATCTCGAACATTCGCTCGGGTTCCCCCTGTTCACCCGGCGCAAGGGACGGGTGGTGCCGACGGAGCAGGGGATGGAGTTCTATCACAGCCTGCAGGAGACCTTCGACGCGCTGACGCGGCTGAAATCGCGCGCGCAGGCGATGCGCAAGGACGCCTCGCGGTCGCTCACCATCGTCTCGATGCCTGCGCTGTCGATGGCGGTCGTGCCGCGGATCGTCGAAAAGTTCCTCAAGCGGGTGCCCGACGCCTCGGTGCGGCTGATGACCGTGGACGTGCCGACCTATTTCCGCATGATCGGCGAGGCGCATGTGGATATCGGCTTCGGTAACCAGGTCGGCGACCAGCCGGGGATCGAGCAGGAGACGCTGGCGACTGTGGACTATGTCTGCGCGCTGCCGCCCGGCCATCCGCTTGCGGAGCGCGAGCGGGTGACCCTGGACGACATCCGCGCTGAACCGCTGATCTCGCTCTCCGAGCTCAACGAGAACATCTTCCGCCACCACGACCGGCTGCTCGCCTCGGGCGGGCACGAGGGGGCGTCGCGGATCCAGACGCAGAACTCGGCCAATGCCTACGCGCTGGTGCGCGAGGGGCTCGGCGTGGCGCTGCTCGAACCGTTCTCGGTGCCGTTCTGGGAGGCAAACGGTGTCGTCGTGCGCCCGTTCAGCCCGAGCCTGCGCTACCGTTATTCGGCCAGTATCAACCGCAACGCCCGGCCGAACCGGGCGCTGAAGGCGCTGCTGGCGGTCGCCCGCGAGGTGCTCGCGCCCTACGATACGGCGCCGAAGGGCTGAAGCGGCTTTTCAGAAGTTTCCGTATACCGCCCTATATCGATATTCGGGGTTTTGTGTCGACCGCGCGGACGCGCCGGGCGAAGCCATGGCAGAGAGCCGCGCCGCCGGTCGAGGGCGGAACGGTCATTGCCGAAGCGAGGCCCGGAAAATGGAAACCCGATCCGAAATCCGCCGGTATGTCCGGTTCGAACAGGACGGCCGACCCGCCTACGGGTGGCTCGAGGACGGCCTGATCGAGGAACTCGAAGGCTCGATCTACGACGGCGCCACGCCGACCGGCCGGACCTTTCGCGCCGAAGACGTGCGGTTGCTGGTGCCGTGCGAACCGAGCAAGGTGATCGCCGTCGGCCTCAATTACGCCAGCCACCAGGTCTTCGTCTCCGCCGCCGAGGGCGGCTTCACCACGCCCGGCGGCAAGCGGCTCGACATGTCCAAACCGGTGATCTTCGCCAAGTTCCCCACCAGCCTCATCCCCGACGGCGCCGACATCGTCTTTCCCGAGGGTGCGACCAATGTCCATTTCGAGGGCGAAATGGCGCTGGTCGTCGGCCGCAAGGCGTCGCGCGTCAGCGAGGAGGAGGCGGGCGACTACGTCTTCGGCGTGTCGGTCTGCAACGATCTCGTCGACCGCGAGTGGCTGCTCGACGATCTGCAATGGTTCCGCGCCAAGGGATCGGATTCGTTCGGCCCGATGGGACCGGCGATCGTCACCGGGCTCGACTATTCAGCCCTCCGCTTGCGCACCTGGGTCAATGGCGAATTGCGGCAGGATTCCTCGACCGGAGAGCTGGTCTACTCGCCCCACAAACTCCTGAGCTACGTGTCGCAATTCGTCACCCTGATGCCCGGCGACGTGATCTTCACCGGAACCCCGGGCGAGACCCAGGCAGTCACAAGGGGCGACCGGATCGACATCGAGATCGAAGGAGTCGGCCGGCTGTCGAACAGTGTTGCGGGCGGAGCGGTGTAATGAACTCGGACACCCTGCGGGCCTTCCTCGCCGAGCACGCGCCGGAGCTTGTGATCGGCGACCTGGCCGAGGCGCATACCACCGACTATATCTCGCGCGAATGGAAGGTACTGCCGGCGCAGGTCGCCAAGACGCTGACGCTCAAGGTGCGCGACGAGCCGATGATCGTCGTCACCTGCGGCGACGCCCGGCTCGACAACCGCAAGCTCAAGGACGAACTGGGCGGCAAGGGGCGGATGCTGCCGGGGCCGGAGGCTTCCGAAATCACCGGACATCCGGTGGGCGGCATCACGCCGTTGTGCCTGGCCGCGCCGCTGCCGGTCTATTTCGACGTCCGGCTGCAGCGCTACGACGAGGTGGTGACGGCGGCGGGGTCGACCCATGCGGCGATCCGAATTCCGCCGCTACGCTTCGCCGAACTGGTCGGCGCGACATGGGTCGATGTCTGCAAGGATTAGGATCAGCGCCGGTCGGAAAGGATCACGGTCCCGAGCGTGTCGACCGTCAGGTCGAACGCCGCCGGCACGACGATGGTCGTCACCGGCGTTTCGACGATCGCCGGGCCTGACAGTTCGTTGCCGGGAGCGAGGCGGTCGCCGTCATAGACCGGAGCCTCGACGAAGCGACCCGCCGTCGGCTCGAAGATCGCCCGCTCGCCCTTGAGCGCGCCCGATGCCTCCGCGCCCGAGGCCGGCAACACGGCGAGTTTCGGCTTCGGCGTCCTGCCCAGCACCGTCAGCCGGACATTGACCAGTTCCACCGGCGTGCCCTCCTCGGCGAGGTCGTAGCCGAACAGGCGGTTGTGGGCCGAGTGGAACAGGCCCTTGAGGGTGTCGAACTCCAGCGCCCTCAGCGCGGCCTCCGGCACCTCGTCGACCCGGACCTCGTGATACTGGCCGCGATAGCGCAGGTCGAGGGCGTAGACGCCGTCCCGGTCTTCCGCGTCGACGCCTTCCGAGGAAAGGAGAGTGTCCGCTTCCGCTTCGAGATCGGCGAGGACCGAAAGCAGCGGCTCGCGCTTCAGGTCTTCAGGCGTGAACGCAACCGCGAAGGAACGGACGAGGTCGTGCCGGAGATCGGTCCTGAGCATGCCGGCGGCGCAGAGGATCGAGGCCTCGCGGGGAACGAGGATTTTCCGGATACCCAGTTCGCGGCCGATCATGGCGGCATGGATGGCGCCGGCGCCGCCGGCGCAGACCAGCGGGAAGTCGCGCGGGTCGTAGCCGCGTTCCACCGAGACCTCGCGGATGGCGCTTGCCATGTTGACGTTCATCACCCGGAACATGCCGGCCGCGGCACCAACCGTGTCGAGCCCGAGCGGAGCGCCGATATGGCTATCGATGGCCGCGCGGGCGGCGTCGGCGTCGAGCCGGATGCGGCCGCCGGCGAAGAAGTCGGGCGACAGGTAGCCGAGCACGAGATTTGCGTCGGAGCAGGTGGGTCTGTCGCCGCCGAGCCCGTAGCAGACCGGGCCGGGCTTGGCCCCGGCGCTTTGCGGGCCCATGCGCAACAGTCCGCCCGGGTCGATCCAGGCGATGGAGCCGCCGCCGGCGCCGATGGTCTTGATGTCGAGCGAGGGCAGCGCCATGGCGAAGCGGTTGATGGTGCCCGAGGTGGTTATCGCCGGGGCGCGGTCGAGGGTGAGGGAGGCCTCGAAGCTGGTGCCGCCCATGTCGACGGTGATGTTCTGCCGCGTGCCCACGTGCCGGGCGTAGAACTGTCCGGCGAGCGGACCGGCGGCGGGGCCGGAGAGCAGAGTCGAGGCGGCTTTCCGGATCGCGGCCTCCGGCGCGCAGACGCCGCCGTTCGACTGCATGATCAGCAGCACCCCGTCGAAGCCGTCCGATTTCAGCCGGCCGGTCAGCCGGTCGAGATAGCGTTTCAGGATCGGGCCGACGGCGGCGTTGAGCACCGTGGTGCTGGTGCGTTCGTAATAGCGGACCTGGGGCAGGACTTCCGAGGAGGAGCTCACATAGACGCCGGGAAGGCGGTCGCGGATATGGGCGGCGGCGACGCGCTCATGCGCCGGATTGGCGTAGGCATGCATGAAGCAGATGGCGATTGCCTCGACCCCGGCCGAGCGGAAGGCGTCGACGGCGATGTCGAGATCCGCCGTCTCGAGCGGAGCTTCTTCCTCGCCGCTCGCGAGAATCCGTCCGCCGACGGGGATCCGCAGCCGGCGCGGCACAAGCGGCGTCGGCGCGGTGAACTTGTTGTCGTAGAGTTCCTCGCGCACGCCGCGGCGCATCTGCAGCGCGTCGCGAAAGCCGCGCGTGGCGAGGAGGCCGGTCTTCGCGGTGTTGCCGGTCAGAACCGCGTTGGTGGTCACCGTGGTCCCGTGGACGATGCGTTCGACCCGGGCGAGGAAGCCCGGCACGTCCAGATCCTCGGCGGCAGCCATTTCCGAAAAGCCGGCGAAGACCGCGTCGGACGGGTCGTCGGGGGTCGACAGAACCTTGAAGATACGGCCGGCGCCGTCGTCCTCGCGAAGCAGGAAATCCGTGAAGGTCCCGCCGACATCGATGCCGATCGTGTATCCCATGGTCCGCGAACGCTCCCTTGCCGTCGCAGACTGAGTAATCGGAATTCGCTAATATGTCCATCGCCGGTTGTCCTCCGGGCGAGGGAAATTGTTCCGTTCGATGAAACGGTTAGGACGGTTTCCAGGCGTTCGCCTCAGCCGAGCCCGTAGCGCTTGAGCTTGCGGTAGAGCGTGCGTTCGCTGATGCCGAGATCGTCGGCGACGGTGCGGCGGTGGCCGCCGCGGCGTTCGAGCAGGGCGGCGATGTGGCTCGCCTCCATCTCCCGCAATGGCGTCGGAGCTCCGCCGTTCGGTCGTGGCGTCGCCTCGGTGTCGGCCGGTTGCGGCCACAGGTCGAGATCCTCGCGGGCGATGCGGCCGTCGCGGCTCATGGCGGCAGCGCGCTGCAAGGCGTTGCGCAACTCGCGGATATTGCCGGGGAAATCGTAGGAAACGAGGCCTGCGAGCGCTTCGGCGCCCAGATGGCAGCGGCCGCCGGAATTGCTGCAGATCTGCTGCAAGAGCGCCTCGGCGAGCAGCGGAATGTCGTCGCGGCGCTCGCGCAGCGGCGGGATGGGGACGGTGATGCAGGCCAGGCGGTAATAGAGGTCCTGGCGGAAGGTGCCGTCATGGGCCTGTTCGCGCAGCCGGCGATTGGTCGCCGCGACCACCCGCACGTCGACCCGCAGCATCTCGCGGCCGCCGACGCGGCGGAATTCGCCGCTTTCGAGCAGCCTGAGCAGCTTCGGCTGCAAGGTCATCGGCAAATCCCCGATCTCGTCGAGAAACAGGGTGCCGCCATCCGCCCGCTCGACCAGGCCGGTCTTGCGGCCGATGCTGCCGGTAAAGGCGCCGGCCTCGTGGCCGAACAGCTCCGCCTCGATCAGGGTCTCGCTCAGGGTGGTGCAGTCGACGCTGACGAAGGTCTTGTCGCGGCGGCGGCTGCGGTCGTGGAC
>Ga0070729_10004648_pt1 | contig 14768 bp, 9 predicted proteins | sample tdDd472_FD_66725 | JGI IMG/M metagenome (GOLD analysis project Ga0070729, IMG submission 66725) | Marine sediment microbial communities from the Atlantic coast under amendment with organic carbon and nitrate - tdDd47.2 | ecosystem: Environmental > Aquatic > Marine > Coastal > Sediment | place...
AAAAAGAAAAACATTCCGTAGTACAGGCGTAGTCATGTCCGCAGGTGTCATGGGAACCAATAAATTGCTGATGAGCTGCAAGGCGCGCGGGTCTTTGCCCAACATCAGCGACCAACTCGGCCACTTTGTCTGCACAAATAGCGAATCACTGGTCGGCGCTTCGGCGCGTCGAAAAGGAACCGATTACAGCGAAGGCATCGCCATTTCCGCCTCAATCTATCCAGACGAGCACACTCATATAGAAGTGGTACGTTTCCCAAAGGGCTCTGATATCAACAGCCTGCTCTCGGTGTATTTGACCGGCCCGGGCACTAAAATCACCCGGCCCATCAAGTTTTTCCTTAATTTCTTGCGCCACCCGATCGATTTTCTTCGCACCCTATGGCCATTTGGTTGGGCTGAAAAAAGCAACATTCTACTGGTCATGCAGACCTTGGAAAATTACATCACACTCATCCCAAAGGGGAAAAAGAACATCAGGCTCTCCAGCAAAGCACATGTCGAACAGAATGCACCCTCCTATATTCCCATTGCCAATGAAGTCGCTGAACGCATGGCGGAAAAAATGGACGGAATTCCACAGAGCTCCCTAAATGAGGTGATGCTGAATATCCCAGTGACGGCCCATATCCTTGGGGGCGCTTCGATTGGCGAGAGCGCAGATAGCGGGGTTATCGATACCAAGAATCGTCTATTTGGATACAAAAACTTCTATGTCTGCGACGGCTCAATGATTCCCGCTAACTTGGGCGTGAACCCATCGTTAACCATAACCGCAATGAGCGAATACGCCATGTCCCACATTCCGCTTCGCCATGAGAACCCAGATTTCAGTGAAGATCCCGCCAGTTAATTCTCATAGGAAATTCGGGGCAAACAGGCTTTCGTTCTACCCAACTCCATAGATTGGACAAATTTCAAATTGGATCTCGGGAAAAAAGCGGTGGTTTTGGCAAACCAAAAAAGAAGGCCAGCCGATTGGCTGGCCTATTATGGAGGAGAAAATGTTTTTCTGTTCAGTGGTCAACGTCACCATGGTCTCATATCATCGTGCCGTTACCATACTTAACGACAGCCCTCCAGAAAAAATTCAATGTTTTTTTATTTTTTTTTAGATATCCTTTTAATTGTTGACTTTAGTATCACATCCTTCTCTTCTAAAATATCTACAACCGCCATTCCTTGGACAACGCTTCCAAATACCGTGTAACCGCCATCGAGATGGTGTTGAGAGGAATGACAAATAAAGAATTGACTCCCCCCTGTATCTTTTCCGGCCAACGCCATTCCCACAGACCCGCGTTCGAACGGCAGTGAGTTGATTTCACATGGAATCACATATCCAGGCCCGCCTGATCCATCCCCTCTCGGATCCCCAGCCTGAACCACAAAATTGGGTACCACACGGTGAATCGCCATGCCATCGAAGTAGCGTTGACTACTCAAGGACATAATCGATGCACATGTTACCGGAGCATCGCCCGTCTTTAGTTCTATGACAACGATCCCTTTTTCTGTTTGAAGCTCCCAATGGATTTCAGGTTGAGTATGAGCCAGAATCCCAGCGGACCTTTCGGCCCCAGGCGGAAGTCCCGTCTTAAAGGGCGTCACGAAGCAAGCCGACCGATCTACAAGACCCAATGCTTCAGCAGCCTTTAATCGAACCAGATAATTTGTGCTGGAAAGAAGGTCATTCCAAGTCGCCTGCGCACATTCTTTGCCGAAGACAGGTTCGAATCCTCTGAGTGAAAAAAACTGTACCTCACTGAGAGTCTTCAAGTGATCGGTGATCCGCTTCAATTCCAATTCCTTTTCCTTGCCGTTCCAGTCGATCTGAACGTCAGCAAGTAGATCAATTCCAGACGAAAACAGAAAGGGATCAGCCGATTCGAGAGCGTACCACAGCCACTGGGGCCTTTCTTTGACCAACACATTCAAGGCAAGAACCTGTTCCGCTGAGGTGCCTTTAGCCATCAGAGGCTCAAGGATCTGGTCGAATACGTCAACCTTATCCTTACGTTTAGCGGCCAAGGCTATGGCTTTATGTCGCAACCAACGGTCTGGAGTTCTCAACCATGATTGCCACTCGAGTTCCAACCAGCGCGTCTCGAGTGAATTCAAGCTCTGAAAGACTGTGTGCTTCAGGCAGGGAGTGAGTCCTTTCCAGCGCCTGAGAATTTGACGCTCCTGCTCTGGCAATAATTGCCCCGAACGCAGCATGTGACTCAAGGCAACGCGCTTCACATTTGGGTTCGGATCCTGAAGTTCAATTAGACCTTCACCTAATTCCACCTCTAAACGTCCGAGCACTCGAACCGCTTCAGTTCGAACACGCCAGTCAACGTGGTCCAAAAGAGGAAAAACGGCTTCCGCAATTTTAGGGTTCGGCTCAAATTGGCAAGCGAGCGCCTTAATCAGCCAGAACGGTTGGGCAGACGAAGCCCGCAATAGCTGCAAATAGGACGCTCCATTAAGAGGTGTTCGGGCGCGACTGAGATAGTAAGACATTCCATAGCTGACATTTTCGGTTCCTATCTGCTCCAGTACCCAGTCCGTATAGCGCTTATCTTTTAACCGCCAGGCATACAGCAAACAGGCTTCCTTTGCTGGCGCAGGAAACGCGCTCCATGCACCCCAAACCAGGTCCATGAGTTCACTATCAGGTGATGAGGCGGGTTGGATCTTGCTAAAGGCTTCAAACCATTTAACTGGATGTTCTTTCCATCGTTTCGAATCAAAGAACCACTTCGAAACCTTGGATTCAGCGTCATCCTGCCCGTCGGATTCGGTTTCAAACAGGTACGCCATTTCGCCCAGCGCAAATAGGATTTCTGAGTGGAGTTTCGAATCCATCCAGACCTTCTCAAACCATGGCTGGGCCGAGGGATCACCGATTTGCCCCAGAGTGCGAACGGCATCGCGTTGAATGTGCAGTGGCATGCCCTCATCCAAATAGGGCTGAACGAGTTTTGCTTGACGCTGGATTCGAGCCGAGATCATCGCCTCGTAGAACCCTTCGACCTGGTTTTCTGAGACCGATACTAGATTGATTAAGATCAGGAAAGTAATCACATTGCCCCCCGTGCGTGAACTAGTTGATGTCAAACCAGCGTAGCAAGGCGTTTGAACCGGGTCAACGCCTGATCAAAGCCAAATGATAAGTTTTTGGACTGAATCTTCACGCATTAAGAGCGCTCAATCGAAATTCCAAATTTGGCCAAACTTTCGAATTGAGAAACCCTCAGTTATCGGCCATCATCCTCTGGAGTTTGAGGTCGAACAAATTAGGTTCGTCGTGCTGGGCAGCTAACGTCTTTGCTTTTTCAATCAAGCGCTGGGCTTTACGTTCCCGACCAAGTTTCTGATAGGCATGGGCCAAACCCACCAGAAAGCGCGGCTGTTCGCGATGCAGACGTATGGCTTTCCTCATGTGACTTACCGCATCCTCGTAACGTCCTTCTTTTAGAGCTGTCCGACCCAAACCAAAGTGATAATAAGGATTTCGCTCACGAAACTTCCTAATTTGCGATTTCAGCTTTTCGGCCTCATTATTCTTGCCTTGCAGCGTGTAGAGATGAGCTAGGTTCATCTTGGCGGTGTGATTGAATTGATTTAGGCTCTGGGCTTTTAAATAACAGGCCTCTGCCTCATTGTAATTTCCACTAAGTCGCTCAAGAACACCGAAGTTGGTCCAACTTTGGCTGAAAGAAGGATCAATTTCGATGCTTTTGTTGAAATAGATGCGAGCCATCTCATACTCATGCCTTGCAAGACATTCTGCCCCGAGATTGTTGTAATAATGGGCAATACCACGCTTATCAGTAGCGTTGTGAACCAGGCGGAACTCTCGCGAGCGATCCGAGTTGAAGTCGACTTCAATTTGACGGCCATTGATGAACACAATGGCATTGATATGCCTGTTGAGCACCGTGAAATGACCATTTTGTTCGTAAGATGAGATATCCGACACTTCCTGGAATCCGGCAAAAAAGCCGCAGTAGCGGGCCATGGCAATGAACATACCGGTGAAACTCAGACAGTTTCCTGTCCTTGAACGAAAAGTATCCTGTGGGCTCAACGTTTCACTGTTGGAGTACGTCATACCCAGTCCATCTTCGGAGAATATGGCGCGAAGTAGCGCATCAAGCTTGGCGCGATCGTTTCGCTGATGAAGCACATGCTCTTCGAGAAATGTCACCATGTCCGGTGTCATTTCAAAGAACGATTGACGTTCAAACTCCAAGGGTGTGGTTGGTACGTCAACCTGACTCAACATCAGGCCGATGAGCAGGGCAAACAAAATCCGGCCTCCAGCGTGGAAGTATGGGTTAGAATATAGGTCCGATTTGCAAATTTGACAAAGAGAGACTCGTGATTTTACTCACAGGCGGAGATCTATCTTGCGTTTCTATTCTTTAGAAGGGCCGCTTCCCGGGCGGCACCCCTTCAGTGAGGTGCGTAATTCAAAAAATTGAAGTGACCAGGTTGCTACAGATTGTCTGAATCGACAGGTTGCGTCACAAAAAGGCCAGACAGATCGGGTTCAATGCAGTCACGTCCTTTCTGTTTGGCTCGAAAGAGCATCTCATCGGCTGCTTGAACCAAACCAACTGCATTCATACCATATGCAGGCACCTGCGAAGCCACGCCATAACTGAGTGTAACTTGCCCGGGCGAACCAGAGTCCTCCATACGCAGGGTCTGCTGTTCAAGCACCTTGGCCTGTAGCTTTTTTGCGAATAAATAGGCTTTATCGAGTTTGAGTCCAGGTAGGATGACGGCAAACTCTTCTCCTCCATATCGAGCTGCAAAATCGGATGCTCGCGCGGCAGTTTGGTGAATGAGTTCGGCAATCTGGATGAGAATTTCATCTCCCGCAATGTGCCCAAAATGGTCGTTATACAGTTTAAAATGATCGATATCGATCATTATCAGGGAAATGGACATGCCTAGTCGCAGGGCTTTGTTCCATTCATTCTCAAGATTGTCATCAAAAGCACGCCGGTTTGGGATTCCAGTCAGGCCATCCGAAGAAGACAGGTTCTCGAGCAGGTCTCGAGTTCGTTTCAACTCCAGATGATTTTTGATTCGGGCCTGCACAATGGGCGCACTCAGAGGCTTGGTAATATAATCGATCGCACCGAGTTTCAGGCCCTTGATTTCCTCGTTTTCTTCTCTCTTCTCGGTCACGAAGATGACGGGAATATGTTCGCTGAGGGGATCTTTCTTCAGCTTTTTTATGAGGTCGTAGCCATCGATACCTGGCATGACAATATCGAGTAGAATTAGGTCGGGCTGCTTAGAAGCCACCAAGCTTAGGGCTGCCTCTCCACTTAATGCAAAAAAAACAGTAGCGTAAGGTTCAACAATTTTACTGAGAATCTTTATGTTGGTCGGTTCATCATCAACAATGAGAACCGTTTGTTTTTTATGCATTTTCCACATCTTCTTCACCGTGGGAGGACTTGAGAGTTTCCAGCATACGCTCGACAGGTTCGACAGCCGAACCGAAATCCAATTTGTGGACCAACTCGCTTACGACTAACATGTCTCGATCCAGCGCGGGTGGCAAGGTCATTTTGATGCCATCCATGACGTCCAGAGCTGCAATATTGCTCTGCCGCAGATGATCCAGGAGATTACCAAGCGTCTCTCGCAATGTAAAGGGGTTAAAGGATTCGCTCTCTCCCGCGAGTGGATCGACCTCGGGGTTCTCGATCCGGTTGAGGTACTCCGCCGACTCAAAGACCGTGTTCATGGCTTCGTCAAGCCGTTCCAACAATTCTTGAATACGATCCATCTCACCTTCTCGAATAGTGGCATCGACAACCTGTGCCAGACGGTGGATTTGGGTGGCGGAAATATTGCCTGCGAGCCCCTTCAAATTGTGGAGCATCTTCAAGGCGTTCTCGCGTTCGCCTTTGCGCAGTGCCAGCTTAAGATCCCGAATGGTGTTGCCTTTTGTTGCAGCAAACTCAAGGAGGAGTTTGGTCAAAAGTGTCGTATTTCCACGTAACCGAGCCAAAACGGATTTCAGCTCAATGCCAGGCAAATCAAAAGGAAGTTCGGTCCAGCCATAATCGCCATCGTCCAACGAATCGATTAAACTACGCTCTTTTCGAGTGATGCGCCGGTTTCCAACCCAATGGTTCATACTTGCGAGGAACGTATCCAACTCCATCGGTTTTCCGAGAAAGTCATTCATTCCAACTGCCAGGCATTTCTCCTTGGCACTATCCATGACATGCGCACTCATGGCGATGATCGGCAGGTCTTCTTTGGTCTTGAACTGCCGAATTTGTTCCGTTGCCTGGTAGCCATCCATGCCTGGCATTTGGAGGTCCATTAGAACCAAATCGAAAGGGTATTTGCGAACTAAATCAATCGCTTCCAAACCATTAGACGCCAATACGACGATGGCACCTTCTTTTTGCAGACATTCCACCATCACCTGTTGATTGATGGGATTGTCTTCCACAAGCAGGATGCGCGCACCCTGTATATGCGCTTCAACTCCAAATACATTGTCTTTTCTAGCCGTCCTTAGGCCGGAGTTGTTATACAACATCAATTCCAGGATCTTATCGTGTAGCCCATTGATGAGAATCGGCTTTAAGAGGTTAGCCGCATAACCGGCAACGGGCTGATGGTGTTCGCCCTCGTCCTGCCCCATTGTCTTAAGTAGGAACAGCTTGGGAATAGGTGGCCGCATACCCTGGGCACGGTCAATTTGACGAGCTACATCGTAAACGTCCTCTCCGGGAATGGTCGTATCCATAATCAGGAGTGAAAAATCATGTTCGCCGCGAAGCAGCCTAAGTGCTTCGAACGAGGATGAAGTGAGCTCGGGGCTTATTCCCATTTCCCGAATCATCACGCCAAGGTAGTTGAGTGTTTTGGGATGGTTTTCTACGATAAGAGCACGTGAGCCCTTCAGGTGGTCGGGTAGTTCAGCAATGAACTCACGGTCCTCTGGCTGCCGTTTAAAGGTTAGGACAAATTCAAAGGTCGTACCTTGACCTTCCTCACTCTGAACTTCAATCTCACCACCAAGCAAGTTGACAAGGCGCCTGCTAATGGTCAGCCCAAGGCCTGTTCCACCATAGATCCGATTAATGGTGGGGTCAGCCTGGGTGAATGACTGAAAAAGATTCTGAAGCTTGTCTTTGGGAATGCCGACACCAGTGTCTTCGACCTGGAACTTCAGGGTGGCATTTTCGATCGTCAAAAATTCCAGTGAAACCATCACCGAGACTTGACCGACATGCGTAAACTTCATGGCGTTGCCGGTCAAATTGGTGAGAATTTGAGACAATCTCAGCGAATCGCCAAACAGAACACAAGGGACATCCATGCCGACCTCAATACAAAACTCAATTCCCTTTTTCGCGCCGGTATGACCGAGAAGATCCCCAACCTGTTTGAGAACCTGGAGTAAGTTAAAGTTACTGGCTTCGATTTCGACCTTGCCCGATTCAATTTTTGAGAAATCAAGGATTGAATTGACGATCCGCAAAAGATTCTGGGAAGACATCTTGATTCGAGAAAAGTAACTTCGAATCTTTGAGGAGAGATTGGAACGCAAGGCCAGATCGGAGAAACCAATAATCGCATTAAGCGGCGTACGGATTTCGTGACTCATATTGGCCACAAAAAGACTCTTTGCCTCATTTGCGGCTTCGGCCTCACGACGCAGTGATTCAGCTTCGGAGGCACTCTTCTCAATCTGAAGACTCTTCTGTTCCAATTCCAGATAGGATTGATTCAACTCCGCATTAATACGCTCCAAATCGTGGGTTCGTTTCTTTACCGCCATTTCCAGAAGCATCTGATTGCGTTTTAACCGCGAGACAGAATAGGAATAGGCCAGGAGCAACAAACCGGAGCCGATGAATGTGAACAGAAATAGCGCCATCGGCGTTTTCCACCACGGTGGTGCGATGACGATATTCAGAACCGTTGGCTCCTCATTCCAGACCCCATCATTGTTAGAGCCCTTTACTGAAAAGGTGTATTTGCCTGGTGGCAAATTGCTGTAGGAAGCGGTACGGGCCGACGCATCGGCTAAGACCCAGTCCCGGTCAAACCCCTCCAGTTTGTAGGCATATCGATTCTGTTGCGGCTGAGCATAGTCCAATGCCGCGAAGTGAATGGAAAAAACATAATCCTTGTGACTAAGGTATACGATATCCGCAAAAGCGATATACGATTGAAGCACTTGGTTTTCGGCATTGAAATCGATGGATTCATGAAACATCTTAAAATCGGTAAGGCGCACCGGGGGAACCGAATGATTCGTCTTCAATTTCATGGGGTGAAAGTAATTTAGCCCTTCGGTCCCGCCAAAATATAAGGTGCCGTCGTTGCCTGCTTCGTACGCTCCGCGGTTAAATTCATTGCCCTGAAGTCCGTCGAAAACCGTGTAGATTCGTACCACACCCATTTCGGGATGAAACCGACACAATCCGTTATTGGTACTCAGCCAAAGGTAGCCTTCATCGTCAAACAACGCGGCATAGATGACATCATCAGGTAGACCATCGCGTTGGGTATAGGTTTGAAAATAGGGTTGTCCATCGACTTCCACCATGCGGTTCAGTCCACGATAGGTAGAAACCCACAGCGTGCCATCAGGGCCTTTTGTGAGTGCGTACACATTGGGATGGCTCAGGCTTCCCTTCCGACCCGGCTCGTTTAATATCACCTTGAAATCGGATTTCCATTCAGGCCATCGGCCATCGGCATCCATCCTCGTCTGAATCAATCCGCCAAAGGTTCCAATCCAGAATGTGCCGTCTTTCTCATGGAGGAAGCACTGAACTCGGTGCAGATTATTGACCAGGTCCGAACCAGGATGGTAAAGCCTTCGAAAGTCGTCGGATTCGGGTCGATATTCACAGGCTCCGCGATCGGTACCAAACCAGAGCCGACCATTCCAACTTTTGTAAATGGCTCGAACAAAATTATCGTTTAGGCTATTTGGATTTTCGGAATCCACGAGATAGCGCTGGAAGTTATTCTTTTTCTGATCATAGCGATTGACACCACCCTGCCAAGTTCCCACCCAGATATTTCCGCTAGAGTCCTCCTCAATTGAAAGCACCTGGTTATGGCTGAGGCTGCTCTCGTCATTTGGATCGTTATAAAAATGGGTCATCGTGTCTTCTTCTGGGTTATAGACATTGAGCCCATTGTAGGATCCTATCCACAGATCCCCTCCTGAGGTCTGGCAGATCGCCCTGATGTAGTCATCAGTCAGGCTCCCCTTGCGCTCGGGAAGGTGGAACATGTACCCGAAGTTACCCCAGGTTCGAAGCTCAACCAGGTTTACGCCACCACCGAGTGTTCCGAGCCACATATTGCCTGCATTATCAAGGAACATGCGACTTATCCGATCATGGCTAATGCCTCGGTGGTTTGCTGGGTGAGAGCGGAATACCGCAAAATCATCGCTTTCAGGACGATAGAGACAAAGACCACCGCCATCTGTGGCAACCCACAACCTCCCATCAGGATCACAAAGGACCTGGAGTATTCGAGCGTGGCTGAGGGTTCCCTGAATATCCGGGTCTGGCTTGTAGTGCTTAAATCCCCCTTCTTCCCGATCGAACAGATCCAGGCCAAGATGGGTTCCGATCCACATTTGGCCCTTTGAATCCTCGCAGATTGACCAAACAATGTCACTGGCAATGGAGTCCGGGTTGTCTTTGTTGTTGGTGTAGGGGAAAAACGTATTGGATAAGGGGTCAAAGCGAACCAGGCCGCGCATCCATGTGCCCAGCCACAGTTGGCCTTCACGATCTTCGAAAATGTCGAGAATACTGTCGGTCTCGTTAATTTTGCGGCCTTTGAGTGGCATATCATATGCAATCATACGACCCTCTTGGCGGTCGAATAACTTGATGCCTTCATTGGTGCCAACCCAAAGACGTTCCTGGCTGTCTTCAAAAAGGCAATTCACCGTCGCTTCGCCCAGCACATTGGGATCTCCGTAATGAATGAATTGTTCCTTTTCGGCCACAAATCGATCGAGTCCGCCAAAATCGGTTCCAACCCAAAGTTCGCCATGGTGATCGACGAGCAAAGCTGTGACGCGATTATCCGATATGGAGTCCGGGTCTTGCGGGTCATGCTGAAAAACGCGAAACTCGTAGCCATCGTAGATGTTGAGTCCGCCACTGGTGGCAAAGACCATGAAACCAAGCCGATCCTTGACGATGTCTCTTACAAAACTCTGGGACAGTCCTTCTCGATAGGTAATCTGGTTGAAAATCAGATTGTGGTCCTGTCCATGGCCAGGGTTCGTTCCCAAAAACAGCATCGCAAAAAAAATGATGAGACCGTCGACCTGTCGGCCTAAAGCTCGCATGGCTGTTCTTCGCATAAGAATCCTTGAAAACCCTCTTGTATTCCTGCCTAACTGTAACATTTTATCTGGCCTAACTGTCAAGGAGCTTTTACCCAAATTTCATCTAACTATTCCATTTTTATGACGAGAATGTGGCGTCTTTACAGGTAATGCTTGGTTCTTAAATGCACTCTACTTTCAAAAAAACAACTTGACAGAAGAGTGAAAATCACTATCTTAGGCCACAGGAGAACGACATGTACGCAGTTCATCACCATCATCATCGTTTTTTGGGTACGCGGAAGCCGCCGTGGTGATGGTCTAGCTGTATAAACAAGATCACAAAAGCCTCGCTGGTTTCCGCCAGCGGGGCTTTTTTCATTTAAGGAGTCAATATGCTGAAAATGGTAATTCCAAAAGGTCGCATTCAGGCCAAAGTCCTGGACCTTCTCGATGATATCGGGATTCAAATCTGGGGTGATGATCGCAACTATCGCCCCACAACCAATGAGCCCGGTCTGGAAATCAAAAAACTGAAATCACAGAACATTCCACAGCTCATCGAGTTAGGCCAGCACGATTGCGGATTCGCGGGCCTGGACTGGGTCTTGGAAAAACAGGCCAAAGTGGAACAGGTCCTCGACCTGGGCTTTAACCCAGTAAAAATCGTTGCCTGCATCCCCAAGGAATGGGATTGGTCCGAAGTATCAAGTCGCAAACTCCTGGCCGTCTCAGAATATCGCAGACTGTGTTGTGAGTATCTGGATCGCAAGGTTAAGGAATACACGTTCATCCGTTCCTACGGTGCCACTGAAGTGTTTCCGCCCGAAGATGCCGACCTCATCGTCGATAATACTAGTACAGGCACTACGCTAAAGGAGAATGGTCTCAAAATCGTCGACACGGTTCTGGAGAGCACCACCTGGTTCATCGCCAGCCCCAAGGCCATGGCCGACCCTGAAAAGCGCGAACGCATCGAGAACTATATCACCTTGTTCCGGGCGGTACTTGAAGGCCGACAGCGTGTCCTTTTGGAAATGAATTGCCCCAATGAACAACTCGATCGACTGGTCGATCTCCTGCCTGCTATGAAAACACCAACGATCTGTCAACTCTATGGCGAGTCGGGATTTTCCGTGAAGGCGGCCATTCCAAAGAAACAGGTGAAAGACCTGATTCCTAATCTCATCCAAGCCGGCGCATCGGACATTCTGGAAACACCCATTAGAAAGGTCATTCCATGACCCCGAAAATGAAACTGGACCAGAACGAACGCAACGGCGGAGCGCCGGCATGGACGCGCTCCTTCCTGGAAAACCAGGACGAGACCGTATTCTGGCAATATCCCAAACGCATTCGAGCGGAAGAGACCTGGGCAGACTTTATGAAATGCAAACCATCCGAGCTCGTCATGACCAACGGCAGTGATGAAGCCATTGCCACGCTTTTCGGTAGCCTCAAAGCCAACACCCCGGTCGTGCTTCCCCTCCCGGCATTTGGTGTCTTCATTCACCAATGTAACCAATGGCCGGTGGATGCACGCCTTCTACCCCCGGGTCCAGAACTCGGCATCGACGGTGAAGCGGTTGAAAGGCAATTGGAGGAAATCGAGGACGGTTTATTGGTCATCACACGGCCGAATAACCCAACCGGTGAATGCATGTCCAAAGACCGCCTGAGAAAGTGGATCGAACTTGCCGCAAAGCGTGGCAACAGGGTCCTTCTTGACGAAGCCTACGCAGAATTTTCCAATCAGACATGTGTGGATTGGATTCACCCATTCTCGAACCTTCTTGTCATGCGAACCTTATCGAAAGCCTATGGTTTGGCCGGATTTCGCATTGGCCTCCTCTTTGGTTCCGCCGAGCTCGTCTCCCCTATCCGCGAACGCCTGATGCCTTTCAATCTCTCCTCACCCGCTGTCGAACTCGCATGCGCCGCAACCCAACCTGAAGCGCAAAAGGATGTGAGCAACTACACGCAACAAATTCGGGCAAATCGCTCCTTGCTCCAAGCGGCACTTGAGGAATGGGGGGTTGATGTTTGCGCCAGTGAAGCCAATTTCCTGCTCTTGAGATTAGGGTCACCCAGAAACACGCTGGTGCAACGCTTCCTGTCCTCACAGGGCATTGCCGTTCGTCTCTTTGATCGACCCGAACTGGAAGGTACCCTGCGCATCACCGTGCCATTAAATCTTACCGAGCTCATGGAGCCGCTGGCCAAGATCCTTAAGCCAGATCTGATTTGCCTGGATGTGGATGGTTGCCTCATGGACGTCTCTTCAAGTTTTGACCAGGCCATCGTGGAGACGGTTTCCCTCTTTTCCGATTCACCTCCCGAGGCACAAGAGATTACCGAACTCAGAATGACATCTGGCTTCAACAATGATTTTGAACTCTCGCGGGAACTGCTTCGGCGCAGAGGTTACGATCTGGATCTACCGAAGGTCACCCAAATCTTCGAGCGCTGCTATTGGGGCGAGCCTTCAGGTACGGGCGCATGTAGCAATGAAACCCCGTTGGTTTCGGAGTCGACCATGGACTTCCTTTATGGGCGATTCAAAACGGCACTTGTGACCGGGCGCAACCGTGCTGAGCTGGAACCAGTTCTTCAGCTCCAACCATTCAAAAAAATTGATTTTCCTGTCTCAGTAGACGACGTGACAAAGGGCAAACCGGATCCCGAAGGGATTCTCAAAGCCCAGAAAACCTTCAACACGCGGCGAACCTGGATGGTAGGCGACAATGTCGATGATATCCTTGCAGGCAAAGCGTCAGGATCTGTGACACTGGGCATTGGCCTCGCCAACCAGGAAGCCCTCTACCGAGCTGGTGCAGATATGGTGCTTGAGCATATCGATGAGATCAGGAGGTTACTGTGATAAAAAAGAAACGAAACACAAAAGAAACCCAGATCCAAATAGAGTGGCAACCCAATGGCAGTGGGCAGACTGACATTGAAACGGGGCTCGGCTTTTTCGATCACATGCTGGAACTCTTGGCATTTCACGCAAAATGGGACCTGAAGCTGAAGGCGACGGGAGATCTTTATGTCGATGATCACCATCTTGTCGAAGATGTCGCAATTGTGCTGGGCACATGTCTTGACGAAGCCATGACAGACGTGCGCCAATCCAATTGCGGTGTTGAACGCTATGGTCAATGTCTCCTGCCGATGGATGAGACACTTGTGCTCGTGGCAGTCGACCTATGTAATCGCTCAAGCTTTGTCCACGATTTGACGTTTTCTCGGCCACAAATTGGACAGCTCGGAACCGAGATGGTTCCCCATTTTTTCAAGACACTCAGCCAGAATGCAAACATGGCACTACATATTAAAACGATGTGGACCGAAAACACGCACCACCTGATTGAAGCCACCTTCAAGGCCACTGGTCGCGCCATGCGCATGGCCTTTACCCCTTCACAACAACCTGTCAGTACGAAAGGTAGCCTGTAATGATCGGCGTGATTGATGCCAAATCCGGAAACTTGACCTCGCTTGAGCAGACCTTACGAAAAAGTGGTCTCGAAGTGAAACGCATTAAAGAACCTGACTTCTCGGGATTAGATGCTCTCGTGTTACCCGGACAAGGTCGTTTCGGGTTCGTGATGGGTCAACTTGAGGCACATGGTTTTCTTGAGCCGATCCAGAATTGGATCCGTTCCGGTCGAAAATTTGTCGGAATCTGTGTTGGCATGCAAGTTCTTTTCTCCCGCAGCGAGGAAGACCCCGAAGCCACAGGTCTGGGCATTTTCCCGGAAGATGTGCTTCGCTTGGACGGTCCCAAACATCCGCTGATGGGCTGGATTCCAGTGCACTGGAACCGAAGCGAAGAGAAGCGTTCTATGACCCAGCTTTTCAGGGATGGAAGTGCCTACTTCGTGAACAGTTTTGCCGTCAGGCAATCACCGTACAACCTGGCTCAAATTGACTATGGTAGTGGGTTTGTTGCCGCAATCGGACGCGAGAACCTGTTCGCGTTCCAGTTCCACCCTGAAAAGTCGGGGACGTGGGGAAGGGAGCTCCTGCTGCGATGCCTAAGTTAAATTCGAAACTAAACGATAGCACGCAAGACCTGCTGATGAAACGCATCATTCCCTGTTTGGATGTCGATGCGGGGAACGTTGTCAAAGGAATCCATTTCCAGAATATGCGGGTCATGGGAGATCCGGTGGAACTCGCTCGCGCCTATGAACTCGACGGTGCAGATGAAATCGTGTTCCTGGATATCACCGCAACGACCGAGACGCGTCCAACAGCCCTCGGCATGGTGGAGCGAGTGGCTTCTGAGTTGAGCATCCCATTCACATTGGGTGGCGGTCTACGCACGATTGAAGACATCTATGCCTTTCTTGAGGCAGGCGCCGATAAGGTCGCGCTGAACACAGCAGCAGTCACCCGTCCCGAATTGGTCAGC
>Ga0070729_10004649_pt1 | contig 14765 bp, 11 predicted proteins | sample tdDd472_FD_66725 | JGI IMG/M metagenome (GOLD analysis project Ga0070729, IMG submission 66725) | Marine sediment microbial communities from the Atlantic coast under amendment with organic carbon and nitrate - tdDd47.2 | ecosystem: Environmental > Aquatic > Marine > Coastal > Sediment | place...
GCCTTGAATATGAATGCACTCAACTCGTGAAATATCAGGGCTAAACCACGGAGACACAACGAGCAGCTCAAAAGCAGGATATTGGAGGAGCCTTCTCCCACCTTTGAACCAAGGGAACTATTCAGTATAGCCCGTGTATTTCATGAGACCATGGAGGTGGTCTCCGCTCACCGAAAAAATCATTTCGAACGCACCTCAACGGTTGCCATACCGACACCTCCGCAGGGTGCATTTTATGCACCATGATCGAGTCACCGACGGACTCTTTTTTTCAGGCGTTGCCGAATCAATGACTAAGGGCCGTTATTGCACCTCATTCAAAGAGCAGCGAAAACAAGCATAATTGGGAGGGTTTGAAGAGACGATAGCCAATCGCTAAAGCACCCCCTTAATCTTCCTCATCTTTTCCGCCGCGCTTTTGTTCTTCGGATTGATGGCAAGGGCTCTTCTGTATTCGTCACGGGCACGATAGCCTATGTCCATTTTGGTGTAGATGTCCCCCGTCAGGATATAAACCCGCTCATCAACCGGGTAATCACGGGCAGCGGCTTTGATGACACCCAAGGCCCTGTTTAAATCGTTGTTTTTCATCAACCTGCGGCACATGCGAAAATAAAGCCCGAGATCCTGCTTGGTCGGTTCAAGAATAATCTCATAGGCCTTGTCGATCATTTCGTCGGCAAGGTCAGCCTGCCCATACTTTTTGAAAAACTCTGCGGCGGAGAGAGCGGAGTACCCGGAAGGTGGGATAATCGATGCGATTTCATCGAAAGAGACCCCGTTGTAAACCATGATTTTCAAGCATTCATCAAAGTTTTTCTTAGAAGGGGTGAGTTCCATGGCATAAACGAGATCTGAGACGGCCTCGTCTTTTCTCCCCTCTTTGAAGTAACTTGAAGCACTGTACTTATACCGATCCGGATTCATGACATTCCGGTCTCGGGCTTGTTCAAGACAATAACTGATGGTGTTGCGATCCAGATTTCTGCCGTACCGGGCGAATCGATGAAAAAGGTCGGCAGACGCCGGATTTAATGCGGCTGCCCGTGAAAAATGTGCTCGAGACGCCTCATCATCGCCTCGCTCGTAGAGAAGTGAGGCCATGGCCAGATGGTAGCGAGAGTTATAGGGGTTTAACTCCACCGCCTTTTGAACCGAGTCAAATATCTCTTCGGATTCGTCATTCACAGCTCCTCTTTCTAAGGAAGCACCCCGGACATCTGCGTATGCGTATTCGGCCCCGATGCGTGTCAGGTTATGATGTACGGAGGTTACCAAACCTAACACGACAGCCACACCCATACCCAAAATCACGGCCTTCGGATGCGATACTGTCGATAAGTGACTTGCCCCCCCCCTGCCCCTGATCCGGGTATTGGCAACCGAAACCCAAAGAGCCGCGACAAAATAGAACCAGAGCGCACCAGCTCCGCTGTAAAAGTTAAACTCTACCAAAGCCTGAGCCATAAAGCCCAAAAGCCCTGCACCCAATGCCAGATAGAGAGTCCGGCTGTACCGTTCCCGGCGTTTACGGTAGACCTGAATCGTCTGAATAAGAAGAGCACCGGCAAACCAGGTGAAGAGAAGAGTCCCCACCACACCGCCTGTGGCCAACAACTCATAATAGTCCCCATGGGCGTGACTCACGAGCTTATTGCTCAAAAACAAGCTCTGATAAGTTGGAAAAATCGCTACAAAGGTTCCAAACCCACTGCCCCACCACCTGAAATCCGTTACTATCCCTTTGGTATCTTCCCAATACGTAAACCTGGAATTCCAGATATTTCCCTCGTCGTTCACCGTTTTGGCAAACCGTTCGACAATCGCGTCCCAACCAAACCAGCTCACCGAGAGAATAATAAGAAAGAGGAAGAGCGCCACAGCGTACCCTTTTTTAGGGCCACCCTTCTGAGCGAGAAGCAGAACGGAAAGAAAAAGGGCTGAAAAGCAAAGAGCGATCACCCCACCACGGGAAAGGGTAAGGAACACCGATGTTGCAACCACCAGGGCCGAAAGGCCATAAAGAAGTCGTAAATTAACCTCCTCGCCTGTCAGCATATCCAAAAGGGACTCCCGAAAACTGCCGTACCGGACCTGGGGCTTGTAAAAGTAAAACAGGGCAAAGGAGATGGGGAAAAGAAGCACCATGAACCCGGCAAAATGATTGCGATAAACAAATGGGCCAAAATGAGCACCCGCCAGTTCACGGAACCAGTAGATTGTGCCGTTTGCGGTGAAGTGCTGAACAATCCCGAACAGAGCCAGGGCCGAGGCAAAAACAGCGGCAAAGGTGACACTCCACTTCAGCGTCTTTCTCTCCGCCAGTACCTGAACAGAGAGAACATAAACCACACCCATCGCCGCAAAACGAAACAATTCGATGCGCGTTAAATCCGGCGTAATGGAGAGGGTCCCGCTGGCAAGGCCCCCGGTGATGACAGCCGTCTCCCGATAAAGATCCGCAGCCCCGGGTGAGAGCCAGGCGATCCAGTCCATGGGAAGTGGGATGATCTGCAGGAGCATCAGAAGCAGAATCAATCCCAGAGGGATCAGGCCCGGCACGCTGTAAAGTTTTTTCTCCCCTTTCCAAGCCTGAATCAGGAAACCACCCATCGCGAGATAGAGCAGGGTTTCCACAACAAAACGAGACCAGGTGGCCCGCATGCCGAAGGCAAGGACAGAAAAGATGAGAGAAAAAATTAGAAGATTGGAGGGGATATTTTTGGATTTCATAAGCCTAAAAAGTAAATAACGGTTTTGGTTCGTTTTTCCTGGTTTTTGGTTCAAAAAAAAACGCTTCGGGTATGGTCATTTCATAATTGATTGGCCACTGTGGTTCCGGGAACTGGACTTGAACCATTACACTATTCCTAAGGCAAACGTTTGATAAGAAGCTAAATTGCTAAGTGCAACCATCCCTAATGTTTAAGACCAGTAATATCGTTTATGAGATTGATGGCCGAAGAGTTGGTATTTCTTGTGGTGCATTGGTCTCATCCATGTGCTGGTTGATAAAAACGGTCTCATGGATATTATCAATGGATGATGTTGAACTATTCAATAATAGCTATGTATCTGGAAAGTCACTATAATGCGCACAACAATAAACCTACCAGCGAATTTTCTACCCAAAAAGAAAGGCTATTGTCTAATAATCAGTTAGCTACCCTTATTTTGGCATTAGAATATTAGCTTATTTTAGCCCTAAACGTTCCAAGGTTTCACGATTCTTTGATGTACGTTTATGGTCAAAGAACCAACCCCATTTATTAAAGTATTTGATGGCTGACTGAATATGATATTTGAGTAGCTTTTTGTTTTTGTAAGAACCTTTGGCATATTCGTGAATCACTTCCGCTTCTGGATAAAATACCGTGCGAAAAATTTCACCAATCCGACGACATAAATCCAGATCTTCAAGATACATAAAATAACGAGGATCAAATCCACCAACCTGATTCAACACCTCGGCACGGATGAACATAAAACAACCGGATAGTGAAGGCACATCAATGGTGTGATCGTAGCCAGTTTCATGCAACTCGTAATATGCAACCCGCTTGGCCTTCCAACCCTTAAATGGAATAAACCGTCGTAAAATTAAATCGGCTGGTGAAGGAATCAACTTGCACAATTTCTGGATTTCTCCATCTGGATATCGGATCTGAGGTTGTACTAACCCCACATCCAAATGATTCTCCATTAAAACCAAGAGCTTTTTCAGACACCCAGATTTAATGGTGATATCCGGATTTAAAATGATATGATATTTGGAACCAGCTTCCTGCCCCATTCTAATTCCCACATTATGCGCAGCCCCAAATCCAATATTCGAGGGATTACGGTAATAAATCACATGGTCAGAAGCCAACACGGAAAGAGCATCATCCGAAGAATTATCGATTATGTAAATCCGATAACTTCCGGTAAACGCCTTAAATGAGTCTATTGCCGCCAGGATCTGTTCAAGTTTATTATGAAAAGTGACTAATGAAACGGTTAACACGGTTTTCCCTTCGCACTAAAATTTCTTAAGATATACAAAGAAAGGCCTAATGTGGAAATACCCAAAGGGTATTGATGAAATGGCACAAAAAATGACAGTCCAATAAAACTAAAAAATAGCTGAAAACCTAAGATCAACTCAGGAGATCGATTACTTTTGCAGGCATGATAATACTTCTGAATGATATATAAAGCAAAAGTACAAATAAAAAACAGTCCTAACACGCCATAGATATGCAAATACATTAAGAAAACATTGGCACTTTTCGCACCAATTGCAGTACCAATGGATGAACTATCCTCATAAGCATTCCATTCAAAGCCATTGCCTAAATAGAAATTATAATTTTGATCCTGCATGCGGGCTAATGTTAAATCCCAAGCTTGTATACGGCCTCTAATTCCTTCATGTTCAACATTGAACTTCTCATAAAGAATGGTTGCTTCATTAGAGAAATAAGTTTCAAATACAAAACTACTAATGAGAATCACAGCAACAATCGAAAATAAATGAAATAACATCTTTAGGCGGCTGACTGATTGAGTAAGCGGAAAGAGAACCCACAAAACTATACACAAAAGCGGAATAATTCCCGAACGAGAAACACAAAGCATATCAATAAATATAAAGAAGATACCTATAGCCAAATATAGTGATTTTCGCTGTTTCATATACGCATAGAAAGTAACAAGGCATGCAAGTGCCATGTACTGTGAAAGCCAAGTTCTTTCTGAAAAAAATCCAGATGGAAATACATTAAACCAATCATGTTGCAATCTCTCCTGTTTAAATAAGGTAAAATATTTATTGTTAATGAACTGAATCAGAGCAAAGCTACCAACAAACAATCCAAACTGAAGATACCTCCTTATAAGCACCGGAAAATTAGACTTATATGGAAGATAAGTTAAAACGGCAACCAAGCCAATATTGAAAAATATGAACTTAACAATATACAACTGCTCAACTGACCCTGAAGTGACAAAAAAATAAACCGTCACAGACACAAAGTAGGAAAAAGCTATGCAGTAAAAAGGGGATATGACTGAATGTTTAAACCTACGGAATAAAATAATGAATCCACCAATAATTACCAGAAAATAAAATGGCCGAATTTTATATTCGGTCATATTGATTAAATCATTATCAAAGAGTACAAAGTAACAAATAAGAACGAGCAAAGATTCAACAATTTTACCAAATGTACTCAGCCTGACAAAACTCAATGATATAATTATTGAGAGCGGGATAATACTACTATATCCCATAATACTCATACAATACACAACACAAAAACAAGCTAATAAAGATTTTATACAGTCACTGTAGCTTAGAAAGTGATTATTTGGATTATTTAATACATTCATAAAACTGTTCCAATGTTCGTTCAGGAGAAAAACCTTTTACAGTGTTAAAAGCATTCTGCTTCAACTTAAGCCGTAATCCTAAATCACATATAATTAATGTCAATCTTTTAGCAAATAAATCTATGTTATACGGCTCAAACAATAAAGCATTGAATCCATCTACTGCATATTCTTTTGTGCCCCCTGAATTGGAAGTCAAAAGGCAAGCTCCACAAGCCATCGCTTCCAAGCCAGGAAGCCCAAAACCTTCCTCTAAAGATGAAGAAATAAAAATCTCAAATTCATTAAAAATCTGTATTAACTCATCATCTGATGAAGGTTTAACTATTACAAAACTTGACGGTATTTCAAAAGCTGACAAATCATCATGTGAGATTAATATAACCTTTGCAACCATATTTCTTGTATCGCCAGAAACAAGCTTCCATGCATCCAGAAATTGCTGTAGTCCTTTAATTGCATGAGGTCTAGCTATGATTCCAATAACTAAGCGTCGTTGCAAATTAATTAATTTAAACTTTCCATGATCAATTGGGGGTGTAACTATTTTTTCTGTAAACTGACGCCCTGAAATTTGACATATCTTTAAATATGTGTAGCGTGAATTAAAGAGAACTGTTTTGGAAAATCTGATTGATAATGATGTTAACATTTTATAGACATAACAGATCAAAAACGGCATCTTTGGATGATTATCAAAAAGCGTATAATCATTAGCTTGTATAAATCTTACTTTACGTTTATGGGGAATCCAGAAGACAAGCATGGCAACGATTGGATCTGTATATACAAGAGTTGTTCTAGATGATAAAAAGAAAACTTGCAGAAGTGCTATTAACAAATTCCAGAACTTACCTAAAATAGAAGCATGAAGCTTTCCAAAAAGTCTAAAAACCACTCGTTCATCACATTTACATGATAATTGATCCTCAGAGTTATATGGAGCCCATACTTCGACAAGTTCACCTTTACGTATCAGTTGATTAATCAAATCAATACAGACACGATTCCCTCCGCCCATTTTCAACTGTGGCATTAAGAAAACATATTTTGAATCCATTTGATCCCTTTTAGAGAAGTTTTATAAATTTTGTTTTCTACCACCCAGATTGGGAACAGACAACGTAAAACAAATATAGCTATACTATTTTTATGGTTATACGTTCTCTGAAAATAACAGGTACTATCGAGCCACAACTTTTGTATTCTGGAAGAGCCAAAAATGGCACCAATCGTATGAGTAGCCTTATGGTTAAATGACAATGATCGGATTAAAAAATTCTGTAGCCCGATTTGTTTGACTTTGTATCCCAAAATTATTTCTTCACAGAACAAAAAAGTCGCTTCGTCAAATAAACCAATCTCAAAAAAAGTTTCTTTTCTTCCCAAGAAAAAAGAACCAGGCAGACATTCTACAGAATGATTTGAGAAATCACCTACTTCAAAACGATAACGGCCAGAACGCTTGAAATAAGAAAGGCACTTCAAAGAAGCTCTCAAATCATCCATATATGATGGTATCTTCCATGCCGCATAATTCCTTGACTCCTTACCATTAATGTATTGTACTGGTGAAACAAAGGCCACATTGTCACATTGATGGTATTGATCCACTAGCTTATTTAACAGCCACCTATTTTCAAGAACAATATCGTTATTCGAAATGACTATAAAGTCCACATCATGATTTGCCAAATAACGAAGACCATAATTGTTACCGTAAGCATACCCACCGTTTAGTTCACTCTTAATAACAGTAACTGAAACATCTTCTTCATAAAATAAAGCAAGATTCTCAAACGAACCATTTGGAGAGCAGTTATCAACAACTAGAATAGATAACTGCAACCCTTTTTGTTGTTTTAAATTCTCAATATAACAAACAGTGTCATTCCAGGACTGATAGTTAAGTATTAAGACACAAACTTTATAGACACTCAAAATCGACTCCAATCTTCATTTTAACAAACTCTTAGCCTTATTCATATTTGGATATCGAACTCCAACAGCATCACAAATAGTTGGACAAATATCATATAGCGTGCACTCCTCAATCTGCTTAGGAGAAACACCTTCCACCCGGCACAATGCAAAACCTTTCATGTCTTCATAATCAGATTTATAGCCATGCATTGCCTTAACCGGATTTTTAGTTGGATGAAAAAAGCATGGCTCAATCATGACCCCCTGGTTAACCCACCAAATCATATCACCGTATTTTGCCCCTGGCCCCGGAATAGAATACTTCTCTGCCAACTCATCGTTGACCCACTCCCCATTTTCTTTATAAAGTGGTTTATTGTATAATGATGTAAAGGCTTCTTTAGCCTTATTATTCAGCCACCAAATACGCAACATTGTCGAATCTAGAAAATAAAGAAAGTCTTTCCCCAAGCATAACTTATTTTTTTTTGCAATTGACTTAATATCTCTTTCAACATCAAGGCTTTTATGAACATCACTCATCCCATGGTCTCCGATTATAACCAAAGAGACATCATCAAATTTTGACTCAAAAAGATCTACCAGCTGCTTTAGACCAGAATCAACATCTCGACAAATATCGCGCCGTCGTTGGGTATTTACACCACAAAAATGAACTAAATCGTCACTGTCGTTGAATTGAAATAAATACAGGTCATCCTGATCATCAACATAACGCCTTGCACCTTCCATAACCTTTTCTGTAGTTCCACAAAATTCTATGGGATACATTAGGTATGATACATTCTTATCTTCTTTATAAAGCACATCAAATAAAGTCTCAATTTTTCCAAGTGAACCTGGATACCAAAGCCCACGCTCCTGATCCTCTGACAGAGACAATTGTGGGAGAATATTCAAAGGAATGTTAGCGACAATCGGAAAGCGACATCGCCTGAATCCATTACTCTGAATCAGAGAATCACGGACAAGCTTATTAAGCTTACAAAAAAAATGATGTGGAAGCCTAGTCATCTTTTCAACAAGTTTAACCAGTTTTGCTGACTTTTTATGTAAGAATTTGAAAGGGGAATTGTCTGGATCTCTATAAAATACTGTAAAAACATCAGATTCAGAAGGGGCAATCCCTGTAAACATTGCTGTCCTTTGAGTAAATCCTGTCGATGATTTCAATTTTTTAGCATAGACAGACTTTTTTGTCAGCTCAAACAAAAAAGGAGTATTTTTCTCATCAATATAATCCCATCGAAATGCATCCAAAATCACGTAAACAACAGTTTTTTTATTTTCCATATACCTTCAACCTTCCTATGAGTTGATTTAATCTTACAACAAAAGAAAGCGGTATAAATCTATACTGCTTCCGACAACAGAGTTGATAAACATCTTTCAAAATCCTAACACCAGTTGACATAAAAAGACTGATCCAAGTTTTGTTAGGCTTGATGTATCTATAAAAAGTTAGATAGTTTATGTAAGCACGATTTCTTATTTGCTCAAGAGTCTCATTATGTGAATGATAAACCACACTTTGAGGTGTATAAATAATACGCCACCTTAGCTCAAGAAGCGATTTTGCCCATAGCATATCCTCCCCCCCAGTAACATCCTCATTAAAAGGAACTGTAAGCCAAGCAGACCGACGAATGAAAGAATTTGCATTGGAGAACGATACATCAGGAAAATTCTGTTCACGAGGTAAATCATCAAATATCTGATACTCATCTAAAATCAAAATTGGATGAGCATCTGCAAAGGGAACTTGCTTTCCATAGACACCTGCAATTTGAGAATCAGTTCTCATTAATACGAGATAATTCTCTAACCACACATTTGAAACAGGTGGACAATGAGCGCTCAAAAATGAAATAAAATCACCAGTAGCCATTTCACATCCAATATTCAAAGACCTTCCAAAAGAAAATGGAATATCGGAAATATCTCTGAACTTTATATTTTGATGGTTTATCTGAGCCCTCTTAATTATATCAACTGTCGAATCAGTAGACCCTGAGTCTAAAAATATTATTTCAAAGCACTGTACACTCTGGGCATACAACATGTCTAAAGTTGCTACCAGCCTCATCTCTTCGTTCAAAGTTCGTATAATAATACTGACCGTAATTTCATTCATAAAATCAACCTAAGTAAACCCCGAAAAAAAGTGGTTATGAAAAGTACAATTTTCTCGTAAAAGAATATCAAGGAGATTCTACATGAAAAAATCGCGTTAAAATGACAGCCAGATCTTGAGTATAATCAAGCAGGCCGAGAATGGAGTCTCAGCAAGAACCATTCAACGGTGGAATCAACCTTCCGGCTCTCTCGAGGAGGACAAGTTAAGGCCGTCTCCGTCAAATATGATAACGGAAAAACAACAAATTAAAATTCATTCAGTTTTTAACCAGAAATGACTCTAAAATATGCTTCCGAGCCAGATTGTCCCAACTCTTCTGAATCAAGGAACCTACATTGCTTCAGTCTTAACTTTTTACAAGGTCTTGCGTAAGGCTGGGCAATTTGCCCGGGAAGGACGCGCTGTAACGTTTCCAACCAATTTTGGAGCAGCGATATTACCTATTTGCCGACGCCCATCAGGGGGTATTACTTTTATCTGTACATGGTGGGGGACAACTTAAGCCGATGATTATTTTCGGGGGGAATACTTAATGTTGAATCAGCAGAATATGTTGCTAAAATGATAAAGAAAAAACATCTAAAGTATTGTATATACCAACAAGATACGTCACAAATCCTCCACCCAAACAACGGTAGCACTATGAAAGGGGCACCATGCTTGCGACCTTGCAACGGCTTGGGGTTACCCCTTCCTTCGGCAGACCTCAGGTCAGTACGTAAGCTCCCATAAAACGTAGACATTTTAAAATGTAGAGTTATTCTGGTACAATACTACAAGGAGGCTCTTATGCAAAAGTCACGTTTTAGCGAAACCCAGATCATCAAAATCCTCAACCAAGCGGATGCGGGTATTCACGTAAAAGAGATATGCTGCAAACACGATATCTCTGACGCCACATACTTCAACTGGAAGTCGAAATACGGTGGCATGAGTTCTTCCGATTTAAAGCGCATGAAAGAGATGGAGCAAGAACTAACACAGCTCAAGTGCATGTACGCTGACATGGCCTTTGAAAACCAAACCCTGAAGGACTTGATTGAATAAAGCTTTAAGGCCGCCTGAGAAGCGGTAGGTTGTCACCCACCTGACTGCCGAGCATCAACTGTCCGTGAAGCGTAGTTATAGTTGTATAGGGTTCCAGATGAAATGGTGTAGAGTTACCTTAAACACCACAATCTCGGAAAAATGAATATTACCGAGTCCGATAAACTCATAAAGGAAGTCTACTCTATTTTGAGAAAACTTCAAAAATGCCACATAATATTATAAGTTTTTCAAAGAGCCCAAACTTAGATATTTCAGCAATTATGACGGGTAGATTTTACACTCTATAGTACTTTTCTTTAAAGGTTATTTTCAAGTATTTTTCATATTGATCTATATACCTACTTGACCGCAAAAAAGTCTTAAAAATTTATCAATAGCTTCAACTTAATCGTATTGACCTCCACACACTTCACTTTAACTTAGAAAGTTTTCTAAAAGCTAATTTCAAAAATCTTGTAGAGTGACGAAATATAATTATTTCAATAGTAATTATATTAAGGTATTTTTTCAAAAAATTACGGCCAAATTGCATATTCAAAAAATATCGCAAATAATAATAAAACCGATTATCACACTTAGAATTTAGATACAAATCACTAAAAGTGCTATGTAAATATTGTACTACTTTTTTTTTATCCAAGTTATATTTAATTCCTTTCAACTTAAACATCAAAGCATCTTGAACAATCTGTGGAACATCACCTCCGAATGCACATTCAACTTTATCTGCATACTTAACCGCATAGTTTTCATTTATGATATTATGAATATCAACACACGCAAGAACTACTTTAGTTCCCTGTTGCAAGGCAATTTCTTTCATAAATATCATTTCAAGAACTGCAGAAACCCTATTATGAAAAAGTATTTGAGCATCCCGAATGGACGGTTTATAAAATGAACTAATTCTAATAAGATCTTCAGGATACTTTCCGTAAAGCAAATGATTTTCACGAGACAAATCAAACAAAAACTGATCAACAGGAATATTTCCTATTTCAAAAACTAACAAATCAAACAATGGTAACTCTAATTCCTGTTTTAAATGCAACTCTATTTCTCGAACAAGAATTTTTGAATTTTTTTCTTTTACGAACACAAAAATGTCGTAATCATTTACTATTCTTACCTCACCATTCTCAACTACAACCGATCCTTCCCCACGTCCAAAACCACCGCCTAGTAATATTGAATGAACCCCTGACAAACTTGTAGAAACCTTTTCGACTACAATATTTAAATCAAATTCGATCTTAGAGTTTATAGCTGAAGACGATTCCACTGTATAGCTCATGCCACGCCTTTTTTTGTTAAAACATTTACAAATTGAAAGACACTTTTATGCTCTAGAATAACAAACGTCAAAATATAAATAACCCCTGTAAATGAGGCATATAGGTAAAATCCAGTACAACTAAGATAATTAGTAGGGCCTTTAATACACACTCCGATTAAAGAAAAAGTCACTAAAAGTAAAATTGGTTTAAAAAGTACTTTCATATAAGAAAAATCTTTCAGTACAATCCGCGTAAATTTTGGAATAATTAACATAGAGGATATACACATTGTCGCAGCAACACCAATACTCATGCCCACAATACCAAATCTCACTAACAAAAAATAACCAAGCAGAAAAATGCCCAACAAATTAAATAAAGAACATATTGTTTGATACTTCGTTATACCACGACTTTGTAGCAAAGGACTCCAAAACATTGTGATTATCCGCAAAGCAGCAACATACATCAGAATCTGAAATGGAATTAAAGCAGGAAGCCATTTCTCATGAAAAATATATACAATAATTTCGTAACCAAATAGGTTAGTAAGAAGTACAAACCCAAACATCAGATAAGCAGTATATAAAACTAACGAATGAAATGATTTTTCTAACAATACTAAATCTGGATATAATTTGGAAAACATGGGAACACATACAGTATTTAAGGCTGCACCAATCATCAGTAAATGATGTGGATTTGTGAATGCAAATGTATAATATCCCAAATCAGTCTCATTTAGTATTAAAGCTATCAAGAAATAATCAATGTTCCAATAAAAAAAAACCATAAAATTTGACAAGATCAGCGGTAAGCCAAACTTTACTGCTGGTCCAAGAGATCCCATTTTGAAATTAAACTTGACCTCTTTGTAAATAAGAAGCAAAAGAAATAAAGCTTCTAAAAAAACTTTCACTATGTAGCCATACACAAGTGACCAAACACCAAACCCAGAAAAAACTAAATAAATGGTAGCAATTGTTTGACCCAGAATAGAAATTCCATTGGGAATATTACCCTTAAAAAACTTTAGCTCTTTCTCAAGCAGAGAGCGGGGAATATTGATTAAAGGAGGAACAAATATTAGGAATAGTACAATCGGAAAAAAACGACCAAGACTCTCAAAACCAGAAAGGCTTAAAACCTTATCTTCGAAAAACAAAAACAAAGAAGCAACAACTATTGAGTTTACAAATTGAAATATAAATAGACTAAAAAATATACTTTCTCCCGATTCCTTATGCTGAATCAAATAAATACCACAAGACCAGTTCGATAGCGCAATTAAACAATTCGTTACAAGTAGAATTAAAGTAAACTGGCCAAAATCATTCTGCGTTAGAATTTTTGCTGTATAAATGCTACAACTCACAGCACAAAGTGCTTTCACCACATTCAGCAAAAAAGTAAAAACAAAGCCTTGTGTTGACTTTTTAATAACTTCAGTCATTACACAAATTCCAGTTATATTGTTTTTCCCCTCCTGAAAGCTTACAAAAACAGAGTACTCTATCAACCATTTGTTGAAGGTTTTCATCTTTAAAAATCAAAACCGCTCGTTCTGCCAAATTACTAATATACTTTTGATACATAGGCTCCACCTGATCGTTAAAAATCTTCATAACTTCGGAAGCTTGAAAGCCCCGCTCTACGACATCACGAGTTAAGCGTCTTTCTAAACGGACCTCGACTGAAACATCAATAAAAATGCTACAATCCGATAACTTCATTAACCGTTCATCATATAAAGAAAATAACCCCTCAACCACAATTACATCTTTAGTTATCATAAAGGCGTTATAACGCACTTCCTTTGATACAAAATCATATTTCCGAGCTTTTATCGCACCGCCGTTTTTCAAAATACCTACATCATTTACTAAAGACTCGAAGTCAATCGCATCAGGAATATCATAATTATAATGTTTTTTAAAACTATCTGACTCTTTTGATATGTCAAAATAGTAGTTATCTTGGGATATAAATAAACAGTTTTCAGACCCTATATACCTACATAATAGACCAGCCAAAGTAGTTTTCCCCGACCCTGAGCCTCCTGAAATCAGTATTACAATCATTTTTCTGAACCTATTCTCCGTGGACAGTAACTATTTTATGTAAGTGCTAACAGGGGGGTCATCTACGGAGATATGAGCCTGGAGATCTTCCGTGAAAAAATGCACTGAACGCATCCACAAGCAAAGCAGAGCTCGATTTATTTTGGATCGCTATGCTCTGACTCACAGCCCCTTGTAGATTCTCTCGTTTTTCTGACCGTTATTTCGCAATAAATATGACGTACAACGACCTATCTAAAGAAACCGACTTCCTTTAAATATGATAAAAGGCAGTTACGGTACCAAAGCGTTTCTGTGGGGTGACAACAGGAACCGCCCATGTTACTCTATTGAGCCCATACCACATCAACCATCTGATTTAAGTACACATCAGCTAAAAAGCCACAGCCTTTTTATCCTTAAACGTTACATTTTGCACTAACAGAAAATAATTCGCGAATATTGCTGCTATATTCATCCTAAACCGATGATGTCCCCTTGAACTTTCACCAGCAGCCGTTGAGGCTGTCGTACATCTCCTCAGCAACTTCTAAAAGAGAGTAGCTCTCTTTATGCGGGGCGCATAGCCCTTAATCAGCTTGCCTCCGACGGGTCGATTTTGAAAAAGCCCTCAGCTTCCCTCCTTTTCGTTCAACCCCTGAGGGCTGAGTGAAAAGAGGGGAAGCAGACTCATTATTACCATAGCATTTGTCTTGCCAATATCAATGAAACAACCATAATCGTACTTATAACCTCAAGTTTCGGACTTGGTATAATGCGTTGATATCAGGAATGATATTGTATAATTTTGATCTTTTAAAATTGAAAGGCCTCAGATGATTGTGTAAAAAGTATGTGCTAACAAACTAAAACAACAATCAAAAGAGGCAATACGTGAATACCCGGACATCTTCTAAAGCGCAA
>Ga0070729_10004650_pt1 | contig 14763 bp, 15 predicted proteins | sample tdDd472_FD_66725 | JGI IMG/M metagenome (GOLD analysis project Ga0070729, IMG submission 66725) | Marine sediment microbial communities from the Atlantic coast under amendment with organic carbon and nitrate - tdDd47.2 | ecosystem: Environmental > Aquatic > Marine > Coastal > Sediment | place...
TCGCCGACCAGGCCCGCACCATCCGTATCCCGGTGCACATGATCGAGACGATCAACAAGATCGTCCGCACCTCGCGCCAGATGCTGCACGAGATCGGCCGCGAGCCGACCCCGGAGGAGCTGGCCGAAAAGCTGGCCATGCCGCTGGAAAAGGTCCGCAAGGTCCTCAAGATCGCCAAGGAGCCGATCTCGCTCGAAACGCCGGTCGGCGACGAGGAGGATAGCCACCTCGGCGATTTCATCGAGGACAAGAACGCCGTCCTGCCGATCGACGCTGCCATCCAGGCGAACCTGCGCGAGACGACCACACGCGTCCTCGCTTCGCTCACCCCGCGTGAGGAACGCGTTCTGCGCATGCGCTTCGGCATCGGCATGAACACCGACCACACGCTGGAAGAAGTCGGCCAGCAATTCTCGGTCACCCGCGAACGCATCCGCCAGATCGAGGCCAAGGCGCTGAGGAAACTCAAGCACCCGAGCCGGTCGCGGAAGCTCCGGAGCTTCCTGGACAGCTAGGCTATTGCATGTAGTTGACTGATAAGGCCGGTTCCCGTCTAGGGTGCCGGCCTTTTTTTCAGCGCATGCAAGAGCTCTGAAATAACTGCCAAATGCGCTTCCGCGTCGCCGCCGTCGATGATCTCGAGTGCGGCTCTGTCGAACATCGCCGATAATTGCGATGTCAGCGCATCGATCGGCAAAGTTCTGATTTCTCCGGTATCCATCGCCGCCTGCAATCCCGACCGCAGCGTTGCTGCCGATGTCTCTCGGTCCATCCTGTCTATCTCGGCGCGCCCCAAAACTGCCGGTCCGTCGAGCAGCATGATGCGCGCACGGCCCGGTTTCTGCATGGCGCGGATAAACGCGGCCGCGCCTGCCGAGAGCGCCGCAAATGGCGATTGTGATCCCGCGGTCCGGTCTTCGATCTCCTTCGCGACAGCTTGGAACTCGGCAAGCGTCACGGCACGGAATAGGTCTTCCTTGTCCCGATAGTGATGGTAGAGCGCGCCGCGCGTAATTTTCGCATCGGCTACGATTTCGGGCGTGGTCGTGTCGGCGTAGCCTTTCTGCGTGAAGAGGTGACGAGCTGAAGCGAGCAGCGCGCTACGCGTAGCCGCCCTGCGCTCGGCATTGGTTTGTCTGATTTTGGAATGTTGCATACATACAGCCTGTATGTTAATTCGTATTTACATGCACAGTGCATGTAAAATTAAGACGGAGCAAGAGCCATGAAAGCCACCCAGTATTATCCCGTGCTGATGACAGACGCGGTCAGCGAGACCGCGCAGTTTTATTGTCGGAATTTCCGGTTTCGGCCGATGTTTGAAAGCGACTGGTATGTGCATCTGCAATCTACTGAGGACGCTGCAGTCAATCTCGCGATACTGGATGGCAGTCATTCGACCATTCCGGAAGCCGGTCGGGGCAGGGCCAACGGCGTTATCCTGAACTTCGAGGTCGAGGATGTCGACGCCGAGTACGAACGCGCCAAAGCGGCAGACCTGCCGATCCGCTTGGCCTTGAGGGACGAGCCCTTCGGGCAAAGGCATTTCATCACATCCGACCCAAATGGTGTTCTGATCGACGTGATCCGCCCGATACCGCCAAGCGCCGAGTTTCTTGATCAGTTTGATGAAGCGGCGCTACCCCGAAATTGATCGTAAGGCGGGAGTCCCGCTGAAGAGCCGGGCTCCCTTTTCGTGTCTGGACGTGTTGCTCGGGTAGCCGTCGTCGGCCAGCCCTGCGCGCCCGTTACGATGACGACCTTGTCTTTGATTTACATGCCGCGTCTCCCCTGAGTGTGACACAACAGAAAAGACTGGCAGGCTTTCGTCGCGGCCACCCGGTTCTTGATTACAGGTCGAACAATCGGGTGACGCATTGTTCGAAGTCCGGTTATCGGGATTCGGCCCAATCCGCGGTTTTTGCGCTATTCGAGTTTCGCCGGAAAAGCCGGGTTTCTCATTGCCGGTTCCACGAGGCCTTGCTGATGTGAGCCGAAGCTGAGAAGCAGAGAACCGATGCGCAACACCATGAAACGCCTCGACCATCTCTGGCGCCGCTATCTGCGCGACCCGCTGCGCGTCCGCCTCCGCGGCTGGCGCTATCGCGCCATGCCGATCGCCATGGTGACGGGCAGCAAGGGCAAGTCGACGACGACCCGCCTACTGGCCTCCATCCTGCGCGAAACGGGCCACACCGTCGGCGTCGCCACCACGGATGATGCGCGCGTCGGCAACAAGATCCTTAAAGTCGGCGACGTGGCCGGCGTGACGGGCGCGAAACTCGTGCTCAAGGATGGACGCGCCACCGCGGCGGTGCTGGAAACCGCCCGCGGCGGTGTCATCCGCTCGGGGCTCTATCTCCGTCCGGTCACGGCGGCGGCGCTTCTCAACGTCGGCAATGATCATGTCGGTACGGACGGCGTCGCGACTGTCGATGACATGGCCCGGGTCAAGCGCCGCGTCGTCGATGCCGCCCGCCATGTCGTCCTCAACGCCGACGACGCCCGCTGCGCGGCGCTTGCCGGCCGCTATCGGACCCGCCGCGTCGCGCTGTTTTCGCTCGATCCCGCCAGTCCGCAGGTCGCGACCCATCTGGCGGCGGGCGGCCAGGCGGTCATCGTGGATACCGACCGCGATGTCGCAGTTCTCGAACCGGGCCGTCCGCCCCGCAAGCTGATGACCGTCGCCGATATCCCCGTCACGCAGGGCGGTCGCATCAGCCATTTCGTCGCCGATGCGCTGGCCGCCGCCGCGCTCGGCTTGGCGCTGGGCGCAGATGACGAGGCGATCCGGCGGGGGCTCGCCGCTTTCCCCGGAGGTCCGGCGCAAAATCCGGCGCGCATGAATTTCCTGGCGGGCTATCCCTTCACGATCATGGTCGACCAGGCGCTCGACCCGACGGTTTTCGCGCAGGTTGCCCGCCATGCCCTCGAGATCGCGCGGGAGGGGCAGCGTCTCGCCATCCTCACCAATGTCGGCAACCGCACGGATGAGACGCTGCGCGGGCTGGGCCGAACCGCCGGCGCGATCTATCCGAAACTGATCGTCTACGAGGAAGAAGAGACCCTGCGCGGCCGCGCGCCGGGCGAGATCGCCGGCCTGATCGCCGGGGGCGCGCGCGAAGCGGGCCTTGGGGCCGAGGCCGTCGAGGTCATTCTGGATCGGGACGCTGCAATGCTCCGGGCGGCGCAATGCGCAGCGCCGGACGGTCTGGTCCACATCGTCGTCGCCTGGACACGCGATCCCGTCGCCCTCGTCGAGGCGGCCTTCGGCCCGCCTGCAGCCCTGGAACGGCATTGATTTCAGTCTCGCGGCCATGCAGCAATCAATACGAAGTCGCAGTATGTTCGGCGGCAGACGTTCGAAAACGGGCGAGATGACGGACGGAACGGTATCATGAACGGCGAGCCTTCGCGGCAACTCGGCAAGCTGGACGTCGTAAAGACCCTTGCTGCCGCCTTCGGCTACACGCGCTATTTCGAGATCACCACGAGCACCACCGGTGAAGTCTATGCCGGGGCGCGAAGCGCCGGCTTCGCGGATTGCCGGCGTCTGGTCTATCACCTCGATTATTGCCCGAAGGCCGACGGTGAGCCGATCGATTTCGCCGTCGCGGGCGATGACACCGGCGACGCCGTCGCCGAAATCCGCGGGCAGGGGCTGGAATTCGACATCGTCCTCGTCGATCCCCATCACACCTATGTTTGTTCGATCCGCGATCTGAACGACGCCTACGGCCTGATCAGGCCTGGCGGCGCCCTCGTCGTGCATGATTGCGACCCGCCCGATGCGGAGCTCGCGTCGCCGGAATTCGTTCCGGGCGCCTGGTGCGGCGTGACCTACAAGGCCTTTCTCGATTTCGTGCGCGGCAATGACGATATCGATTACTTCACGGTCGATACCGATTATGGCTGCGGCGTGATCTTCAAGCATCCGCCGCGCGCCGGTCGGCGCCAGCTGCGCGATGCGATCGATCGCCTGCCGTTTCGGCCCACGGAGGTCGAACTGACCCGCCGCTGGTTCGCGGCGGGGCGCGATGACGATGCGGTGTTCGACTTCTTTCGCCGAAACCGCCGCCGCCTGCTGCGCCTGACAAGACCCGCCAAATTCCGGTCGAGATACCGGCGGTCCTGACCATTTCGCCACGTTACCCACCAATCGCAATGGTGGCCTCAACCCAGCCATATTTTTTCGATCTGGCGGCAAGTTGATTTCGCCCGCCAAGCATCGCCCTATAGTGAACGCGTCATGCAGCAGACTTCCGAACAACCGGCCCGGAAAGTGAACTGGGGTGTCCCCGCCTCGGTGGCGGCGCATGTCCTTATCGTCGCCCTGCTGATCTTCGGCCTGCCGCTGCCGCAATTCGAGCCGCAGCAACCCGAGGCGATTGCCATCGAACTGGTGCCCCCGCCCGAGCCGCAGGAAGAGGAACAGCCCCCGGAAGAACCGGCCCAGGAGGAGGAGCCGGCGGAAGAACCGGAGCCGGAAACGCCGCCGCAGGAGGCTGCGGCCGGACAGGAAGCCGACGCGCCGCCGATCCCGGTGCTGCGCCCCGTCTTCCAGTTCGGCGATCAGGACAGCGGTCCGCGCGAGGCGACCGATGGTAGTGCGTCGGAGGAGGCGGAGACCGAGGAGCCCGCGCCCGATCCCGACCCGGAGCCTGTTGACGAGGCCGCGGCCCCTCTGCCGGCGGAAAAGCCGCCCATCGATCTGGCCGAGGCGCGCACCCTGTTCTCCCGCGCCGTGACGGACGATCCCGTCGCCATGACCGCGATGGCAGGCCTGCCGCGCGAGATCAGGGGCAGCGAACTCTGCACCACCGAACTGCGCGAGCAATTGCGCAACGCCACGCCGCCCTATTGGCCGGACCTTCTGCCGTCCTACCGGCTCGGCGGCGGCACCGTGATGGAGGTGCGCGAGGCGGCCTTCCGCGCCAGCGGCCAGTGGTACGATCTGGGCTTTCGCTGCGAGGTCGACGCGGACGCCACCCGTGTCGTCTCCTTCGCCTTCACGATCGGGGAGGCGATCCCGCGCCACCAGTGGCGCGCCCGCGGCTTCCCCGGCGGCTGACCTCAACTCGCCCGTACTTGCCGCGACATATGCGCCCAATGGCATGTTTCCCGGTGGAATTCACGGCCTCCGCGCATGATATCGCCCCGAAACGCCCGGAGTGCCCCCATCCATGCAATCGCTTGCCGCCCTTCTCGACCAGCTTCCCTGGAACATCGTCATCATCGCCTGCCTGACGCTCGGCCTCGCGCCCTTCGTCCCCGAGCCGCATATCTGGGAAAAGCTGAAGATGCTCGCCGGCGGAACGCTGGTCAAACCGATCGACATCTTCGACCTGCTGATGCACGCCGCGCCGTTCCTCGTCGCCGCCCTCAAGCTCGCCGTGCCGCTGGTCGCGGCGAAATAGGCGGCCTTACACCTCCGCCGGCAGGCTCCAGTCGATCGGCTCCAGGCCTTTTTCCCGAAGGAATGCATTCGCCTTCGAGAACGGTTTCGAGCCGAAGAAGCCGTTATGCGCGGAAAGCGGCGAGGGGTGGGGAGACTTGATCACGCAATGCTTCGTCGTGTCGACGAAGCTCGCTTTCCTTTGGGCGTATGAACCCCACAGGATGAACACCACCGGCTCGTCGCGTTCGTTGACGAGGCGAATGATCGCGTCGGTGAAGCGCTCCCAGCCCTTGCCCTGGTGCGAGGCCGCGCGATGCGCCTCCACCGTCAGCACCGCGTTCAACAGCAGGACGCCGCGCTCGGCCCATGCGTCGAGACAGCCATGGTTCGGCGGATCGATGCCGAGATCGGCCTTCAGTTCCTTGTAGATATTGACCAGCGACGGCGGAATGCGCACGCCGGGCCGCACCGAGAAACACAATCCATGCGCCTGTCCCGGCCCGTGATAGGGATCCTGGCCGAGGATCACGACGCGGACATTTTCCAGCGGCGTCGCGTCGAGCGCGTGAAACCACTCCCCGCCGGGCGGAAAGATGCGCTTTCCGGCCGCCTTTTCCGCCGTCAGGAACTGCTTCAGCGCCCCCATGTAAGGGCTTTCGAACTCGCCTTGCAGCGGTGTCAGCCAGCTTTCGTGGAGTTTGACCATGCCTCTCGCCCCGGTGCGAACCTGCCCGGATCGTCACACGGGAAAGGCCGCGTTTCCAGTTCGCGGCCTCAACTTCCCCGGATTTCGAGGCAGCGGTCAGAAACTGCGTGAGATCCGGCCTCGAAGGAATAGCCGCGTCGCCCGCTCCGAGAAAAAGCCGGCGTCCGCCTGCTCGTTCGGGTTTTGCGGCGCAAGGAAGCTCGTCACGCCCGGCAGGCAGGAGAACTCCGCTTCGCCGCCCAGTCTCCACCCCGGGGCGAATTCGTAGGTCGCCGACGCGGTCAGCGCTCCGCCGACGGTGAAGCCGTTCTTCGAGTAGTCGACAATCTGCGTGATCGGCGCGCCGCCTGCCTGCGAATATTGGTAATAGCTGCCTTCGCCGCTGTGATAGCCGAGATAGAGATCGCCGCCGATACTGGTCTTCAACTTGCCGTCCAATTGCGGCTTGAAGCCGATATGAACGCCGGTGCGAATGCCGTAATAGCGGTCCTTGGCGTCGAGATCCCATTGCTGCGAATAGCCGGCATAGGGCGAGCCGTTATAGGTCAGCTGCGTGTCGCCCGAGGCGCTGGTTTTCAGATCCTCGTAGAAGACGCCGAGCCGTCCCCGGACGCGGGAACCCGTATCGCCGTCGCCGACCGGCAGCGCGATCTTCAGGCCGAAATTGGCGCGGTTCCAGCTGTTGTCGAGATGGCCCTGCGTCTCGATCCCGAATCCGGCGGAACCCGCGATCGCGCCGGTGGAGGGGGCCGGCTCGAAATAGGTGTAGCCGACGCCGGTGACGCCGTCATAGCCGACCCTCGCGTCGCCGGCATAGTCCGCGTCGCCCCAGGCGCCCTCATAGCCGCCATAGATGCCGACGATCGGGAACTTGCCGAGGCTTGCGCCGCCATAATCGCCGGAGGTGCGGAAATCGAGGCTCACGCCGTCGCGCCGGATCCAATCGCCGAAGCGCGCCGCGAAATTCTCGTTGCCGTCGCCGCCGCCATTGGTGACCACGGTTCCGCCGCCAAGCTGATGCGTGTTCTCGATCCAGGAAACCCCCGCGCGCACATTGCCGGTTATGCGCAAACAGGTCTCGGTTCCGGGAATGTAGAAATAGCCGCTGCCGATGGCTTCGCAGACGCGGACATATTCCGGTGCTGCGGATCCTGTGTCGCCCGCATAGGTCCATGCATCAAATCCGCCATAGGCGCTTTTGACGGAGCCATAGCTGCGCACGAAGGCGCCGCGAACCACCTGCACGTCGTGTCCTGTCTGCCCGGCAACCTGCTCCGACAGGCGCAGGCCCTCATTGAACAGCTGCTCATAGGCCTTGTCCTGGCCTTCCGTCAGCCCGTCGTTCTTGTATTTGTCCAGTTCGCGCTTGACCGTGCCGAGCCGGTCTATCTGTGCATACAGCGCCTGTTCGGGCGTCAGGCCCTCGCCCGAAAGCACCCGCGCCAGGATGTTCAGGTCGCTCGCTCTTGGCTCCGTCGATGCGGGATCCGATGCCGCCAGCACAATGGTTGTGGCCGCCATGGCCGCCGCGATAGTCGTTTTCCGCATCCTGTCCCCCGCCAACCCCGTGTGAGATTTCGTCGAGGGAAAGAAAGCGGAATCGGACGCGCGGCGCGTCATGCAAATTCATTACATGGCGTCGTTTTTCCGGGAAACGGGGTCAGGCGAGGATCATGCGCACCAGTTCGGCCTGGCGGCGCGCTCCGGTCTTTTCCAGTACGCGCTGCATGTGCACGCGCGCCGTGTTGGTGGAAATCCCTTGCCTCTCGGCATGTTCGGTCACGCTCGCCCCGCTTGCGATGCTTTCCACCAGCCGCGTCTCGGCGGGTGTCAGCCCGTGCTCGGCGGCGAAGCCGGAAATGTCGGGTGCCTGTCCGCCCGGCGCCATCCGGTCGAAGACGGATGCCATTTCCCGGCGAGTCTCATCCGGCAGCCAGGCCGCGATTTCGCGCACCCGTGCCTCCCACAACGGTTCGGAGCCAAGCGGCACGCCGTTCAGCGACAGGTTCGCGAAACTCGCGCCGAGCGTTTCCGGGCTGGCGTCTTCCGTGCCGTCGTCCTCGTCATCGCGATTCTTGCCCATGGCCGGTCCCGTGCTATCACTGGTTGCCGTGTCAGAGGAGACGTAACGATGGCTGTCGCCGGTCAGATACGCCTGCCGAACAACATCAATAGCACGCTTGGCGCGCTCGAGGCCCGCGAAATCGCCTTTCGCGTCGGCCGGGCGGCCGGCCCGGTCTGGCGGTCGGTCGACGCGGTGATGGCGCGGAGCGAGAACGCAATCACCAAATGGTGGCTGGCGCGGCTGATCCGCCGCGCCACGGCGATGGACGAAGCCGCGGCGCTCGCCTGGCTCGACCGCGTCCGCCGCGATACGGCCCGCGGCTCCTGGTCGATCCTGCCCGACGATACCGGCATCCTGTCCATGGCGAGCCACATGCTGCCCGCCTCCATGCGTCCCGCCGTGGCGAAGGGCAGGGCGGTCGCCGGCTTCGACGGCGATCCCGCGCAGCCGGTCTTCTTCTATGTCGCCGGCGGCGGTTTCATGCTGCCGCCGACGCCGCGCCAGCGCGCCATCGCCGACGAGCTTGCCGCCGGCTTCGGCGCGCGCGCGGTCATGGGCGCGCATCGCCTCGCCCCGGAACATCCGCATCCTCTCCCCGTCGAGGATCTGGCCGACCACTATCTGTCGCTCCTCGAGGGCGGCGTGCCGGAAACCAGTATCGTCGTCGGCGGCGATTCCGCCGGCGCTACCCTGCTGCTCTCCATGCTGCTGATGCTGCGCGAGCGCGGCGAACCCATGCCCGCCGGCGCGCTTCTCTTTTCGCCCTGGACCGATCTCGCCATGCGCGGCTGGTCCTACGTCACCAAGGGCGTCTCCAGCGACAGCCCCTTCCGCATGGAAACGGCGGCCTTCGCCGCACGTCTCTATCTCGGCGACACCCTGCCGACCGCGCCGGAAGCCTCGCCCGCCTATGCCGACCTCGACGGCTTCCCGCCCATCGCCGTCCATTGCAGCCGCTACGACATGCATTTCGACGACGCCGTCCATTTGGCCGAACAGGCCGACAAGGCCGGCGTCCCAGTCCGCGTCAACTACTGGGAAAGCCCCCGCCACCACCTCGAACGCTTCCGCTCCCGCCAGGCAAGGGAAAGCATCGAGCTTGCCGCTGGTATTGCGCGGGGGTGGTTGGAGAATGCGTAAGCGCGCCCTTGGATCGGATTGCAGGAAAAAGCGGATAACCCGGCGACAAGGCCGGGTTTTTCCTTTTCGTGGGCGTTCATTCAGGCGGGTTGGACTTGCCGGCTCGCATGTCCCGGTGCCCACAGCCACAGCAGGACGCCGAACAGCGCCGCGTTGAACATCGGGAAGGCGGCGACTTCGATGCCGATCACACCTGTCGCCACATAATAGGCGCCTGCGGCAAAATCGATCGCCTGCACCAGAACCATGTTGCGTATCCAGAACGGATCGGGTTCGGCACTGCGCGCCAGCATGGCAAAGCCGATCCCGTAGGCGAGGAACCGGGCGGCCAGCATGCCCAGCATGTACTGGTTGTCGGCTGGCGGGACGCTCAATCCCATCCAGGCAAAAAACGGCCCCGGCGCGAGCAGGGTCAATGCGCCGAGCACGAGCTGCGACAGGGCGACGATGGCAAGTAGGATTTTCAGGCGGGTCATGGATATCTCCCGTTGGGTTGCGATTGCCTGAAGCTATTTCCGCCACTATAAAAAAGTAAGTAGTTACAAAAAGTATAGTGGAAGATTTTTCATGAAAGCCATGGATATCAATGGGTTGTGCGGCGATGAATGTCCGGTGGCGAAAGCGTCCGGGGTCCTTTCCGGCAAGTGGACCACGCTGATCGTGCGCGATCTCCTGTCCGGCAAGAAGCGTTACAGCGAGTTGCAGCGCTCGCTCGCCGGCATCAGCCCGCGCATGCTCGCGGCGCGGCTGTCGGAAATGGAAACTGCGGGCCTGATCTCCAAGACCATCTATCCGACCGTCCCGCCAAAGACCGAATACGAACTCACCCGGAAGGGCCGTCGCATCGAACCCGTCATAGCCGCCATGGCCGCCTTCGGCGCCAGTCTTTAGGCGTTCGCTCCCGCGCCGTTTTCGTTATGGGAGGAAGGGCGGCAGGCGGGATGTTTGGGATGAGCTGAGCCGTCTAACAAGATCGTCATCCTCGGGCTTGACCCGAGGACCCATTCCGTGAAGCCGACACCGGCAAAAGCCCGCAGAATTGAACTCGTTCTGCCCCGCCGAGGAGGTCTCGAGCATTTCGGAGTGGGTCCTCGGGTCAAGCCCGAGGATGACGGAGGGTGGGATAGACCTCGCATCAAATCCCCGGTTTCCCGCCAATCCGCACAAATCTTGTCCACCGCCCTCCACCGTCCCTTACCCTTGTCGCGTCCTCTCGACGGAAGCCGGGTCTAGAACCGACCAGCCTGGGAGAGGGACGGTACCCGGTGTTCGCGCTTAGGTGGCGCGGATGGGGAAGGGTCGCGGTGGCCGCGTATTACTTCTCCTGAAACCGGGCCGGCATATCGGTCGCGGTGATCCGGCCCGTGCCTCGTCCCTGCGGGGTAGTAGCAACGGACGGAGGAACCGGCCCAACAGTGTCGCATCCGCGTCAGGGACGCGGGCTGAATGTGTAGCGGCGGGCCGGCGAAGTCCTGCGGGACGCGCCGTGAATGGCTGATGTCGCGAGAGCGCCGAGCGGGCGGTCGAAGGACCGCAGTATTTACATTAGACAGAGCGATCCCAGACCGCCCGTCTTCCAGTTTGTTCGAGCTCACGGCAGTTCCCGCTGCGCGGGAACGCCTCCGCATGGGCGGCGAAAAGTCGCCGACGGCCAGTCGGCCTTGCGGGCTCACGCCCGGGTTCTTTGAAATTGCGGCGATCGGGAAACGGGTGCGGAGCCAATCACGCGCCCGTCCTAGCGCCGGCCACGAACGAAAAACGCCCGCGGCGAGCCGCGGGCGTTCGAGGCTGGGTCCGGCCGATCAGTTGAGCAGCCGGTCCGCTTCCTCTTGGAGCCGGTTTTCGATCTCCGCATCGATTATGATGTCTTCCATCTTCTGCTGGTCGCCCAGGATTTCGTTGGCGCGCTCGTCGATGCTCTTGTCGAGCGGCGTGGTCGAGGCGGTCGCCTCTTCGTCCAGATCGTCAGGATTGTCGGCATCGTCCTTCGCGGCGTCGGCGGAGTCGGTATTCTTCAGGTCAGGCGAGTTAGGATCGGTCTGGTCGGCCGGTACGGCGACATCGGTCTCAATCTCCAACGCGCCGCCATGGATCACCGACATCCGGTCGCCAGCCGGCGCCAGGATGACCTTCGGCATCGTCGCGGCATCGAAATTGATATAGACGACCGACGGAAAGGCCGGATCCTCGTCGATCGTGTAGTCGGCTGCGGCCGACGCCGCGGAAAGAAGCACCGCGGCGCTGACCGCGGAAGCGAAAGCTGCGAATTTCGTCATGGGTTCGTTCCCCGTGTTCTCATCACCCGGCCTGACGCTAGCAGAGGCGCCTTGAAACGGCGTTTTGGATTTCGCTCAAATTTTAACGGTGCTCTCGCGCCGCCGATCCCCGTTGCGCAAGGCCCGGACGGCGTGTAGCTCTCCGGCCATGGAAATGAAGACGACAGCGCCCGGCAGCCGGGTCGTTCCGGCCGGCGACGCCGCCCTCGCGGCGGCGACGGATGCGCTTGCCGCGGGCGAGATCGTGGCAATCCCGACCGAGACGGTCTACGGGCTTGCCGCCGACGCCACCAATGGCGAGGCGGTGGCGCGGATCTTCGCCGCCAAGCAGCGCCCGAGCTTCAATCCGCTGATCTGCCACGTGACCGGCATCGGGATGGCGGAGACCTTCGCTTCCTTCGATCCAATGTCTCGCAAACTGGCCGAGGCCTTCTGGCCCGGCGCGCTGACGCTGGTCCTGCCGTTGAAGCCGGACCACGCGATCCACCCGCTGGTCACCGCCGGCCTCGACACGGTGGCGGTGCGCGCGCCGCGAGGGTTCGGCGCGGAGCTGATCGCGGCGCTCGGCCGGCCCCTCGCCGCGCCGTCGGCCAACCGCTCGGGCAAGATCAGCGCGACCTCGGCGCAAGCCGTCACGGACAGTCTCGGCGACGCGGTCCCGCTCGTCATCGATGGCGGGCCGACGCCGGTGGGCGTGGAGTCGACCATCGTCAAAGTCGAGGACGGCGCGGTCTTCCTGCTGCGCCCCGGCGGCGTCGCGGTGGAGGAGATCGAGGCAGTCGCAGGCGTCCAGCTCCTTCGTGCAAAAGCCAATGCTGCGATCCAGGCGCCCGGCATGCTCGCCTCGCATTATGCCCCGTCCGCGCGCATGCGGCTGAACGCCAGCCACGTCGACCCCGGCGAGGCGCTGCTCGCTTTCGGGCCCGAACGCGTCACCGGCGCGAGCGACGCCAAGGCCGTCCTCGTCCTTTCTGAGAGCGGCGACCTTGTCGAAGCCGCCGCGAAGCTGTTCGATTACATGGGAAGGCTGGACGCCACCGGCGCGGCCTGCATCGCGGTGGAGCCGATCCCGATGACCGGGCTCGGCGAGGCGATCAATGACCGGCTGGCGCGCGCCGCCGCGCCAAGGGAGAAGCAATGAGCAAGGATGTCGTCGCGCAATTCGCGGAGATCGTCGGCGAGGCCAATGTCCTGACCGCCGATGCCGATACCGCGCCCCATTTGAAAGAATGGCGCGGCCGCTGGACCGGCAAGACAGCCGCCGTCCTGCGCCCCGGCTCCACCGAGGAAGTCTCCGCCATCCTGAAGCTCGCCTCGAAGACGAAGACGCCCATCGTCCCGCAGGGCGGCAATACCGGGCTCGTCGGCGGGCAGATCCCCGACATGAGCGGCAAGCAGGTCATCCTGTCGACAGCGCGGCTGAACCGCATCCGCGACATCGACCCGGCCGGCAACACGATCACGGTGGAAGCCGGCGTCGTCCTGCAGGCCATCCAGGAGGCGGCCGAAGAGCGCGGCCGGCTATTCCCGCTTTCGCTCGGCTCGCAGGGCTCCTGCCAGATCGGCGGCAACCTTTCCACCAATGCAGGCGGCACCGGCGCGCTGGCCCATGGCGTCGCGCGCGACCTGTGCATCGGTCTCGAGGTCGTCCTGCCGACGGGCGAAGTCCTCGACAGTCTCAACAGGCTCAAGAAGGACAATACCGGCTACGATCTGCGCAACCTGTTCATCGGCGCGGAAGGCACGCTCGGGGTCATCACCGCGGCCGTGCTGAAGCTGTTTCCAAAACCGGCGGGCCGCGCCACGGCCTTTCTCGCGGTCCCCTCGCCCGAGGAGGCGCTCGGCCTGTTCGACCGGGCGCGCAACGCCGCCGGCAACGGGCTGACCGCCTTCGAGCTGATGGCGCGCATCGGCGTCGAGTTCACAGCGCGCCACGTGCCCGATGTGCGCGTCCCGCTCGACCGGCATTACCCCTGGTATGTGCTGATGGAAATCTCGTCGGGCCAATCGGAAGACGATGCCCGCGCCACGCTGGAGGCGGTGCTCGAACACGGCATGGAGCACGGGCTCGTCACCGACGGGGCGATCGCCGAGAGCTTTCAGCAGCGCGCCGATTTCTGGCGTCTGCGCGAGGGCATGTCGGAAAGCCAGATCCCCGAGGGCGGTTCGATCAAGCACGACATCTCCGTACCGGTCGACCGCGTGCCCGCCTTCCTCGCCGAGGCCGACCGCGCCGTGCTGGCCATCGAACCGGGTTCCCGCATCTGCGCCTTCGGCCATCTCGGCGACGGCAACATCCATTACAACATCTCCCAGCCGGTCGGCGCCGACAAGGCGGTGTTCCTGACGCTGACCGAGGTCATAACGCCGGCCGTCCACAAGATCGTGCGCGCCTATGGCGGCTCCATCTCGGCCGAACACGGCATCGGCCAGATGAAGCGCGACGAGCTCGCCGAGGTTAAGCCCCCGGTCGCGCTCGACCTGATGCGGCGCATCAAGAAGGACCTCGATCCCAAGGGCATCATGAATCCCGGCAAGGTCATCTGAAACGGCCGCCGACCTGTCCTGATACGGGACTTCAACGGCATTCGATGCAGCTTGATTGCGTTTTGCTAACCATTTCAAAGATCAGGATTTTTTAACGCTGTTTCTTAGGCGCAAGTCAGGGCACATCTCGTAGTGTGACATCCAAGCCGGCCGTCAGAACAAAATATCTGGCCGGCTAACAGGGACGAGAGACGTAGAGGCGAAAACGCCCGCAACTCTCAGGGATGAACAGGCGAGGCGTCCACGAATGACTTCTGGAGCAGAACCGGTATGGGCGGGGCATGAATTCCGTCTCGACCCGGCGAGACTTCCACAGAAACTGGTCTATGCGACCCGCAACGAAACCGGCGACGTCCAGATCACCGTCGATCAGAACGGCTGCGTCCTGAAGCGCAAGCTGGATATCTCCAGCCTGCCGCTCAACATCGCGCTGCCGGTCAATGTCTTCGACGGCGTCGCGGCGCGGGCCATGTATACCGGCCCGGAAAGCGTTCTGGTGACGCTGGAGCTTCTCCATCACGATCCGGAACTTTGCGTGCCGCTTTTCGTCGGCAGCGATCTCGAAGGCATCGCGCGCGACTGGCAGGTCTGGTCCGATCTGCTCGGCCTGCCGATGCTGATCATCGACGAG
>Ga0070729_10004653_pt1 | contig 14758 bp, 12 predicted proteins | sample tdDd472_FD_66725 | JGI IMG/M metagenome (GOLD analysis project Ga0070729, IMG submission 66725) | Marine sediment microbial communities from the Atlantic coast under amendment with organic carbon and nitrate - tdDd47.2 | ecosystem: Environmental > Aquatic > Marine > Coastal > Sediment | place...
TCAATGTGATTGCTGGAATCTGGTCTGTAACGGTTTTCGGTAGAATGTTAATGCCATAATAACATAACATAGTGTGTGCGGCATGTCAATTTATTTTTCGATGAAACAATTCTAAAAAAGATGAAAAAGAAAAATTGAATTATTCTCTCTCGTGTGCTGCTTGGTGATGCCGCTGTTTCCACAATGATAAAAGTAAAAATTGGAAATGAACTTTAGTGCCAGCCGGACTTTAGCATGGGAGAAAAGGTTCCTTTGGATTCAGATTAGAGGTTCCTGGATTACATGACCTGCCATGCATCCATTTATTTCGCCCGACCCTTTCTCAATAGAAAAGTTCAGAAAGTGTCCATGACCATCGTGGGGACTTGCTTTAACGTGCCAGGCGGTTTTGTCATCACTTAAACAAACATGCATGTGCGTCACCAGCGAACGAAATCCTGATTGCACATTGCCATAGACACCAAAATTTCCATTCTTCTGCATCGCTCTATCAATGAAATTAATTTCTTCAGTCTGCAGCAAACGCCCTTTTGCACTCATAGGTACATCTACGTAAAGACCACCCTCAATACCGCTTCCGGGACCCAGCCAAAGACAGAATAAATCTCTCCATCCGTTTGTCTTCTGCAGGTACAATACCGATCGCCCGCGGATGAGCCGGGTTTGGAGATTTTTATCTTCTTGCAGGGCCTCAAGACCTTCTGATAAATCAATAATGCTTACATCCCCGTTGAGGGGTTCGCTCAACCAAAGCTCACCATGATTTTGCAGTTTTTCGTGCAGATTTTCCAACTCAGCCGCGCTCAGTTCAGGGTAGTCGGGCAAGTTGGGTCCTTCTGTCATCATGCGACCGCTCTTTCTCTCGACCTTAAGGGTGTAGTTTACAGCAGGTGGTGCCCTCAGGAGAAAGTTGATGATAATCTTGTTTTTTTTTGATTTGAGTTTAACATCATAATGCTTTTCGATTGCCTCCAATCCTCCGGCCCATGCACTGCCATAGTCAAGGAAATTCTTATTGATGAAATCACGATCGGTATCTATTCTTTCTTGTCTCATGTTTGAAACAGTTAACCTGTCTTTTTTAACTTTTTGTATCCTTCTGTATATCATCAAATTCTTTAAAAAGTCTTGCATGGCCGGTGCGTATTGTCAATATTTTAAGTTGCCGGTGACATGATAGAAACCATAAAGAATCGTTCTGTGTCATGTATAAGCCTCGAGGGCTGCCCGCATATATATTCCCGATTAAGAAAAACCTGAATTTCCATAATTATTTCAGCCTCGTGTATGTTTAATTATTTGACCTTTCCCGACACGTGCATAAAAACCCATATATCGAATAATTATTCGAATTTCGATTGACATTCGAATAATTATTCGATACATTGATGTTAACAATGAGTAAAATTTCAATTATAGGAGGAAAACATGAAAATTTTAGTTTTAAATGGGAGCCCGCGCAAGAATGGTATGGTTGCATCAATATTAAAGGCGATTGTTGAACCCATTGCAAAAGAACATATAGTTGAATGGGTGGATGTCAGCAAACTAAAAATGAAATTTTGTATCGGCTGTATGGCTTGTCGTGAAAAGGAGAGATGCATTTTGCCTGATGATGATGCTCATATTTTTGGTAAAAAAATTCAGGAAGCAGATGCTCTGGTGATTGGTACACCGACTTATTGGGGGAATATGACTGCTCCGTTAAAAGTTCTATTCGAACGCAATGTTCCAGTCTTTATGGGGGAAAGTTCCAAAGGAATACCTATTCCGAGACAAAAAAGAAAAAAAGCAATAATTGTTACAGCGTGTACTACACCCTGGCCTTTTAATTTTATTCTACCCGAAAGTAGAGGTGCATTGAGAGCACTCAAAGAAGTATTACATTATGGTGGATATAACATAGTCGGCTCCATTGTGAAGCCAGGAAGTAAAAAATCAAGGGAGATTTCAGTATTACTGGAAAAGAAAATAATTAAATGCAGCCGTAAAATGGTTTCTAATAAGAAATTTATATGAAAATTCAATTTCAAAAAGCCTTGTGTGGCCGGTGGTCGCTCATGTGCCGGTAGGTGAGACAGAACGGTTTACTAAAAATTAAAGAGAAGGAGAAAAGAATGAAAAAAAGTATAACACTAATTATTGCAGCTCTATTTTATTTTACTGTTCTTTCTGCAGCAACAAACAGTACTTTGACAATTTCAGTCAGCAATATTGATCCTGTAGATGGTAAACTTTGGGTGGCTCTTTGTAACTCTGAAGATAGTTATAAAAAGGGAAAGATGCCGTTTAAACGTACTAAGGTAGCAGTTACCGGCGCTCAACAAAGTATAACTTTTATTGATTTGCCCGCAGGTGAGTACGCTGTTAAAATTATTCACGACGAAAATGATAATGGTAAATTTGACACCAATATCATAGGTATTCCTAAAGAGGGTTTTGGCTTTTCAAACAACTCTAAAGGTAAGATGGGGCCGCCAAGTTTCAGTAAAGCTAAGTTCACTATTGATAGTAATAAAAAAATTTATATAAAGATAATGAAAATATAAAACAGGTTATTTAAATGAATCGTAATATTGTTATTATTTGCGAAACACTATATCACGGAAACACCGTTAAGCTTGCAAATGCGATGGCGAAAACGTTGAATTGCAAGGTAATTGGTTTTGAGCAAGCTCTACACAACGACCTTTCAAAATACGATATCGTCGGTCTTGGGAGCGGAATATATTTTACCGCACACCATCCAAAGTTGATTGAGGTAACAAAGAGGCTAACTCAAAAACAAAACGTGTTTGTGTTTTCTACTCATGGTGCGCCTATCGTCGGAAAATATCACAATACAATCAAGGCGGCGCTCATAGAAAATAATGTTCCGCTGATCGGCGAGTTTTCCTGTAGAGGTTACGACTGTACAGGACCTTATATTATCATTGGTGGCGGGAACGTGGGCAGGCCAAACGAGCGCGACTGCCGTAGAGCACAGAAATTTGCGAGGAGAATTCTACCCGAATTCTCCAGGGATACAAACATAGTACATAAGGGAAAATTTGTTGAGGTGCGTGACAACGAGTGTAGCGGCTGCGGCAAATGTGCAGCGGTTTGTCCCATGAAAGTATTTGAAATGCATGAAGGTAAATCTGTGCCAGTGCGAGCAATTGATTGTACCCATTGTCTATTGTGCGTTGAGCAATGCGTTGAAAGAGCTATTTCGGTACAGCATTCTTGGGGGGAAGCTATTGCCATTGCTAAACGGCATGGAAAGAGGATGACGCTATAAAAGGAGCAGCTGTTGATATTTGATTTTCTTGTTATCTTATGACATGATAGCAACCATAAAGAATCATTTTGTGTCATGCGCTGGCTGGTGGTGCCGCAGTTTACCGGATATCTAAAACTTAAGGATTTACGAAGGGGCATACTGGGATGCACCTTTTTTTTAATTACCTTTCTCTTCCTTAAAAATTTTGAAATTCAATTCCTTTTTCTGTACACTTAAGGTGATAGGTCACTGGAAAGGGTCATGAAAAAAATACTAGTCACAGGAGCAACGGGGCAAATCGGGTCAGAGCTGACCATGGAGCTTCGAAAAATCTATGGTGACTCCCATGTGATTGCCGCCGGGCATAAACACCCTCCTTCTGGTGAACTTGAAAGCTCGGGGCCATTTCTTTTTATTGACTGCTGTGATGTTTCTCATATAAAAAGTCTTTTTAATGATTATGAAATTGGACAGGTCTATCATCTTGCCTCAATCCTTTCTGCAGTTGCGGAAAAAAATCACCTCATGGCCTGGAAGGTAAACGTTGACGGTCTCATTAACCTCCTTGAGGCGTGCCGCGAATCCGGAGCCTCTCTTTTTTTCCCAAGTTCAATTGGCGCCTTTGGGCCTTCGACCCCCCTGGTCGATACACCCCAGGTAACAATCCAGCGTCCTGCCACTATCTATGGCATTACGAAAAGTACCGGGGAGCTTCTCTGTGATTATTATCATAATATATTCGGCACTGATACCAGGGGACTTCGTTTCCCGGGACTGGTTTCTCATACAACGTCTCCCGGTGGAGGGACCACAGACTATGCGGTGGAGGTGTACGATGAAGCCCTTTCCCGTGGTTATTATGAATGTTATCTTAAAAAAGACACAAGGCTTGATATGATGTATATGCCTGATGCTCTCAGGGCGGCGATTTCTCTCATGGAGGCAGACCCTGAAAGGCTTCGGTACCGTAATGCTTACAATGTCACCGCCATGTCGGTGACCCCTGAAGAAATGGCTGAGTCAATCAGGCTGAGGATTCCTGAATTTATTATGAAATACAAAATTGATCCCTTCCGACAGTCAATTGCTGAATCGTGGCCCGATAATATGAATGATGAAGCGGCACGGCAGGACTGGGGCTGGCAGGAAGAATATAATCTTGTCAAAATGACCGATGATATGCTTAACCATATCAGTATAAAGAAAGCCTGACCCGGGAGGAAGGCATGTCTCTAAAAAAGTTAAACCGGTTGTTGAACAATCATCTTGAAACGCTTGCCCGGGAACATCGACTCAAAGGACCGGAAATAATCATTTCCGAGGTCATTCTGTCTGAAAATATGAAGGGAACCCGATATAGAATCGTCGGTGAAGGTGAGAGGAAATATCTCCGGATGAACTCAAATTCTTACCTCGGGCTTTCCCGGAACAGAGAGGTAATTCAGGCCTCAGAAGAGAACGCTCACCGTTATGGATGCGGTCCCGGGGCGGTACGTTTTATCAGTGGAACCTGTGAAGTGCATCATCGTCTCGAAAAGGCCCTGGCGAAATTTCATGGCAGAGAGGATTGTATTCTTTTTAATTCAGCCTACAGCGCTGTCATGGGTTCCCTGCCATTTCTGGTTCAGGGGAAGACGGTAATTATTACCGATGAGTTGAATCATAATTCAATTATTAATGCAGCCAGGCTCGCAGCCCCGGCGGGAAAGGAGATATATTCTCATTCAGATATGGGCGAATTAGAAGAAATACTTTTGAAATCAGCTGATATTTATGAAAGGGCGATAATAGTGACTGACGGAATCTTCAGTATGCGTGGAGATCATGCTCCCTTGACCGCTATCAGAAAACTTGCAGATACCTTTGAGGAGATGTTTCCCGGCGGGATAATTATCGTTATGGATGATTCTCACGGCATCGGGGCTTTCGGTACCACAGGACGGGGTACCGAAGAATATACCGGTACCCGGAGTGATCTTCTTATCGGGACGATGGGAAAGGCCCTGGGGGTCAATGGCGGGTATCTTGTTTCTGATTCACCGGTTATCAGCTATCTGCGGGAGACATCGCCCTTCTATATTTATACAAATCCGATCACTCCTCCTGAAGCGGGGGCCGCCTTAAAGGCCCTGGAAATTCTTGATTCTTCAGAAGGCCACCTGCTGCTGGGGCATATAAGAAATCTGGTTCATATCCTCCAGGAAGGTCTTAAGGGGCTGGAGCTCGAAATATTGGAAAGTGAACATCCCATAGTGCCGGTTATTCTTAGGGATACCATGCGTGTAGACAGAATTATTAAAAAGCTTTTTAAAAAAGGTATTCTTGCGACAGGTATCACCTATCCCGTGGTTCCCCGTGGTGAAGAGGAAATAAGGCTTCAGGTTACCGCGGATATGGGAGAGGAAGATGTTGCACTCTTTTTGAAGAGCCTTGCTGCAGCACTGAATTAAATACTTGCCTTTCTACCTGAAAATAATACATGTACCAGATGACACCTGAATGCTCTATGGTTCCGTAGCGCGGCTCAGAACCATGATTGATGTCTCAACTGTCGGAAAAAAGAAACCATGTTTATACCTGCAACCATAGAAGAAGTCCGCACACTCGGCTGGGAGAACCTCGATGTAATCCTGGTCAGCGGTGACGCCTATCTTGACAGCCCTCATTCGGGGATTGCTGTTATCGGTCATGTTTTGATTGATGCGGGTTATCGTGTCGCCCTTATTCCTCAGCCCGATATCGGGAGCAGTGCGGATATTAACCGGTTCGGAGAACCGCTGCTTTTCTGGGGCATCTCCTCCGGTTCTGTCGATTCAATGGTTTCAAATTATAATGCTGACCGGAGCCGCCGTCGTCAGGATGACTTCACTCCCGGTGGAGAGAATACCCGCCGTCCTGACCGGGCATTGATTGCCTACACGGGACTGATTCGCCGGTACTTTAAAGAAACCGTACCCATTGTGCTGGGGGGAATCGAGGCGAGCCTTCGCCGGGTTGCCCACTACGATTACTGGCAGAATAAAATAAGGCGGAGCATACTTTTTGATGCCAAGGCTGATCTTCTTGTTTTTGGAATGGGCGAAGAAACAATTTTAAAACTCGCTTCCGCCTTTACACAAAAAGAACCGTGGCACGAATTGCCGGGCATCGCCCGCATCAGCCGGGAACTCCCTGAAGGGGCAGGTGAACTTCCTTCATATGAAGAAACGCTTACCTCTCCTGATGCCTTTGAAGAGATGTACCGCCGGTTTTACCGGGAGAGTCTTTCTACCGGCGGCAGCCAGCTCACCCAGAAAACGGGAGACCGGTACCTGGTCATTAATCCGCCCCCGGGGCTGATGCATGAGGATGAGCTTGATCGAATATACGGGCTTCCCTATGAACGGCGGATGCACCCTCTCTACGATTCACAGGAAAAGGTTAGAGCCGTCGATACCGTGCAGTTTTCCGTGACGACCCATCGGGGATGCTGTGGTGAGTGTAATTTTTGTGCCATTGCCGTGCACCAGGGGCGCCAGGTGATTTCCCGCAGCGAAGATTCTATTTTAAAGGAAGTAAAAGAGATTGCCCGTCACCGTGACTTTAAGGGAATCATCAGCGATGTGGGCGGGCCGACAGCCAACATGTATGGTCTCACCTGCCCGCAGATGCAGAAGGGAAAAACCTGCAGTGACCGACGCTGCCTTTTTCCCGAGATGTGTACTTCCCTTAAAACCGGTCATGATCGACAGGTACGGCTTCTTCAGGCGATTCGAAAGATCGAAGGTGTTAAAAAGGTCTTTGTCGCCTCGGGAATCCGCTACGATATGGTAACGGGAGACCGGGAGCATGGCCTTTCTTACCTGAATGAAATTGCTGCTCATCATGTTTCCGGACAGCTTCGCGTGGCGCCGGAACATGCTTCAGAGAATGTTCTCTCGATGATGGGCAAACCGGGGGGAGAGAGCCTCTCTGTTTTTACAGAAAAGTTTAACCGTATCAATGAAAAGCTTGGGAAAAAACAGTACCTCTCATACTATTATATTGCCGCCCATCCCGGATGTTCCCATGATGATATGGATGCCCTGGTGCAGAACCATGGGGGGAGAATAAGCCATCTCGATGGAAGTGTGCAGATTTTTACACCCACGCCTTCCACCTGGTCGACCCTGATGTACTACACGGGTAAAGATCCCTTTTCGGGCAGAAAGATATTTGTAGAGCGGGATATGGGAAAAAAGAAAAAGCAGCAGAAGTCAGTCGTTAAGGAAGTTAAAAAGGGCGCCCAAAGATATTCCCGGCGACGTGGGAAATAAATTGACAGGGAGCAGGTCCGGGTACTACAATGATATAAAGATTCAGAAATGTTTCTGGTTTTAGAGAGGAGAGAAACCCATTGAGAAAGATTCGCTATGCCGTATCACTTCTGCTGACAACAATATGCATCAGTACCCTGGGGTACCATTTTATTGAAGGGATGTCGCTTTTTGATTCTTTTTATATGACCATTATAACTATCAGTACCGTTGGTTTTGAAGAATTAATGCCCCTCTCGGTTCCCGGCCGTGTTCTCACTCTTTTCGTCATCGCAACAGGTATCTCTCTTGCCGGTTATACCCTGGGGACCATACTTAGAATGTTTATTGAAGGCGAATTAAGAAAAAGCTTTGGGAGAAGAAAAGTGGAGAAAAAGATTGCTCACCTGAAACAGCATTATATTATCTGCGGCTACGGGCGTATCGGCAAACTAATCGTGCAGGAGCTGGCGTCCCACGGCAAAGATTTTGTTGTTATAGAAAATGATCCTGCAGCAGTTGAAGAGCTTGAGGCTGAACGCTATCTTTTCCTGCCCCATGATGCCACCAGTGATGAAACGCTTATCGATGCGGGCATTGAAAATGCCCGGGGTATTGTTACCGCTGTCCGCTCAGATGCGGATAATGTTTTCATCACCCTTACTGCCCGGGGGCTCAATTCGGATATTTTTATTCTTGCCCGTGCATCAGAAGAAACAAGTGAAATCAAGATGAAGCGTGCCGGTGCAACCCGGGTTGTGTCTCCCTATATGATTGGGGGAAAAAGAATGGCCCAGGTTCTGATCAAACCGACAGTTGTAGATTTTATTGATATAGCTATTCAAGAATCAAACCTGGGGCTGAGAATGGAAGAGGCTATAGTCAGAAAGGGATCGAAGCTTATCGGGAAGAATCTTATAGAATCGAACCTGAGAAAGGATTTCGGGGTAATCATTGTTCTTATTAAAAAGTGTTCCGGAGAGATGATTTTTAATCCGGTGCCGGCAGAAATTCTCGAAGAACGGGACGTTATTGTTGTACTTGGTAAAAAAGAAGATATGGAGCGCATGACCGAGGCAATCTAAGACTTTATGGTTTCTCTTTGAGGAGATGTGATACATTTTTAAGAAGATCATCAAGCTTGAAGGGTTTCGGAATAAAAATATCGACAATATTTTTATAGGCATCTATATCATCAATTGTCCAGCCTGAGAGCAGAACAATGGGTATATCTTCTCTTAATTCTTTAATTCGCGCCGCCAGCTCAATCCCGGTAATTCCCAGTATCCCGTAATCGGTAATAACCAGGTCATAGTGATTCTGCTTGAATTCTTCGAGGGCTTCAGTACCATTTTCACAGATAAAGACCCGGTTGCCCATGCGGTCAAAGAGTTCAAAGAGAATTTTCTGCAGAGCCTTTTCATCTTCAATAATGATGATGTCAAGATCCCGTATTTTGATTTCAATGTCGGGCTGCTCTCGCTGGCCTTTGTCAATTATTGCCCGCTGAGGGAATACAGCCTTTATCTTATATTCATTTGCTGATTCTTCCTCGAATATTTTCAGGTTTATTTTTTCCGCTGCCTGGCGAATGTCAATTCCTGAAAAAACATTAATCATTTTAGGAAATTGAAGTGTATCAGAGATTTCTTTACCCTTCTCGGCGCAGACAATAAGGCTGATGTCACTGTTTTCTTTGAGTGTTACATCAATTTTACCCTTTTTTGAAATATACCCTGAGACCTTAAGAATGATTGATATGATGATTTCTCTTAGAAGCCCCGTGTCAATTTGAATATGAGCGGCGGTGAAATACTTTTTTTCGATTACAATATTTCGCCGTTTTTCCTTGTCTTCAACCTTGAACTGCATCCGTGAAAATTCTATAGCATCTTCAATAACATTGACGAGGGGCTCAGTTCGTTCTCCGTATCGGTAACTCTTTTCGGCAATAGAATTTTGAACACGGCGGATGTTATCGACGATATCATTTGCCGCTGTTTCGACACTGCGGATTCCGTCCATGACAGAATCTTTTTCCGTAATTTGGAGGAGCATTTGCGTCTGGCTCATTATAATGTTAATGCTGTTGTTCAGGGAATGAAGAAATCCCTTGGTAATATCCTGGAGCAGTTTGATACGGTTAATGGAGTTGATGCTCTCTTTAAGGGATTTGATTTCTGTGATATCTTCCATGACTATTTCAATAGAAGATATTTTATTATTCTCGAGAATGGGATACATGGTGAGATTGACTATTTTCTCATCATCAGCCCTGTTGATTATTTTAATCTCTCCCTTTCGGTTAAAGGGAAGTGTTCCTGAAAAGATATCTGCAATCGTTTTTTTAATCCGGTCTGCATCATAGAGAAATATCGATTCAAAGGTGAGGAGTTTCTTCTCGAGGATTTCAGCAATTTTGAAGCCCATAAAGCCCTCAAAGGACTGACTGCATTTTATAATCTCTGTTTCTTCATTAATGCGAAAAGAGGGGATGGGAGAAAATTCAAAGTGCTGGTCATCATAGAGAAAGCTTTCTTCTGCAAGCTGTTTCAGGCTTGAACCGTCATAGGAAAGAAGACGTTCATCAACTGTTCTGATAAGGGCCAAAATGCCGGTAACTTCCTTATCTTCAAACATGGGGAAAAGGTATATTTCAACGGGAAGCTTTTCATCTTCAATGGTTTTCAGAACGGCAAAGGTTTGCCGTTCTGTACCATTGAGGGCGCTCAGATAAGCCTGAGCAAGGCGTTTTCTGTATTCAGGGTAAAAGGGATGATCAGAGTACAGGCGGAGCTCGTTGTCGCCTGAGCCATGGAGATCCTTAAAGGCCCTGTTGCTGAAGTTGAGCAGACCGTCAATGTTAATTATGCAGATTGGATAGTGAAGGCTTTCAAATACTGCATATGTATCATCTGGTAAATTCTGCTGTTCCTTCTGGTTTATCTCGGACCCTGTAGTCATTATCCCCTTTTTGTCAATATAATGATCGTTCGTTCAGGAATACCTTTTTCCCTTTCTCCACCGTAACGGGGTAGGTAGTTTTGTCAAGAATTGTACCATTATATCCAACAAATTCGAGGGTTACTTTATATTTTCCCGGTCTCAGTGTAGCCCGCGCCATATGCAGTTTTGCCGGCAGTGTGTGCCAGCACCTGAGATCGGGGCCCATTGAAGAAAAGAGGGCCGCGCCCGTACCGGCTCCCGCCAGGGTTCCGATGAGTCCGCTGAAGCCACCAGCTCCGGCGGCTTTTGCTATTTGTTTGGCTGCAATGCCCGCAGCAATGGAAGCCACTGCCTTAACGACAATAGAGGCGGCAACTTTTTGTTTTAGTTTTTTGTAGTCATCTTTCAGGTTCTGTACAGCGGTTGAACTGATGTCCTCAAGCATATAGCTCCTGTAGATCCGGTTATTTATTTTCATACGGACACTGCGCACCCTGTCAGTTCGACTGACATACCGGGGAATTGGATTATGGGCTGTTTTCAGGGCAACCAGAACTGCAGCCGCGGTAACACCCTGCTTCATGCTGATAGAATTAAGAGAAACATGAATGGCCACATTCATGCCCCGGTCAGACATGAGCTTGCCCCGGGATTTTTTAATGGCGCTTTTGCCGGATTGAAAAATAAGAACTATTTCCCCGGAATCTTTGTTGCCCAGGTACTTTCTGCCGAATTTCCTGGTCCATTTACCGTAGTCATCGGCATATTTCAGCCTTTTGGCAAGGCGCTGCAGATCAGTGTGGACCGGCTTCAGGCCGGGAGCGAGCGTATGTATCTGCTCATATTCTTTATATGCATATTCGAGATCGTCTTCATCGTTTTCTTTTTCTCCGATGATTTCATAGGCAACAGCGGTCAGGTACTTGGCCATGAGGTTCTGCTTATAGCGGGCCTTTCCTTCTGATTTTATCTTAGTTAGCTCTTCGTTGACCTTCTTGAACTCAACCCGCGCCTCGTCATATTTTTTAAGTTGAAGGAAGTTTATCCCCAGGTACATGTGAATCAGAACCTTTTCAAAATCTTCACCTTTATAGTTGCTTTTTGACTCATTGGTAAGGAGCGATTTGACCTGTTTGGTCACACTGGTGGGTATCACTTTGGCTATTTTGCCCGCTTTCAAGAGTACCTTGTTGCTGTTTTTGTAGTCTCCGCCGGCATGAAGCATATAGCCGCATTCCATCTGGAAAATAAGCTGATTTATTCCGCTTTTATTGACCTGGCCAAGGAGCATTCGGGCAGCCTGCTTGTATTTTCCCTGGTAGAATATCTTCTCCGGTTCTTTAATCATTTCAAAGTAGTTTTTGCCGCCGCAGGATACAAAAAGAGCCAGTACCGTAACTGCCGCGATGGGTGCGAATTTTTTCATAGGAGGCCTCCCCTTTCGGTTTTCTGTAGTGTAAGCTGGGAATATTGCAATTAACAGTTATCAATTTTATAGTATCCAATATGTAATGAAAAGGAAATTTTATGGTAATTTTTAGAAATAAATCTGTAAAGAAGCATTATGGGGCGTGCGCTGGTTGAATACCACCGGTGTATTTTGCTATATATGAATTTAAATTCTTCTTCCGTATCCCCTGGTTACTATTTCACTGTTTAGCAGTATTCCTTCACTGCACATTTTTTCGAGATTATCTTCATTTTTGAGGTAGAAGAGGTCGGCGATGTAGCGGTCATACTTGTCGGTTTTATAGGTTTTGATGAGGACAAAGGGGCAGGTTTTCAGCTGCCGCTGTACAAATTCCTTTGCTTTTTTGCCTTCGTCAAAATTGATTTCCGGTGTATCAACACCCCTGAGCCTGATTTTCTGCCGGGCTATGGTGTCAAATCCCGTGTCGATGGTGAGCCAGAGGGTGTCTCCGTCTATGATCCTTTCAATCCATGCCTTGTAAGCAAAGAATCTGCTTTTTTCTTTTTTTGTGTTCTCAAGTACTTCCTTTATGAAATACTTTCCTTTTCGTTTTTCTGTTGTAAAGAGGGTCTCATTTTTCAGCTTCGGGGCATTTTCTATCGGCACGGTTCGCCATACATTAAAACCACAGTCGATGGTTAACGTGTTTTTACTTTTTTCGTTTGCCGTGTCAGCTCTTTTATAGCGGTAAAGGCTTCCCCGTTCTATTGTGAATTCCTCTTCCCGGTTTTTTAGTTTTTCCCGGTTGTTCAGGCGGTAGAGGTCTATCAGGCTTTGCAGCTCCATCCGGGTCAGGTTTTCGTCTAACGCCTTGTGCATCAGCTCTTCACGTGCCGTTCTGTCTTTTATGCGTAAAAGTAGGATAATCTTGGTCCAGTCTAAAAAGTCTGCCGGCAGGCTTTTTGGGTACTCCCGGTAAAGAATTCTCATGTCCTTCAGGCTGGTTGCTGAAAATCCTTTGCCGTATTCTTTTGTCAGGTCAAGGGCCAGTCTTTCGATAAAATTCTTTCCGTGTACCGCCCGTTCCGGGAAGGCCCTTTTTATCTCTTCGAGATACTTTCCCGTTTTCCAGTGGGCCGACAGCTGAGACCCTCCTGTTGCCTGGTAAAGTTCTGATACTTTTTTAAAGAGCAGGTTATATGCTTTTTCAGTTTCGTCTACGTCAGCCACAATTGTTCTCTTGATAATATTTTTCGCTTTAGCGTCGCTGTCAGCTGCTGCTCATACATTATAGGGGCCGGTTAGGTGGTAGAGGCAAGCAGTTTTTTGTTTTCTTTTGTTGAAAAGGAAGAATTTTTAAAAGTTTTTGATACACCAGCTGCCTGGTTCGTATACTCTGTGTGTACATACATGGAGAACATAAAGAAGAATCATGTTATCACCCGGGGCTCGAGCGCTGGAGCCAGTATAAAACCCTCTGGATACGCCACTGGTCAGGATTTCAACAAATTTATAATCAACGTTTTTATAATCGTCTTGGTTCTCTCAAAGAAGAAAAAAAGGAAGAAGTCGAAAAGCTAATTAAATGTGGAAAATTCCAGCACGGCTTTCAACGACACACCTGCCTCTGCTGCGGGACAGTTCTGGTTGTTCCTTTTACATGCAAATCACGGCTGTGCCTTTCCTGTCACAGAAAGAGACTCTTCGGGTGGTCTCTAAATCTGTCGAGTATTCTCAATATAAACCTGAATCATTTTCATGTAACTTTAACTGTTCCCGGGGGTATAAGCAAACTGCTTTTTAAAAGGGGTTATGACACAGATTTAATGATTCGTGAAGCCTCACAGTTTTATAAGAAGTTATTACTAAGTTCTATTGGTCTCAAAGGAAAAGAATACAAAGCCGGCATAATAGCCACGATTCACACTTGCGGCAACAGCCTTAACTATAACCCCCATGTTCATCTAATTGGCACATCAGAACTTATTAACACCGAAACCGGCGAGATCATCGACAATATATTTTTGCCATACAAGAAAGCCCGGTTTCTCTGGATGGATTATTTTTTAGAACATCTTGTTAAAAATAATGTTATCACTAATGATGAATTAGCATATCTTTGCAGTAATTATAAAAACGGCTTTCATGTTTATTTTAAACCTGTCAAAGGAACAGATAACGAGATCCTCTTTCGAGCAGCAGAATACATCGCCTGCGGCTTTATGCACAACAGCCAGGTGATACACGTTGACCATGGTAATAAAAAAGTTACTTTTAGATATAAGAGCTGGGTGAACCGAAAAACTGGTGAGAAAAAGTGCTCAACAAAGACCATGGATGTCTATGAGTTCATGGCACGCATGCTGTACTTTCTACCTGACAAACATAGAAAAACGATTCGTTATTACGGCATCTATGCCAGTGGTATTAAAGAGAAGCTTGAGCTTATAGAAAAGAAAACCTGGCAGTATGCGATAGAGCAGTCTTTTGGTAAAGATCCGGTTCGGTGCCCTGACTGTAATACAGAAATGATTCGGGATACGGTATTTTCATTTTTTGCGCAGCAGTCGATTGAAAAACTGGTGAAGACTCACCGGATAGTGAAGGGGTATTTCAGACCATTGAACCGCTCACCATAAATTTAATTTTTTTCTGATAATTTATAACGGAAATTTTTTTGACTTTCTGTCGCGAAAGAAGTAAAAGCTATGCTTTTTCAAAAATTTTTGGCCGATTTTTCGGCCGAAAATTTAAAAAAGCGTTGCATGTCCGGTGCTTTTTGTCAATATTTTAACGTATAGGTGGCATGATTCTTGTTCTGATAAGAGTTCTTATGACTCATGTGCTGCTGGTTGCCGGTGCAGT
>Ga0070729_10004657_pt1 | contig 14744 bp, 8 predicted proteins | sample tdDd472_FD_66725 | JGI IMG/M metagenome (GOLD analysis project Ga0070729, IMG submission 66725) | Marine sediment microbial communities from the Atlantic coast under amendment with organic carbon and nitrate - tdDd47.2 | ecosystem: Environmental > Aquatic > Marine > Coastal > Sediment | place...
ACGAACGGCTTCATCCTGTCGCTGCATTCCCGTGGCGGCAAGATCCGCGAGGCCGCGCGTGTGATCCGGCTGCTCGCGCGGCTGCGCCGGACCACAAGGCTCAGGACTTTCGTCGGCCCCGGCCATGTCTGCGGCTCGGCCTGCATTCCCGTGTTTCTACAGGGCGAGGTTCGCCGCGCCTCGCGGGCGAGCCTGTGGAAGTTCCATGAAGTCTCGGCAAAGGATCGGGACGATCCCGACCGCATCGTCCTGCGCCGGACGCAGACCGACCGGCTGTTCCGCCGCTTCTTCCTGCCCGCCGGCGTCTCACGCGCCTGGCTCAGCGAGCTGCGCATCCGCATCCGCGGCGTCGACTACTGGATGACCGGCGCCGATCTGGAGGCGGCCGCCTCCGGCATCGCCACCGACTATTCCACCAACGTCCGAAAGCGCCGCCGTGTCAGCGCGGTCGACGGCTGACCCGCGGGGCGGCCGGCGGCGAAAGGCGATTCAGCCCTAGGGCCCCTACTCAATTGGGACGCCTGTTCTGCGTTGCCGATTTGTTGGCTGAGCGTGTTCGGGAAGTGAAGGCAACCCGGATGGTTTTCAAGCTTTCCGGACGCGCTCAGGCGGCAAATCGGCATCGCCCTTCGGGTTTGACAAGGAGGCCCCGCATGCCGGCGAAGATCGCTCGAAAAGGCATCCAGCCTATCCTTCGCTCTCTTAACCGCCCTTCGATGCCTCCTAGTCACACAGAGCAGGCGTCCAAATCGAGCACGGGCCCTAGACCACCTCCGGCAGCGCCGTCGCCGGCGGGGTGTTGCGGCTTCTGTGGGTGCGCACGACGCCGTCGATGATGGTCATGCCGACACCCGGCAGGTTGCCCTGCTCGATGCTTTCGAGGATCGTCTTGCCGGGCGCGTGCTGGGCCCTGTCGATGATGACGAAATCGCCGGAGCGGCCCGGTTCGATCAGCCCGCAATCCAGATCGCGCATCCGCGCCGTGTTGCCGGTGGCGAAGCAGAAGGCGGTTTCCGCCGACACGTCGCCGAGGCTCGACAGCATGGCGATCATCCTGAGGATGCCGAGCGGCTGCACGCCCGAGCCCGCCGGCCCGTCGGTGCCCAGGATCACCCGTTCGAGCTGACCCAGCTCCCCCGCCGTGCGCATGGCGAGCAGCGCTGCGCGCTCGTTGCCGTTATGCACCAGTTCGATGCCGCGCTGGCAGCTTTCGCACAGGCAGGTGATCTGGTCGTCCGGCAGTGCCGTGTGGCCGCCGTTGATGTGGCCGATGATGTCCGCGTCGGCGGCGAGCACCACGTCCTTGTCGATCAGCCCCGAGCCGGGAATCGACGGACCGCCGGTATGGATGGTGGACTGGATGCCGTGCTTGCGCGCCCAGGCGACCATCTGCTGCGCCTCCTCGCCCGCCTTGACGCTGCCGAGTCCGACCTCGCCCAGGAGCGAAACGCCGGCTTCGGCGAGATCGATGAAATCCTGCTCCTCCATGCCCTGTTCGAGCACCGGCGCGCCGGCATGGACCTTGATGCCGTTGGGGCGGAAATTCTCGAACCAGCGCTGCGCCGCGATCGCCTGCGCCTTCAGCCCGACCACGTCCTTCGGCCGGCCGGGCATGTGCACCTCGCCCGCCGAAATCATCGTTGTGACGCCGCCGTGCTGGGAGCTTTCGATCCAGTTGATCTGGCTCTGGCGCGGCGTCCAGTCGCCGGCGACGGGATGCACGTGGCTGTCGATCAGCCCCGGCGCAACGGTGGTGCCGTGGGCGTCGACCACGGTCGCCGCCTTGTCGGTGTCGAGGTCGCGCTCGTAGCCGGCCGCCTCGATGCGGCCGTGCTCACAGACGATGCAATCGCCGTCGAGGATGGGTTTGTCGATATCTCCCGAGAGGATCAGCCCGATATTCTTGATGACGAGTTTGCTCATTTCCTGGCCTCGATTGCATTAGGCGACTCAACGAATCGCCGCTTCCTTGAGGAAGGCAACGAATTGTCGAGCGATCTTAAGCCGCCCGTAGGCCCGGTGCCAAATGAATCGGGAAATCCGGCCGGCAATCCGAAATCGACGCCGTGATCAGTAATTGAACACGGCGCGCAACATTCCCGAAAAGACCGTGTTGTAGTTCATCGAGATCCGGCTTCGGTCGCCCGCCTGCCCGGTGCGGACAATCACCGCCTCGTCCGCGCGCCTGGTGACCTGCACTCCGATATCGAACGCCACCGGACCATCCTTCGGCTTGATCCGGATGCCGCCTCCCAGCGAGCCGCCGATCCTGATCGCCGAGTTGCTGATCGACACCTGCTGATCGTCGTTGGCCGCACCGGAAACCGTGAAGGCATCGGTACCCGAAGCCGATGTACGGTCGATATGCAGGACAGGCTGCAGGAAGAAATCGATGCCGACCGGAGATTCGCCGTTGACCACAGGCACGGTCGCGATCGTGCCCAGGCTCAGCGAGGCGCGGCGAATATCCAGATCGGTCCTGTAGGCGAAATCGGTGGCGTATCCCGGAATCGAGCCGGAGAAGGTCGTCCTTTGATCGATACCGACAAACCCGAAGCCGATGAAGGGCGAAACCGTCATCCCGTTGATCGGGATCGCCGCGCCGATGGCGCCTTCGCCGCCAAAGGCGCTGCGCTTGAACGTCCCGTGCATGTCGTCGACGTCGTTGATGCCGCCGCCATTGGGAAAACTGAAGCCGGCCGGAGAGACCGCGCCGGGATCGCCCGTCCCCGGGAGGCCGAGATCGGCGGCGCCGGTATCCAACGACCCGAGCGCCGATGAATCGTCCAGCCTGGACGCGAACACCGAGAACCTGAAGAACGGACGGACGGGTCCGCCCGCCCAGTCGGCGATGGAACCCGGGGCTGTATAGACGAAAGATACGCCGCCGCCGGTTTCCGTCGCCTCCGGGGTATAGCGCACGACGCCGAGCGTCAGCGATCCGCCCAAGTCGAGCGCCAGGAACGGGTGCCCCGCCCCGTCGAAACGGCCGGCACGGCCGAAGAAACGGAGCTCGAAATCCCTGTCGCTCAACCGGTCGGCCATGTCCGGCGGCGTACCGTCGGTCGGGCCCGTTCCGGCGGGACCGGACGGGGTCGCGGTCCGGGTCGGGCGACGGCGCGGGCGGTCGGACGGCCCGGCCGCGAGATCGACCGTCACGTCGACGACGTCGCCGTCGAGCACGATCGTCTTACGCGTCACCCGGTCGCCCTTGCGGACCACCACCACGATTTTCTCGCCCTTGCGCCCGTCGTCGACCTCGCCAGTCGCCGAGCCGTCCTTTTGCGTGACGACCACGACCGCCCGGCGGCGCTTTTTGGACTTGTCCTCGTCCTTGGGCTTGTCGGTCTTCGCGGTATCGGTCGGGCCGGATTTGTCCGTCTCCGTCTTCTTTGCCGGCTTGTCGCCCCTGTCCGTCTTGTCTGTTTTATCCGCGTCTCCGGACTTGTCGGTCTCCGCCGTCTTGTCCGGCTTGCCGACGGTATCGTCGTCCCCTGCATCGGCAAGGTCGATCTTGTCGCCCGACAGCGTCTCGAAACTGACCGTCGCCTCGGAGACAGGCTTACCGCCGGATTTGACGTCAATATTGACGGTGACCGCCTGCGCGCCGGACGCGAAGGACAACAAGAAGAGCGCGGCAACCCCCAGCAGCCGGAGCTGCAAAATATACCTGATGAACACGACCTACCCCCAAAACCCCTCGCGCCCGATACGGGCGAAACCCCGTTCTTTGCCTAACCCAGGTTCAGCCGGAACCTGGTTTCCCTTGCCGATCCGTTCTTGTGTTTTGTTATCAGACGGATCGTCCACGTTTTCGCGCCCTTGAAGACGCCGGCCGGTATGTCGGCGAGCGGTTCCGAGCGAACCGGCGTCTTGAACGTCTTCTTCAACCGACCCCATTTTTTCGGATCGGCGCCCTTGCCTATGAGAATCTGCGCTCCGGCGAACTTGTCGGCATCGATGGTTCCCATCACCCGCAGCGCCAGACCTTCGTTGTTCTTGCGGCGAACGACCTTGACGCCGTCGAGCCGCGCCTCGACGAAATAGTCCGGATCGGCCTTGAGCGCCGCGGCAGCGTCGAGCAGGCCGTAGCCGGTGAAATTGTCGAAGCCCGGCGTTTCGACGTCGCGGGCCGAATGCAGGATCATCCGCTCCACCTGCGGGCCGGTGAGTTCCGGCCTGGCGGACATCAGCAGCGAGGCGGTTCCCGCGACGATGGGTGCGGAAAACGACGTGCCGCTCGCCCTGTAATAGGCCCGATCCGGCCCGGTAATCGCCTTGCCTCGCTCGTATTCCACGCCGCGGATCTGGGTCAGCAGGTCGGTGTGGCGCGCCCTGAGGCTGAGGACGTCGATGCCTGGCGCCGAAATATCGACCAGCGGGCCGTAATTGGAAAAGCCCGCGCGCTGGTCCTCGCGGTCGGTCGCCGCGACGGTGATCGCGCCGCGCAATCCCGCCGGAGAATAGCCCTTCACCTCCTTGCCGTCATTGCCGGCGGCAACGACGATCACGGCGCCCTTCTTGCGGGCGTAATCGATGGCCAGTTGCTCGACCCTCGAGATCGCCGGCGCGTTGAGGCTGAGATTGATCACCCGCGCGCCGTTGTCGGCCGCATAGGCGATCGCCCTGGCGGCCGTCGACGCATAGCCGCGCCCGAACGGATCGAGCACCCTGAGCGTCATGATCCGGGCGGCCGGATTGATCCCGGCGATGCCGCGACCGTTGTCGTTAGCCGCGGCGATCACGCCGGCGACGAAGGTGCCGTGTCCGTCCAGGTCCCACGGGCCGGAATCATTGTCGAGGAAATCCCAGCCGATGACGTCGTCGATGTGCCCGTTATTGTCGTCGTCGCGGCCGTTTCCGGGTATTTCGTCACGATTGCGCCACAGGCTGGCGCGATTGAAATCGGGATGCTTCCAGTCGATGCCGCTGTCGATCACCGCTACCGTCACCGGCGCCAGCGTCTTCGGCAGGGCCGCCCAGGCGGAAGCTTTCCCGTCGGTGTAGCCGACCCGCTTGATGGCCCACTGGTTGTCGAATTTCTGCCCCCACAGGCCGGCGCCGTTGAAATGCGGATCGCGCCTGGTGTCCTTCTCCGAGCACGGGTCGATCTCGGTGTACTTGACCCGCCTGTCCTTCTTGGCGTCTTCCTGCGCCTTCTTCACCTCTTCCACCGGAATATTGGCGACGACGACGGGTGTCTTGCCGATCCGGAAGGACGAAATGTCTTCGACTTTGTAGTTGGCCTTGATATCCGTGACGAACGCGTCGGTGGAATCGTTTTCGAAGAGTCGGGCGAACAGCGAGCGCAGCAGCGCGTCGTCGATCAGACCGGTCACCGGCAGCCTAGCGAATTTCTGGTATTCCAGGATCGCCCGCTTAAGGGCTATGTCGATCTTTCCATCGATTTCGCCCGGATTCAGCCCCTTGCCCGCAAGGGTTAATTCGACGAGCCGTATGGTTTTCTCGTCGAGCTCGTCGTCACCGGTCCCGTCTTCTCCGGACGGAATATCGAGAATGTAAACCAGCGGCAGTGTCTCGCCGGTCTCGCCCAGATTCACCTCGATGACCAGCTCTTCCCTGGTCGTCTTGTCGGAGGCGGCAGGAGCGCCTTCCGCAGCCTCGCCCGTGGAAGCCGAGGTCGTGCGCTTTTCGTCGGCCGTGCCGTCGGCAAGGACGAGTTCGAAGACATCGTCGGTGTTCTCGATCACGAACACACCGTCCTCACCGGTTTCGCCGCCGGCGACATTGGCGACGTAGGCTGCCGTATCGCCGCCCTCTTTCTTGTCACCCTCCTTGTCGTCGCCCCTGGAGTCCGAAGCCGCGACGACGACGTCCGGATCGCCCGTCTCTCCGTCTTCCGCGGTATCGAAGCCGCCTTCGTCGACAACGAACTTGACATTCGCCTCGCTGACGGCGGTTCCGGTGTCGCCGGAGGAAATGCGCAAGGCCACCTCCTTCTTGACCTTTCGGGTTTCCTTGTCCTCGTTCGAGACCGTCGATCCGGACGGGCCGCCAGCGGCGGGAGCGCCGGTCTCGGTGGTTGCCGTCGACGTGGACGTGGAGGAGGTCTTCTCCCCGGACTTCGATTCCGTGGTTTTCGTCTCGCCGGTCTTCGTTTCGGTCGTCTTCGTTTCGCCGGTGGATGTTACCTTGCCGGCTCCGGTTTTCTCTGTGCCGACACCCGCAGTCGATTTCTCGGTCGTCGTCCCCGCCTTCGGATCCTCCGCTCTCGGCGTCCCCTCTCCCGGTGTCGTCGACGCGGTACGGGTCACGCCGAGCTTGGCCTTGCAGGCGTTGTACTCCAGGCTCGCTTTGACGCCGAGAATGAAAACGCGCTCCGCTGCGCTCGTTTTCAGGCTGTCGCTCTCGCGCGGGATCGTCTCGACGGACGCGCTGGTCTTGAGGCCCTCTTCGCTGCTGACGAGCTTGATCAGCGGACCATTTGTTTCCAAAAGCCCGCCCGATCGCATCATTTCCAGATAGTTCGCCACGGACGTGAGGCGGATGAAGATGCTCGGATCGAGCAGATCGACGCCACTGCGCGTGCGCCCCTTCCCCTCGTAGCGCAATACGTTGAGCGAACTGTACAGGAACTCCAGCTTCTTGTTCAGTTCGCGGAAATTTTCCACGGACGTGTCGAGATCGCGAATCTTCTGCGTCATATGCTCGAGCCGCTCGTCGAGCCTCGCGCGGTTCTTCTTTCGCCAGTCTTTCGAGCCCTTGTGGTGGGTCGCGAGCATTTCGAGCATAATTTCGTTGAGTTCCTCGGCGCCTTTGCCGCCCAGGACCGAGTCCGGGTTGTCTATCTCGAACGTCTTGAAGGCGATGCGCATCCGTTCGAGCGCCCGCACGGCGTCGTTGAGCGATTTCCGCAATTCGTCGATCTGCGCGTCGTTGGCGTCCATGAATTCCCGCCAACGGGTATTGGATTCGAACCCGTACCAGAAGTCCGTAAGGGTGGTTACCGGCGACACCGTGAACTTGAAAAGCATGTCCCGGTAGAACGTTTCGAATCCGAGCACTTCTTCGCCGACAAAGCCGGACAGACCGTAATTGATCGCATGGAGCGGATTGAGCCAGTTGAGCCAGAGGGCGCCTCCCCCGCCGCTCATTCTGTCCGAATAGATGCGCTCGACCTCGAACTGATCGAGGAAATTGCTCAGCCCGCCGGTCCTGGCCATGTCGGGATTGGATTTCAGGATCGCATCATAAAGCGCATAGCGCGCCATCTGGGCTTCGGTAAGCGGGCGGGCCTTCGGCTTGCCCGCCTTGGCTTTATCTCCCGCCTTGGCCTTGTCTCCCGCCTTGGCCTTGTCTCCCGCCTTGGCCTTGTCTCCCGCCGCGCCAGCGCCGGAACTTCCGGCCGCGATCTTGCCCGTGCCGAGCGCCACCGAAGCGCCGCCGCCGCCCTTCGTGGCCGTCCCGCGCGCTGCCATCGCCGCTTCGCGAATCGGTCCGAGGAACCTGCGTAGGGCCTGCATGTCGTCGCCGAGCCGAAGAGTCTGGGCGACCAGGGTGAGCCTATCGGGATTCATCAGCAGCTCCACCCCGTAGTTCTCGAGGGCGGCCGCGTAGCCGCGGCTGATATATTCGACGAAGTCGCCGGTGCTGCAGAAATTCGCCGCTTCCGCCCGTATGACCGCGAGTTCGGCCTGTATGTCGGCCGCCTTCGAGCCGTTCCGCAACGCAACGGTGACCTTCAGGGACAGGCTTTCCAGTGCGTTGACCAGCGGCACGGACAATTTCGTCCAGCCGAGCTTCCTGGCGATCGCGATCGAGACCCGCTCGGTCGCCAGAATATCGAGCTGCGCGATGCGCTTGAGATTATCCGGGTTCTTGCCTGCGGTGCGGAACAGCTCTTCGAAGACCTCGTCGACGATTTTCTGCGCGTCGATGCCGTGCTCCTCCGCCAGACGCACCAGGTGTTCGGTAACCGCCTCCTCGGCATCCCTGAAGCCCGCGGCCGTTCGCGCGCCCGCCGTTCCCGGTTTCGGAAGCACTTCGGTCACTCGCCTCCCGGCACCCGCGCCAGTGCCCGTCCCCGGACGGGGAACGATCCGCGTCGCGTCGTCGAGAGATTTGGAGAGCCCCTTCCGGATGGCATCGAGATTGTTCGGGTTTAGGAGCGCTTCGCGAATAACGGGCAGGTACTTCTTCGGTACGACCCGCTCCAGCCCGGCCGCCTCGTCGGTGTAAGTCATCACGCCGCGTTCGAGCCACTCGATGAAATCGTCGATATTCGTGAAGCCCTTCGTCTTGCCGAACTCCACGATTTCCTGGACTTCCTTGGCGATACTCGCGAAATCTTCCGCGTTTTTAAGGCCCGCCTGCACACGAACGACAACCTTCTGCAGCGCGAAGTCTATGGCGTCCGGTACGCCCCTGTGCAGACCGTTTTCGAGCGCCAGGGCCTCGTAGACCTGCTGCCGGACAACATTGTTTATGTCGTAGGATTCCTTGATTGCGTTCTTGTAGGCGTCCTCGATATAGCCGGCGATGTCGATACCCGCCTTTTCCGCTTCCGCGATCGTTTCCGCCCCGAACAAGTTCTCCGGCACGGGAATCCCGCCTCGCGCACCGGCCATCTCGTCGGCCACGTCGATTCCGCCCTTGATCGCTCTGGTTGAGGATTTCTCACCCGACGTGGCGGCCTTGGTGGCGGCTTCCGTTGCCTCGCTGGCGGTTTTCGCGGAGCTTTCCGCAACCTCGGTGGCGGTTTTTACGCCGCCTTCGGCAATTTCCTCGCCGGCCTTGACCGCCGCCGTCGCCGCCTCGCGCCCCGATCTCAGCCAGACAAAGCCTCGCAAGCCGAGCTTGGTCACACCGCCGAAAATCTGAACGATCCCGATCCGGAAATCGGCCTTGTCGGCATCCTTTCGTCGCTGCCGGTAATGGGCCACGAAATCGTTGAGCGCCCGCGAGGCGTTTTCGACGCTGACATAGGCGCGAACGTAACGCTCGGTCGCTTCCCGATAGGCGCGCAGATCGGCCTCGATGGTCCGCGCCAGGCCGTGTTCGTAGCGATTGCCGGTCCCGTCGGTGGGCAGGCCGCCGGCAACCGTACCCGCATAGGCCTTGCGGATACGCTCCTGGATTTCCGTTTCCTTTTGCAGCAGGCGGTCGAAGTCGCGGGTGACGGTCCGGTCTGCCCGTTCCGTATCCTCGCGCTCGCGGGTCGCTCCAAGGCGACGGAACCCCTCCAGTATACCGCCCAGAGCATCATCGACCTCGACGGTCTTCGCCACGCACTTGTTCTTTTCCTGGATGACGATCTTGGTGTTGCCGGCGAGTTCCGTCTCGTCCTCAGCCGAACCCGTATCGATGACGCCGTACTCCTCCTCTTCTTCTTCCTCCTCGACATCCTTCGGCTTTGTCTTGCCGGCTCCGTCGGACTTCTTCTTCTCGACCTTCTTTTTCCCGGCCCGTTCCCGCGCGTCCTCGTCCATCACCGGATCTTCGTCGAAGTCGTCCGACGATTTTTCCTTGCCGTCGGTTCGGCGAACCACGCGCTTGACCTTGTCCTTGGGCTTGGCCTCGGCTTTGTCCTTGGGCTTAGCCGCGGCTTTGTCCTTCGGCTTGGCGTTGTCGTCTGCGGCGGACATTCTCGGCGTTTCGAATATCGACGGATCGATCGACGGAACCTTGCCGGTCTTCGCGTAGGCGAGCAGTTGTTCGAGCAGTTTGATGACCGCCTTGTACTGTTCGATCACATCGGCGAGGCGCCTCGACGGTTTCTTCTCGTATCGTTTCTCCTGGATCGAGATGATTTCGCCGAGCGCCTTGATCGAATTTTCCAGCTGGCGTCTGCCATCCTCATTGATCTCGCCGGTCTTGTCGTCCAGCACATTTTTTTTCAGGGTAGACACGACAAGCGGGTCGAGCCTCGCGATCCGCTCGAGGATGAAGGCGACGTACTGCTTACCCGTCTTGATCTCGGCGGCGGCTTTTTTCGCTCGTTCCTGGGCGATCGCCTTCGCCCGTTCGGCGATCGCCTTGTCGGCTTCTGAAAATCTGCCGTTGCGAATATGGGCCGCGAAACGATTGACGAGCGCTTCGAGATCGGCGAATTGCTTTAGCAGGGCTTCGCTTGCGCCCGCGCCGGTTTCCCGATGAAACTTTCGGAGGTCCCTCAGAGCCTGGACAATCATCCGAACTTTCTGTTTGCGCTCCTTGATCCCTTGCAGCGGCTCGTCCGCAATCTTTTCGAGACGTGCGGAGAGAAATTTCGCAACCGCCGGACTATTGCTCCGGATCGCCTCGATGAAGGCCTGTTCGGTCGTCGACAACTCGCCGGCGCTGGCCCCGATGGTAGCGAAAACGAGAAGAACCGGGAGAAGCCAGACAATCCGCCGCAGCCGCTCGCCAAAAGAAGAAATCAACGGTGACGTTGCGATAAAACTCGCCATGCCCCCCTCCCGTTACGTCAAGTACTAAATTGTACGGTCGGGATTTAGTCAATGCCGGAAACGAAGGTGTGATCGAATTGTCTGACGGTTCGAAACAGCAGGTGAGTTCGGAGTCCGGTATTCCTGCTCGCCTAGCGCAACCCGTCCTCGCCCTTGACCTCATCGGTCTTCAGCCCGCCGACGCGCGGCAGCGGCCGGCCGCTGTCGGTCACCGCGACGGCGACCAGGATTTCGTCGGCGCGCGGCGCGTCGCAGATCTGCACCTCCATGCCGTCAAAATGGCTGCGCACATAGGCCGCGTCCTTGTGGCCGAGCGGCACGTCGAGCACCTGGCCCGGACCGCCGCGCTTCTTGGAAGAGGGAACCAGCGCCGCGCCCTTCTCCACCGCCTTGCGCAGCGGCGCGCCGAGCCGCGGATGCAGGATCGCGGCGGCATGTTCGAGTTCGCCGTTCTCGCCGACCATCGCCGCCTTGCCGTAGCTCTCGGCCTGCGACGGGTCGATCCCCAAGGCCTCGACGCAGCGCCTGCCGAGCAGGTCTCCCAGTTCGGCGCCGATTTCCATCAGCGGCTCGAGATCCTCGACATACTCGCCAGCAAACGGGTTTTCGATCACCGCCACAGCCGCCGCCTTGCGGGTCGGCGGCAGGATCGACCTCCCCATTTCGGTATGCACCTCCTCGACGAAGGTCGCGAGCTTGCGAATCCTGGCCTTTGTCATGCCCCTTTGGCCTCCCTGAAAATTCCATTCTATTGCCGCTACCGCCATTAGAGCGAATGGGCCCGGGGACAACAAGCGGATTCTGGCTCGCGAGGCGCGGAAGCAGTCCCCGCCATGGGTATCGAAGACAGGCTGCGCCATGGTCATGGCTCGTTAATGTTGCTCTGCACAATCCGCAGCCCTGATATGCGAAATCAAACCTGTAAAAGCTCAATAACAACGACTACCTACCCGTCATCGAAAGAAACATGCTGCACCGCAAAAACGGCAGCCAAAACCAAGGAAGACTTGCCATGTTCGACACAATCGGATCCCGGTATCGCGCATGGCGTAAGTATCGCGACACGTACGGCCAGCTGATGCGGCTGTCCAACCGCGAGCTTAACGACATCGGTATTGCCCGTGGAGACATCCCGGCAATCGCGCGCAAGCACATCGGTTGATTTTCGAATTTGCGGAGTACCCTCCTCCCAAAACTCCGCAGATAGGATGACCCCCCTCCCTCCTCCCTGGGGTGTCATCCACACATAAGACGCCCGCCGGCTCCTCCCTCCGGCGGGCGTCGGTGTTTTTAGGGCCGAAATCTCAAGAGAATTCCCACTCCCACCATCCTTTCCCGCACTTGACGGACCGGCGGCGGCGCTGACATATGCGCCCCATGACCCTCGAACCCGTTCACATCGTCGGCGGCGGGCTCGCCGGTTCCGAGGCCGCTTGGGCCATCGCGAATCGCGGCGTGCCGGTCGTTCTGCACGAAATGCGCCCTGCGCGGATGACCGCCGCCCACCAGACCGACGGCCTGGCCGAACTGGTCTGTTCCAATTCCTTCCGCTCAGACGACGCCGAAAACAACGCGGTTGGCCTGCTGCACGCCGAACTGCGCCTCTCCGGCTCCCTGATCATGGCCTCGGCCGACGCCCACCAGGTGCCCGCCGGCGGCGCGCTGGCCGTCGATCGCGAAGGCTTCTCCGCCGCGGTGACCCGGGCGCTCGAGGCCCATCCGCTGATCGAGATCGCCCGCGGCGAGGTCGAGGGGCTGCCACCGGAGGACTGGGACAAGGTCATCGTCGCCACAGGGCCGCTGACCTCGCCGGCGCTGGCCGAGGCGATCGCCGGGCTCACCGGCGAGGATTCGCTCGCCTTCTTCGACGCCATCGCGCCGATCGTCTATCTCGACAGCGTCGATCTGTCGAAGGCGTGGTTCCAGTCGCGCTACGACAAGCCCGGCCCCGGCGGCACCGGCAAGGACTACCTCAACTGCCCGCTCGACAAGGCCCAGTACGACGCGCTGATCGATGCGCTGCTCGAGGGCGAGAAGACAGAATTCCGCGACTGGGAGCGCGACACGCCTTATTTCGACGGCTGCCTGCCGATCGAGGTGATGGCGGCGCGCGGTCGCGAAACCCTTCGCTACGGACCGATGAAGCCGGTCGGGCTGACCAATCCGCACGACCCGACGGTCAAGCCTCATGCGGTGGTGCAATTGCGCCAGGACAACGCGCTGGGCACGCTCTACAACATCGTCGGTTTCCAGACGAAGCTCAAATACGGGGCGCAGAGCGACGTATTGCGGATGATTCCGGGGCTCGAGGAGGCGCAATTCGCCCGCCTCGGCGGCCTGCATCGCAACACGTTCATCAATTCGCCGAAGCTGCTCGACGCCACCCTGCGCCTCAAGCGCGACCCGCGCCTGCGCTTCGCCGGCCAGATGACCGGCTGCGAGGGCTATGTGGAATCCGCCGCCATCGGCTGCCTCACCGGCCTGTTCGCCGCCGCCGAACGCCTCGGCGAGGAGCCCGCGCCGCCGCCGGCGACGACCGCCATGGGCGCGCTGGTCAACCACATCACCGGCGGCCATCTTTCGGACGACGACGAAACGAGCGGATCGCGCTCGTTCCAGCCGATGAACGTCAATTTCGGCCTGTTCCCGCCGGTCGAGGTACCCAAGCCGGCCGACGGCAAGCGGCTGAGGGGCAAGGACAAGACCCGCGCCCGGCGCCGGGCGATGACCGCCCGCGCGCTGGCCGACTTCTCGACCTGGATCGCGCCGGTGATGCGTTCGGCCGCCGAATAAGCTTCAGCGCCCCGCCCGCCGCGCGGTGCGCCAGAGGATCCAGATCTTGCGCCACGCCGGCAGGTCGACGACGGTGCGGAACGGATCGTAGGAATCGGCAGCCATCCGCCGCAGATAGGGTTCGAGCAGCGACAGCGGCAGCAGACCCGGCAACAATGTCTGCGGAATGCCGGCAAGCCGCACCCTGATCGCGTCGCGATGCCCGTCGATTCGCTCCCTGATTTCCGCCAGCGCCGAGGCGAGTGCCGGAGATACCTTCCCGTCGAACAGGCCCGAAGGCGCAAGCCCGTGGCGCGACAGCAATTCGACCGGCAGGAAGCATTGCCAGCGGTGCGCGTGGACCGGCAGAGCCCTCAGAAGCCCGGTCAGCGCATAGGCCTGCCCGGCATGCTCGCAGACCTCACCATCGATTTCCGGCGCAGGGTCCGGCGCTTTCGCCGCGAGAATACGCGCGGTCAATTCGAACAGCGCCGAGGCGGTCGCCGAGCAATAGGCCGTGAGCGCCTCCTCCGTCGGCATCGGATCGTCGTAAAGGTCGAAAATCCTCTGCTCGATCAGCGCCAGCAGCGGCTCGGCCGGCAGATCGCAGGCCGCGATGGTCTCAAGAAGCGCCTCTGCGACCGGATTGGATGCCACCTCGCCATGCGCCCGGCCGGAGATCGTGTCCGTCCACCATTGCAGGCGCACCTCGCCGGGCAGCGGATCGCTGACCGTCTCCCGCGTCCGCGCGATCTCCGCGTTGAACGCCAGCAGCGCGAAGACATGCGGCCGGGCTTCGGGCGGACAGAACAGTGTCGCCAGATATCGGTCGTTGTCGTAGTCGCGAACCAGGTCCTGACAATGTCGATAGCAGTCCATGGGGTGGCACTTAGGGCGGGATCGAAAATTGCAAGGGACGACGTCCAGACTAATCCGCCGCAAGGCGGTTCATGGCGCGAAAAGCGACGAAACGTTGAGACAATCGGCTGCGTTCAACCGGTTCGGGACCGTCAATCGACCGCCAGCAGGGCCGCGGCGACGGCGCGGTCTTCCGACAGCAGCACGTTGTAGGTGCGCACGGCGGCGCCGGTGGACATGGAATCGGCCATGATGCCGGCCGATCTCAGCGCCCAGCGCAAGGGATCGGCCAGCCGGACGAGGTCCGGACCGGTTCCCACCAGCAGCACCTCGACATCGGCCGCCTCGGAGAACAGCCGCGCGAGGCTTTCCTCGCCGATTTCCTCCACGGTGACCGCCGGCCATCCGTGGATGCCGCTCGGCAGGCACAGGATCGAGCCGCGATGGGACATCTCGGCGAAGCGGAAGCCGCCGTTTCCGTAGGCGTCGACCGGCGCCCGGCCGGGGAAATGGGCGTCGCGGATCTCGATCCCGGTGCGCTGCGGCCCTTGCGCCATGGCGCTCACGCGGTCTGCGCTGCCTCCGCCGGCTCATCCGCATCGGCGCCGGGACGCAGGTTGAGAAAGATCAGAATCGGCGCGGCAATGAAGATCGACGAATAGGTGCCCACCACCACGCCGAAGATCATGGCGAAGGTGAACGAGC
>Ga0070729_10004658_pt1 | contig 14734 bp, 9 predicted proteins | sample tdDd472_FD_66725 | JGI IMG/M metagenome (GOLD analysis project Ga0070729, IMG submission 66725) | Marine sediment microbial communities from the Atlantic coast under amendment with organic carbon and nitrate - tdDd47.2 | ecosystem: Environmental > Aquatic > Marine > Coastal > Sediment | place...
AAACACCGAAGGATCATTGTTTTTGCGCAAAAAAAAGACCCCCTCAAATGAGGGAGTCTTTTAAGGTGGTAGCCCCTAGGGGACTCGAACCCCTGTTACCGCCGTGAGAGGGCAGCGTCCTAGGCCACTAGACGAAGGGGCCACAATATAGACCACTGTATTCTACCAAAATACAGAGTGTGTGGCTAGTGGTTGCCCGGGAAGGATTCGAACCCTCATCGACTGAGCCAGAGTCAGCTGTCCTGCCGTTGGACGACCGGGCAATCGAAGGCGAAATATATACGGGGCGCTCCAGAGACGCAAGCTTCCCAACCAGATTTTTTAAGAGGTGAAAAGTCCGTTTCAAGCCTCTGGCGAGCGATAACGGGCCAGTTCACGGCTGATCAGTCCATGCAACGCCTCGGGTGAATCCAGATCGGTTTCGGTCAATTGCCAGTGGGACGGGACCATCAGGAAGGGTTGGGTCTGGCGTCCGCCGATGCCGCCATGGCTGCTGGTCTGCTCTTCCATCACGACGATTCGGCGGCGATCGGACAGCCAGGCGCCGTTGATGATCAGGTCGCCGCTGTCCGGATATCCCATCAACTCGGCCAGTTCGCCGGCCCAGATATCGCGTTGATCGAAGGGGGCCAAGGGGTCCACCCGCCCCCCCAGTTCGCCGGTGATCAGATTGCGAATCCCGTCGTCACAGATGGCCACCGCATCACCGTAGCGCCGGCAGGCGGCCACGAAACCAATGCCCGGGTGGCGGGCCAGGCTCTCGACCAGACCCGGGAAGCGGATGAAGATCTCTTCCAGGTGGAGGGGCTCCGGGTGACCGGTGAAGTAGATGTGGGCCAGGCTGCCCGAGACGCAAACCTCCACACCCGGTACCCGCCCCATCGCCGCGTCGGTCTCCGCTTCCGGTGCGAGCCGGGCCAGGGCTCGCCGACCCTTGTCCGCGGCCCAACCCAGCCGTCCGCGCCCGCTCTCATCCAGTTCCGAGAGCAACGACACCGTGTAACTGTTGTCCGGGTTGAAGACCCAGCCCGGGGCCTGTTGGGTCTCCAGGGTCTGGCCCAGAATCCCAGCCAAGGCTTCTTCGATGGACTGCCCGTACTCGACCCGGAAAGGCACGCTGGGCGTCTGACCGTGATCCGACAGCAATACGATGTCGTAGCGGATCGGCGACTGCCGGCGGGCCATGCGCCGCAGCTTGCGCAGACGGCGGTCGAAAGCCGACAGGGTGATCTGCGCCTCGTAGGTGTCGGGGCCCGTGTAGTGGGCCACATCGTCGTAGCCCACGAAGTTAGAGTAGATCACCGGTACGCTGCGCATCATGTCCTGCTTCAACCAGAAGAAGGACAGATCCCGCAGGATGGCGTTGGCCAGGGCCCGCTGGGCCAGTCGTTTGAGACTGAACCGCAGGCGCGGCCGGTCCGAGTTCAGACGGCCGACCACCGCCAGGGCGAGTCCCGATAGGTAGTCCCAGATCCCGGCCAGCACCGCCTTGGTGTAGGCGTTGGGGCTGAGGAAGAAGAGGTTGAAGTCCGCCCGCTCCCCGTCGCGGCGTCGACCCGAGGGCTCCCCCAAGGCCGCGACGGTCATCAGACGCTTGGCCGCACCCCCGGACATGAAGCTGTTGATGCAGGAGCCGCCCTTGAGCAGCGGCTCGCTGTGCTCGGCCACCATGGCTTCGAGTTCGCGCAGGTCGTCGGGGCGGCTGACCACCTTCACTTTCTGGGAAGCCCGATCGAACCAGCGGTAACCCGCCACGTTCTCCCGGCTGCCGTACATCATCCCCGCCTGGACGGCCGGCGTGTTGGACGGCACCCCGCAATGCCAGCGGTGCAGGCGATGGCTGTTCTGGGCCAGCATGGCCGAGATGGTGGGCATGCGGCCGCGGGCCAGGGTCCGGTCCAGACTGTAGGCCGACAGACCGTCGACCTGCAGGATGAGCAACCCGCGCAGGGGCTTGCGCTCGGTACGCGGCCCGAAGCGGCGCCCGTAGCGGAACAGCACCGACTGGAAGAACGGATAGGCCTCGTCCAGTCCCAGCCAGCCCACGATGCTCGTGGTCAGCACGGTCATCACCAGGGTGCCCAGCAGGGCATCGCCGAAGTTGTTGATGATGAACGCGGATTCGGGCTTGGCGGCCAGGAATAGAATGAGGCCGTTGAACAGCAGGGTCGGAGCGCCCAGGGTCAGACTGTTCAGAGGCAAGGTCAGGAAGATCAGCAGCGGGCGCAATACGATCAGCAGCAGCGCGAACACCACCGGTAAGCGCAGCACCGACAGCCACCAGTTGGGTAGTGAGGTATCGATGCGGAAGCCGGGCAACAGCGAGGTGGCCAGCAGCAGCGCCACCACGGACACGACCCAGACCAGGACATAGCGTCCCAGGATGCTCAGCAGCGTCTTCGCGACATCCCCCTTGGCCGGCGCGCCGGGCCCGCCGGGCGAGGATCAGCTCGCGGCAGCCTTCAGGCGCGCAATGGTGCGTGGCAGGCCCACCAGTTCCATGACCTCGAAGATCCCCGCACTGCGGGACTGGCCGGTCAGTGCCACCCGCGAAGGATGAATCAATTGGCCCGCTTTGACACCCAGTTTTTCAGCCGTGTCGCGAATGATCCCCTCGAATGCCGCTGCGGGCTGGGCTACGGCGGCATCCAGTTCCCGATCCAGAGCCTCGGCCAGGGCTGTCAGGGCGGCACGTCCCTCGTCGGTGGTCACATGCTCCTGCCAGGGCTCGTCGTCCACGAAGAAGTCGTCGCTGAAGAAGAAACCGATCTGATCCGGCAACGTGATCAGACTGCTGAAACGGTTACCCAGGGTGCCCAGAACCCGGGCCAGGTAGTCGTCCAGCGTCGCGACTCCCTCGATCAGCCAGGCGGGGTCCAGGTCCCAGCCCCGCTCCTGCAGCAGGGGCCGGGCCAGGTCGATGCGCTCGGCAGGACTCAGCCGCTTGATGTGCTCGCTGTTGATGTGGTTCAGCTTGTCGTAGTCGAAGGCCGCCGGGCTGCTGTTGACCTTCTTGAGGCTGAACTTCTTGACCAGGGCGTCGCGGGTCATGACCTCGTCGGCGTTGCCTCCCGGGGACCAGCCCAGCAGGGCCAGGTAGTTGACCATGGCCGCGGGCAGGATGCCCAGGGTCTGGAACTCTTCCACGCTGGTGGCGCCGTGACGCTTGCTCAGGCGCTTTTTGTCGGGGCCCAGGATCATCGGCATGTGGCCGAACTTCGGCACTTTCCAGCCCAGGGCCTGGTAGATCAGGATCTGGAACGGCGTGTTGCTGACGTGGTCGTCTCCCCGCAGCACGTGGCTGATGCCCATCAGGTGGTCATCCACCACCACGGCGAACTGGTAGGTGGGAAAACCGTCGGCCTTGAAGATGACGCGGTCCACCAGCACCTCGTTCTGGAACTCGCGCTTGTCCACGATGACGTCGTACCAGAAGGTCGTACCCTCGTCGGGGGTGCGCAGGCGCCAGGCGCAGGGCGTGCCCGCGGCTTCCAGTTCGGCAATGCGTTCGGTGCTCAGTTCGCGGCAGTGGCCGTCGTAACCCTCCCAGACGCCGCCGCCGGCCTTGACCTGCTCTTCCCGGGCGGCCAGGTCGTCGGCCGAGCAGAAGCACGGGTAGGTGCTGCCGGCGGCCTTCAGCTTGTCCAGTTGCTCCCGGTACAAGGGCAGGCGCTCCGACTGTAAATACGGACCGCAGTCGCCGCCCTGGCCGGGACCCTCGTCCCAATCCATGCCCAGCCATTCCATGCCCCGCAGGATTGCGGCATAGGATTCCTCGGTGCTGCGCTCCTGGTCGGTGTCCTCGATGCGTAGGACGAAGGTGCCCTGCTGGCTCCGGGCATACAGCCAGTTGAACAAAGCAGTTCGTGCACCGCCGACATGGAGAAAACCGGTGGGACTGGGGGCAAAACGAACACGGATCTGGGGCTGGTTGCTCATGGAATTCGGAGACCTTTCGAATCGGGTGACAACCGGGTCAGGGCTGAATATCCGGGGTGCGGCTCTGGGTCGACTTGCCGACCGGTTCACCAAGAATGACCGGATCCAGCAATTCCGCCAGGCCGGCCATGTCCAGACCATAGACGCGGCGCGAGGCGTCGTCCAGCGCCGCACCGTCGGCCGCGAGGGCCAAAAACTCCCGCAGGGCTTCCAGGCCACCCTCGTTCTCGACCAGTTGCCAGGCCATCAGGTAGGCGCTGTAGCACGCGCGGCGGTACATCTCCCGATCCCGGCCCGGGTCGGGATCGACTCCCCGGGTCAACAGGGCATCGACCAGTGGCGGCGACATCAGGATGGGGCCATTGGGGCGAAACTCGTTCATGTAGTTGATCAGGTGCACGCCATCCTCGGCGATGTATTCAACCAGTCCCTGCAGCAGCCACGGCGGCAGGTCCTGTTCGATGGCGGTGCGCAGGGTCCATTCGGTGACCAGCATGAAGGCCGCGTGGGCCTCGAGGGTCCGCGCCTGCAGGACCGGATACGGTTCGATGACGCAATCGTCACCCTGGAGTTGGTACAGTCGCCAGGTGCCCTGACCGGTCATCTCCCGGTACTGCTTGGTATTGTCCGGGTTGACCACCACCAGAGTGCCCGGCGCTTCGAGATCCAACAACTCGGGCACCAGCGACCCGGCCCAGACCAGCAATTCGAGCCAGCCCAGCATGTCGCAATCGCCGTAACCCGGATTGTGCTGGAAAACGAAGGGGCCGTACTGCTTGCTGTCCGGCTCGATGATCAGCCCGGCCTGTGGCTCTACCGTTCGCTGGTAGCAGAAGGCGCCCGGTCCGAAGGCTCGACCGTCCGGCCCCCGCAGGGGTTCCCAGTCGGACCACTGGTGGGCGTGCAGGTGATCGGGGAAGCCGACCCGCATGAGTTCGCGCTGGGTGCAACGGGGGAACTGGGCGTCGGGCGTCAGCGGCAGCAGCTCACTGGGATGAGTCTGGGAGACGGCCTGGGTCGCACCCAGGACCAGCGGCAACAACAGGACCAGCGCTCCCCGGCGCAGAGCAGACCGCTGGACTGGCGGCAATTCCGGAAACAGGTCACTTGTCATTCTTGAGCTCCTGGGCCGATTTGTACCAGCTCTGGGCTTCCTTCTTGTCCCCCAGCTTGTCGTACACCAGGCCGATATTGTTGTGCAGATTGACCGTCTCTTTCAAATCCATGGCCCGTTCGTAGCGATCCAGGGCATCCTCGTAGCGCCCCAGGTAATAGAGCGACAGACCCTGGCTGTAGTAAACCCGGTAGGAGTTCGGCTCCAGTATCAGCATCTCTTCAAAGGAAGCCACCGCCTCTTCGTAGCGTTCGGCGTCCATGTAGGTCAGTGAAAGGTTGTAGCGCGCTTCGACCATGGTCGGATCCAGGGTCAGGGCCTGCAGGTAGGCGGCGATGGCCGTTTCGTGGCGCTTGGCCTTCATGGCGCAGTAACCCAGATTGTAAGCTGTCTTGGGCTCCGGCTGCATCTCCATGACCTTCTCGTACGGCTGCACCGCCGCGCCATACTGCTTGGTCACGCGGTAGCACTGGGCCAGGGCGGACCAGGCCTGAATCATCTCGGGACGTTCCTTGACCACGCTGCGCAATGACGCGATGGCGGCGTGGTACTTCTTCTCTCGGATCAGGCTGACGGCGTAGTTGTAAACGACCTCGGGCTTGGTGTCCCGGGTGTTGACCCCTTCTTGCAGGAACTGGCGGGCCTCGGTGTCCCGGCCCAGTCGCATCAGCAGGTTGCCGATGGCCACCCGCAGGTCGGCCATGTTGGGATCGATCTCGAAGGCTTTCTTGTAGGCGTCCACCGCATCGTCCAGGCGGTTGGTCTGTTCGTACACCTTGCCGGTGGCGATCCAGGTGCCGGCCTTGTCGGGGTGCTCCTCCCGAGCCTTCCGGGCGGCAACCCGGGCGTCCATGGACTGGTCGCTGCGCAGGTAGACGTCCACCAGGCGGGGCAGCAGGTCGTCGCGCTCGGGAGCCAGATCGTAGGCGTCACGGTAGTTGCTGGCCGCCTCGTCCAGCAGATTGGACTGCTCCATCAGGCGGCCATCGTCGACCATCTGGGTGACCCGGTTGTGCACCAGCGAGCGGGCCTCCATGGCGCCGTCGTCCGACTCGTCCTGGACATGCTTCAAGAAGCTGATGGCCGCGGGCGTGTATTGCTCCAGCAGCTTGCGCACCGCTTGCTCGTCCCCCGCTTCGGTCTCCACGCGATTGAGGGCCAGCACCAGGCGCAGCCCTTCAGGACCCAGGTCGGGACTCATCGCTTCGATGCCCTCGGTGAAGGTCTTGCGGGCGGCGTTCGGATCGCCGGCCCGGCGCTGGGCCTCGCCGATCAGGCGCCAGAAGTCCTTGCCGCCCATGGCGTCGAAGCGGCGGTAGGCCTCGAACTCGGCCACCGCCATCTCGAACATCTCCAGACGGGAAAACACCAGACCCAGATTGCGGTGGAAATCGCCCTCCTGGGGCGAGGCCTGGATGGCCTTGATGAAGGCGTCGCGGGCCACATCCCAGCGCTCTGCCTGGGCATACAACACTCCCAGATCGTTCCAGGATTTGGCGTCGGTGGGATCGGCCAGGACCCGGGCATTGAGCTCGGCCACTTTCTCCTCGAAGCTCAGCTCCCCGTTCGAATCATCGGGATAAGAGAAGCGGATACCCTCCTCGGCGGTGGTATCGGTGGGAGTCGGCGTCTGGGCCAATGAGCTAGTAGTAACAACACCACACGCCATCACTGCCAAAACCATGACCAGTAATGGGGTATAGCGGTACCGGAATAGGAATACGCCTGTCATGCCTGCCTCACTGCCGGGAACGGATGGTGACGGATCCAGGGACACCGGACCCGGGCTAACGGGAACCGGAAGATCCGGCTCATGATAGGGTCCTCGTGCGGCTGTGTCCAGACCGGGGACCGGGCCATCAGGCTTCATACAACCACAGGCGGCTTGACGTTCCCGCTGGGATCTGTTGCTTTATGTCCATGATCCGCATCCACATACTCGGGGCCGGCGGCGCTGTCCCCACGCCCACACACACGCCGGCGGCCTACCAGGTCGTGGTGGACGATTCGGCCCTGCTGATGGACCCGGGTCCCGGTGCCCTGGTGCGTCTGGTTCAGGGGGGATTGGCCCCGCGGGGTGTGGACGATATCGAGCGCGTGCTGCTGACCCACCTGCATCCGGATCATTGCGCCGATCTGCTGGCTCTGCTGTTTGCCCTGCATTCGCCGATCCCCGAGCGGAGCGATCCGCTGCACCTGATCGGTCCCCGGGGCCTGGTCGACTACCTGAAGCGCCTGGGCGATCTGTACGGGAGCTGGCTCGAACCCCGGCAGCGGGATCTGCAGATCGAGGAGATCGAGCCCGGCCAGTCCGTGTCCCTCGGTGGCGACGCTGTGGCCGAGGCCTTTGCCGTCAACCATCCCCAGGACCGTTTCGCCGAGACGCCGCTCGGATACCGCTTCACGGACGCGGCGGGCAACGTCCTGGTTTTTTCCGGGGACACCGGGTCCTGCCCGGAGTTGAACGCAGGTGCCGCCGGCGCCGACCTGCTGGTCGTCGAGTGTTCCACCAGCGACGAGCTGGCCACCGCCGGCCACATGACCCCGACTCTGGTCGCCCGGCTCTGCCGGGACAGCCGGCCCCGGCGGGTCGTACTGACTCATCAGTATCCCCCGGCAGCGGCTCTGGACCTGAGTGCGTTGATCGAGCCCCACTGCGACTGTCCGGTGATCCAGGCCCGTGACGGCGACGTGTTCACCGTGCCACAAACCATACCCGATTCCGCCGGCTGACCGCCGCGGATGCGAGAGGAATCTTGAGACCATGACCACAAGAGTCAGCCCGGCAATTGTCCGACCCCTTCCCGGCCGCAACCGCGGCATCCTGTCCCTGGCCGGTCGCCTGGGGTTGTTCGCTTTCTGTCTGGCAATGGTCGTATCTGCCCAGCCCGCCTGGGCCGAAGAGCCGGGCAGCGGCAGCGCGGACAACAGTCGTACCGCCACCATCGACGACGCTCAGGACGGTTCCGCTTATCACGGTGGACGGGGCGAACTGGACATCATCCTGATCCACGGTCTCGGGGGCGCGGCGGAGATCTGGGAACCGGTCATTCCCTTCCTGAAAGGCACCTTCAACGTCTGGACCTTCGAACTGACCGGTCACGGCAGGACCCAACCGGTGATCAATCCGGGCATCGACACCGAGGTGGAGCGTCTGCGGGAATTCATGAGTCGGGAGAGCATTTCGTATCCTGTCTTGGTGGGCCACGGCGTCGGCGGAATGATCGCCCTGCGCTTCGCTCTCGACTACCCGGCGAACCTCAGTCGCCTGATCGTCATCGATTCGGCCCCGCGACAGATGGCCAGCGACGAGCAGAAACAGGCCATCTCCGAGGCCATACTGGCCGACTACGACCGCTTCGTCGCCAGCCGGTATCTGGACATGAGTCCCAAGGAAGACGTGACCGAGCAGATCTTGGATCTGGCCCTGCGCACCGACAGCGCGTCGTTCGTATCGTTGCTGATGAGCGGATTCGATTTCGACGTGACCGATGAATTGAAGGGACTGAGCGTGCCCCTGCTGGTCGTCGGCAGCGAGTTGATGTTCCCGGCACCGGAGACGATCCAGGATGTGCTCAACCAGGTCGGCTACGGCAAGGCTCGGTCTCTCAGTTTCAAACGGATCGGCCAGACGGGTCACTACGTGATGCTGGAGAGGCCCGTCAACACCGCCAGCGTGTTGTTGGCCTTTGGCGTGACGCCGGATCATGAATTCGAGCATTGATTTCGCCAGGCAGCGGGCCATTGGCGGCGGCTCAGCCCTCCAGTAGCCGCAGATCGGCGTCGACCATCATGGTCACCAGTTGCTCGAAATCGACGGTCGGCTCCCAGCCCAGGATGCGGCGGGCCTTGCCGTAGTCGCCGATCAGCTGATCCACTTCCGCGGGTCGCATGTAGCGCGGGTCCTGCTTCACGTGGTCTTCCCACTTGAGGCCCACGTGGCCGAAGGCAATCTCCAGGAACTGCTTCACCGAGTGGGTCTGGCCCGTGGCGACGACGAAATCCTCCGGCTGGTCGTGCTGCAGCATCAGATACATGGCGCGCACATAGTCACCGGCGAAGCCCCAGTCACGCTGGGCGTCCAGGTTGCCCAGGCGCAACTCGTCGGCCAGGCCCAGCTTGATGCGGGCCACGCCGTCGGTGATCTTGCGTGTGACGAATTCGCGGCCGCGGCGGGGGCTCTCGTGATTGAACAGGATGCCCGAGACCGCGAACACACCGTAGCTCTCCCGGTAGTTCACGGTGATGTGGTGGCCGTAGGTCTTGGCCACGGCGTAGGGGCTGCGCGGATGAAAGGGCGTCATCTCGTTCTGCGGTACTTCACGAACCTTGCCGAACATCTCGCTGCTACTGGCCTGATAGAACTTGGCGTCGGGAGCGACCTGCCGCACCGCCTCGAGCATGCGTGTGACACCCAGGGCAGTGAACTCGCCGGTGAGCACCGGTTGGCTCCAGCTCGCCGGGACGAAGGATTGGGCCGCCAGGTTGTAGATCTCGTCGGGCTCCACGTCGCCCATGGCCCGGGCCAGGGACAGCTGATCCAGCAGGTCGGCCTGGACGAAAGTGACGTTGTCCTTCAGATGGACGATCCGCTCGAAGGTCTCGGTACTGGAGCGGCGTACCATGCCGTAGACCTCGTATCCCTTTTCCAGCAGGAAATCCGCCAGATAGGAGCCATCCTGGCCGGTGATACCGGTGATCAGCGCTTTTTTGGACATGGTCGTACTCCGTGTTCGAATCCATTCGGGTCAGGCGACGGCTCCGGCAGATCGGTGCGCCGGATCATCCGGGGCAACCCGGACCTGGACAGAATCTAACACGCCACCGGTGGGCTGGACAAGTTTCACCACAGAGGTCATCTTTGAGCGGTACAGAAATACCCTCGGTTTCAAGAAACAGGAGACATCGCCATGGCCATCGTCCTTGACGGTTCGGGACTCACCATCGAGAAGGTCGTACGCATCGCCCGCCAGGCCGAACCCGTGGAACTGGCGCCCGCCGCCCTGGAGCGCATCAAGACCTGTCGCGGATTGCTGGAGAAGAAGATCGACGCCAGGGAGATCATGTACGGCGTGAACACGGGCATCGGCGAGTTCTCCGAGATCGTGCTGGAAGACGACCAGGTGCGGGAGTTCCAGAAGTTCCTGATCTACAACCACGCCGCCGGCATCGGCGACCCGGCTCCCATCGAGTACGTGCGCGGCGCCATGGCCGGTCGGATCAACGTTCATGCCCACGGCCACTCGGGCTGTCGCCCGGAGATCACCCTGACATTGCTGGCCATGTTGAACAAGGGCGTCACGCCCTTCGTCTGTCAGAAGGGTTCCGTGGGCGCCTGCGGCGACCTGGCTCCCATGTCCCAGGTGGCCCTGCTGCTGATGGGCGAGGGACAGGCCTACTACCAGGATGAGCTGCTGGACGGAGCCGAAGCCCTCGAGCGGGCGGGCATCCCGGTGCCGGGCCTGCACGCTCGTGACGGTCTGGCGACCATCAACGGCTCGAACCTGTTGACGGCCATGAGCGCCATTCATATCCACGACATGGAACGCTGGTTGAAGCAGGCCGAGATCACCGCCGCCATGTCCCTGGAGGCTCTACGCGCCAACATGAAGCCCTACGAGAGCCGTCTGCATGAAGTGCGCGGATTCGCCGGAGCGGTGCGCAGCGCCCAGGCCATCCGCCGCTGCGTCGCCGGCAGCGACCTGCTGACGGGCAAGGTGAAGACCAAGGTGCAGGACGCCTACTCCATGCGTTCGACCCCCCAGGTCATCGGTGCGGCCCACGACGCGGTGGCTTACGCCCGCAGCCAGGTGGAGATCGAGCTGAACGGCGTGGGCGACAATCCCATCTTCTTCCCCGAGGATGACCTGACCCTGACCGGGGCCAATTTCCAGGGCACACCGGTGTCGCTGCCCATGGAGCTGGCCGGCCAAGCCATCACCATGGTCAGCGTGCTATCGGAGCGGCGGCTGAACCGGTTGCTGAATCCCGCCCTGAGTGCGGGACTGCCCGCCTTCCTGACCAAGGGCGCCGGCATGTTCAGCGGAATGATGCTCAGCCAGTACACCGCCGACAGCCTCATCGTCGAGCAGCGGATGCTCTGTACTCCGGCGGCGGTGGCCTCGATCCCGGCTGCGGCGGATCAGGAGGACTTCGTCTCCATGGGTATGAACACCGCTCTCAAAAATGCCCAGATCCTGGACAACGCCTACGGGATCCTGGGCATCGAAATGATGGGGGCCGCCCAGGCCCTGGATCTGCGTGAGTTCCAGCCCGGCAAGGGCTCGGCGGCGGCCCGCACGTGCGTGCGCGAGGTCGTGGACTTCCTGGACATCGACCGGTCCCTGGCGCCGGACCACACGGCCATGCAGGCACTGGTCAAATCCTGCGCCGTTCTGGAGGCTGTCGAGACCGCGGTCGGCGACCTGGCCGGCTAGTTCACGGTCCGCTTCCTGCCCACTGCACCTGAAAAGGCCCCGGCATTGCCGGGGCCTTTCATCGAAACCGAGTCGGGAGGGGATTTCCGCCTCAGCCTCGTATCTCTTCCCAGATGGCCTTGATGGAGTGCTTGACCTTCTGCTTCCGATCGCGGTAGGTCGTGTGCAGCAGCTCGTGGGACTTGTGGCCCAGGGGCTCGCCCAGGAACTCGTCGTACAGCAGGCGGATCATGGGATTGTTGTGTGACTGCCGGATCTCGGCCTTGCGGTCGATCTCGTAGATAGCCTCCTGGCGCTGGTGCCAGAAGTTCTGGTAGTTCTTCTTGATCCGTGGCTGGCCTCCACCGCCCATGCAGCCGCCGGGGCAGCCCATGAATTCGATGAACACGTACTCTGCCTCGCCGCTGGCCACGCGCTCCACCATCTCCCGGGCCGCTTTCAAGCCGTGGGCCACGCCCACCTTGACCACGCCCAGTTCACCCAGGTCCACGTCGGCCTCACGCATGTTCTCGTAGCCGCGAATGGCGGCGAACTCGATGCGCGGCAGTTCCTCGCCGGTGACCGCGTGGTGCACGGTGCGAATGGCCGCTTCGGTCACTCCGCCGGTGGTGCCGAAGATCTCGGCGGCGCCGGAGTAGGTTCCCATCCACTGGTTGTCGTACTTGCCGTCGGGCATGCCCGGCAGCCAGATGCCCTCGCGCTTGAGCAGCCGGGCGCACTCACGGGTCGTCAACACGACGTCGACATCGGCTTGACCGTCAGCGGTGAACTCGGGACGCGAGGCTTCTTCTTTCTTGGCCGTGCAGGGCATGATCGAAACCACGCGCATACACGCCGGGTCGACTCCCATGCGCTCCGCCAGGTAGGTCTTGGCAATGGAACCGAAGCACTGCTGGGGAGACTTGACCGTCGACAGGTGATCGCGCAGCTCGGGGTGGTTCTTCTCCAGCCAGTTGACCCAGCCGGGAGAGCAGGAGGTGAACAGGGGCAGGGTCTTCTGCTCCTGGACTCGCTGCAACAACTCGGCTCCCTCCTCCATCACCACGAGATCGGCGGTGAAGTTGGTGTCGAGGACCACATCGGCGCCCAGGTGGTTCAAGGCGGTGATCAGCTTGCGCTCGACGTTGGCGCCGGCGCCCATGCGGAACTCCTCGCCCAGGGCGATGCGCGTCGCCGGAGCTATCTGCACCACGGTGAAGATGTCCGGATCATAGAAGAAGTCGATGACCCGCTCGGTGTCGTCCTTCTCGGCCAAAGCCCCCACCGGGCACACCAGGCTGCACTGGCCGCAGCTGACGCATTCGCTGGTACCGAGGGCCAGGTCGTCACGTACTCCGATCTCGGTAGACAGTCCTTTGCCCGACAGAACCAGTACATCTGTCTGCTGCACGTCGCGGCAGACGGCGATACAACGCCGGCAGCGCACACACTTGGTCATATCCCGGACCAGAGCCACTGAGCTGACGTCCACGGTGCGGTCGGCAAAGAACTCCGGATAGGAGTAGCGGGTCTCCTGCAAACCCACGAACTGGGCGATGTCCTGCAGCTCGCAGTCACCATGGCGCACGCAGGTAGCGCAATCCTGGTTGTGGTCAGAGAGCAACAGTTCCATCTGCAAGCGCTGGTGCTGACGCACGTCCGGCGTGCGGGTCTGGATCGTCATTCCCTCTTCCATGGGCGTATCGCAGGCGGTCAGCAGCTGCGCCGAACCATTGTCCTTTGCCGTGACCTCGACCAGGCACATGCGGCAGGTGCCCGGCATATGGCCGATATCACCCAGCTCGCACAGGGTGGGAATGAACTGTCCGTGGGCACGGGCTACGTTCAGGATCGTTTCGTTTTCGCCGAAGGCGACGCTCTTGCCATTGATCTTGCCGTTCACGTTCGCCTCCTACTTTTCCGTCACGAGTGAATAAACCCGGTAGCAGCGCATGCAACGCTCCGCTTCCCGGTAGGCGTCGGCGACGGAGATGGGTTTCTCCACCTCCGCGAACTTGCGCTTGCGTTCCTCGGGATCCAGCTCCTGGACCTTCACCCGGTAGAGATGCCGGATGGGCTGCTCCACATCGTCGCGGCCCAGCTTGCGCAGTCCCTTGAGCATGCGCTGCATGCGCCGCCGGGGCTGGAAAGTGACCCGACCGTGGGTCAGGTAGTCGTCGATGGACGAGGCCCCCAGCTCACCCTGGGCCATGGCCTCGATCAGGGTGGCCGGACCGGTCACCGCGTCGCCGCCGGCGAAAACTCCCGGCCGCGAGGTGGTCAGGGTGTCCTCGTCGACGTCGATCAGACCCCAGCTGTTGAACTCGATGCCGTCGTCCGGAGTGATGAAGCGGTGATCGACCTTCTGGCCGATGGCCGGCACGACGAAATCCGTGTCGAGAGTGAACTCGGAGCCCTCGACTGGAATCACGCGACGCCGACCGCTCTCGTCGGGGTCGCCCAGTTCCATCCGCAACAACTCGATGCCGGTGACCTTGCCGTCCTCGGCGATGACCCGGGTTGGATGGGTCAGATAGTGGAAGACGACCCCTTCCTTCTCGGCAGCTTCGAGCTCCTCGTGGTCGGCGGGCATCTCGTTGCGTGAACGGCGGTAGACGATGTGCACTTCCTTCACACCCATCCGCAGGGCGCTACGCACGCAATCCATGGCCACGTTGCCGCCGCCGACGACGACCATCTTCTCACCCAGGTCCATGGGGATGCCCATGTTGATGTGGTAGTGGTTGATGAAGAGCAGGAACTTCACGCCGGTGATGTAGCCCTGGACCGACGACTCCTCGCCGGGCACGCCGATCTGCTTGCCGGTGTGGGCGCCCACGCCCAGGAAGACGGCCTTGTAGCCCTGGGCAATCAGGTCGTCCAGACTGAAGTCCCGGCCCATGCGCTGGTTGTAGAGGATGCGTCCGCCGAGGTCCTCGATGATCGAGACCTCTTTGCGCAGGATCTCCTCCTTGGGCAGGCGGTACTCGGGAATGCCGACGGCAGCCATGCCCCCGGGCTCGGTCATGGACTCGAACACGTCCACGGGGTAGCCCTTGAGCAGCAGGTGATAAGCGGCGGAGATGCCCGCGGGACCGGCGCCGATGACGGCCACCTTCAGGTCCGCTGACTTGGGATCGGTGATCAGCTCCTTGGTGAACCAGCCTTCGCTCGCATACTTCTCGTGATCGGCCACGAAACGCTTGAGGACCTTGATGCCCACCGGCTCATCCACCTGGGTGCGGCGGCAGGCCATCTCGCAGAA
>Ga0070729_10004659_pt1 | contig 14732 bp, 9 predicted proteins | sample tdDd472_FD_66725 | JGI IMG/M metagenome (GOLD analysis project Ga0070729, IMG submission 66725) | Marine sediment microbial communities from the Atlantic coast under amendment with organic carbon and nitrate - tdDd47.2 | ecosystem: Environmental > Aquatic > Marine > Coastal > Sediment | place...
TAATTTGCATATATTACTTAAAATTATTAAGTTTACGAAGCATAAAGAACACATTTTCAGGGGGAAAATGCCTAAAGATGATATAGTAATTCGTCGGAAAAAGTCCAAAAAAAATGAAGATGAGGACGAATCAGAATTATTTGAAGATATAGAAGACGATAATGATGATGATGAAAACGACGAAGATGATGAAAAGAATTATGATAAACAGCTAAAATCATTAGCTGTGGTTTTGTTTTTGTTTGCAATTTTATTAGCAATTGCATTAGTTTCTTATACTTCAGAAGATGATGCTAATGCACAGCTGACTTTAAATGAATTATTTGATTTGATTTCTGGTGACGAAAGGTTACAATATAGAGCAGAAAACACTTATAATTTTTTGGGGATAATTGGAGCATTTATTTCTAAATTATTATATCATTCTACCGTTGGCTATATAATTGTATTCTTACCTTATTTTATTTCACTTATTTCTAAAGATTTATTCAAAGAATTAGAGATTACCAATAGTACACTCAAAAAATTAATTGTATTTATTCTATTTACAATTTTATTTTCTGCATTTACCGGTACTCTTACAAATTTTGAATATTTTTCAACTATGAGTTTAGAATGGAGTGGGACTGTTGGTTTATTTATAGCTCAAATTACGACAAATTTGGTAGGCAATGTTGGTTCATTACTTATTTATCTTGCATCTATGATAGCATTAATTATTCTTGGAACTGATATGAAAATAGATAAATTATTACATAAAGGTTTAGATGGTGTAGATGCGTCTTCAACTGGGTTTAAGTCTATGATGTTTAAACTAAAAGATAATTTATCAGAAAAAGCAAAAGCTATTAAAGAAGAAAAGAAAAAAGAAAAAATTGAGAAAAATGCCAAGAAAAAGAAAAGCAATGAAAAGAAAGAAAATGAATTAAAAACAAAGAAAAAAAAGAAGTTATCTAAAAAGTTAGAATATTCATCCATTGAAGACTTAGAAAGTTTTGAAGAAAATGAACCAACTGAAGAAGAAAATATTAATTCTAATGATGAGGATATACTCAAAATTACAAGAGATAATAAAATTGAAGCTGAACCTATAATTGAAAAGCCTAGTTTAAAAATTACAAAAATTACTCAACCAGAAGAAGATGAAGTTGATGATTATAATGATAATTTTGAAGATGAACTAGAAGATGAAATTGATGATTTGCCACAATCACAAATACTAAATATTGATATTGATAAAAATGAAAATGTGAAACAAAATATTTCCATAGCTGATGAAATAAATGATTTGATGAAGGATATTGAAGAAGATGAAAGTCCTGAAGAAATCATTGATAATAAAGTAGATTTAAAAATTGACATTGAAAATAGTAATAATGATTTAGAAAATTCTAAAGATGAAAATGATGTTAAGTTAATATTAGAAGTAGAAGATATTGTAGAAGAAGTAGAACTAAATTCACCGCTTTCAACTCAAATCCATGATGAAAATATTAAATATATACCTCCAAAATTTAGCCTTTTGGAACCAGACAAGGGGCTAAATAGAGTAGCTGATGATGAATTAAAAGAAAATGCAAGGATACTTCAAGACAAATTGGAAACATTTAAGATTTTTATAGAAAATCTACAAATTACTCCTGGACCTGTTGTCACTCAATATGCTTTTACACCTGCCGCAGGTATTAAGATTAGCCGAATCGAAAGTCTATCTGATGATTTAGCTATGGCATTAAAAGCTCGTGGAATTAGAATTATAGCACCAATTCCGGGAAAAGGCAGTGTAGGGATTGAAATTCCTAATGCTAATCCCTCGTTAGTATCATTTAGCTCTGTAGTAAAATCAAAAAGATTTCAAGAAGTAGATATGTATCTACCCTTTGCTTTAGGTAAAACAATTAGTGGCGAAGTTGCCATTGCAGACCTTGCAAAAATGCCCCATTTATTGATAGCTGGATCTACTGGTTCTGGTAAGTCAGTGGGTGTGAACAGTATAATATCATCTCTGTTATATAAAAAGATGCCTTCGGATTTGAAATTTGTAATAATTGACCCTAAAAAAGTAGAATTGCAACAATATGCTAAGTTGAAGCACCACTTTATTGCAATGTCCCCTGATGTTCGATCACCGATAATCACTGACCCTCAAGAATCCGTAGCAGTTTTAAAATCAGCAGTAATTGAAATGGAAAACAGATATGATATACTTGCAAAAGTAGGACAAAGAAATATAGCAGATTATAATAAAAAAGTAAAAGAAGGGAAATATAAAAATGATAAGGATATGGTTCATAGACCTATGCCTTACATTGTTGTTATAGTAGATGAATTTGCTGATTTGATTTTAACAGCAGGAAAAGAAGTAGAGGAACCAATAGTCAGATTAGCACAAATGGCAAGAGCAGTGGGTATTCACATGATTTTGGCAACACAGAGACCATCTGTAGATGTTATTACTGGTATTATAAAAGCCAATTTTCCTGCACGTATGGCATTTTTAGTTGCTTCAAAAATAGATTCTCGCACAATATTAGATATGGGTGGAGCAGAAAAACTATTAGGTAATGGTGATATGTTATTTTTGCCCTCAGGGAGACCAAAACCTGAAAGAATACAAAACTCTTTTATTTCAACAGATGAAGTAGATGATATTTGTAATCATATAGGAAATCAAAAAGGTTATTCTGAACCATATTTCTTACCGAGTATCCATGAGAAGAAAAATGCTGATGATTTGATTCAAGCTGAAGATAGAGATATATTGTTTGAAGATGCAGCAAGGTTAGTAGTTAGCACCCAACAAGGTTCTGTTTCGATGTTGCAAAGAAGATTAAAAATTGGTTATGCAAGGGCAGGTAGAATAGTTGACGAATTAGAAGATGCTGGAGTAGTAGGTCCTTTTGACGGTTCAAAAGCCAGACAAGTAATATTAGAATCAGTAGCAGATTTAGAACGAATTATTTAATAACAATTTTATATTTGTTCATATTTATTGTTTTAGAATGATAAAATACTATAAAAACCATTAGAAAAACTCTATTATATTTCAAAATCTATATTTATTAAATAAAACTAAGTCAAATCTTAGCAATTAAATTGTAGAAAATAAATCCTTCTTAATTTTCAAGAAAATTTGTATTTTGCACATTGTTTATATGTACTTATTCAAAGTATAATTAAAATAAGTGAATTTTAGGAGTAGGCAATGCCTCATATTACATTAGATGGTCAAATAATAGAAACCACGCAGGGAAAAAGCGTCATAGAAGCTGCGTATGATAACGGAATAGAAATTCCTCACTTTTGCTGGCACCCTGAACTTTCTGTAGCAGGTAATTGTCGGATGTGCCTTTGCGAAGTTGGAATGCCGGCACGTACAAGAGAAGGTGAATTAGAAAAAAATGAGGATGGTAGTCAAAAAATTAATTTTATACCAAAACTACAAATTGCTTGTGCTACTCCAGTAGCGGATGGAATGGTAGTTAAAACTAAATCTGCAAAAGCAGTAGAAGCACAAGAAGCAGTAATGGAATTCCTCCTTATTAATCATCCTTTGGATTGCCCAATTTGTGATGAAGCTGGTGAATGTAAGTTGCAAGACTATGCTCACAGACATTCAAAAGGTGAGTCAAGATTTATCGAAGAAAAAAATCATAAATTGAAACATCAGGAATGGGGACCTAATGTAGTATTTGATGCAGAAAGATGTATTTCCTGTTCAAGATGTATCAGAATTGCTAAAGAAGTTTGCGACCAAGATGTATTAACATTTGTACAACGTGGAGACCATGTTACTATAGAACTATTCGAAGGTAAAGTATTTGATAATCCATATTCGATGAATGTGATAGAAGCATGTCCAGTTGGAGCTTTAACTTCAAATGATTTCAGATTTAAGTCGAGAGTTTGGGAAATGTCCTTTACGGATTCGATTTCTTATGCTGATGCTTCTGGTTCTAATACTCGAATAGGTGTTAGAAATAATGAAATTTTAAGGATTGAACCAAGAACCAATATGTATGTAAATAAATATTGGCTAACAGATGATGCGAGACTTAATCATTATGATTTTGTAAATAATGATAGAATAGTTAAACCAATGATGAAGACTGATGGTAGATTAAAAGAAGTTACATGGGACGAAGCGAATGAGAATGCTTATGATACTTTAAAGTCAATGGATTCTTCTCACATTTTCTTTTTGGCTTCAGCAAGGGCGACAAATGAAGATAACTTTGCTTTTAAAAAATTCGTCAAAGAAAATTTCAACTCTGATAATATTGACTATTTACCACATATAGATGAATCTTTTGCGGACGATAAATTAGGAACTGCAGACAGAACTCCAAATGCAAAAGGAGTTGAAAGTTTAGGTATAAATTCAAATGGTACAGTAAATAGAAAAAATTTGATTGATAATATAAATTCAGGAAAAATTAAAGCTGTTTATATGCTAGAAGATAATTTGAATGATTATCCAGAATTGTTATCAGCACTTGATAAATTAGATTTTTTAGTAGTTCATTCGCATAATAATAATGAAATTTCACAAAAAGCTAATATTGTTTTTCCGGCCTCTACTTATGCAGAAATTGAAGGAACTTATACAAATAAAGACGGTAGAGTTCAGCATTTCAAACCTGCATTAGTAACAAAAGAAAATCTAAGATATATGGGTTTGAACATGAGCAGATGGGATAAATTCGGTGCAAAAAATGACAGATGGACTAAACATGAAAATCGTGGATGCAGACAAACTTGGAGAATTTTACAAGACCTTTCTGCAAAAATGAGAAATGAATGGAATTATAAAAAATCAAAAGATGTTTTTGCAGATTTAGAAGCAAATCATAGCGAGTTTAAAGGTATGGATTATAAATTATTAGATGAATATCAAGGATTAGTTTTAGGGAAAGCCGACAACCCTGACCCAAAACTTACAAATTATATTTCTCACGTAATGCACCCTTAATGAAAAATTGAATCATTTCAAAAAATGAAATACTAATTCTTAGAAGTTAGTTAAATACAACAAAGAATATAAATTAAATAAATAGATAATATGGATATATCATCAATACTCATCGAAGCCGGAATTAAAATCGCAATAATTGTAAACGTAATTTTAGTTATGGCATCTGTAGAAGTATATATCGAAAGAAAAGTTTCGGCTTGGATACAAAATCGTTTAGGACCAAATAGGGTAGGACCTTTTGGAATGCTACAACCGATTGCAGACGTTGTAAAATTATTTATGAAAGAAGATTTAGTCCCAAAAGAAGCAAACCATACTTTTCATAGAATGGCACCATTTTTAACCTTGGTAGTAGCTGTAGCTGTTTATGCAGTAATTCCTTACTCTTCATATATCAGTGAAGATATTAATGTGTTTGGATTATTTACAATTCCAATAGATAGACCAATATATTTAGGTATTGCACCAAACATTAACATAGGTGTATTATTCATATTAGCAATGACTTCGATTAGTGTTTATGGTATAACCTTAGCTGGCTGGGCTTCAAATAGTAAATACTCATTGTTTGGTGGATTGCGTTCGGCTGCCCAAATGATTTCTTATGAATTAGCAATGGGATTATCCGTCTTAGCTGTTATTCTTATGAGTGGTGAAGTAGAAGGTTTAGGAAGATTATCAATTAATGCAATCATTATTGACCAAGGTGGTTGGTTCTACAATTGGAACTTCGCATTAGCTCCTGTTGCATGTATAATTTTTATTATAACAGCGTTTGCTGAAACAAATAGAACACCTTTTGACTTACCGGAAGCTGAGCCTGAACTTGTAGGTGGATTTAACACTGAGTATTCTGGAATGAAATTTGGAATGTTTTTCTTAGCCGAATATGCTGCAATGGCATTAGCATCAGCATTCATAGTTATATTATTTTTCGGTGGATGGCAGACTGGTATAGCTCAATCTGTTTTAGATAGTATAGGAGCAACTGAAGGTACATTATTCTTAGCATTTCTCCAACTCGGTGCATTTATGAGTAAATTAATGTTCTTCATATTCTTCTTCGTATGGGTACGTTGGTCAATACCTCGTTTCAGATATGACCAATTGATGTACTTAGGATGGAAGACTTTATTACCAATATCTATAGTTAATATCGTAGTGATGGCTTTCGAATATTTTTATGATGTCGTAGGTTTAACTTGGGGTGTCCTAATCATTTCACTTATAATAATGCAAATGATGTATAATAATAAAAAAAGAGATAATAACGAAAGGGCAATAGCATAATGAACAATCAGAAGAACACAGAATCAGAACGACTTTCATTTTGGGAAAATATTTATCTCCCAGAAGTAGTTAAAGGACTTGGAATTACTTTAAAACAATTATTTAAACCAAAGTTTACTCGCTCTTATCCTGAAGAGAGATGGGAACCAACCGGCTCTTATCGTGGAAGACCAGTATTAGTAGAAGAAAAAGGTCAAGAGCGTTGCGTTGCTTGTGGTTTATGTTCAAGAGTATGCCCCGCATTGGCTATTGAAGTTCAACCAGGCTCTACTCCTCGTGAAAAAGAAAGATACCCTGAATTGTTTGAAATCAATATGTTACGTTGTATATATTGTGGCTTTTGCGAAGAAGTATGTCCAGAAGAGGCAATTGTTATGAGTAAAGATTATGATGTGGTATTTACTAGCCAAGAAGAAGCTATTTTAGGTAAAGAAGAGTTATTAGTTGATATAGAAAAATTAAGAGATAGATTAGAATTTTTACATGAATATAGATAATCATTGATTATTTTAGTTAATATTGATTCGATATTTATCGTATTCTTAAATTTCAAATAAATTTCCTTGGCCTAATAGATTTTTTGGGTCAAGGATTTTTTTTATATCTATCATCATTTTAATATTATCTTTAAACATTTCTTTGAGATAAGGTTTTTTAATTTTTCCAATTCCATGTTCTGCACTCACAGTTCCATTTAATCTTATTGTTTCTTTGATTATTTCAAAATAAAACGTTTTTGCCTTTTGCATTTCTTCCTTATTATTATAAAATATATTAGCATGCAGGTGGCAATTTCCAATATGTCCAAAAACTAAATAGGGGAGACCTAAGCTGTCTAATTTTGCATAAAGATATTTATAAAATTCATTGAAATTGCTAATACTAACTGCAGTATCAGTCCCAATTTTTTCATTTTTAAAAGATAGGTGTTCATATACTTGAACCGGTAATTCATGCCTGAAATCATGAAATTCCTGGTGTTCTTTCTCATTTAAAGCTGTCCATGTATCTTCAGAGAATAAGCTGTATCTCTCAATCTTTGAATACCATTTTTCTAAAATAATTTCTTCATTTTCAAGAGCATATTCTTGTTCAACCCAAATCGCACATTCTACATCAGTTTTTATTTGACTATATTTATTTCTTAGCAAATCCAATGAATATTTGTCGAAATATTCGATTACCCTTGCAGAAATACAATCAGTATTTTTTATAGTTTTTTTATTATTAGTTATACTATTTTCTCTTACATCATTTACAAAACTCATCATAGAAGTTCTTCTATCAAAAAATATAATTAATCCTAAAACATATACTGGTTTTTCTAAAACAATTAATTCTGCTTCATAAATTACTCCCAATGTCCCTTCCATTCCAATAAACAAATCAATCAAGTCCATATTTTTTTTAATATAATAACCTGCTGCATGTTTTATTTCTGGCATCCCAATATCATCTATGTATAACTCGTAATCATTACCTTCTGAAGTAGTGAAACAAAGTTTATTATTTGAAGAGTAAATTTTATTTCTTTCAATTTGAATTTCCTCGCCATTTGCTAAAAGCATTTTTATTGATTTAACCCAATTCCGTGTAGCACCATATTTAAATGTTCTCGAACCTGATGCATTTGTTCCTAAATTTCCTCCGATAGAGGAATTTGTTTCTGTAGGATTAGGAGGAAAAAATAGATTCATTTTTCTTAATTCATTATCCAAGTCTTTATGTATTACACCCGTACCAACTGTTGCTAATAATTTATTAGCATTTATTTTTATTTCATCAAACTTTTCAAGGGATATAATAACTCCTTTATCAGGACAAGCTGAGCCGGTTAGCCCAGTCCTAGCACCAGAAATAGTATATGGAATGTTATTATTATATAATTTTTTTAAAAGGTTTTGAAGTTCATTTTTATCATCAGGGATATAAACTTTCTCTGCTTTAGATTTATAGTTTGAAGCATCTGTTAAATAATTTTCTAACTCGTCTATTTTATTTTTTATAATCATAATATTCAAAAATATAAAAAAATTAATAATTAGTTTATAAAATATCAATTTTAACTCAAATATTTTTTATATTATTGTAGTTAAATTAAAATGATTTTAATAATAATAAAAGCAAATAGAAATTAAAAAATTTGATAAAATAGGAAACGTAGATATAGGCAATGGAATATTCTTAGCACCTATGGAAGATGTAAGCGATTTGTCATTTAGAGTTATCTGTAAAAAAATGGGTGCAGACATTGTTTACACCGAATTTATTGCATCTGAAGGAATTATTAGAAATGCTAAAAAAGCTAATCGAAAAATGATAATTGATGACCAAGAAAGACCTACAGCTGTACAAATTTTTGGTTCAGATTTTAATGCAATGATAGAGTCTGCAAAAATAGTAGAAGATGCTGGAGCTGATATTTTAGATATTAATTTTGGTTGTTGGGTAAAAAAAGTGGTAAATAGAGAGGCAGGAGCTGCTTTTCTTAAAGATCCAGAACGAATGGCAGAATTAACAAATAAAATGGCTGATGTAGTCTCAATTCCACTTACAGTAAAGACTCGTTTAGGTTGGGATAGGCATTCAATTAGAATAAATGAAGTAGCAAAAATGATAGAAGATGCTGGGGCAGCTGCATTAGCTATTCATTGTAGAACTCGCTCCGATGGAATGGGGGGTAATGCCGACTGGTCATATTTGATAGATGTTAAAAAAAATGCTAATATACCAATTATTTTAAATGGAGATGTAAAAGACCATAAAGATGCAAAACGAGCATTTGAAATGACAAATTGTGATGCAGTTATGGTTGGTCGTGGTTGTATTGGTTATCCATTTGTATTTAAGGAAATAAAAGATTATTTAGAAACTGGAATTGAACCGAGTACCCCAGACATATATTTGAGGGTGAACACTTGTTTGGAACATTTAAAATTAAATTATGATTATAAAGGAGACCATGGAATAATCGAATTTAGAAAACATTATTCGGGTTATTTAAAGGGATTTTATGAAGCTTCACCTATACGCCAAAAACTAATGAAATGTAAGCAATATGATGAAGTAGAAAGTATTCTAAAAGAATATATTAGATACTTAGAAATTAATAATAGGTTAGAACCAGTTTCAAAAGTAAGACACAAAGCGAAATTATCTTGCGAAAGTGAAGCATATATTAAAAAACAAACGAGCGAATAATGTCTTGGGATAGAGTAATAGGACAAGAAAAAGTTAAAGAAATAATTCAACGAGCAATATTAAATGATAAAATTGCTGGAGGATATTTACTACATGGAATAGAAGGAGTAGGGAAAGAAGCATTGGCATTTGAATTTGCTAAACTATTAAATTGTCCAAACCCAATAATAAAGAATGATGAAATAAGAATAGACGATGATTTTGATAATAAATACAAAAATTCAATATTTAATTTACAAAATATTATCTATATAATCGCTCTACCAAGTTCCAAATCGACTGATAAGTCGAGTTCTGGAATGGACAAAATGACTACCCAGCAATTAGATAATATTAGAGAAGAATTAGAAAAAAAACAAGCAGATTATTACTACAAAACCCAAATTAAAGATGCTAATCAGATTAGGATAGGACAAATAAGAGAATTAAAAAAGAAACTTACTCTATCAAATTCTAATGATTTCTGGAAAGTAATAATCATTTCTAATGCAGAAAAACTAAGTATCGAATCCTCCAATTCACTTTTAAAAACATTAGAAGAACCAAAATCTAAAACTACATTAATACTAACTACAACTAATATTGATAGAATTTTACCTACAATCAAATCTCGTTGTCAAATTATCAAATGTAAATCATTATCTGAAAAAGAGATTGAAATTTATTTAAAACAAAATTATGAATTATCAGATATTAATGCAAAACTTTACTCTATTCTAGCTCAGGGTTCGATTTCTAAAGCAAAAGAATTTTTAGATTCTGATATAATTCTATTAAGAGAAAAAATTATTAATATTCTTCGTATCATATTGAAAAAGAATACCTTTAGAACAGAAACGACTAAGTTATTAGATGAAAATAATTTAACAAAAGATAAGGTATTATTAGAAAAATTTCTTATATTACTGATATTCTGGTTTAAAGATATTATTATTCTTAAAAATAAAGAATTTAAACAAGAAACAAGCGAAAAAGTTATAGAAACTTTTGGTATAATTAATTATGACTTCATTGATATATTAGAGAAGTTCGCTTTTCATTATTCAAATGCAAATTATAATTTAATAATTAAAGAAATAGAAAATTCAATATCTCAAATTTATAAAAATGTTAATCTTAATTTAATTGTATATTCTTTACTTATAAAAATTAGGAAAAATATTTTTAATACATAGGATTAATTACAAAAGAGATTACATATGTCAAATATAGATAACGAAACAAAAAAAATGCTCTTAGAATTTGTATCCGAATCATTAGATTCTTTAGATACAAATGAAGCATATATTGACTCATTAGCAGAAGAAGACAATATAGAAGAAGTCAATACGATTTTTAGAGCATTCCATACAATTAAAGGTCTTTCTGGTTTTTTTGAAATGATGATTATCAATAAAGTTACTCACGAAGCAGAAACTTTATTGGATATAGTAAGGAAGCAAAATAGACCTCAAGATGAAAATGTAATTAACTTAGTCTATAAATCTTTTGATTTTCTTAGAGACATTCTATCGGTAGTCAGCTCGGAATTTTCTGATTTAAGTATGGAATCCGAAGCTGAGCTTATGAAATCTGAACTAAAAGAAATGATAGTTTCAATTGAGTCAGGAGGTAATGATTTAGCTCAAAAACCTGCTACCGATATTGAAATTCCAAAAGATGATTTTAAGCCTATCGAAAAAGAAGATTTTAATTCATCTCAAGAGTCAGTTGTAGAAACTGATAGTCTTATTACAGACGAGATGAGCGTACAATATCTAACAAGTGCAACAGAATTAGTAGAAATCATAGAAAATTCACTTCTCAATTTGGAAGAGGACCCCAATCAACCTGACTTGGTAGTCGAAGCATTTGGCTCCGTTCATAGTCTTAAGGGGAATTCAGGGTTTATGGGTTTTTCTGAGATAGAAGCACTGTCATCTGATATAGAAAATATTTTAGATTCTGTAAAAACTGGAGATTTGGAAATTGATGAAAATATTATAACTATTTTATTAAGTAATATTGAAGTTATAAAAAACCGTTTAGGAAGTATTGCTGATGGCACGCTAAAAAGTAGTATTGAAGAACAAAGTGAAATTGTCCCACCAGAGCCTGAAGCTTTAACAAAAGAAGTTATAAATCACGAATCTGACAAACAAGTAAACACTGAAAATGAAATTAAAATAGAATTAGATCGTATTGAGAATACTGAAGTTACAAAAAATGAAGAAAAACCTAAACCAGTAAATTCGACAAAAAAAATACAACCATCTGATGGAAAAGATAAAGCAAAAGATGAAAAATCTAAATTATTTAAACGACAAGATTTAAGAGTAGAAACAACTAAAATTGATAAGTTATTTGATTTAGTGGGTGAATTAATTACAATAGAGTCGATGATTACAAAAAGTCCTGATTTAGAAGGTTTAGATTTACCACAATTTAATAAATCAGCAAATATATTAAATAAAATCACAAGGGAACTACAAGAAATATCAATGTCAATTAGAATGACACCTATAGAAGGTCTATTCAATAAAATGAAAAGACTAGTTCGTGATGTCTCTGTGAAACAACACAAAAAAGTAAATCTATCGATTTCAGGACAAGAAACAGAGATGGATAAAAATGTTATTGATGAAATATCTGACCCATTAGTTCATATATTAAGAAATGCTTGCGACCATGGGGTCGAAACTCCGGAAGTTAGAAAAGAAGCTGGAAAAGATGAACAAGGTAAAATCAATTTGAGTGCAAAGTACGAAGGTAATGAAATTTTAATTATTATAGAAGATGATGGTAAAGGAATTGACCGCGATATAATTTTAAACAAAGCAATTGAAAAGGGGCTGATTGATACTGATGGTTCAGAACTGACTGACCAAGAAGTTTTTATGATGATTTTCGAACCGGGATTCTCAACTGCTCAAACTGTTACTGATATATCTGGTAGAGGGGTTGGAATGGACGTAGTCAAGAAGAATCTTGAAAAATTACAAGGGACTATTGATGTTTATTCTAAACTAGGGCTTGGCTCAACATTTATACTAAGAATTCCATTAACATTAGCAATAATGGAAGCAATGTTAATTAGTATCGGTGAAGCAGTATTTGCCTTGCCTATACTTGCATTACGCGAATCATTCATTTGTGATATGGAGAATATTAATAAAACTATGGATGGCTTAGAAGTTGTAAATATTAGAAACGAGATAATGCCAGTTATCAGATTGCATGAATTATTGAACATTGAGCCCAAAAGCCATAATCTTGATGAAGGAATAATGATAATTATAGAAACAAGGGAGAAGAAAGTTTGTTTATTTGCAGATTCGATTTTGGGACAACAACAAGCTGTGATAAAAACATTAGGAGATTTCATCGGAAAAGTTGCTGGAATTACAGGGTGTATGGTCTTAGGAGATGGTTCGATAGGTCTAATCTTAGATATTGAAAGCCTAATCAAATTGTCAGAAAATTATGAATTAATTAGTCAATAGTATTAAATTAAATGAATTAATAATATGAATCAAGAAAATTTACAAATCGAAAATGAATTATTAGAAGAAGATACAATGAATGAACGTTATTTATCTTTTAATATCAAAGATGAAAAATATTCAGTAGAAATTAGATACGTTACAGAAATCATTGGCATTCAAAAAATTGCACCTATTCCTAATACTTCGCATTATATTGAGGGGATAATCAATTTAAGAGGTAATATTATACCAGTAGTCAATGTAAGAGCAAGATTTGGCTTAGATGTCATCGAGTATGACGACAGAACTTGTATAGTTGTTGTGGGATATGATAGCAATGTTATAGGCTTAATTGTTGATTCTGTATCTGAGGTACTAATAATTAAAGATGCTAATATAGATAATGCACCACAAACAAACAAAGGTGCTAAAAGTAAATTTCTAAATGGTGTAGGAAAGTTGGATAATGGTGTTAGTTTAATATTAAATTTAGAAAGTTTTTTAATGGACAAAAGTTAATGTTTGATACTAATCAAATTGAGCAACAATTTAATAAAAATGTTATCGAATTAAAAGATAAAGAATTTAAAGTAATTAGAGATTATATTTACTCTACAATCGGGATTAATTTATCAGAACACAAAAAGAATTTGTTGTCTGGAAGATTACAAAAATTACTAAGAAAATACAGACTCAATTCATTCTATGAATATTATGAATTTGTGCTTACTGATAAAACCGGTGAATTACTAAGTGAACTAGCAGATAATATATCTACAAATCATACCTATTTTTATAGAGAAGCAAAACATTTCGATATATTTAAAAATGAAACAATCCCAAAGATTATTACAGAGAAAAAGAAAAGAAATTCAAATGACTTAAGGATTTGGTGTGCTGGCTCTTCTACTGGTGAGGAACCTTATACCTTAGAAATGATTTTAATGGATTCTTTAGGTATTAACTATAAAGACTATAATGCTGGATTATTAGCTTCTGACATCTCAATGAAAGCATTAGCTGTAGCAAAAGCTGGTATTTATCATCAGGATAAACTAAAACAAGTGCCCAAAGACTTTATAAGAAAATATTTTAAAAAAATTAATGAAAATGAATTTCAAGTTAGGGAATTAATTAAAAGAGAAGTATTATATAAAAGATTTAATTTAATGAATAAAACTTTTCCATTTAATAAAAAATTTGATGTAATTTTTTGTAGAAATGTAATGATTTATTTTGATGATAAAACTCGTGAAGAATTATTAAAAAAATTTTGGGATTGTTTGGAGCCTCATGGTACTCTTTTCATAGGTCATTCTGAAACTATTAGTAAAAAAAGTGATTTATTCAAATTTCATAAACCTGCAATGTATTTAAAAGTGGAGAATTAAGTTGATTAAAAAGATAATTAAGGTATTAATTGTAGATGACTCCACAATCGTAAGAGATATATTAAAAAAAGGATTATCAAAAGACCCGAATTTTGAAATTGTAGGTGCAGCACCTGATGTATATATTGCAAGAGATATGATAGTTAAATTAAAACCAGATGTCCTGACTCTAGATATAGAAATGCCCAGAATGAATGGATTGGACTTTTTAGAAAAACTAATGCCTCAATACCCATTACCAGTTGTTATGGTTAGTTCATTAACTCGGAAAGGACAAAAAGAAACAATTAGAGCATTAGAGCTTGGTGCAGTAGATTTTATTCCTAAACCCGAAGCAAGAACTGAAAATAATTTAGACAGAATGATAAAAGAACTGATTACTAAAATTAAAATTGCATCTACAGCTAATGT
>Ga0070729_10004660_pt1 | contig 14732 bp, 14 predicted proteins | sample tdDd472_FD_66725 | JGI IMG/M metagenome (GOLD analysis project Ga0070729, IMG submission 66725) | Marine sediment microbial communities from the Atlantic coast under amendment with organic carbon and nitrate - tdDd47.2 | ecosystem: Environmental > Aquatic > Marine > Coastal > Sediment | place...
CTGATCGACGCTGCGGCGATGCGTGTCAGGCTGGCGATTGCCGACAGCCTCGCCGATGTGCGGGACGAATGGTACAGGGACCTCTCCCTGGTGCTGGAAGAGCACGCGGGCAACCTGCCGGATGATGCCCGGCCCCTGGCAGACGCGATGTGGAAGGTGATCGGGAAATGAACCATTTGAAGCCGCTTCATGTCATTGGTGGTGGTCTTGCGGGATCGGAGGCCGCCTGGCAGGCGGCACGGGCCGGTGTGCCCGTCGTGCTGCACGAGATGCGCCCGGAGCGGATGACGGACGCCCATCAGACGGAGGGGCTGGCGGAGCTTGTCTGTTCCAACTCCTTCCGCTCCGACGATGCAGAACAGAATGCCGTCGGCCTGCTGCATGCTGAGATGCGGCGGGCGCAATCCGTGATCATGGCCGCCGCCGACCGCAATCAGGTGCCGGCGGGCGGCGCGCTGGCCGTTGACCGGCATGCCTTCTCCGATGCCGTGGGTGCGATGATCGCAGCGGAACCGCTGATCACGGTCTCGCGGGCCGAGGTCGCCGGACTGCCGCCCGCCGACTGGGACAGCGTCATCGTCGCCACCGGGCCACTGACCTCGCCCGCGCTGACCCAGGCCGTGCTTGACCTGACCGGGGAGGACCAGCTGGCCTTCTTCGACGCCATCGCGCCGATCATCGACCGGGAGTCGATCAATTTCGACGTGGCCTGGTTCCAGTCCCGCTATGACAAGGTCGGCCCCGGCGGCGATGGTGCGGACTATATCAACTGCCCGATGGACGAGGCGCAGTATCTCGCGTTCCTGGATGCCCTGATCAATGGCGAGAAGACGGAGTTCAGGGAGTGGGAGAAGAACACGCCCTATTTCGAGGGCTGCCTGCCGATCGAGGTGATGGCATCGCGCGGCGTCGATACCCTGCGCTATGGCCCGATGAAACCGGTCGGCCTGACGGATCCGCGCACGGGCAGGAGCCCCCATGCGGTGGTGCAGCTGCGCCAGGACAACAAGCTGGCGACCCTCTACAACATGGTCGGGTTCCAGACGAAGCTGAAATACGGCGTGCAGACCGAAGTCCTGCGGATGATTCCGGGACTGGAGAACGCCACCTTCGCCCGTCTTGGTGGCCTGCACCGCAACACGTTCCTGAACAGCCCGCGTTTGCTGGATGACCAGTTGCGTCTGAAGGCCGAGCCGCGGCTGCGGTTCGCCGGTCAGATCACGGGCGTCGAGGGTTATGTCGAGAGCGCTGCCATCGGTCTGCTCGCCGGGCGGCTGGCGGCGGCGGAGCGGCTGGGCCGGGATCTCGCCGCCCCGCCGGTCGAGACCGCGCTGGGTGCGCTGCATTCGCACATCACCGGTGGCGCGGACGCCAGGACTTTCCAGCCGATGAACGTGAATTTCGGCCTGTTCCCGCCGCTGGAAGAGCGCTTCAGGGGGCGGGACAAGCACCGTCTGAAGCGCAAGGCGCTGAGTGACCGCGCGCTTGGTGCCTTTTCGGCATGGCTGGGTGAGGTATCCGAAGCCGCCTGATCAGGGGCGCTGTCTGTCTGTTGACCCCGGCCTGCCCACACCTGAGTCGTTTGTGGTCCCCGGCCTGCCCTCTCCCCCTCCCGACCACCCACGGGATTATCCTTATGGGTGGTCGGGAGAGGGCAGGCCGGGGACAACGATTGAAACCGCTTCCCTCAGCCCTGCGGCAAGACCGCTTCGATCGCGTTGCGCAGTTCTCGTGATTCCGGCGCAACACGGCTTGGCCAGTTGCCCGCGATCTGTCCGTCCGGGGTGATCAGGTACTTGTAGAAGTTCCAGCGCGGGGCGGCACTGCGCCCGCGGGTGTCGGCGATCCAGCGGTACAGCGGATGGGCGTCGTGACCCCGGACGGTCTGGCGTTCGGTCATCGGGAAGTCGATGGCGAAATTGACGGCGCAGAAGCGCTTGATCGCAGCCTCCGACTCCAGCTCCTGATTGAAATCGTCGGACGGTACGCCGAGAACCACGAGTCCCCGGTCACGATAGGAATCCCAGAGTGCCTGCAGCCCGTCGTACTGGTGGGTGTAGCCGCATCGCGACGCGGTGTTGACCAGCAGGATCGCCTTGCCCCGGTAGTGACTGAGCGGCATCGGGGTCCCGTCGATCGACGTGAAGCTGAAGTCATGGGCGCTGGTCTCGGCGGCATGCAGCCCCCTGCCACAGGCCAGAGCGGCGGCGAGAGCCAGCCCGAGGCCGAGAACCTGGCGGCGAGAAGACAGCATTCCGTTAACCATGACGTAACCCCACCCCGGTATCACTGTTCACGAGTCTATACGATTTCCGGAAGGTTGTGGATCGCATGCCGTTGACGGCACTAACCCTGTTTCACCTTGCCAGCCTGCTGATTGCGGGGGCCGTGGGGGTCGCGACTTTCCGTTTCATCCCTGACACGTCGATGTATGACGCTGCCTTCACGGGCCTGCTTGTCCTGGCACTGGGCGTGCTGTCCGGCGAGGGCGCGGCGCGGCGGCTGGAGCGTCGGCTGCTGATGCGCAGCCTGGACGCGGAGCGTGCGGCGCGCGAGGGCCAGGCGGAGGCCATCGCCGAACTGACGGCTGAACTGGATGTCCTGCGCCAGCATCGCGATCAGGAGGAACTGGTGGCGGAAATGCGCCTGGTCCGGTCCCAGCTTGCCCGCATCGCCGCCGGCGGGACACCGAACGGGCAGGGTGCAGGTGCGCCGCGCAATGCAGGACCGGTCGAGTTGGAGGGCCAGCCCCTCATCGAGGCGGTGCTGTCTGCCCTGAAGGACAATCGCATCGACCTCTACCTGCAGCCGGTGGTGCAACTGCCGCAGCGCCGCATGGCCTTCCACGAGTGCCTGACGCGGCTGCGCGACGGTGAGAACCATCTCATCGCGCCGGGCCAGTATCTGCCGGTGGCGGAGGAAGCAGGGCTGACCGCGACAATCGACAATCTCTCCCTGTTCCGCTGTGTCCAGGCCCTGAAGCGGCGGCGCAACGACGATTCCGGTTTCGGTTTCTTCTGCAACCTGTCCATGGCGACGCTGGAGGACGAGAGCTTCTTCGAGCAGTTCCTGGAATTCCTGGTGGCCAACCGTGACCTCGCCAGCCGCCTCGTATTCGAACTCGAGGCCGACCGCTTGCTGCAGGCCACACCGAAAGTCCGGGAGCATCTGGACAGCCTGAAACAGATCGGGTTCCGCCTGTCCGTCGACAATATCAATCGCGCGGACATCGATCTGCTCGCCCTGGTCGATGCCGGGGCGGTCTTCGCCAAGGTCGATGTCCATGTGCTGAAGCAACTCGGGCACGCTGACCGGCCTCTGCCCCTGCTGGTGGAGAAGCTGCGCGCGCGCGGCATGGTCCTGATTGCCGCCAAGGTGGAGAGCGAGGATCAGGTGCTGGATCTGGTCGAGGACGATCTGACCCTGGCACAGGGCTACCTGTTCGGAGAACCACGCCCGATGCGCGCGGACGCCTGACTGCAACTTTCTGTCGTTACTGAATAATTACCATCGTCATGCAATTTGCGCATGGCTTCGCGCGTTCTTGGCGATTGTGCAGTTGCGAAGACATCTGCATTTTCGGAACATGTCTGATGCAGTGCAACAAATCGCTCCCGCAGGTCCGTTCCAGAGGCTGGTCCTTTCCATGAGTATCGAAGGTCCGATCCGGGGCGTTGGCCTCTATTGCCTGGCGCTTGTGCTGTTTGTCTGCATGGGGACGCTGGCCAAGACTCTGGCTGCGATCTATCCGATCGAGCAGGTCATCTGGGCGCGGTACTTCTTTCATGTGCTGCTGATCGTCCTGATGTTTCCGCGCCGTATCGGCAGCCTGTTCAAGACCCGGCGTCTGGGCCTGCAGATCACCCGTTCCGTGGTTGTCTTTGCGGCGACGGCGTTCGGCTTCACGTCCCTGAGCATCATGCCGATGGCCGAGGTTTCGGCGATTGGCTATGTCGCGCCGCTGATGGTCACCATCATGTCCTTCCTGATCCTGAAGGAGAAGGTGGGACCGCGGCGTCTGCTGGCCGTCGGTATCGGCTTTGTCGGGGTCATCGCGATCCTGCGGCCCGATCAGGCCAATTTCAGCCTCTGGTCGCTGCTGCCGCTGGCCATGGCGACCTGCTACGCCACCTTCATGGTGATGACGCGCCTGATCCGTGGCGCGGCCCCGCCGATCAATTCCCTGTTCTACACGGCCATCGTCGGCGCCGTCGTGGCGACCATTCCGCTGCCCTTCATCTGGCAGAATCCGGAACCGCTGCACTGGCTGATGTTCGCTGGCATGGGAGTCATTGGCGGCACCGGGCATTTCCTGATGATCAAGGCGTTCGAGCAGACGGAGGCGTCGATGATCGCGCCGTTCGTCTATACGGAGCTGCTCTGGTCCATCGCCGCCGGTGCGATCTTCTTCAGCGAGGTACCCGGCATCGGCATGCTGGTCGGCGCGGCGGTGATCATGGCCAGCGGCCTGTTCATCCTCTACCGCGAACAGCGCGCTGCGGCAGAGGCGAAGGCTGCTGCACTGGTATCGTCCGGGGCCGACTGATTGCCGCACCGGCATCTTCTGTCGCTGATTGCTGATGCCATGACCGGCAGGCGCGGACCTGCACTCAGTCCCTGGCGTCCATCGGTTTCAGGTTGTTGATCGCCCGCTTGTTCACGATGGTGATCTCGCCCGTCCGATTGCAGAGCACTGGAAAGAAGTCGCCCGGACCGTTCAGCAGATCCAGGACGCGTTCGGTGGCGCGGATGAAGACACTGCCTTCGATCTCCGTGCCATCCGTCATCAGCAGCAGGGCATCCACCTTGACCTTGGGGACGTAATGGGAGCCTGCGCGCGTGGTGTTTCTGTGCATAGTTCTCATGGCGTCCGATATAGGTGCAAGACGCTAATCTAATATTACCGTCAGGTTGAGTGTAACATTGTCGTGCCGAAAGTATACCGCACTCTTGCGTTTCACGGGGCAAACACGGCATAACCCGCGTGGGAGGTTGTCGGTGGACGTGCCACTCGCCAACCCGGTCAGATCCGGAAGGAAGCAGCCGTAACGAATTCGGTGCGGGTCATCCGGCAGCCTCCTGCTTCTGAAGCATCATCGCGCGAGCAGCGCCAATGACGATGCTGCAATTCAGGGAATTCGAGGTGCGCGGGACATGAGCGGCACGAACGCTGTACCCTACCAGGTTCTCGCACGGAAATACCGACCCCAGACCTTTGACGAACTGATCGGGCAGGAAGCGCTGGTCCGCACGCTTGGCAACGCCATCGCGCGCAACCGGCTGCACCATGCGTACATGCTGACCGGGGTGCGCGGTGTCGGCAAGACCACCACTGCCCGGATCATTGCCAAGGCCCTGAACTGCCGCACGGCGGACGGCCCCACGATGACGCCCTGCGGCACCTGCGAGGACTGTCGCGCCATCGTCGATGGCCGCCACATCGACGTGCAGGAACTGGATGCCGCGTCCCGCACCAAGGTGGAGCAGATGCGGGAACTTCTGGACGGCGTGCCCTATCTGCCCGTTCAGGCCCGCACCAAGGTCTACATCATCGACGAGGTGCACATGCTCTCGTCGAATTCCTTCAACGCCTTGCTGAAGACGCTGGAGGAGCCACCGGAGCACGTCATCTTCATCTTCGCCACGACGGAAATCCGCAAGGTGCCGGTGACCGTGCTGTCCCGTTGTCAGCGTTTCGACCTGCGCCGGGTGCCTGCGGACAAGCTGATCGCGCATCTGGCCGGCATCGCGGAGAAGGAAGGCGCCGAGGTCGATGAGGGCGCGCTGCAGCTGATTGCCCGCGCGGCGGAGGGATCGGTACGTGACTCCCTCTCCCTGCTCGATCAGGCCATTGCCCATGGGGCGGGCAAGGCCGATACGGCGCTGGTACGCGACATGCTGGGCCTGGCTGACCGGATGCGGGTCCTGGACCTCTATGACGCCGTGATGCGGGGACAGGCGGGCGAGGCGCTGCTGCTGCTGCGCGAACTGCATGATGCAGGGGCGGAGGCTCAGGTCGTGCTGCAGGACATGCTGGAGGTCACGCACTGGCTGTCTGCGGAACGGCTGGCACCCGGCCACGAACCGCCGGAGGCCCGGTCGGGAACGGAGCGGGAGAAGGGCGCCGAACTGGCGGCGGCACTTTCCATGCCCGCGCTGAGCCGGGCCTGGTCGCTGCTGCTGAAGGGTGTGGAGGAGTGTCGGATCGCCCCCGCACCGATGGCGGCGGCCGAGATGACCCTGATCCGGCTGGCCTATGCCGCCGATCTGCCCGATCCGGCTGATCTGCTGCGGCGCCTGAAGGATGGCGGCGCTTCGGCAGGGAGCGGGCAGGGTGGCACGTCCGCGCCTCCGGCCCCCCCGTCGTCCGCACCATCATCATCTGCACCAACGCCCGGTTCGGGCGGCAATGGTTCGGTGGTTGCCTTCCGCGGCGGCGGCGGAACCGCTGCACGCCCGCAGGCGGAGCCGGAGCCGGAAACGCCCGAGCCCCATGTCGAGATCGCGCAGGCACCACAGCCGCAGCCGCCGGTTCCGCCCGCGCCACCGGAGGATTTCCCGGCCCTGGTGGCCTGGATCGCCGATCAGGGGGAGATCAACCTGGCCGGACAGCTGACCCATAATGTGCGGCTGGTCAGCTATCGCCCCGGCAGGCTGGAGATCGCGCTGACCGAGAAGGCCCAGCCGGACATCACCAACCGGCTGGTGCGCGTGATCCGAAAGCACTTCGGGCCGCAATGGAGTGTCGCGATAGCCTCCGCGTCGGATGCCGCAACCCTGCATGAGCAGGATGAGGCGACGAAACGCGAAACTGCGGAACGCCAGATGGAGGATCCGCTGGTGCGTGCCGTGCTGGAAGTCTTCCCCGAAGCGCGATTGCTGGGTATCAAGCCGCTCGTGACCCCCGAATCGGACGGAATGGTTGCGGACGCACAGGATGATGAGAGCGAGGAATCATGAAGAATCTCGGCAATCTGATGAAGCAGGCCAAGGCCATGCAGGAGCGCATGGAGCAGGCACAGGCGGAACTGGAGACGCTGGAGGTCGAGGGCGAGTCTGCTGCGGGCATGGTGCGTGTCACCCTGACCGCCAAGGGGCGGATGCGCGGGATCCGGATCGATCCCACCCTGATCGATCCGCAGGATCCGGAAGTGCTGGAAGATCTGATCATCGCCGCCCACAATGACGCACGCACCAAGGCCGATGCGGCGACGCAGGAGAAGATGGGCGAGCTGACAGGCGGGCTGGAACTGCCACCGGGCATGAAGCTGCCATTCTGATGCCCGCACGTACAGATGTCCTCGGACAGGATGGGGTGCCATGGTCGGCAATGATGTCGAACGGCTGATCCGTCTGCTGTCGAAGCTGCCGGGGCTGGGCCCGCGTTCCGCGCGCCGCGCCGCACTGCACATGATCCAGAAGCGGGAAACGGTGATGGAGCCGCTGGCGGAGGCGCTGTCGGCGACGGCGGCGGCAGTGCGGATCTGCGCCACCTGCGGCAACATCGATACGTCCGACCCCTGTGCCATCTGTGTCGACCCGCGTCGGGACCGCAGCGTGATCTGCGTCGTCGAGGGTGTTGGCGATCTCTGGGCGCTGGAGCGGGCGAATGCATTTCGGGGCCGGTATCACGTGCTTGGCGGCGTGCTGTCCGCGCTGGACGGTGTGACGCCGGAGGATCTCAATCTCGAATCCCTGATGGTCCGGGCCATGGCGCCGGAAGTGTCGGAGATCATTCTTGCGACCAATGCGACAGTGGACGGCCAGACCACGGCCCATTATCTGACAGACCGGCTGACCGACAGCGGCGTCAGCATCACGCGGCTGGCGCGCGGACTACCGGTCGGCGGCGAACTGGACTACCTGGACGATGGAACGCTGCTGACAGCGCTGTCGAGCCGCAAGCCGATCTGAACCCGAACCACCTGATCCATTCCTGAGTACGGAGCAATCATGGCGTCCAGCGCACATGCCATCGTCATCGGCAACGAGAAGGGCGGTACCGGCAAGTCCACCACCGCGATGCATATCATCGTGTCCCTGCTGCATCAGGGCTGCAGGGTAGGCTCCGTGGATCTGGATGCCCGGCAGGGGACGCTGACCCGCTATGTCGAGAACCGCAAGGCGACGGCCACCCGGAAGGGCATGGCACTGACATGGCCAGCGCATCAGACCGTGGCCGCCAGCGGCGATGCCGAGAAGGATTCGCAGGCCTTCTTCGGGGCGCTGAAACAGCTGGCCCCCTTCAACGACTTCGTGGTGATCGACTGCCCCGGCCACGACCACCCGCTCAGCCGCCTGGGCCACAATTTCGCCGATACGCTGATCACGCCGCTGAACGACAGTTTCATCGACCTGGACAACCTGGCCGATGTCGAGCCGGAAAGCTTCGCCATCCGGCGTCCCAGCCGCTACGCCGAGAGGGTGTGGGAGGAGAAGAAGCGCCGCATGCTGCGGGACCGGGGCTCGATCGACTGGGTCGTGCTGCGCAACCGCCTGTCCCACCTGGATGCCCGCAACAAGCGCCGTGTGGGGGACGTTCTGGAGCGGCTGGCAGAGCGTATCGGCTATCGCGTCGTGCCGGGCCTGACGGAGCGTGTGATCTACAGGGAGCTGTTCCTGGACGGGTTGACGCTGCTGGATGTCATGGCGGATGGATCCGGGGTGGATGTGACCATGTCGCATCTGGCGGCGCGTCAGGAACTGCGTGACCTGATGGAATCGCTGAACCTGGAAATGCCGGTATCGGCGGAAGCCGTGACAGCCTGACCGACGTGGGCACCGACATGATGGCGGCACCGCCGATTCAGGCGTTGACAGGATAACGGGCGGCCCCTATACGTCCGGCTCCGCGGTCAAAGTGCTTTTTGGCCGCGTTTTCCTGTTTGAATACGGGAACAGAATTTTACACAGAACGGGCACCGGATAGCTGATGTCAAAGCGGATTAGTGCGAAGTACAAGATCGATCGCCGGATGGGCGAAAACCTCTGGGGTCGTCCGAAGAGCCCGGTGAACCGGCGCGACTACGGTCCGGGCCAGCATGGTCAGACCGGCAAGCGGAAGAAGGTTTCCGACTTCGGCCTGCATCTGCGCGCGAAGCAGAAGCTGAAGGGCTACTACGGCAGCATCACCGAGAAGCAGTTCCGCCGTATCTACGGCGAGGCAGTGCGTCGCCGCGGTGATACCTCCGAGAACCTGATCGGCCTGCTGGAGTCGCGTCTGGACGCAGTGGTCTACCGGATGAAGCTGGTGCCGACGGTCTTTGCCGCGCGCCAGTTCGTCAATCATGGTCACGTGAAGGTCAACGGCCGCCGCGTGAACATCCCGAGCTTTCGCTGCAAGGAAGGCGATGTGATCGAGGTCCGTGAGAAGTCGCGGGAGATGGGGCTGATCCTGGAAGCGGTCGACTCGGTCGAGCGTGAGGTTCCGGACTACATCAACGTCGATCACGAAAAGCTGCGCGGTGAGTTCATCCGGGTGCCGAAGCTGGCCGATGTGCCTTACCCGGTGCAGATGGAACCCAACCTGGTCATCGAGTATTACTCGCGCTGATCAGGGGCCTGCGGGCCAGCACTGAAGAATCCGGAACGGCGTCGCGAGAGCGGCGCCGTTTCTCGTTTCGGGTCGGGGTCAGATGGGTTTCCTGCTTCGCGGGGCAGGGGGCCGAGCGGATCAGCGGGCGGAGCGGGTCAGGCCCCTGCGGCATGCCCGATGCGGTCAGGCGCGCGCTGATGCTCTTGCCAGGTCCGGGGCATCGCCCTGCCGGGCAGCAATGACACGGGCCTTCGGCACGTTCAGGCTGGCCACGGTGCCCTTCAGGGGCGTGCTTTCCAGGGTGATGCCAGCACCGTGCAGCGCGGCCATCTCCTGCGCGATGCTCAGCCCGAGACCGATCCCCTCCACATTGGCGAAGGACGGATCACCGGCCCGTTCAAAGGGCTGCATGATGCGTTTCAGATCGCCCGGTGCGATACCGACCCCATTGTCACGAACCTCTATGGTGACACCGTCGGCGTGATGGCTGGCGATGACCCAGATCTCCGCATCCTTGCCGGAGTATTGCACGGCGTTGGCCAGCAGATTGGCCAGGATGGACCGCAGGGCCCTCCGGTCCATGCGCAGCTGCGGGAACACCGGTGGAATGACGATGGAGATGGGGTGGGGGTGTTCGCTGGAGAGCGGGGCCATCATCGACCGGACACGCTCCAGTTCAAGCGCCAGGTCAATTTCGGTATCGGTCAGGGTAACCTGTCCGGAATCGATCTCCGCGAAGCTGACCATGTTCTCGATGATGCTCAACAGCCGCTCGCCGCTGTCCCGGATGTCCGTCGCATAGTCGCGATAGCGGGGGTTGCCGACGCTGCCCAGCGCTTCCTGCGAGATCATCTCGGAGAAACCGATGATGGCATTCAGCGGCGTACGCAGTTCATGACTGATGTTGGACATGATGCGGGTCTTGCTGGCATTGGCATTCTCCGCGGCTTCCCGCGCGACCGAGAGGCTCTGGTTGCGCCTTGCCGCCGCGCGCAGGGAGCGGTTGAGCCGCCGGAGCAGCAGGAACAGCAGTCCGGTCACACCAAGCAGACCCACGAGCAGACCGATCATGGTCAGGGTCGTGGCCATGTCCGGTTTGACAACTCCGGTGCCGAAGCCCGGCAGAAGGGCGGGCAGGGTGACCGAGACGGCCTGGACGCCGCCAACTTCGCCCGTGACCCAGTCCTGCCTGGGCGAGAGAGGGTCATTGTTGTGGCAGCCAACACAACCCGCGCGCATCACGACCGGTTCCGCATAGCGCAGCACGCCCCCGGTCAGCCCTGCGTTGACCTGAACGATCGGCTTGCTGTCGAAGTCCTGCAGCGCCGCGATGGCACGTCTCTCGAAATCGTCTCTCGGTCCCCCATCCTCGCGATAAGGATAGGGCCAGGGACTGTAGAAGTGCATGCGGGGATCAATCCACTGGCCCAGTTCGATTGATACGGTAGCGGGCATCGGGATCGCGCCCGGAACATTGCGATAGTCGTGACGGACTTCCGCGCCGGCTTCCTTCGCCCGCGGGACGATCTCCTGCGTGTAGTAGTCGCGGACCATTTCCAGCGAGGCAGCATAGGTGCGCGCGGTTTCGGTCGCTGTGCGGGTTCTCAGATTGTCGAGGACCTGCCACGAGAGCATTCCGGTCAGGACCACACCTGTGACCAGAAACATCGAAGCGCTTGCCAGCGGTCGTCGGGCCAGGCGCTGCAACACATGGCGGTCGACCGTGTCGCGGGCAACCTGCAGCCATAGTGGGCGGTTTGACATGGGGTTCTGCACGCATATCCGAACGAGATGCGCCAGCCTGTCATGTCGGGCTTAATGAAGTGTTCAGTTCATCAGGTTTTCCCGTTCCCCTCCGCCGGAGTGCGCGGCGGCCGGTCTGCGGGGGCTACTGCTGCGCTGCCTGACACCCATTGCGGCCGACATGTCCGGGATCAGAGGCAGCAGGCCGGAACATTTTCAGGAGGTCTTCGAGACCCTGCCCTGACGGAGACTATTCCTTCTCGACGACCGGCCCCTTGTCGCTGGTTGGCACCCGTTGCGAACCGTCCTCGTTGCGGGCCGGCACGGATTCCGGTGTGCCGAAGGGCATGGTCTCGACGTAGATCGACGATGACGGGAATGCGAAGCCGGTACCGGCGTCTTCCACCAGCGTCTTCAGGTGATAGAGCAGCTCTTCCTTCACCTGCATCCACTCGCCCCACTTCGTCGTCGTGGTGAAGCAGTAGAGCATGATGTCGATGGAGGAACTGTTGAAGCTGTCGGCATGGATCAGGGTCGATACCCTGGCGGGGTCGGTCTCGAAGTCGTCGTTGCTGCGGATGTAGTCGTTCAGGCCGTCCACCACCTGTTTCAGCTGGTCGTTGGTCGTCCGGTACTCCAGCCCGACCATCCAGTAGATCCGGCGATTGGTCATGCGGGAGAAGTTGGTCACCGCATTGTCGGCCAGATCCGAGTTCGGCACGGTGACCAGTGCCTTGTCGAAGCGACGGATCTTGGTGGTACGGAAACCGACGGTCTCGACCGTGCCCTCGACGTCGTTGGTCTTGATCCATTCGCCTTCGACAAAGATCTTGTCGACGAAGATCGCGACGCCGCCGAACAGGTTGGAGATCAGGTTCTGCGCGCCGAAGGCGACGGCCATGCCGATCAGGCCGAGGCCACCCAGCACCGCGCCGATGTTGAAATCCCATTCCTGCAGGATCGCGGCGGCGCCCAGCACGGTGATGATGACGCGGATCAGGCGGACGGCGAAATTCTTCAGGGTCGACGCCATGCCCTCGCCGCCGACGGACGTGATCGCCCGGTCAAGCACGAACGAAAGCGGGCCGACGCAACGATAGAAGGTCCAGAAGATGGTGAAGGCGATCAGCGACCGCACCACCTTGGCCATCGCTGCATCGATCTCGTCCGGCAGAGGCGCGACGCGGCTCGCCAGAAACAGACCGATGACAAGGAAGACAAAGCGGATCGGGCCGCTGAGGGCGACGACGAGTTCGTCGTCAAAGCGGTTGCTGCTGCGCCCGACCAGACGCTCCAGCATGCTCAGCAGGAAACCGCTGACCAGCCCCCGCAGCACCACGAAAGCCATGAAGACGGCAATGGCGATGATGATTCTGTCGGCCTCGACGCCAAAGGCACCCTGGTCCCAGACGTCACGTACCTGGGTCCAGAACTGGCCAAGCTCATTCATTGCTGCCCCTCAGTCCTGCTTCATTCGATCAGGACTCGGTGTATCAGGCCGCTTCGGTGAAGGCGACGCCCTTTTCCCGGAACAGCTGCGGCAGCTCGCCGGATTCGGCCATCTCGCGAACGATGTCGCAGCCGCCGACGAACTCGCCCTTCACGTAGAGCTGCGGGATGGTCGGCCAGTCGGAGTATTCCTTGATGCCCTGGCGGATGTCGGCATCCTCCAGCACGTTGACGGAGGAAAACTTGACCCCGAAGTAGCTCAGGATCTGCACCGTCGCGGCGGAGAAACCGCACTGCGGAAAGACCGGCGTGCCCTTCATGAACAGGACGACTTCGTTCGCCTTAACTTCCGCATCGATGCGGTCCTTGGTGGCCGTATCAGTCATGTATCTGATCCTTCTCGGAAAAAATGTGCCGTAGGATGGGGGTGTTGGTCTCAGGCAGGTGCGGACGTCTGCAGGGCAAGGGCATGAAGCTCTTCCCCCATCCGTCCGCGCAGGGCCTTGTAGACCAGCTGATGCTGCTGAACGCGCGACTTGCCCGTGAAAGCACCGGAGACGACATGGGCTGCATAGTGATCGCCATCGCCGGCGAGGTCGGTGATCGTCACCTCCGCGTCCGGCAGGGCATCGCGGATCAGGGCCTGGATCTCGCCCGGGTCCATTGCCATGTCATTCCTCCATCAGATCGGTTCGTCGTTCAGGTGCCGTCGGCACTGTCAGGAAGCGACCGCAGCCGCCATGTGCTCGGGCAACGTACGTTCATGCGCATCCCGCAATGCCGCGACGGATATGGTCAGGCAACCGCTGACAGTCAACTCGGCGCCACCGGTTTCACCCAGGATTGTCGCCTTCACGCCGCTGGCTTCCGCCATTGCCAGGATCACATCGGGGTTCGTCACAGTCACGAGGTATCGTGCCTGATCTTCCCCGAACAGGAAAGCGTGCGGGGCCACATCCGATTCCGGCAGGTCGATGCTGGCACCGATCCCGCCCGCCATGGCCATCTCGGCAAGCGCCACCGCCAGCCCGCCGTCCGACAGGTCATGGCAGGCCGTTGCCAGTCCGCTGCGGATCATGCCGCGGACCACGTCCCCGTTGCGCCGCTCCTGCGCCAGATCGACCGGCGGGGGCGGACCCTCGGCGCGAGTCAGGATATCGCGCAGGTACAGGCTCTGGCCCAGATGGCCAAGAGTTTCCCCAAGCAGCACGATGGTCTGACCCGCCTCCGGGAACGCCACGCCGACGCGCTGGCTCGCATCCTTCAGCAGGCCGACACCACCAATGGCGGGTGTGGGCAGGATGCCGACGCCATTGGTCTCGTTGTACAGGGAGACATTGCCGGAGATGACCGGGAACTGGAGCGTCTCGCAGGCTTCGCGCATCCCCTCGATGCAGCCCACGAACTGGCCCATGATCTCTGGACGCTCCGGGTTGCCGAAGTTGAGGCAATCGGTGATCGCCATCGGCGTGGCCCCGACCGCCGTGATGTTGCGCCAGCATTCGGCGACGGCCTGACGGCCACCCTCGACAGGGTCCGCGAAGCAATAGCGCGGGGTGACATCGGTGGAGATCGCCAGCGCCTTGTTCGTGCCGTGCACACGTACCAGCGCCGCGTCACCGCCGGGCCAGGCGATGGTGTCGGCCATGACCATGTGATCGTACTGCTCCCAGATCCAGCGGCGCGAACAACCGTCGAAGCCGCCGACCAGGCGCATCAGCGCATCGGCCATGTCATTCGGGGCCGGAGCGTCAGCCGGGGCGAGGGGGGCACGCAGTTCGGTCCGCTGCCACGGGCGTTCATAGGCCGGGGCGTCATCGACCAGCGGCCGCACCGGAATGTCGCCGACCGTCCTGCCGCCCTGCTTCAGGGTGAAGCGACCCGTATCGGTCAGATGACCGACGATGGCGAACTCGACATCCCACTTGGCGAAGATCGCGCGGGCGACATCCTCCTGTCCCGGTTCCAGCACCATCAGCATGCGTTCCTGGCTTTCGGACAGCAT
>Ga0070729_10004661_pt1 | contig 14731 bp, 9 predicted proteins | sample tdDd472_FD_66725 | JGI IMG/M metagenome (GOLD analysis project Ga0070729, IMG submission 66725) | Marine sediment microbial communities from the Atlantic coast under amendment with organic carbon and nitrate - tdDd47.2 | ecosystem: Environmental > Aquatic > Marine > Coastal > Sediment | place...
ACAAATCTATATTTCATAATTTTTAAAAATCTGGCTCACTTTCACAATCTTGTATTGGTTATGTGAGACTTCTTTTTTTATACCTACAACATATTACTGACCGACAAATCATCTTTTGAAAAAGTTGTTTTATAGACATACTTTTCGCATTATAGAACAATTGTTGTTCTATGTAGAAACCTTTTTATTTTTTTACCAATCAATATAAATCCCTCATTTGAAACCAAAACAAATTAATCAACAGATTATCAAATTCAAAATCGAATTAAAATAATATTTCTTTTTCCTTCGTGCTCTACGTGTACTTTGAATTAAATTTTTTTTCCAAACAGCCGCAAGGAATTCCAAAAGCCATTGTCAAACCAGTGTTACAAGAAAAAACAAGAAGGAAAAAATCATGAAAACAACACTTAAAAGAATACTAGAAATCACAATTCTTATAACATTAGTATCAACATTGACTTTTGCCCAAGGTAATAGGGGACAGCAAGGACAACGAGGACAACAAGGACCACCTCAGCCACCAACCGATGAACAGATCGAACAGATGGTAGAAGAAATGGCAGAAGCAATATCACTGACAGAAATTCAACAGCAACAGATGATAGGACTTTATACTGAGCATTTTGAGGAAATGAGAAACACAATGGAAAGTGTCTCAGGACCAGACAGAAATACAATGGAAATCCAGAAAAAGGAATTTGAAGCACAAATCAAAAAATTGCTAACTAAAGAACAACAGGTTCTATTTGAAGAATATCAAAAAAATTACAGAACACAACAACAAGGGATGCAAGGACAACGTGGACAACAGAGACAAAGAAGATAATTATTGGCCGCGGATTTCTCAGATTAACACGGATTAAAAAAAATAACTTTGCGATCTTTGCAATCTCTGGATTGAAAAAAATATAAAGGGCATAAAATGAAGAAAAAATCGATTATCTCAACCATATTGTTTTTAATAATTATTACCGCTGTAAATGGATTCAGTCAGGATTTTTATGATATAAACACAATTAATACCATTGAATTGACTTTTACACAATCAAACTGGGATTATGAATTAGATCGACTGGTTTCTGAAGGTAATGAGGAACGCATGCTGGCAACAGCAGTTGTCAATGGAATTATCTTCGATAGTGTGGGGGTTAGATACAAAGGCAACAGCAGCTATAATGCAAACCAGAAAAAAAATCCTTTTAATATCAAACTTGATTATGTGATTGATGACCAGGAATATGGAAATTATGGCACCCTGAAACTAGCAAATGTATACAATGATCCTACTTTTGTGAGAGAGACTTTGGGTTATGAAATTGCACGAAATTATATGTCAGCTAGTCTTGCCAATTATGCTAAGGTATATGTTAATGGTACTTACATTGGTTTATATACAAATGTTCAGGATGTTGATAAATATTTTTTGCGTAGCAATTTCTCTAGCGATGATAATACCTTTTTTAAAGGTGAGTTAACCAGCGGTGGTGCTCCAACTGTTGTGAAGATTTGGGGATATTTTGGCGATACTTGGAGTGACTATACAAAATATTATGAAATAGAATCTGATGAAGGCTGGGCAGATTTGATTAATTTTCTTGATGTTTTAAATAATGATACAGAATCAGTAGAGGATGTTTTGAATGTCGATTGCCATCTGTGGATGCTGGCTTATGATAATTTGTTTGTGAATTTGGATTCTCCAATCAATTTCGCCCATAATTATTATTTATATCAGGATGATGCAGGTCAATTCAATCCAATTATTTGGGATTTGAATGAGAATTTTGGTGTCTTCTCCAGATTGTTGAGTGGTGGAGATCTGAGTACATCTGGATTGCAAAAACTAAGTCCTTACCTTCATGCAAATGATTCTGATTATCCAATTATCAGTAAAGTGCTGAGTGATCCGACTTACAAAAAAATGTATGTTGCTCATATGAAAACAATACTTAATGAATATATCAGTAATGGTTATTATAAGGAGCGGGCATTGGAAATTCAGTCTATTATAGATTCTGAGGTTAATGATGATCCCAATAAGTTTTACACTTACAGCAATTTTACAAGTAATATTGATGCTGCGGTTTCCTCTGGTGGAGGCAGGCCAGGAGAAAACAGAACTGTTATTGGTTTGACACAATTAATGGATACAAGAGCAGATTATTTAATTTCGTTGGATGATTTTCAGGCTGAATGCCCTGTGATATCCGATGTAGAGAATAGTGAAAATCCATCACAAAATTCCAATGTTTGGATCACTGCAACTGTTAGTAATGCTACTTCAGTGAAAATGGCCTATCGCAGCAGTTCTAACAACGCCTTTGAAAAAATGGAAATGCTGGATGATGGCAACAACAATGATGGTTCTGCTAGCGATGACATCTATGGCGTTTCTGTTCCCACTGGTACAAATGGATTTCAATACTATATCTATGCAGAAAATGATGATGCGGCTGCTTTTTCTCCACAACGTGCTGCTTATGAATTTTATACATTGACTGTTTCAGGAAATTTGGTAATCAATGAATTTATGGCCAGCAATGAAACGAATGTCTCAGATCAGGATGGAGAATTTGATGACTGGATTGAACTTTTTAACAACACTGATGAGGCTATTCCACTTGCCGGATATTTTCTATCTGATGATTCAGATGATCTTGCATCATGGACTTTCCCTGATACTTCTATAGCTGCCAATAGTTTTCTAATAGTTTGGGCTGACAAGGATGAAGAACAAACTGGACTGCATGCAAATTTTAAGTTATCCGCATCAGGTGAAACAATATTTCTATGTAATCAAGACACAATTACTTTAGATGAAGTGAGTTTTGGTGGACAGACTGATGATATTTCAACTGGACGCATTCCAAATGGAATCGGTGCTTTTGTGCAGATGAGTCCCACTTTTTCAGCAGTAAATAGTGAAACTGCTACTGGAATCGATGATGATGAATTTACTGTTGAGTCCTTTTCATTGAGTCAGAATTATCCAAATCCCTTCAATCCAACCACTACTATTCAGTTCTCAATTCCTAGCCAGGTAAAAGTAGAGTTGAATATCTATGACCTTATGGGTAAAAAAGTAAAAACTTTGGTAAACAGTAATTATTCTGCAGGGAATTATGATGCAGTTTGGAATGGTACAAATGAAAATGGATTGATGGTTTCATCTGGAATCTATTTTTATCAGATAAAAGCAGGAAATCAGATTGCTGTGAAAAAGATGAGTTTCATGAAGTAATGATTTCATAAGAATAAAAACAAGAATTAATCATTATTTGTTTCTTATACAAAAGCCTCCTGTAATTTCGGGAGGCTTTTTATTATCCAATTTGGATAATTTAACTTTTTTCCAGATTAAAGGTCTATTTACCGCAAGGAATAATAAAATTGATTGTCAAAATAGAGATAATTAGATATTTTGAAAAAGGAGAGAAAATGATTATAAGAAAATGTTTAATCACTATCACAATAATATTTTGTATTGGATTACTAACTATAGCATCTGCTCAAACTCAGGATATTATAAGTAGTATCGTCCCAAATTCAGCTGAAGCGGGAAGTTCAGATCTTTCAGTGTCGATTACTTTGAAAAATCTGGGAACGCCTCTTATTCCACCAGCGCAGATTATTCCTACAAGCATAAAAATTGGTGATATTGAAGTCAGCAATATTTCACGCGATACTTTGATCATTACTGCAACTTTAGATATTCCATCTGATGAGATTAATGGATTGAAAGATTTTACCATCACATTTCCTGCTCCCAATAATGAGACACGAGAATTTATTTCTTCTGCAATATTTGAAGTAACTGGTGGAATTGACAATCCAGTTGATCCGATAGATCCAATTATTATTAATACTGATTCCTGTAGTTTTCCAATCATCGATACAGGTCAGGAAACTTGCTACAACAATACCACTTCAATTTCTGCTCCATCAGTAAATGATGCTTTCTATGGACAGGATGCTCAATATTCCGGTCTTCAACCATCCTATCAGGATAATGGTGATGGAACGGTCACCGACAAGAACACAGGATTGATGTGGCAAAAGATGTTGCCTGATGCAAAATATCCCTGGTCAAATTGTGTTAATTATACAGATACAAGCACCTTGGCAGGTTATGACGATTGGCGATTACCGACAATCAAAGAAATCTACTCTTTGATGTTGTTCAATGGTATAACAGGAGTAACTGAGGAAAGTTCAGTACCCTACGTTGATACTGATTATTTTGATTTTCGTTTTGGTGGTGTTGTGGATGCATCAGAAAGATTTATTGATGCTCAATATGCAACTTCATCTATTTACAAAGGCACAACAATGAATGGTAATGAAACCATGTTTGGTCTCAATTTGGTTGATGGTCGTATCAAAGGTTATCCAACACACAAAAATTTTGAAATCCGAATGGTTCGCGGTAGAAGTGATTATGGAATCAATGCTTTCATAGATAATGATGACGGAACAATATCGGATAATGCTACAGGCTTGATGTGGGATAAATCCGGCAGCGACTATGGAATGAATTGGGAAGATGCTTTGACATTTGCCAACCAAAAAAATGCTGAAAATTTTCTGGGTTATAATGACTGGCGATTACCAAATGCTAAGGAATTGCATAGCATAGTCAATTACGACAGGTCGCCAAGTTACACCAATTCCGCAGCCATTTCATCAATTTTTGACATCGCCACAATTACAGATGAAAAAGGTGAAGAAAACTATCCATTCTATTGGACTTCGACAACTCATTATGATGGACCAAATCCCAACAAAGCAGTCTATATCAGCTTTGGTGAAGCACTTGGGAATATGAATGGAAACTGGATAGATGTTCATGGTGCCGGTGCTCAAAGAAGCGACCCAAAAGATGGAGATCCTGCAGATTATCCAGAAGGTCATGGTCCACAAGGCGACGCAATTAGAATATACAATTATGTAAGATTAGTCAGAACATTTTCAATCTCAGATACAACTATAATTGACACAACTATAAATGTCGAAATTGATAGCAATGAAGTTACTTTGTTTACTCCTATGGGAAATAATGACACCTATCTTATTTATAACAATGGTGATATTGCAAATCAATGGACCAGTTCCAGTTCTCCTGCTTTGTCTGCCTACTTATTACCTGATAAATCTCTTTTAAGAACAGCTTCACTTGGAAGAAATAGTAATCCAGTCTTTGGACAAACTGGTGGAGCAGGTGGAAAAGTGGAACGATTTAATTGGGAAGGCGAATTGATTTGGGAATTTGAATATAGCAGTGATACTTATTTTAGTCACCATGATGTGGAATATTTACCCAATGGAAATATTTTAATGATTGCCTGGGAATTTAAATCTGAAACCGAAGCAATTGAAGCTGGACGAAATCCAAATTTATTAAATGATGGCGAGTTATGGCCAGACAAAATTATTGAAGTGAAACCAACAGGAAATTCTGGTGGAGACATTGTTTGGGAATGGCATGTCTGGGATCATTTGATCCAGGATTATGATGAAAGCAAAAGCAATTTCGGAGTTGTGTCAGATTTTCCAGAAAAGATCAATCTAAATTTTACATCAAAACAAGCTGGAGCCGATTGGAATCATATCAATGCTGTGGATTATAATGCTGAATTGGATCAAATAATGGTGACGATACGAAGTTTTAGTGAAGTGTGGATCATCAACCATAATACTAGTATAGAAGAAGCTGCAGGAAATGCAGGTGATTTGCTCTATCGTTGGGGAAATCCACAAGCATATGATATGGGAACTGCAGATGACCAGGTACTCTTTGTTCCTCATGATGGTCAATGGATCAATTCTGGAATTCCAGGTGAAAATGATATTTTGATTTTCAATAATGGTCAGGGACGTCCTGATGGAAATTATTCTTCTATTGATCAGTTCACACCACCGGTTAATGAGAATGGTGAATACTCTCTGATAGCAGGAAATTCTTATGAACCAACAGAGTTGACCTGGAATTATCAGTCGAATCCTAAAACTGATTTTTATGCAAATCATATTTCAGGTGCCCAGCGACTAACCGATGGAAACACATTGATTTGTGATGGAACAGCCGGAAGATTCTTTGAAGTAACACCAGATGGCGAAACGATCTGGGAATATTTGAACCCCTATTCTTTCAGTACTCCCAGCGGACAACTAATCAATGAAGTGTTCCGGGCAGTGAGATACAACCTGAATGATTTGGGTGGAAATACCATTGAGGTGGGGATAAAATCTGATGATATGGAAGAAGTTCCAGAGATCTTTTCATTGGATCAAAATTATCCAAATCCATTCAACCCGACAACAATCATTCAATTCTCAATTCCAAATTCGGTCAAAGTAGAATTGAATATTTATGACATCATGGGAAAAAAGGTGAGAAGTTTGATAAATAGTAAATATTCAGCAGGTAATTATGAATCAGTTTGGGATGGTACCAATGAAAATGGATTGAGTGTTTCATCTGGAATTTATTTTTATCAGATCAAGGCAGGAAACCAAGTGGCTGTAAAGAAGATGAGTTTTATGAAGTAATTTTTCTTCCTCCGAAACCTGTGAAAAATACTGGTAAAAATCCCAGAATTTCTGTATAAAACTTATAGGCTTTAACAGGATCGTCAACAAACAGGCTGGTCATGGTTATTTTCATTTTTAATTATATTTGAATTTCCACTGGCTTAGTTTATTTTCTTTGAAAAAATACTTACTTGTTATTTGAATAATCCTTATGTTCTCCAACAAAATCAAGGAGTATTTATAAATGAAATTAAGACTGATATTATTTACTTTAGCACTCACAATGATACTTTCAGCAAGCAGTTTACTTGAGATTACAAAAACAGAGGCCAACAAATTCGAAATCACACTGGATCATGAAACTCACGAAAATTATGGGTGCAAATATCCAATAACCTATGAATTTAATGTTGATAATCTTGATTCATCCTTTTTTGCAACAAAAAGTAGTTCCGTAAGACAAACAGTTGAAAATATTACTGTTAGAAATCGAAATGAGATTTTCAATGCAGTAGATGCACTTCGACTGGATATAGAGAATAACCGGATTTATCTTTCTGTGGGTTTTACTGAATATAGCGATTATCTGAAGATTGAATTTCCTGAGAATTACAATATCACGTTTGATAAAATTTCAAAATATTATGATAATAGAGATGCTATTGTCACTTGTTCGTTTGATGATGCACAAGGATGGAAAAAAGATATATCGATGCAAACTGGACGGGTTTTTCAGCAACACAAAGTGTGGATATCAATGGCTTTTATCACTGATGGAATTGGTCAAAACGAAGCAAATCAATACCAGGAAGTTATCAATGATGGATATATTGAAATTGCTGCTCATTCCAGATCACATCCAAGTGCCGCACCTTATGGAGAAAAATTGGTCAGTGAGATTTCAGGAAATAAACAAGACCTTGTAGATTATTTCAATATGCCCGATTTATTCAGAAAATCAGGGAAAGAATATGTCTATACATGGATTGCTCCCAATGGATATAGAGATGATGTGATTGATTCATTATTAGCTGAGGAATATTTCCTGTTAAATAGATTATATTCAGGCTCTTTTAATGGAATCTCTGAATGGAAAAATGATTTGAAATTTTTCGCTCCATTTGGAATGACCGGAGAGATGGGAAATACATCTTGGGCAAGTACTGCAACCACTGATACTGTTGAATTGAAAAACAGGTTTGACAATGCTTATGCTACTGAAGGAGTTTATCACTTTATGATGCATCCACAATCAATTGATTGGAATGAACGCTATGGACATCAACATCTTGAATATATTTCAGGTAGAGACGATGTCTGGTATGTTGCGCTTGGACACTTATATTTATATGAATTATTGGCTAATGTTGATTACCAGGTTACTTCTATTGATTTTGCTGATGAAAATTTACCAAAAAGTTTTTCACTATCACAAAATTATCCAAATCCTTTCAACCCAACCACAACAATCCAATTCTCAATTCCCAATCAAGTGAAAGTAGAATTGAATATTTATGACATTATGGGTAGAAAGGTCAATTCGCTTGTGAGCAGTAATTACTCCGCAGGGAACTACAATGTAGTTTGGGATGGTACCAATGATAATGGAATGATGGTTTCCTCAGGAATCTATTTTTATCAGGTAAAAGCCGGAAATCAAATTGCAGTGAAAAAGATGAGTTTCTTAAAATAAACATCTCACACAAAGTAAAAGTACTCCAAAGGAGCTGTTTATAATTTTAGTAGTTTGATGACTTTATGAAAAAATTAATTTATTTACAAAAATATAAGTCAATTGAAAGCACTAGATCAGCAATTTTTGAATATATTGAAGTGTTTTATAATAGCAGAAGAATTCACTCAGGAATTAATTATAATACGCCAATTGAATTTGAGAGATTATGGGCTATGACTTAACTATGTGTCCAGTTTTTTGTTGCAAATCCACTCTGAACTTGTCGAAGAGCGACTTGTGAGTCATAGCGTATCAATGACTTACTTTCGAAGGTGTTCATTTCAATAAAAAATTAAAAATAAGTCCCATCCCAAACCGGTTTTCCACCAAGAAATTGTGATACTTTTTCTGCTTCTTCCATTAGTAATTGTTTTCCCGCATGGTCAAGAACATTAAACCTTTTTCCATCTTTCAGAACAAGGTTTAGTTCATAACTAGTATATGAAGTCTGACCACTTGAGCCAGATGAAGAATTGCTATTACGTACAATATGTTCCTGTATGATTTGCAAAGCATGAATATCAATTAACCGACATTTATGTTTAGCGGAATCAACTGCACCTTCTTTACCTTTCCAGTAATAACCATTTGACTTATCGAAAAAATGTGATTTTTTATAGGATAGAAATGTAAAAACACCAACTGCAATAAATGTAAATCCAAAAGGAATCATAAAAAGAGCTATTTTCCAATCCTGAAATTTGAAATAAAAAATTACTCCCATAATCATGGGGATAAATCCTGCTAATGTAAAAATGATTGGAAAAAGATAAGATGAAGCTTTTACTTTGATTTCCAATTTGTGAGATGCTTCCTGAACAAATTCATAGATTTGTCTTGAAGCACCACCATCTTTAGCTCTTGTCCATTCGGTTTTCATTGCCACATCATCATTCAATGTTGTAGGATCAAAACGTTTAATGTTCTTTTGCAAATTGTCAATCGTATCTTTTAGTTGATCTAAAAATCCCATAATTATCCTCTCTATAAAATTCATACCATAATATGTTTTCGAAGTTAAAGTAATGGTCTTTGAAATACAATAGAAACTTAAATGCAAGCTAATAGGGATAGTTAGTACAATTATTGCAAATTAGTAATTTTGTAAAAAAATAAAGGAGATGTACTTTGAATAGTGATCCACAAACTGCAAAAATGATCTATACTGAAATCATTAATTTTATAAATAAGACAAAGAAATTGTTACATGATAAAAGCGTTATTGAAGTAAATTCTGTTATTCCATTAGCAGAGAAAACCGTTAATTTCATGTCATCCTCTTCAGATTTGAATTATTATGCAGTGAATTATTATGATGTAGATGATCTTTATATTTCTCACTCAGCGAATGTAGCGATATTTTCTACAACAATTGGTATTGGTTTAAAATACAAATTAGATGATCTCGTTCTTCTATGTGCATCAGGAATATTGCATGATGTCGGTGCAGGAAGAATACCTGGAAAAATTGTAGAAGGCGATACAGATAATCTAACAAAGCAAGAAATTTATTTTTTTCAAAAGCATTCAGAATTAGGATATAATTCTATAAAAAAGAATACTCCACAAATGGAACATATTGCAAATATTGCATTTCAGCATCATGAAAAGTTTAATGGTACTGGATTTCCAAAAAAACTGAAGGGTGATGCAATTCACAAACATGCTCAAATTATTTCTATGGTTGATTCTTTTGAATCATTAATTCATCCAAGAAGACATAGAGATACAATTGTTCCACCTGTGGGAATAAAGCAAATTTTACAAAGAAAAGGAAATTTTTTCAGTACACCAATGTTAAAAGCATTGTTAGAATATATTTCTGTTTATCCGGTTGGTGTATATGTAAAATTGATTTCAAATGAGATTGGAAGAGTATTGGAACTCAGTCCAAAAAATCCATTACGACCAATTGTGAGAATTTTATATAATTCTAAAGGACAAAAATGTGAACCTTACAACTTAAATTTAGTTGATGAACATTTGATGAGTATTAAGCAATGTATTCCGATGAATCAAAAATAATCAATATAGAAATATTTCAAAATAATGTTAGCAAAACAACTATATAGCGAAATTTTAGATTTTCTAAAAAATTGCAAACAACTATTACAGATTAATACTGAAATTGATATTAGCAAAATAATTCCAATTTCAGAAAAAGTAATAGATTTCATGATGCAATCTAATGATCTCAACTACTATGCAATAAATTACTACGACGAACATGATGTCTTCATTTCTCACTCAGCAAATGTTGCTATTTTTGCTGTTACAATAGGTATTGGGATGAAATATCAGCAGAAAGAATTGGTGAATTTATGTTCTGCAGGTATTATCCATGATTTGGGAATTGCCAGAGTTCCAGCAAAAGCTTCTGAAAAAACATTAGATAAACTGTCAAAACAAAATAATTATTTTTTTAAAAAACATGTAACCTTAGGCTATGATTCAGTTATAAAAGTTAATGAGCAAATTGAACGAATCGCCCAAATTGCCTCCCTACATCATGAAAAATATGATGGGAGTGGTTTCCCAAATGGGTTGAAAAGTGATAAAATTGATCCTTTAGGACAAATATTATCAGTTGCAGATGCTTATGAATCATTAATCCATCCAAGAAAACAACGAGATGGAAGAATTCCTCCTCTTGGTATTAAACATATTTTACAGAATAGGGGAAATTTCTACAGTAAAGAAATTTTGAAAGCATTGTTAGATCATATTTCAATTTATCCTGTTGGTGTTTATGTAAAATTGAATTCAAACGAAATTGGACGAGTAGTTGGATTAAATCCAGATAAACCATTGCAACCAATTATAAAAATATTATATGATTCAAAGGGTGTTAAAGTGAAACCATTTGAAATAAATTTGGGTGAAGAAATTCAAAAAAAAATTAAAACTTGTATTCCATTGAAAAATAAATAATTAATAAATATTTACCTTTAGTATTAAAAAGCACAGATTTCAATAATCTGTGCTTTTTAATATTTTATTTATTACAGAGGTCTATTTTATCAATAACATCTGTTTTGAATGTTGAAAACTACCTGCTATGATTTGGTAAAAATAAATTCCACTAGAAAGATTACTGCCATCAAAATTAACACTATAAGAACCAGCAATTTGTTGTTTATTTACCAAAGTAGAAACTTTTTGTCCAATACTATTATAAACTGAAATTTTAACAAAATTCATGTTTGGTAGAGAATATTGAATTACTGTAGTTGGATTAAATGGATTGGGATAATTTTGTGAAATCGAAAAATTATCAGCTACAATATCTGAATTTTCAATAGATGTCTCAGTCAAAGCATCATTATAATAAACAAAAAGTTCAGTACTATAATATACTTCTCTATCTATAACTTCAATTTCAACAGCATCATTGCTTGACCATGGAACCCAATTTCCATCACCTTGTGACAATTCACATGTATAATGATTGAGGTAGCCATTGGTGGCATATTCATAGGTTTCCCTTGTATCATCTTGCCATTCAGTTGCACCCCAATTTTTATTCTGTTTCAATCGTGTCAGAACTTTATCATTACCATTGTAAGTAAACATTTCTCTGCTAGAATCCTCCCAAACTTGATTATCATCATCCCAAAACTGAATTGTGAGGGTTAACCTATTATTATTTGAATCAAATGTTTGAATAAATTTTCCAATATTCTCCCAGGCTTCTGTACCATAATTCCATTCTTCATCGACTGTCTCTACAAGATTTCCTGAAGCATCATAAGTGTTTGTACCTCGAACATTTAAATACCAATCCATTGTCCACATTGAATAGGCTTTATATTGATAAATAAGTACTTGATCATTTTCATTATAAGTAAATGTATCTAATTCAAGATCAATCCATTCACCAGTATCAGGAAACCATCCTTGTCTAAATTGTTCGATTAAATTTCCATTTTCATCATAAGTATAATTAGTTCTGCTGAATGGTGTCCAATCTCCAGAATCTTCATCCCAGAGTTCAAATAATTCACTATCTATATTTTCCCAATTTTCTATAGCATTAATATCGATTTGGGTACTTGCTATCATGGTCATTCTGACAATTCCAACCCATTGTTCAGAATCAAAATCCCATTCTTCAGCTATTAAAATAAAGTTGAAACCATCCACAGTGATTAACATACGTTCTGTATCAATCCAGACGTCACTATCTGAATCCCATTTCTGTGCAAGCATATCTGAATAATATCCATTATCATCATAAGAATATATTTCTTTAGAACTATATTCCCATGCTCCGTTTTCCCAACTTGAAGAAACATCCTCTAATATATATCCTTCATTGGAGTAAGTTGTTTCACTTTTATAAGATGAATATGTTGTTGTTCCAGTTTCATCTTTTTTTGTAGATATAGAAACTACTTCATTTCCATTTTCATCATAGGTATAATTCCAGCTATTTTTTTCGCCATTTCCAAAATAAACAACACTGTCTACTAAAGTGCCAACAGTTTTGCTTTTATTTTGAATAAGCATTTCTTTCAATTCATCTACTTTTGTTAACACCTCTGATTGTTTTGAATTTAAATTTTTATTGATTTGCAATGATAGGTCACCATTTGCAGAAAATAAAAATGTAAAACTCAATGCAATACATAAAATTAATACATAATGTTTCTTCATAATAATCCTCTTGTAAATTATAGTTTTAATTACTTTTGTCTTGATTGATAAAGGGATAAAATATCAGGTGTTTATTTTAGATTTACAAGGAATAAAAATTATAATGCATAGTATATATACTTAACTTATTATTTTACAATAATAAATAGTTGCATATCTTACATCTGATACTGAATTTGTTTGATCTTTTTTATCGATTTACTACTAAAATATTTTTGATTTCTGACGAAGTTAGGTGTAAGAAAATTAATTCGTTTTAATTCTACGAAAATCAGTCTTCCAAGTGAAGAATATCAAAGACTGGTAGTTGAGAATGTTACTCATACTTCAATGCATCTATCGGATTTGAAAGAGCAGCATTTATTGCTTGAAATGAAATCGTAACTAGTGAAATCACAAATGCAATAATTGCTGAAATAATAAAGGGTGTTACTGTCAAATCAATCCGATATGCAAAATTCTGTAGCCAATTATCCATGAGAATATAAGCTGTAGGCCAGGCAATGAGATTCGCCAAAAGAATCCATTTGGTGTAATTCTTTATAAGGTGGAAGGTTACGTTTGAAATTGTTGCTCCTAACACTTTCCGGATGCCGATTTCTTTCACTCGTAATTGTACAGAATGGGAAACCAATCCAAAGAGTCCGAGACAAGCAATTGCAATGGCCAGCCATGTAAAAATTACAAATCCCTTCGCCAGACTAATCTCGGTTTTATATACTTGATCAATGTTTGCTTGCAAAAAGGAAAACTCAAAGGGATATGATGGAAAAATCGAATCCCACACTGATTTTATATAAGCAATGGTTTCCTGCTTATCATGTCCTGAAATTTTGATAGAAATATGATTCATCAACCCATCATTGTAGCCAATACCCAAGGGCTGGATTTGCATATTAAGGGGCATATAATGAAAGTTTTTGATAGTGCCGATTACTGTTCCGTTTTTCTTCCAGAATCCAAAGCCCATTCCCATCGGATTTTCCACATCCAAAGCTTTGATGGCTGCTTCATTTAGAATGAAAGATTGGCCTTTATCTGCAGGAAATTCCTTTGAGAATTCACGTCCTCCTGTCAATTCAATTCCATATAGATCAAAGAAGTCTTCATCTACAGATAATCGATAGAAAAATGGCTGTTCATGTTCCTTCTGTCCGTCCCATTTTGGCATATTAGAGCGTTTGATATTGTTGGGGAAGCCATGGGAACCAGCAACATTCAGAATGTTATTATGTTGTAGTAATTCTGTTTTGAATAATGGTAATTTGTCAAGTGTACTCCAGTCTTTAATTTCGGTAGTAATAATATTTTCTCTGGTGTATCCCAATTCTTTATTTTGCATAAATTTCAATTGGGTGTTGATTATCAATGTACTGATTATCAATGAAATAGTGATGATAAATTGGATGAGTACCAATAGGTTTTTTAGTGCGAATTTGTCTCTGCCAAATTTTACTTTTTTGAGGATTTTTACACTTTCATAATTTGAAACTACAAAAGCAGGATAAAAACTCGAAAGCAGACCAATTATTATTGTAACGATCAACAATACCATAAATACTAACGGTGAAAATATTGATTTTATAGTTAATGTTGATTGAATCAGGTTAGCAAATCCAGGCAAAAGGATATAAACCAAAATCAAGGAAATGAAAAATCCAATGCCGATCATTACCATTGATTCTCCAAGAAATTGTACAATCAATTGCTTTCGTTTTGCACCGAGGACTTTTCTCACACCGACTTCCATTGTCCTTGTTGATAATCTTGCAGTGAGGAGGTTGATGAAATTTGTCGATGCAATGA
>Ga0070729_10004664_pt1 | contig 14716 bp, 11 predicted proteins | sample tdDd472_FD_66725 | JGI IMG/M metagenome (GOLD analysis project Ga0070729, IMG submission 66725) | Marine sediment microbial communities from the Atlantic coast under amendment with organic carbon and nitrate - tdDd47.2 | ecosystem: Environmental > Aquatic > Marine > Coastal > Sediment | place...
CAGATATTCTCTATTCTAACTAGCTCATAATCAGTTGAATGCAAATTTTAAAAAAATTAGTTGTCATTCAAATATTATAATGCTATAATAGTACATAAGGAGCGGTGTGAGCGTACTGCAAACACAAAAATAGGGGAGAATATGTCAGAACTACAAGCAAATCCTGCTGAGGCAGCTAAAAGGGCAGAACTAAACCAGATGCTTGGTGATCCAAGTAAAGATTTAGCGTATTGCCACAACTACGCGTATATCGTGACAGTGATCCTATCGAAGGTTGGTATGAACCGAACGCAGAACAATATCGAGGATAAGGGCGCTGTACAGAACGAAATTTCCAAGGGACAGACACAATTCGCTTCTATGCAACAGTTTATGGCTCTATTAGAAGGTAACACGCAGTGGGACTCAAAGAAAAAAGAAGCATACTGGCCAGGTGGTTTCCAAAAGGCGCACGAGAACGATATGAACAATTTCGTGAACGCGTTTGGACAGTTCTTCTTCAATAAAGGAAAAGGTGCCGATAACTCAACAACGACAACGGCACTAAACATTGACTACACGCTTCCTGGTGAATTCGCGGGATATCCTCCTGGGACAAAAGTTATTATCAACCCTTGTGCGAACAAGGTACTGGTAACAGCGCCGGGAAAGGCTCCAAAAATTTACTCAGGTACTGGAACAGATAACCCGTTCCACTACGTATTGAGTAACGAGCAGACTTACATCAAAAAGGTTATGAAGTATGTGACCGGTTCATCAACGATACCAGCAAACGGAAGCACTGTTCCTCAATACCTTGCAACAGCTATGGCAAGCTTTCAGTCAAGTGTCGACGATGCGCCAGAGTCATTTTTTAAGAAGTGCTTCGCACATAGTTATGAATTCTCATCCTTCGCGGGAACTCCCAATGATAACCCACTTATTTCCTCTGCAGAATCACTGTATCAGAGGTTTAGTGAAACGACGGGTACTGATGGTGTTTCGATCGCAACTACCCTGGATAATGCGTACTTGAACGGTGATGCGACGGATCAGACCCAGTTATGGAACGACTGCAATGCAATGATGGCAGACTGGATGCAAAATAAAATGGGGAACCAGTCAAGTTCATCTGGATCGAGTGCACCTGCTGGATCGCAATACCTCCTTCCAACAGGGGCTGCGCTTCCTCCTGTGCCTCCAACCCAAGCCGAAATCGATTCGGTAGTTAAGCAGCTGAAAACTTATTTGAATGAAATTGGTGGAACATCCCCTGCTCTTGCGGGTCTATTCATTGATGCAATTCAACAGGTGGAAAAGAAACCTCTGACTCAGGCCGAACTCAACAAAGCGAAAAGTGATATGGAGACTGTTGGGAACATTATGGGTGGAAAGGTGAAGACAGCCCTAGACAACTTAGGGAATACAATAGCGGGCTTGATCAAATACCCAAAAGCAAAGGCTTTAAACGATACAGGGCTTTTCAATGAAGTCCAGTCAGCACTATCGATGGGAGCTTCAACGTATCAGTCACAGACTCAGCAGAATGCGGCCGCAGTACAGCAGCAGTCATCAATGCTGACCTCGTATGACCAGATAGGTCAATCAATTATCACGGCGATGAACAAGGCAGAACAGACAATAGCTGGAAACCTAAAATCGTCGTAAAAAGGATCCCTCCGGGTGTGCTCTGATTCGTCGGAGCATGCCCTTTTGTACCTGATTCATATTCAGTATGTTATAAATTATTGACAGTAAGATAGTTACGTTAATTTTTGAATTCTAATTTGCATTAAAATTTATTTTATTTTGCAATCTGCTGATATTTAGTCTCTTATAAAATTAATTAAAAAAATTATTTGCATTACGCACCATTATCGTGGTATAATAGTACATAAGGGAGAGTGTGTTATTGAACCAAACACACCAATGGGGAGATACAATGTCAGAAGTACAAGCAAATACAGCAGAACTAAACCAGATGCTTGGTGATCCAAGTAAAGATTTAGCGTATTGCCACAACTACGCATATATCGTGACTGTAATCTTATCACAAGTTGGAATGAACCGAACTCAGAACAACATTGAGGATAAGGGCGCTGTACAGAGCGAGATTTCTAAGGGACAGACGCAGTTTGCTTCTATGCAGCAGTTTATGGCTCTTCTAGAGGGTAACACACAGTGGGACTCGAAAAAGAAAGAAGCATACTGGCCAAGCGGGTTCGAAAGCTCACACACGAATGACATCACAAACTTTGCAAACGCGTTTGGACAATTTTTCCTAAACACAGGAGCAAATGCTGATAATTCAACAACGACAACGTCATTGAATATCGACTTTACGCTTCCTAGTGAGTTTGCAGGATTTCCTCCTCAGACGAAGATTATCATCAACCCTTGTGCGAACAAGGTACTGGTAACAGCACCGGGAAAAGCTCCAAAAATTTATACGGGAACGGGAACCGACAACCCATTCCACTACGTATTGAGTAACGAGCAGACTTACATCAAAAAGGTTATGAAGTATGTAACTGGATCAACAACGATACCAGCGGATGGAAGCACAGTACCACAGTATCTAGCAACAGCTATGGCGAGCTTACAGTCAAATATTGACGATGCTCCGGAGTCATTTTTTAGTAAGTGTTTTGTACACAGCAATGAATACTCTGGATTTGCAGGAAATCCAAATGATAATCCACTTATTACAAGTGCGGAACAACTGTATGCAAACTTCAATGAAGCAGACGGTGTTAACGGAAGTCCTGTTGCGACAAACATTTTGAACGTGTACGAGCAGAAGTCTGGTGCAACAAACGAACTATGGAATGATATGGCGGGAATGATGGCAAACTGGATGCAGAACAAGATGTCGAACCAATCGTCGACCTCTGGGGATTCAGCGCCATCTGGTTCTATCTATATCACACCAAAAGGGGTTCCTAGTAACGAAGTATGGTCGTATGACTCATCGAGCGTGGTGTCTGAGTTGAACTCAATCGCTAAGTATATCGACGACAATGGTGGACTTTGGTTTGAGCGTAGGTCTTGTTATGATGACGTTACCGAGCACATGATTCCTGCTGTTCAGGCTTCGGGTGGGTATGACTTCAGTAGCGCGATTCGATGGGCAAAATACGCTCTTGCCGATATGACGGATTTCTCTGGACCGGGAAAAGGCTTTAAAGCGTACGGTGAGCTGCAGGGCGTTATTGGAAAATTACAAACGCTTGAGAATGAGAAAAATGCTTTCAATGGACAGTTTCATTCGATGACCGAGACAGGCCTGTTTAACCAGGTTCAATCATCGATCTCGATGGGAGCATCAACGTACCAGTCACAAACGCAGCAGAATGCAGCGGCGGTACAGCAGCAGTCATCGATGCTGACCTCGTACGACCAAATTGGTCAGTCGATCATCACGGCGATGAACAAGGCCGAGCAGACGATAGCGGGTAACCTAAAATCGTCATAAAAAATTACCCTGGTTGTGCCCCAATATTTTGGGGCACCCCTTCAGGTTGTGCATTGGTAGGGTCTCAAAGAGAATCTACCAATACAAAATCTGAGTTTGGGGAAACTCAGTACTAATAATAAATAATAACAACAAGGTTAGTTAGTATGGCTTTAGGAATCAATCAACAAGCAAATCATTTTGAAGTTTGTAATCCAACGCTACTTCAACAAGCATTAAACCATCATGATCTACGCGTTCACGATGGATCAATGGGAGTTGTTCAGTCGGATACAGATACAAAAGTTCGCAAGTCGAGAAAGATGAGAACTGCAGACAACTTCAAAACACCACAAATCGAAGTAACACACACAACTATTGCACGCAGAATGCAGCAGAAACTTGGATCGATGAATCCAGAACAACAGCAGAAGTACCTAGAAAAGACTATGGATCTGATAGGTTGGGAAAAAAGAAAAGGTGGAAACGTCTTTATTGAGCTTGCACAAATGCAAGAACAATCTATGAAAGGAAACCAGGCATCAATGATCAGCCGAATGTCACAAGAACAAGCGGATCAGTTGCAGATGGGTTCACAAAACAATGATATTTCTCACCTCGCAGACACGATGAAACAAGACGCAGCAAAAGCAAAGATAGCTGCAGAAGATGCGAAAAAGAAAAGTCACCAGAGTGAACTAGGGAAGATTTTCGGATTTATCGGTATCGGATTACTCGTTGTAGCGGTTATCGCAGCGGCTGTAATGACTGGTGGTGCAGCTCTAGCGGCAGCTCCAGAAGTGGCAGCAGGAGCAGCAGCAGTTGAAGGTGGAGCAGCAGCAGGTGCGGCGGCAGGAGCAGGAGCAGCAACTGGGGCGGCGGCAGGAGCAGGAGCGGCAACTGGAGCGGCAGCAGGAGCAGGAGCGGCAACTGGAGCGGCAGCAGGAACAGCGGCAGGAACTGCAGCAAGTACAGCGGCAGAAGCAGCGGCAGAAGCAGCAGCAGAAGCAGCAGCAGAAGCTGGTGGTGAAGCTGGTGGTGAGGCAGCAGGTGAAGCTGGCGGTGAAGCAGCAGGTGAAGCTGGCGGTGAAGCAGCAGGTGAAGGTGCTGGAGAAGCAGCAGGTGAAGCTGGCGGTGAAGGAACGAGCGGTTCATCTTCGGCAAGCGAAAGTGCAGAACAGTCTGAAGCTACATGGACGAAGGCAATTGCAAATGCGAGCTCGAAGATTTCGCAGGCAGTAAGTAGAGGTTTTAGCACTCTGTTTACAACGGCTCCAGGACTTGCAGTGAGCGTACCTCTAGTAGGAGGAACTGCAGCTGGATTCATTACTTCGGGTGTGTATGGATCTCAGGCTCAAAACGACGCGACTGATGTTACAGCTGATAACGGTAACATCACTGCAGATTCAACTGAATCACAAATCTTTTCGAACAACATTAATATGTTCAACCAAGATATTACGCAGCAAACAACAAGCTTGCAGCAGCTAAATGATGCGAACAGCTCAGCAGCTGCGTTCGTCAAATCAGCAGCACAAAACATGCAGCAAGTACAAAGTCTTGGAAACATGTTCTAATCGATAAAAGAACTATATCCCTCTGTAGCCCATTTAAGCAAAAGCTTGAGTGGGCTTTTTTTTTGATTATGGCTCGGAGAAAAAGGGGGGTTGATCATCCTTGTCGGTTAAAGCCCCCTTTTTTCTTCTCACCATAATCAGAATGGCTGCAAGTGGCTCCTTCCGCACCAGGGAAAAAGGCCCTTATCTCTGGATAATGTTCCTTTTTTCTACCGTACAATGGGTGGCCCCATTGCACTGTGCAGAATGAGTACACTTTCGCACATTCTTTTTTTTGTATTTTTGGAATGTTACAAAGCGTTACTCTTCATAGAGAGGAGGGGTTTGTCTGTAATAATGTATCGGTATATCGGTTAAAAATTATTCTGTTACTTTGTTACTTTTGTTTCACTTTGATTTACTTAGTAATTAGTGTGTTAAGATTTGGTGTTAAATAATTAATTGAATTTAGATTTTTTTTGTTATAAAATAGAACTATGCCGGGTGTCCGGTTGTGTGGGAAGTTTGAGGGATCTGTTGATAAACCAATAGGGGGAGTTATCATGACAGATTCAAACGCTATGCAACACGCTCAGCAAGCAAGAAGTAACGAATTAAATCAGATTCTTGGGTTTAATTCTTCAATTGCATCTTCTTTTGCATACAATCACAACTACGCATACATCGTTACTGTTATTTTGTCGAAGATTGGTATGAACCGATCACAAAATAATATCGAAGACAAAGGTGCTTTACAGAATGAAATTTCTAAAGGGCAAACACAATTTGCTTCGATGCAACAGTTCATGGCTCTTCTTGAAGGAAACACGCAGTGGGATTCTAAAAACAAAGATGCATACTGGCCGGGAGGCTTTCAACAATCGCATAATACCGATCTAAAGAACTTTGCTCGTGCATTTGGTCAGTTTTTTTGGAACTCAGGTTCAGGTGGTGATACCGACCCGTCAACAACAACTGTTGATCTCAACATTGACCTTCGTTTACCAAGTGCAGTTGGACACTATCCAGCTGGAACAGAACTTATCGTTAACCCAACAGCAAACGAAGTAATGGCGACATTGCCAAGTGGGCAAAAGGTTAATGCAACAGGAACGTTTGGTGGTATCCTTTCTAAAGTTGATACGTACATGCAAAACGTAGAAAAATATGTAACGGGTAGCTCAAAGAGGTTTTCATCAGGAAGCACAGTTCCACAGTACTTGGTTATGGCGATGGCAAACCTGCAATCGAATATCGATGATGCTCCAGATAAATTTTTTACAAATTGTGTCGAAGGAAGCGGAAGTATTTCTTCATTCGCAGGAGCGGTCAATACCAATCCACTTATTACATCAGCGCAAGAACTCTATGCGAAATTTGCTGAAGCAAAAGGTGTTAATGGTTCAACAACAATAGCTGCTGATATCCAAGCATTGTACAACGACCCGAATGGTTCAACATCGCTTTTGTGGAACGATATGGCGGGTATAATGGATGATTGGATGAAAAACAAAATGGCAGACCAGTCATCTTCTTCAGGTACAGCAGCGCCTTCTGGTTCTACCGTTCTGTACCCATCAGGAACACAAAATACAGGTGCATACTTGAATGCAGCAGAGAACGCAATTCAGGAGGTAATCACACTATTGTGGGCTGCAGGCGCTCCTTATACCTCAGCACTTGAACAAGCTATGAATGATCTGAAACAGAGTCCTCCAAATAAAGAGGGAGCTCTTTCTATTCTTACGGCGATTAAAAATGATATTTCTAGTGAACATGGTGGGATTTGGAATGTGATTAACGAGCAGCTTAATACAGCGATCAGTGATACAGAAAATTGCCCAACTGCAATCTCAGATCCGGGGTTATTTAATGAGGTGCAGTCAGCACTTTCTATGGGAGCATCAACGTATCAGTCACAAACGCAGCAGAACTCAGCGGCTGTGCAACAGGAGACATCAACGTTGACGTCATATGACCAAATCGGTCAGTCAATTATTACAGCAGTTAATAAGTCTGAAGAGACGATCGCTGGAAACTTAAAATCTACATAAGGTAAGGAACTGGGAGTGTTCGATCTAGGATGCTCCCCCTTTTAATAGATAATATATAATAAGAGGTTAGTTGTTATGGCAGTACAAGCAGGGAATCAGCAAGCAAGTCAGTTTGAGGTGAGTAACCCAACACTTTTGCAACAAGCGTTAAATCAGCATGAACTACGGAGTCATGATGGTACGCTTGCAACAATGCAGGCTGAAAGCAATAAGGAGGTAAGGAAATCTCGCAAGATGAGAGAATTAGCTACCACCTTCCAGCCACCTCAAATTGAAATCACACATGCAACCATTATTCGACGAATACTGGACAAAGTATCGTCGATGGATCCAGAAGCGCAGGCGAACTATGCGAACAACCTAGGGACATCGTTTTTTGGGGCGGATTGGCAGAAACGTAAGGGAGGCAACGTTTTTCTAGAGCTTGCTCTTATGCAAGAGAAATCAATGAGCGGGAACCAGGCCGCAACAATCGGTCGGCTTTCTCAGGAACAAGCAGATCAAAACCAGATGGCAAACATGAACACGAATCTGGCTCACCAGGCCCAACATATGGAGGTAGAGGCTCATAAGGCATATGAGGCAGAAAAAAGAGCGGAAGCAGATAGGCATCATGGCTTCTGGGGTATATTTGCTGGGATCGCAGCTATCGTCGCTATTGTGGTCGTAGCAGTCGTTGTCGGGGTTTGTACTGATGGAGTAGGTGATGCGGCACTTCTTCCCGAATTAGGGGAAGCTGCGGAGGCCGGAGAGGGACTCGCAGATGCAGGTGACGCAGCAGGGGGTTTATCTGACACAGGCGATGCTTCTACAAGTGCTGACGCTGGAGAAGGTTCTGGCGGCGGTGACGTTGATGGGGATGCAGACGGGGTTTCTAATGATGCAGGGTCCGAAGGCGCTGATAGTACATCTGAAACCTCAGAAGACAATGCAACTCAAGAGGCTAGGCAATCGGAGTCTAACTTCAAACAAGTATGGGAAAAGTGTGCTTCCAAGCTCAAAGGAAGCATTGGGAGAGGATTTAGACAGCTTTTCTCAGATTGGAGAATAGGACTTCCGGTTGGAGCTGGTCTCGCTGGAGGTATTGGATCTGTTACGTATGGCGCATATAGCCAGGTTAAGGCGCAGGATGCAGCGGCAAATGCAACAGCGGATGGAGGCTATATTTCTGCAGATGCGACAAGTAGCCAGATCTTCAGCAACGATATTAACATATTCAATCAGGATATTTCTATGCAAAGCACTGATCTTCAGCAGCTTAATGATTCAAATAGCTCTGCAGCTGCCTTTGTGAAGACAGCGGCTCAGGACATGCAGCAGGTTCAAAGCCTTGGCAATATGTTCTAAAATAGAGAATTTCTTATCCCAACGGGCTCTCATTTTTTCGGAAATGGGGGCCTTTCTATATACTGTTATATCGCTTTAAAAGTGTTTTATTTATATAAATCATTAACAATCAATATGTTATATAAATTCCCATGAGTGAGGTAGATACGTTAATGCTTTAAAATTAATTCTATATATGCTATAATCATATATGGGGAAGAGTAGTCTTTGCTTCATTTGGAGTAAATTTATGAACCGCTCTTATTAAGCCCTTAAATATTAGTAGTTTAATAAATAATAAAACCTGAAAGGGTTTGGAGGAATTCATGGAACAGGCGGTATTAAAAGCGCTGACACATGCCATGGGTAGCCAGAGTGATCTTCAATTAGCAGCAACGCTTTCTGCACAAAACGTGTCGCAGAACGCAAGTGTTGTGAACAATGATTTGAACACACAAGCAGGTCATATCCGAAGCACTACTGCACAAGCAGCAAATATCAACAAAGCTCAGTCTTGGGCTTCTATGGTAATGGGATTTGCGGCTGTACTATCTCTTGGAGTTGGAGCTGCAGCTTCGCTAACCATTGGGGAAGGGGCGATGCTAGGACTTCAGTCAGGAGCTGGTATCCTTGGAGGTGCTAGTTCAGCTGTTGAGGGTGGTCTGCAAATGGCGAATGGCATTGTCCAGAGTAAAACTCAGGATGCACTTGCTCAAGCAGGTCTCGATGGAGCGACTACAACTATTCTTGGATCGGTAACAAAGACAATGACTTCATCGGCTAAAAATGGTGCAACAGCGAACGCGCTTATTGCGCAAAAAACAACAGAAGCGATCCAGGCTTACGGCCGGGCGCAGCAACAACGTTAAGGTTAGTAATAAAAAATAATAGGGGAGTTGAAATGTCATCTCAAAATTTACCTGGAAATGTTCCAAATGCATCGAATAACGGTGCTGAGAATATTTTCACAGTTAATATTGGTCAGAGTGGTCAGTGGGCGCAGAACTTGGTAGCGGCTCTATTGGGACCATTAACTGCAAACCTGCAAAAGATTATGCAGGAAGAAAGGAAAGCACAAGTAGAGTTTACCTCTGCAATTGGAAAGTTCGAGAAAGACGCTGCTGCAAATACAAGAGCAAGCGGTCAAACAGAAATGACTGAGGGGTTACTTTCTGGTGGTGCGAACATAATTGCCGGTGGTTTAACAATGAAAGCTGGTTTCGACGAAGGTGCTGAATCGATCGACTTCGAAACGCAAGGTAAAGAACTTGCATCTAAGCAAGACAAAGTGGACAACGCAGAGCGGTCTCTTGAAACTGGTAACGCGACTTCTGGAACTGACGCTGAAGACACACTTGCACGTCGTCGTGGTGAAGGACCTCAGACACAAGCTGAAGTTAAGCATGAAAACCGTAAACTTGATGACGAGCGTGAGGCTCTTAAGCACAAAAGACGAGCATCTCAGAACAAGTTCGAAGGAGCGCAAAGAACGTACCAAACTGGTGCACAAGTTGTTCAGAGCTTTACTCAAGCTGGTACAAAACCTGCAAAAGCAAACTACGATGCAGATGCTGGTCTTGATAAATCGTACTCTTCAATCGCACAGACTGGAGAGAAAGTACTCGACGGATCGTACTCTTCAACAGAGCAAACTGTGTCTCAAGCACAACAAGCTGCTGGAAACGTGTACGGATCATCAAGAGCAGCTGCTGGCGGTTAAGGCAGCGTAAACTAAGGTTTCGTAGAGCCTCTTTATTAAAGGGGCTCTTCAAAAAAAGGAGTAAACAATGGAAGCACATGCGGCAGTACATGCGACTTCAACTCATGAGGCCTCAAAAGTGGCAGCACACTTGGCTTCAAAGCCTTCATCTTCTGATGCAAAGCGTCAGAAAGGGGTATGTGCCTTTGTTTATGCTATGATGTCGGTTATGAACTCGATGGCACAAGCAAACAAAGGAAACGCGGCTGAGCTAAATGCACAGTCAGCAGAAGCGCAAACAATTGCAAAAGAATATAAGACAAATGAAACAGCTACAAGTGTAGCTCAACTTCAGAACGAAGGCGGGCTTCAGGCAGAGTTGATTCAACAAGAAACAATTGAGACCCGAGCAAACATTACTCAGCAGAAAATGGGTAACTATTCAACGAACATTGCAAACACTGAACAAGGAATACTGACAGCGTCATTGAATGCAAAAACACTCATTGATGCGTACTCAAGAATGGGTCGAACAAGATAATCGAATCCCCCTACGCCTGGCGTAGGGGGACTATTATGTATAAGAGAGGAAAATAATGGTTGGTATTACAGGAAGAAGATCGCCAGACTCACTGAACTTTATTCAGAAGGTTGAAACCGCTGGAAAGGGAACCTATTCAGCAGGTGGGCGAGAATACACGTACTACAAACTAAAGTTTACGATTGAGCATAATGGCGAGAAGGTGGAATGGGAGTGTTGTGCGGATGCTGTTAACGACAGTGCGCAGGCTGCTATTTTAGGCCTTGGTGCAGCGTTAAAAGTTGCAAGTAAACGATTCAGTACGGCTGAAGAGTTTAAAAAGGCACTTGAAGGTGGAGAAGATGGAGATCCGCCACTCGTTATTTCGTACGGAGCTAAATTTTCAACGGAAAAAGGACCAAACGGACGTCAGAAAATTGAGTATGACCTGTTTGAGCGTGAACACCTACACAAAGGAGTTCGTCCTCTTTTCAAGTCTGAAAAAAGAACAACTGAAACGCTTGTCGATGAAGAAATACGCCACTTAAAAGCTGTTGCAAGAGCAATTGATATGACAGCAAAAGCGAGCAGAGAACCAGAACAGAGAGATCCAGGTGCAATTCTAGAGAGACTACCTGATAGTGTTCGAGCTCGAATAGTCGAAAGAGGCGAAGAGAGTTAAGAGAAGCGAGCTGTATTAGCTCGCTTGCTTTTCATCACGAATAATTTCTGCCTCAGCCTTACCTTCAGCACATTCCTTTGTTACCAGCACTTCTTTAATAGAAGCATCAGATGGAACGTCATACATAAGATCAGTCAATAAATTCTCAACAATCAACCGAAGTGCTCGAGCACCGGTATCGGATTTTTTCGCTCTTTCAGCAATAATCTGAAGCGCTTCTTCAGAGAAGTTTAGCTTCACATTATCTTCAGCAAAGAGTTGGATATACTGTTTGATTACCGCGTTCTTTGGTTTAACGAGGATCTCAACCATATCTTCGATTGTGAGTTCATTGCAGTTCGCAATGCTATTGAATCGGCCTATAAATTCAGGAATAAGACCAAACTGAACAAGGTCTTCTGTTTCTACTTTAGAAAGAAGATAGTTCTTTTCAGTCGGATCGAAATTTCTAGCTTCAGTTGCATCAAAGCCAATGACACCTTTACCTAATCGTTTTGCGACGATTTTATCAAGATTCACAAAAGCTCCGCCCACAATAAAGAGGATGTTCTGTGTATTGACCTTGATATATTCTTGGTTAGGATGCTTTCTGCCACCTTTAGGAGGAACGTTGGCAACGGTTCCTTCGACAATTTTTAAAAGGGCTTGTTGAACACCTTCACCAGAGACGTCTCGCGTGATAGAGACATTCCCTGTAGACTTGCGAAGCTTATCGATTTCATCTACATAAATAATACCTTGTTCCGCTCTGCCAATGTCGTAATCAGCATTCTGAACCAGGCGAAGAATAATATTCTCTACGTCCTCACCAACATATCCAGCTTCGGTTAGCGTTGTCGCATCGGCGATAGCAAATGGTACGTCTAGGATTTGTGCGAGTGTTCTTGCGATGAGCGTTTTACCAGATCCCGTAGGACCTAATAGGAGCACGTTTGATTTACTGTACTCAATATCGTTCTGCTCATCGTTCATTGAGCGAATTCGCTTGTAATGGTTGTATACAGCAACTGAGATTGTTTTTTTTGCCCGTTCTTGACCGATGATATATTCATCAAGACGGTCTTTAATCTCTTTTGGCTTCAGTACCTTAATTTCATGTTGCACTGTTTTCTTATCAACAATATCAAGGCAGAGTCGTACACATTTATCGCAAATAAATGCATTTGGGCCAGAGATTAACTTTTCAACCGCTTCTTCTGTTCGTCCACAAAAAGAGCATGTTGCTACTTCATTTCCATTTGCTTTGTTACTCATAACAGCCTACTTTGCAGGTTCTACAACTTTATCGACGAGGCCGTATTTTTTAGCCTCTTCTGCACCCATGAAAAAGTCACGGTCAGAGTCTTCGAGAATTTTTTCTAGTGTTTGACCAGAATGTTCTGCGAGGATTTTTCCCAAAGTTGTCTTCATATGAAGGATTTCTTGTGCTTGGATATGCATGTCGGCAGATGTTCCTCCGATACCACCCATAGGTTGGTGGATCATCACGCGGCTATGTGGAAGGACGTGTCGCTTCCCTTTTGTTCCCGCTGCAAGGAGTATTGCCGCCATTGATGCAGCCATTCCAATACAATAAGTGTTAATATCGACACCTAGGTATCTCATCGTATCATAGATAGCAAGACCTGCAGAAACAGAGCCGCCAGGTGAATTAATGTAGATATTGATATCTTTTTTTGGGTCTTCAGCTTTTAGGAAAATAAGCTGTGCGACAACAGAGTTTGCGACGTGCGCATCGATTTCTGTGCCGAGCATAACAATTCGGTCTTTGAGGAGGCGAGAGTAAATGTCCATTGACCGTTCGCCACGACCAGTATCTTCAATTACGTATGGGGTAAGGTAAGCGCGCGTTTCTTTCTTGCTCATGAGGTCCTCAAATATGTATTTTCATTATCACTTAAGCCTATAGAAATAAGCCATTTTTCTCCACCAAAACCTCGTATCCCTTTTTGGGGAATAGGGGGGCATTCTCTTACGAGAAGAAATTTGATGAAAATACTCCTCTTAAAAACTTTTAATCAGCTTTAGGCTTCTTTTTTGGCGCAGCCCGTTTCTTCGTATCAGAAGATTCGTCAGCTTTGGTGCCTTTTTTTGCTGAAGCTTTTTTCGCCGCTTTCTTTACTGCCTTCTTAGCAGCTTTTTTCTGAGCTGGTTTTTTCGCTTCAGTATCAGGGACTTTATTCCCCTTTTCTATGATATAGTCTTCAGCTTTATGAAGCATGATTCGTGATAGAACGATTGCCTGCTGTTCTTGCGATAGTGTCTTGTAGTCGTAAAATTCATTTCGATCTACAAACATTGCATCGAGAGGTGAATCCATCTTCGCAGGAGCGAGGTCGTCTGGCGTTACATCAAGTTTGAACTTGTTGCAAAGCGCACGACAGATGTAAAAAAGTCGAACAGCGTTATCCGCATGTTTGCGAACGCTTTCAATAGACTCTTTCTTCTCTTCCTCGTTCATTGATTTAAGACGCTCTTGGTAGTTAGGGTCATTGGCAAGTTGCTTAACTCTAAATTGAACTTCCTTTTGAAGGATTGACTCAGGAAGGTCGAAAGCACACTGCTCAACAAGCGCATCTGCAACGTGATCTCGTTGTCTGTCGCGAGCTTCTTTCTCAGATCGCTTTTCTAAAAGCTTCTGTAAGCGAGATGTCATTTCTTCAATAGAAGTAGCTCCCACTTTCTTTGCGAGTTCATCATCAATAGGAGGCAGGTCAAGAGCCTGGATAGTTACGAGTTCCACGCGAACTTTTTTCGCTGGGTTCTCATTTTTAAATTCTTCTGGAGCATCCTCATCTGGAGTGCTTACGCCCTCTTTCTTATCGCCAATTTTCATGCCAAGAACAAGGTCGTACATCCACTTTGCCATGTTTTCACGATTCACTTTGAATCGGGTATTAGCAAGTGCTTTTTCCTCTGGGTCGCTTTCTATGTTGAAGATATCGAGTGTTACATAGTCGTCTTCTTTTACAGCGCGGTCTTTAACCGGTTCCCATGTACCAAAGAATGATCGGATATGATCAATAGTTTCGCTTACCTTTGCATCATCGATCACTTCAGGCTGCACATCGATTACGTCGAGAGATGATGGCTCAAGTTCAGGAATAACTGGTTCAGTTTCGAAAGCAAATGTCATCTCAGCGCCATCTTCTTTTGAGTGCTTCTGCATGTCAAAAGAAATACGAGCGTTACCATTAAGTAGAGGAACTTTTGCGAGTTGTTGAGCTTCTTTAAAAGAAGTGTCTGCAATCTCCTGCTTCCATCTGTCTTCAAGGTGTTTGCTGTATTTTTTTTCAATCAGGTTATCTGGAGCCTTTCCTTTTCTGAATCCAGGGATACTTACTTCCTTAGCAATCGATTTGATAGCTTTGCGGTAAGATGATTGGACAAGGGTAGGGGAGGCTTTAACAAGAAGTTCTACTACGCAGTTAGGTTTTGTCGTTACG
>Ga0070729_10004666_pt1 | contig 14703 bp, 16 predicted proteins | sample tdDd472_FD_66725 | JGI IMG/M metagenome (GOLD analysis project Ga0070729, IMG submission 66725) | Marine sediment microbial communities from the Atlantic coast under amendment with organic carbon and nitrate - tdDd47.2 | ecosystem: Environmental > Aquatic > Marine > Coastal > Sediment | place...
ATATGATTTCCTGCGCACCCTGAAAATGAAACCCCTGGTCATCGCCGTAACGGCCCACGCGGAGTATGCCCTTGAGGGTTATGATCTGGATTTATGCGACTACCTGCTGAAACCATTTGGGTTCGAGCGTTTCCTTAGGGCCGTCAATAAGGCAAGGGAGCGTTATGCGGGCGAACAGAGCCAGCCAATTGAGGATCCAGTTTGGGAGAAGCATGAAAGCCTGTTCATAAAAGACGGAAAAAAACACCATCAGGTCCGCTTTCGGGATATTGAATTGATCGAAGCCAGTGGAAACTACTGCTACGTTGAAACCGACCAAGGCAAAATAATGACCCAGGAGACCCTGGCTGATTTAGAACAACGCCTGCCCGCATCGTTTGTGCGCGTCCACAGGAGCTTCATCGTCGCTACGGAGCGAATTACATGGGTGGAAGGCGACGAATTGGGAATCGCAAAGAAACGCATCCCCATTGGACGCGTCTATAAACCCAATGTCTTAAAACTCTTGCGATAATGATATGAACGACGAGTGGGAACTCTGTCAAAAGGACATCATTGGAGAATCAAAGACCAAGCTTAAGCAAGGCATCCATCCAATAGGTTGACGCCCTGGCTTCACAACGCATTTCCTTTTCAACCACCTCAAAGCTTTGTGACCAATGGCTTAAACATTCATAGATTGCATGATCTACCTGTTCATTCATTCCATCACTTTCCAATCCAGGAGAATTCTTGGAACAAAACCCAAACACAGCAGAAACTGTGTCCAAGGCTTCGCTTTCTGGATGAAGAAGATACTGGAACCCAAAAGGCAAAAAATAGACAGCTTCTTCATAGGTCCCAGCTGGACAATTGGGCCCCAAAAGATCTTGAAAATCGGTGGATTCTTGGCACTATTATAGTTGTGTTGGGAGCAGATTCTTTTTTCATCCCAGTTGTGGTTTAATTAAAAACTCAAGAAAGATAAACAAGGGTGCGCCACTTGCTATGAATTTAATACCCAAGACTAACAAAATATTTTGGTTAACACTTTTCTTTCTTTTGATATGTGCTCCAATGCTTTTTGCTATGTATTTAGGGTTCAAGGACAACCCAATAACCCTTATTTTTCCTCTTGGAATGCTCGCATTGTGTTTTGGCGTATTTAAATTCAGCAGAAAGAGATTTCAACAAGAATTAAACTCCGAGCCACTATATGACAGACAAGGAGGAGGACGTCTAGAAGGGGTACGTTTTTCCTTTCCATTCGTAAGAATAGCTGTTTACCCGGAATTTCTAATTCTTTCCTATGGATGGAAAAGAAACCTTATTGAGAGAGAACATTTCCGTAAACTAGAAGAAAAACATGGACTAATTGGTTCATACTGCATTGTCCATCATGGAAAGCCTGGTATACAACCTGAGTTGCAATTTAGCCCACTTAAGCTAAAAGACTTCAAGGAATCTTTATTTCGGGCACAATTCATTCCCAAAGAAAATGTATAGTCGATATGAATCAAAAAAGAGTCTCAATTTCTCAGGCCATATTTGGGAAAAGTGCAAAGGTCGAGGTACAATAGGGGTATTGTTCAATTAATGGACTGAATAACATTGGGTTTTCGATCCTTACCGTGAGTGTTCGACCCAATAGAATTACAGCCGGGAAAGCGAGTGGATAACTGCAAGGATTTGGTTTTCTCTTTGACATAAAATAATCGGATCGGACATGCCATGAAGATTGCTCAAAAACCTGGTTGGGGTTTTCTCTTGTTAGGTGCCTTTCTAACCTTTTCCTTTCTTTCCTTTTTTTCCGAAAAACATTTAGAATGGGAGAAATTGGAAATTGCCGAGGCTATTTTAGAAGTAACAGAAGCCTCATTCATTGACAAAATCATCATAGTCTCGAAACGAAAATCACAACTGCTGTTCTATGTGGAAGTTGATGATAAAGAATCAGTTTACGATTTGAAAAATGGCCTTAAAAACTTCCAAGAAAAGCGCTGGCCTGGCCATGATAGCGGGTGTTTTGAAGCAGACTTGGTCCTTTTCTTTGACAATCAAAAAAAACGGTTTAAGGCATCTATACCAGAAACGCGAAAAGAGAATCTGTATCTGAAATTACGTTCAAGATATGGAAAGATGTGCATACCAGATATGGGTGCATGGATGCTGAACCATGGGCCCATCGGTAATCCAAGTAAATATCCGGTTCCTTGGGTAGCCTTTGATGAAATAAATAAAAATTTCTCAACCGATCTAAAAAACGTAAAAACCAATTTAAAAACTCTTGATTGTGAGACTCGGTCGATTTTCTCAGTAGATGGTTTTTCATTTGATACAACAAACTTTGATCCATTGAATGAATACATTCACTGCTTGGACAGTCTAGAACCAAGCAAGCTTAAGCCTCTAATTCCTGTATTTTTACTTGCTTCCCTGAAATCACCAGAAGGTGTTCTCTCAGAAAAAGTAATAAAAAAGTTAAACGCGTTTGATAGCAGGGGAATTGAGGAATTTAACGAGGAACAGCGTGATGCAATAAAAGATTTTTTAAGAGTTATGTACACAGAAACGCCAAGTCTTAGGCAGCAAATATCCCAAGCGTATTTCTATTGGATAAATCGAGCGGACATACGAACCTAAATAACACATTGCGAAATCTTTGAGTCCCAAATCCATACGTTTGAGGACAAAGAGCAGAATTCGGTGGTTTTTCGGGAATCCATGAGGGGGAGTATAAAATAGGGTTTCAGTTCAATTTAAGATATAATTCAATTTGTAGTCATTTGATTCAAATCAAATAACTCGAATTTTTTCAATCAGGTTTTGTAGACATCTCCATGAAAACGCAGGAAAAAGAAAACAAATCCGAAATGGTAGATAACTTTATACGTGGCGTCCTGGTTCACAATCATTATCTTGCCTATAAATACCATAAGAAAATTTACAATTTGAAGGAACGCGCCATTCCTCTTTTGAGCAAAAAAGTTCAACATTATATTTCCGATCCCCGACAAGTTAATGTGCTCACCGCGTTGCTTTCATTGATTCATGATCTTGATGAAAATGTGTCAAAAGAATTAGTATTAGAGCTCTCAGAAAGCATTTCAGATCCTATAATTAAGATCAGAATCAAGCCTATTTTGGATTTTTCTCTATCCAACTTCAACATGGTATCGCACAAGGAGCTTAAGATCTTCATTGATAAAAAGCTCCCTAACCCGAAATACATTCACAAAAAAATATCCCAATGGCTAAACAATGTGCCCCCAGAAGACCTTGATCACATTGAGAGGTTGTTCATAGTTTTGGACGGAGATAAAAATGCATCGGGAACATACCTGCCTGTCCTTTATGTGATAATGGTTAAATGGCAAACAGGGATTCAATTGATTGATAGTCTACCATTTCTTCGAAACCTTGGGGCAGAGTGGGTTTTGTATCATGAGGTTGGACATCATTTTCATCAACACAAATTTGGATATGATCTGAACCATGAAAATGAAGCCGACCAGTATGCAAGAAGCATGTTTCGGAAAACCCACCCTATACTAGTCAAAATAGTAACGGTGCTTGTTAATATTATTAAGGCCCTGAGAAAGATAATTCCGAAAAGGACTTGAATCCCACATCTTGTTTTTATTTGCTATATTGTCTTTGATTCTTAAACCTAAATGGGGATTCTTAGCCTCGTCACGGTAGAATAGACACACGGTTCACATTGTGGACAGAATAACGTTGGTTTATTATGCCACCAATTTGAAATCGTGTTAGCACCAAATGCGTTCCAAATCATCGGTACTCAAAGAAATTTCCATATTCAAGCCAGTTGATGAAAATTGGCTTCATCTTGATGACCTACTGGCTGAGCTTTGGGCTGTTGGGATCGAAAGTGATGACATCCCTGTGCTCTTCAGCATTTTTGAAAGGTTCCCTGAAAATGATGGTTGCGGTGTTTTTTGGTCCATCGTTCACGGGATAGAATCAACAGGTTTTGATTATGGGAAGGAACTGAAATCATCAATTGAGAAGGTACCTTCAGAGATGGGCCTGATCATGTGGAAACGCAAGGCCAAAGGATAGACTTTAAGCATATTAGAAACCCGCCCTTTTACGGAACGATTCAATCAAAGCTGACTATAACTACAATTGGAGTTATATTGAATTGTGAACTTTGGTTGGGATGAGCAGAAAAACCAATTCAATATTCAAAAACACGGGCTTGATTTCAACGATGCCTGGCAAGTCTTTGACAACCCATTACTGGTGAACCGGGATTTGCGAATGGACTATGATGAAGATCGTTGGATTGAAATCAGGCTAATGAACACCCGTATCATCGTAGTCGTCATCGTGTTTACCGAAACTGACCCCGATACAATACGAGTTATTTCACTTAGAAAAGCAACAAAAAAAGAAAGGAGGCTCTATGAAAGAAAAATCAAAAACGGATTGGAACCGGGTTGATGGAATGGCCGACGAAGACATCGATCTCAGGGATTCACCTGAACTAACTGAGGCCTTCTTTGATGAAGCGATTAAATGGCCAGGCCCCAAAAAGCAAATAACCTTGCGACTTGATCCAGATGTGCTGGAATTTTTTCGCAAGCAGGGCAAAGGCTATCAAACCAACATCAACAAAGTTTTGAGAAAATTTATGGAAGTACAGAAATCAAGAGCTTCATAAAGCATAAAACTTGGTTTCAGTGACTTAAACGATTGGTGGGAATCTCCTCCGCTTCAAGTTAAATTAGAATAATGGTTCAAATCCTGAAATAAATAACGTTGGGTTTGTGAGGCGCTCTCTTTGGGCAAGAAGGATCCCGAAGGGATCCAATAATATAGCGCGGGGTTTCAACCCCGGGAAATAGTTTCACCACCCAAAAAGTCCCGAAGGGACGACATCATCCTAAGAATCCTATTGTCTTCCTTATCGTCAAGAACCCATCCTAGTCTTTATTTCGCCCCTTCAGGGCTTGAATCGTTTTGGTAATTCACCGGAGGCTGAAGCCACCGGCTTTATTCCTTGTTCCCTTCGGGAACTTAGTCCCTCAGATATAGGCGAAGATAAGCCAGATCACAAACCCACTCCTTCTTTGAGTCACATCAAAAAAGCGTGCCAGACATCAAGCCCTTTAGTGGGAAAATCGTCCAGGTCGAGGTACAATAGACTCACTGCTCACTAGGTGGACAGAATAATGTTGATTTTGTATTTTTATTTATGCCCTTTCCAACTCCGTTTGATCGAGAATCAAAATTGAAGTTTTCCGATATGGCTTCAGGAATCTTTGTTGTTGGGCTCGCAATGGCATTTGTTGCCTATTTATCAATTAGCCCGAAGGTTACTAACTTAAAGGAAGAGGTTGGAGTGGCCAAAAAGTTGGTGTTGGTGCCAACCCAAACGGGTGCAAAGCTGAGGATGGTTGTAGAATTAGAAAGTGGAAAAGAAGTACAAGTAAGTTTTAGTCAAAGCCAAGAGTTCAAGCAAAACGCCAAAGTGAGGATTTCAGTTCAAGAGGCTTCCTTTAACATGGCCATTTATCATTTTGTGGGATACATCCCGGAGCCAGAGAAGGATTTTGTGAACAATGATCCAAAGGAATAAAACCTAGTCCCAACCCCATGCCTATTTTGATTCACCCTGAGATTCGGTGGTTTTTTGGGAATACAAAAGTAACTTAAAAAAACTCTCCTATTTCCAAAATGCATAAAAGATTGCTTGTTGTAAAGGCTTTGTTTTGTTACAACTCCATTGTGAGGCTTTTATGACTAGTGTGGTGAAAAAGATTATTAATAACAATCTTGTCAAAGGAGCGCCAAAGTTCCTGTCAAATGGTCCCGATTATGAAGTGATTATGGGGTCAATTGCTTACGGAGTTGAAAACGACGTAAGCGATATGGATGTTTATGGTTTTATCGTTCCCCCAAAGGAATTCGTTTTTCCTCACCTGCGAGGTGAAATCCCTGGCTTTGATGATGCTAAACCATTATTCGATCAATACCAGGAACATCATATTAAAGATCCTTCTGCGAGAGGCGGAAAGGGCCGAACCTATGATTTTTCAATTTATTCGATTGTTAAGTTTTTTAAATTGTTGCAAGAGAATAATCCGAACATCATTGACAGTCTTTATGTCAACGATACACATGTGCTACATGCGTCTGAAATTGGAAAAATGGTACGGGGGAATAGAGAGGTTTTTCTTCACAAAGGATGTTGGGCCAAATTTAAGGGATATGCGTATGCACAAGTACATAAGTTAAAAACCAAAAGACCAGAAGGAAAGAGGAAAAAAATTATTGAAGAATTCGGTTATGACATCAAGTTCGCTTATCACGTAGTGAGACTATTGAATGAGGTAGAACAATTATTACTTGAAGGCACAATGGATTTAACCAAGAATTGCGAGCAGCTTAAATCTATACGCAGGGGTGAATGGTCCGTCGAAAGAATAGACCAGTTCTTTCTGGAGAAAGAGAAACAACTTGAAGAATCATTTCATAAAAGCGAATTGCCATCAAAGCCTAGGAATAAGGAAATAAAAGCTTTATTGTTTAAGTGCCTAGAGTACAAGTATGGAACGATTGATCAAATCGTATACCAAGCAAGTGCCGCTGAAGATGCGATTCAGCAAATTAAATTGATCATTGATAAGGTATAGCCATGCGAAATATCCAAGCAGAAATTCAGGAAGAATTAGACCGAATAGAAAAAACGAGAGATGTAGAAATCATCCATGCAATTGAAAGTGGAAGCAGGGCGTGGGGATTTGCATCGCCAGATAGTGACTATGATGTGAGATTTGTTTACGCCCACAAAAGGGATTGGTACTTGTCGGTTTTTGCAAAAAAAGATGTGATAGAAAGACCATGCGATGAAGTGCTAGACATTAGTGGCTGGGATTTAAAAAAGGCATGTGGGTTATTTAAAAAATCAAATGGTGCACTCTTAGAATGGATTCAATCACCGATAGTGTATCGGCAAGTTCCTGAAAAATACGAACTATTAAAAGAATTGGCAAATTGTTGTTTTAGGGTTGCCCCGCTCTTTTTTCATTACCGTGCAATGTTTAAAAGCTCATTTATGAAAATTCAGGAAACCGGTGAAGCAAAACTTAAAACCTATTTATATGCGTTAAGGCCCGCTTTTTGTTGCGATTGGTTGTTGAAGAGACGGACAATGCCGCCTGTGGAGTTTTTTAAATTGGCAGAATTCATTTTCCAGGCAAGCGAAAACAACGAATTTGAACAAGAATTACACGTTTTACTGAATCGAAAAGGCAATGCAAAAGAAAGTGAAACAATGCCTCGGTCGCCTGTATTAGATGCTAATTTAGAAAAGATGCTTGACCAATTCGAAAACTATCCTCCCCTCGTGGACAAAGGGCCCGATAGTCAGGATATAGAACAACTTTTTAGAAAATTCTTTTGATGGTATCGTCGCTCAAACTCTAACGAATTCTGGGAAATTACCATCAAAAAGGATAAAATCATTTCATGGTTCAATTTGTGAACCAAATAACGTTGGTTAAATTGATCGAATTGAATTTTCGAGAAAAAATTAAGAATGCAATTTCCAACCATGATGGGGACCTGCTTGAAGAAGTCTTATACAAGGATTTGTCCTCAGAGTGTCAATGCCTTGAATTATTAATAAAAATCCTTCCTGAGAGTTGGCATCATAGTCACGAAAATATCGCATTGACGTTGCAGAAATCGAAAAGCCCCGAGTCTGTATATTCGTTATTGCAAACGGCTAATACCTATTTCGAATACTTAACCTATGACAATTCAGGAGCCCTCCACAGAAAATGTACTTGGGCTTTAGCAGATATAGGTACATCGAAAGCAAAGGATGCACTTAGACTCCTTGCTTCAAATGGCTCGGACATCGTGAAGGCCTATGCAAAAAAGAGACTGGACAGATGGTCACAAGAACAAACAAGAAAGGGCTATCTTGAATAGTCTCCTGATCGAATTTTGAAAAGAAAGTAGACTTTTTAAGGGGACAAAATGACGTCTGAAATTCTCAAGGATATTTTCACCTTTTTTTGGATTTCAATCATATTTCTCGGACTTTCGTTGGTTTCGGAAGGAGACCTTAAATGGTGGGCTGCCCTCCTTCTCGCCTTTGGGGCTTCTATTGCGGCTATTTTTAGAAGAAGGATTGGAAAATAGACTTATTATTTTTCAGCCTGTTACTTACGACAAATACAGGCAGATTCTTGTTTACCCCACGTTTTCTATGATTGATTTGGTTCGTGAATTTGAACCTTGTGGTGGGTTCAGTTTTCAGACGATTTGAGTCAAAATGGACACCATTTTCCCAAAAAGCCCCGTTAAGTAAGACACGCTGTAAATCGTATGCTTCCGGCAAGCGTGCATGACAACTGAAACCCGTTTGGTTTAAGCTACTTCCAATCGGAAAATTGGTGGAGGTAGTTTCATGAAAACCCTTGAAATGGTGAAGGAAAACTTTGACACTTGGCGCAGAACCCGGGAAAAGCAAGGGCCGATTCCAGAGCAACTGTGGCAGGATGCAATCCACCTTTTGCAAACCCACTCTCAGAATCAAGTGGCCAAAGCCCTTCGAATCAATGCGACGGAGCTCAAGAAAAGGGCAATGACGTTTCAGTCGTCAGGTGCATCGATTTCTTTTACGGAAACCAACTGGAAAGAGGTTTCCCTAATGGCCAAATCACATCAGCCTGACCATTGGACGCTTACCTTGGAACACCCTAACGGATTCCATCTTCGGCTTCAAAGCCCTCATTTTAACGGGACGCATTGTGAAGGACTGATTCAACTCTTTCTAGGCTAATCCGCAGTGCTTCAAATCGTTCCTCAACTCAAGATCTATGTGTGCTGTGAGGTCGTTGATTTCCGGCGTGGCATCGATGGGCTTTGTGCTATTTGCCGACAACAACTCGGAATGGACCCCTTTTCTGGTGCTCTTTTCCTTTTCCGCAATCGTGCTAAAACCGGAATCAAGATGATCATCTATGATGGCCAAGGCTTCTGGCTCATGTACAAACGACTCTCCAAGGGAAAATTAAAATGGTGGCCAACTGTTTCCGATCAACCGATGACATCTCTGGCCGCAAAACAGCTTCAAACGCTGATTTGGAATGGGAATCCGATGGAGGCTCAGTTTGCTCCGGACTGGAGGAGCATCCAATGAGTTTATGCGGCTTGCTTGGTAACGTGCGAACAAGTTTTTCGAAAATTCCATGGGAGCCATTGATCGGGGTGTTGGCGGACGTTCTTTTTGTGTTCCTGCAGGGCCACCAGATAGTCCAATGGATTTTCCCCCGCCTCGGTGCATGTCTTAATCAAACTTGTGAGAATCGAACCCACGAGAGCTCCGAACTCGGTTCGAAAGAACAGGGCATTTTTGCGTTGCAGGACCGACGTTTTCAAGGCCCTTTCAACGATGTTGTTGTCCAATGGAATCCCTGGTCTGCGAAGAAATTCCGTCAGTCCTTCCCAATGTTTCAGCATGTACCGAAAGGCTTTTCCAAGGACACTGTTCGGTTCAACGAGACGTTCATCAAATTGTGTTTTCAGCCATGTCTTCAGATCGGACATTATCGGCTTCGACCATTCCTGGTGGTAGGCAAGTCGTTCTTCAGGGGTCATCTCTTTGGCTTTTCGGTCGTGTTTATAGATCTTGCCAATGGCTTGAATCACATGCTTGCATTCATAGGGAAACAAGTCTTCGATTTCGACAAAGTACCGCCGTGCATGGGTCAAACATCGTGCAACGATGGTGGCAAAATCATGCGAGGTATTGGCAGCGAGCGCATCACTCATTTGAATGGGGGCTTTCAGGTGAGCAGGACGTTGCTCAAGAATCTCTGCCATATTCTCGCCAGCATGTTTTTGGCCATGAAAGTACAGGTAGATCAGCTGGTCGTGTACTTGAGCAATCAAACCTGTTGTGTGTTGTCCCGATCGTGCTTGTTTGGGGAGACTTTTGTTTTCCTTGATCAAGCTCAGAATGCGAACGCCTGTATCATCGACGTGAAAGAGCTCAGCGGAAGCCGCTTGTTTGATCAACGTTTGATAAATCGGGTACACATCATCGGCAAGTGTCTCCATCAAGGTCCATTGAGTGGAATTGGGCAAGGGAATTCCAAGTTTGGATTGAAGCTGTTCAAGTCGATAAAACGGCAGGGCCGACTCATATTTGAGCAAAGCCAGTGTTGCTTTTGCCTTGGCATCATATTTCTCAAATGTCTCCGGTTTGGCGGTGACCGAACGAAGGCATTTATTGCAGCGAAGTCTCTGGTAGGCCAGTTTCTTGGCCTGCAAAGGTGGATTCCCTGTGACTTGAATGCGAACACTGGGGGTGGTCACTTCTTTCAGCGTTCCATCGCATTCGGCACAACATCGATCTCCTGGTTTGTGTTGGGCACAGTCGACAAGAACCGTTGGTGCTACCGAATAATCCATGACACCCAATCGGCCATGGCCTTTTCTTTTGGCACGGCATGGGCTTTCGCCCTTAGAAGTTGATGATGGTTTGCGTTTTTCGGATCTTTCACCTGTTATCCATTGGCGTAGTCGCCTTATGGTCACATCTTTTTCTTGGAGTTTTAAAACCAGTTCCTGAGCAAGTTCCAACCATTGGATCACCTGGTTGGTATCGTCTGGTCCAAGCTCTTGCTTTTGGAGTTTGGCGATCAGTGTGGCACAGTCTTGAGCAGGGAGCTTCTTGGCTAAACTCAAGGGGCCTCCGTCAAGGTTTTTTTAAAGTGCCGATGGAGAGGATAAACCCAAACCCTTTTGATGGATTGGTTGTTTCGATGTTTTGTGTCCATACGGCCTCGGCCCTTGGTTTCACCCAAATCGATCCAGTTCGCTGCACGGTAGCAGGTTCCTTCAAAACAGGTCGTATCCACAAAGGACTCCATCAAGACCGGACGAATCGCATAGTGGTGTTCCCAATCGTCGGCAATGCGTTTGCTGAGCAAGGACAAGACATGGCTTGCCAATCCTTTGACCTTGACCCAGGGGAGAATGAGGAATCGACTATTTTGAACGACCTGAGAAAGGTTGATTTTGCGGGTTTCCTGATCCCAGCCCAGCCATCGATCGCGTTGTTCAAGGGCCCAGGCAGCGCTAGATACCTGAAGACAACCGACCAATTGGCCAGTTGTACGGCTTCGAGCGAAATAGAAAAGCCGCCCACCAAAGGGGCGCTTGAAGCCAAGATAATGGTAGCGATCGATCAATTCTCTCCAGAATTCCCGGTCCTTCTTCGTGTCAATCAGTTCCAGTTCAATAGGTTGAAGATCTTTCAGAGGATAGTTGATTTCTTCTCCTTCCGCACCCTGCTGAGTTCGCTTGCTACCTGTATGCCGGCCTTTATGATTTTTAATGCTTTGGAGCTTGGGCAGACAAACCAAGCCCAGTTCTTCGCATTTTTCGAGATATTCAACAGTTTCACGGTCTTTCAATTTCCCGTTGGGTCGTGTCCAATTCAGCAACTCACTGATTGTGCAGGCCAATTCAAAACGAGAAAACGAAGAATAGGTTTGAAGGATTTCCTGAATCAGTTGAAAGTCGTCGGCTGTGACCGACCTTCCGCAGAATGGCGGGATCTGATTACGGATCAATTCAGGCATCTCTCGTGTCCTCCCATGATCACCTTATCAAAGCGGTTTTCATATGTCCAGCTTTTTTTGAACCCCCCGTTCAAATAGGCTATAATTCTCAATCAATCTTGAATACCTTGGGATGTTAAATGTAACCTGAAATCTGATTTGTAATCATTTTTAGCGCTTCAAAAAGCCATTTGCTGATTGACAATGAATTGGATTAGATTATCCAACGCAACTACATTGTCCATAATGCTGTATCCCAGGCATTCCACACTGAAAATGCTTAGTAAAAACTTCAATCTATTCAAAAACATGTTCTTACGCGCATATTGTTCACGGCCGCGATCATCCATGCGAAATAGAAACGCATGGCGAACGGTTCGATTGTAGACATGTAAAGTGGCGACCTTCTTTTTATTGAATTGCAGTCGTCGAGCCACAGCCACACGTCCTCCAAACACCTGGCAAAAAAGGAGTTGCGTTCATTTTCAATCGGAATGTTTACTAATATAGTGCCAGGTCGAACCTAACGCCAGGGAAATCTGACATTTCCTTTAAAAATGTGCCTGTCTAATTTTTCATATTTACCCAGGTGACATGTTTGGAGGGGTTCCTCTCAGGAAAAGCGCACTCACGGATTGGCTGTTGGTGATTCGAATCATTGAGACGCCATCCATCAAGGTGTCGTCAACCAAACCAAGGCTCTTTCGTTTAATCGATTTAGGGGCAAGTAAACGCATTGTTCCAAAAAACTAAAATCTCAATGATGGTTGGCGTTTGGTTGCTGCACAATTCGCCAAAGCGCCACGCCGCCATGGCTTCTAAAAATAACATAGGATAGACAATTTGGACGCCATCCTGCCCAACTGCTGCGTCCAGCTTCAGAACGGGATTGCCAACTTCAGTGGTTAGATTGTCTGTAAACATGATGAAACTTCCTGCGTCACCAATTCCCGAGTTTCTAGTGTTGATCTCATTGGGCTCACCACCTAAACCGGTCCCTATAAAAGAGATGGATTGGGTTCCGATCAACTCAATTTGTCCAGACCCATCCGGATTATCACCGGCCGTCGTGATATCAGAGCCGTTAATGATGTTCAAATCCATGCCAATTAATCGAACATGACCGCCAACTCCACTTTGCACAGATGTTTGAATGGAACTTTCTTCAATGGTGATCACATCAGGATCTACAAAAATATCTCCACTATTGACTTTGCCACCTGTGGTGATAGCTGTAGTGATAGTACTATCTTTTAAATACAATAGATCTTTGACTTTAACATATATTTTCCCTCCACCTCCGCCAACGGACTCGGTTGAGAGTCTCGATTCTTCAATAAGCCTGATGGTATGATCTACATCCAGTTCAATATCACCAGCATCAGCAACACCCGATGATGTGGTTATTATTTTTGAGGTCATGTCGAGGTTAAGAAAACCAGCAGCCAGGTTAATGGAACCATTCGGAAGATCATTTCCAACTCAACGGTTATGATCGCCAGACGAACCCGTTACTCAGCCAAAAAGAGGTGTTCAGGAAAAAGGAAAAAATTGGACAGGAATATTCTTTTTGCGGGCATATCCTTTTTGAATAAGTGCCTGTCTAATTATTACAACCTCTTCGCTCGACCAAGTCCCGGTTTTTTTTAAAATCGGCTAATAATGATGTATAATTACACGGAAAAGACACATTACGTTGACATCATAGCTCAGGATTCTTAAATTCAACTTTAGTCTGCGAATAACAAGGGCTAGACGATTGGCTGTTGGAAAGAAATGAAAATGGAAAACGACACCCAGTTTTTAAACACCAAGGAAGCGGCTGAATACCTTAAGGCTCATGTGGAAACGGTACGGGCATGGCCGGGCGAGTAGAGGTTCCAGCATTCAAGGTTGGCAAGGACTGGCGGTTTTTAAAGGAGTCTTTAAAAAAATTGAACAGAACCGCAACATTTTGGGTCGAATGAGTTTTCATCATGAATTGGAAAACTGGATTACGGCCACATTATTCCGAATTTCGAAGACCGTCATTATCTTCAAAGCGTAATCGGTTACGGAATCGTCTATCCATTCGACACGACCCCACTGTGCCGCTACAAAATAAGCGAGGATGCTAAGATGACAAAAAGGAATAAGGACCAGCAAAAGTCGACCGGCAAGCGTTCAGGGGAAGCAAAAATCGGCAAGGCGCTGGAGCAGTCCGGCACCGTCATTCACGCGCAGCCGAAGCCCGATCAGGTGGCAGAGTGCTTTCCCATCGTTGGCATCGGGGCATCGGCCGGGGGTATTGCGGCCTTTGAGGCTTTTTTCTCGGGTATGCCCGCGGATGTCGACCCGGGTATGGCCTTTGTCCTTGTTCAGCACCTGGACCCGGACCATAAGAGCATCCTTACCGATCTCATTCAGCGTTACACCCATATGAAGGTATTCGAAGTAGAGGACGGCATGGCGGTGCAGCCCAATTGCGTATACATCATTCCTCCAAATCGCGATATGGCGCTCCTGAATGGCACCCTGCAACTGTTCGAGCGGGTGCCCCCTCGCGGCCAGCGCATGGCCATCGACTTCTTTTTCCGGGCCCTGGCCCAGGACCTGCGTGAGCGAGCCATTGCCGTGGTGCTTTCGGGAACCGGCAGCGACGGCACCCTGGGGCTGCGTGCAATCAAGGGCGAAGGTGGCATGGTTATGGCCCAGAAGCCGGATTCCACCGAATTCGACGGCATGCCGAGCAGCGCCATTGCCACGGGGCTCGTGGATTGTGTGCTGGCCCCGGCCGAGATACCCGCCCATCTCATCGCCTACACGGCCCATACCTTCGGCAATCCGCCTCGCCTTGCCATGCAGGAGCCAGAGACCATGAGTGCGTTCAAGAAAGTCCTTGTTCTGCTGCGCGCCCAGACTGGCCACGACTTTTCCCAGTACAAACCCTCCACCATCGGGCGCCGCATTGACCGGCGCTTGGCCGTGCATCTGATCGAAACCATGGATGATTATGTCAAGTTCATGCAGCAAACTCCCGCTGAAGTAGACGCCCTGTTTCGCGACTTGCTGATCGGCGTGACCAGTTTCTTCCGCGATCCTGAAGCCTTTAAAGCACTGGAGGAACAAGTCATCC
>Ga0070729_10004667_pt1 | contig 14700 bp, 10 predicted proteins | sample tdDd472_FD_66725 | JGI IMG/M metagenome (GOLD analysis project Ga0070729, IMG submission 66725) | Marine sediment microbial communities from the Atlantic coast under amendment with organic carbon and nitrate - tdDd47.2 | ecosystem: Environmental > Aquatic > Marine > Coastal > Sediment | place...
AGCAATACACACTATGTCCTCCCCTATCGGAAGGCCTTTCGATACTCCCCAATACGATAGCCATTTGATACTGCGCTGCTACCCTACACAATCCGGCTAAATGTCCAGCCTCGACTTGGATCGCCTGATCTAGATAATGCGCATGTAGCTCCTTTTGCCGTTGGTTATTAAAGCGTGCGCCATCGGTCAGCTCAATCCAGAATGGATAACCTGGAACAAGCGCCTCGGGAAAAACAGTCAACTGACTTCCCTTTTCGCCAGCTTCGGTGGCCCAGTTTTCCATTTTCCGTAAGGTTTTGGCTCTGTTTAGCCAGCTAGGTGTCATTTGGGCTAGCGCCACTTGTAGCGTATCCGCTTGAGTCATGAGTCGGAAGTGTTTAGGATTTTTCTTCATACTACTGGACATTTTACGCCAAGAGCGTTGAATAGTTTAGGGTTGAAGGTTTATACCACGGCATTAAACCTTCAAATTCATCTGATAAACCAACCGTCCAATAGTATGATCTTGTTTTAGAGCGTGTCTAAAATTTATGAGAATTGATAATCAATGATTTATGGTTCTAGCTAGACAAAAAGTTGCGCGTTTAGCGGGCTAAGTAAGTCACTTTTTGTGACGCTGGGTTCATAAATGCTTGGTTATCAGAAAGCAGAAATTTAGACACGCTCTTATATCAATCTACTTTTCGCAATCGCATCATCTCTATGTCTCCCGCATATAAAAGGAGTTCCAGGTTTCTTACTTCGTAGCGATCTACCCGCTCCAAAGCCTGGATGAACTGGCCTTCGATATCTTGCGTGTCCGCACAAAATTTTTCGGTAAAACTAATTTCACTAAAAGCTATTCGTAAGGCGGCAACTTTCACCCTCGAACGAACATCGTTGCAGGAGGTAAAGCCAATCATTCGCCCTTCGGTCGGCATCAACTCTAAGCGGGGGCGATTGGCTAGCTGTTTTAGCGTTTGCCCTTCGATAGATTGGGCAATCCAAATATCGTGTAGGATAGAACCCGTCGTTTTTTGTTGCTGCATGATCTTGACCAATCGGTACCGGAAAGCGGGTCCATCCAACATCGGGTTAGATATTTTGATTTTTTCTACAAGAATTTCATAGTTGAAACCCGCTTGGTATTCAAAACCATCTATTTCTCCATAAAAGTTGGTCCAATCTCCATCAATGTCCTCTTTCACCAAATAGCAAAGTTGAGGCCCTTCGCCAATACAATCTACTTTCTCGGGACCAATCAAAAAACTCAGCACGGTCGGCGTTTCGCCACTGGTAGGTTCTTTTCCAGAACGACAGCTCCACATGAGTGCTATGCTAATTAATATCAGACCTAAATACCGCATCTTATCGTAATTAATTCTACTGTTTATTGAAATGCTTTAGCATCACTATTTCTTGCTGCGTTAAGTTTCGCCACCACCCTCGCTTCAAATCTTTTTTGGTCAAGCCCCCAAGGTAGACACGATCCAGTTTTTGAACCTGGTATCCCAAGTGCTCAAAAATACGACGGACAATACGGTTTCGCCCCACATGTACTTCCAAACCTATTTCTGTTTTGGCCTTATTGGGTAAGTATTCCACCCAATTGACACTAACGGGTCCATCCTCCAATTGTAAACCTTTCGCGATTTTCTCTAGATCTTCTGCTGCTAATTCTCGATTTAGACTCGCATAATAGACCTTTTTCATTTCATAACGAGGATGGGTCATTTTTTCGGCCAAATCGCCATCATTGGTCATTAATAGTAAGCCGGTCGTATCTCGATCCAAGCGTCCCACTGGAAAAATACGTTCTTTCACTTTTCCGCGCAACAAATCGATTACCGTCCTCCTTCCTCTTTCGTCTTTCAGTGTGGTGATTACATCCTTGGGCTTGTTCATCAAGATATAGACTTGATTTCTTTCGGGCTTTAACACCTTATTATTATAGCTCACTACATCTCCGTCCTCTACTTGATATCCTGGTGCCTTTTCTACTTGGCCATTCACCTTTACTAATCCTTGCTTGATCAAGTCAGCAGCAGCCCTACGAGAAGCAACACCACAATGAGCCACGTATTTATTCAAACGCATACCTAGCACTTCTCCAGCCGAACTGAAACTTTCCTCTTTTTCATCCCTCTTACTATTACCCGACTTTTTCATACATTTAAATTTGATTCTTAAACAATAGCTTTGTTCAGTAGTAAGGGTTGCCCTTGCAACAATTTATGATCACTGAACTGGCCAATAGACCTTATACCCAGTATCTACCAGCAAGGTCTATTAATAAACAAATAATATGGAAATCAGATTTGACGCAAAGCTTGTTTTTTCTCTCGGTATTTGTCTATTTTCTTCCTTGTTTTGCCTTAGCCAGTCCCATCAATTTTATAACCCAAGGGGCAGTTTCTTTTCGTTGGGCACCGCTCATCATCGAACCGCTTCCATCAGTATGGCCGATGTTGACGGGGATGGCGACCTTGACGCCGTTGTTGCTAATGGTCGACACTGGCCCGAGCAAAACTACGTCTTTATTTTGACAAAGGGAGGGTATAAAATTGCCCGCTTACTAGGTAAAGAGCTTTCCACCACCTATGCGGCCCCACTCGCTGATCTCGACGGCGATGGTGACCTCGATATCTTGACCGGCAACGATATGGCTCCCAATAGAATTTTCTTGAATGACGGTAAAGGTCATTTTAGTGAAAAGGGCTTTTTTGGCGAATTGGCTGCTCCCACCCGATCCCTTTTACTCGCTGACATTAATACCGACGGACATACGGATGTCTTAATCACCAATCGTGGATCTGCCAACGAAATCTGCTTTAATGATGGCAAGGCCAATTTCAATCAATGCGTTCCCTTTGGAAACAAAGACGACTCCACCATTGATGTTATAGCAGCTGACATGAACCAAGATGGGAAAGTGGATTTGGTTTTAGCGAATAGAGATAAGCAGCAAAATTATATTTACCTCAATAAAGGTGATGGAGCCTTTGCCGAAAAAGGGATACCCTTTGGAACCGGAAAAGATGAAACCCGATCCGTCGCTGTAGCCGATTTGAACCAAGATGGATTTCCGGATATCGTGACGGGAAATATCCGAGAAGAAAATGTCATTTATTTTGGCGATAAAGATTTACTATTTGATCAAAAACTGGTCATTGGTGCAGCCGATGAAAGTACCTACCATCTCATTACCAGTGATATTGACCTCGATGGTGACCTCGACATCATTACAGGAAATAACGGCTCCCCCTCCGCGGTATATTTCAACGATGGAGAAGCCAAGACTTTCAAAAAGGTAAATATTACCGATGAAAGCTATGACACCTATCAAGTGGCTGTTGGCCAAATTAGAGGGAGCGAGTTACCTGATATCATTCTAGCTAATTCCAACTTCCTCAATCTGTACTTCCTATCCCGAAAAAGATAAGCGCTGAACAAACAATGAGTGTTCAAAAGTGAACACTCATTGTTCGATTGCGCACAAGCAGAATAGCAGAAAAACACCGTAAATTATTAACAATCAAACTATTAATTCCGTGGCACGTTTTTGGCAACAATAGCTATATTACTCTATCCATAAAAAGCTAAGGATGTTTCAGAATTACCTCAAGATAGCATGGCGCAATATTATTAAAAATAGACTCTTCTCCTCTATTAATATCTTGGGCTTGTCGGTGGGCCTAGCGCTGGTCACTATGATCTTGCTTTATATTCAGCATGAAATGAGCTACAATCAAGCGTTACCTGATAACGATCAGGTATATCGATTGTATCGAGATTTTCAAAGAGCGGATGGTAGGAAAACGTCTATTGTCCCTGCTCCGGTCTCCCCAGCCATTATCGCTGAGGTCCCTGAAATCATGGCAGCTAGTCGATTCAATGGTGTGGATGAGGTATTGGTACAGCATGGAGATTTTTCCGCATTTGTCGAAGGCTTTGCTCGCGCCGATAGTTTATTTTTCACTACGGTGCCTCTTCCTCTTTCCGCCGGCGACCCCAAGCAGGTCTTTGAACAGCCTGGTAGTGTAGTATTATCTGAAAAAACAGCTCAGCTCCTATTTGGCGGAGCTTCACCGATCGGCCAAACCCTATTGATTGAAGGGGAACAACAAGTAACTGTTACCGGTGTTTTGGCTCCTCCCTCCGGCCCTTCTCATTTTAATGTGATCAATATCATCATCAATCAAAATGAGTTTTCTCCGTATTGGAGTGGCGGACATTGCGAAGTATATGTGAGACTCAATGAGCATACCGCAGCGAGTACTTCTGAAGAGAAAATGACCACCTTAGCCAATGGCTATATCAAGCAAGAGTACCTTGACGATGGGGACACTCCTCCTTCTCGATATCCCTTATGGCGACTACAGTCTTTGACTGATATTCATTTGCATTCTACGCAGATCAGTGGCTACAATGGCCAAAATGGTAGTGTGCGACAAATTGGCATCTTGTTATTATTAGCTTTCATTGTACTGTTGATCGCTTGTATCAACTATATGAACCTAGCTACGGCTAGAGCCACCAAACGAGCCAAAGAAGTCGGCATTCGAAAAGTTAGCGGGGCTACTTTCGGCCAGATGGTTAATCAATTTCTTTCCGAATCTATCCTGCAGAGTATCATGGCCCTGGGGCTATCCGTGCTCCTGGCAGATATCGCACTGCCTGCTTTTAGCCGATTGGTTAATCGACCATTAGTATTTAATCAAGTCTTTGAGTCCTACTTACCCATCGGTTTGTTGGCGACGGCGCTCACTATTGGATTAATAGCCGGTAGTTATCCTGCCTTTTACCTGTCTCGGATTCGTCCTATCAGTACCTTGAAAGGGATAATGGTAAAGGGAAAGAAAGGTGGTCGAATGCGACAATCCTTGGTAGTGGTACAGTTTAGTCTGTCCATTACACTCCTCATTGTAGTAGGTTTTGTTTGGAAACAGGTCAATTTCATGCTCAATAAAGACCTAGGCTTTAATGACGAGCAAGTCGTGGTAGCTACGCTCAATACAGAAGAGGCCATCGCTCAATTTAGAAGAACCAAAGGCGCGCTAATCAATCAAGCGGGGATTGCTAGTGCATCCGTAATGGCTCGCACGCCAGGCCAACGCATCCCCAATTATGGTATTGATCTAGAAGGAGAAGAAAAAAGTACATACATCAACACCCTCTTTGCTGATGTTGGCTTAGATGAGACCTTGAATCTGGAGGTTTTAGAAGGTCGCTTTTTTTCTGATGCGTTTGTCAGTGATACCTCCCGTGCTTTTATTGTAAATGAACAATTCGTCAAGACACACGAAATAGAAAATCCGATTGGCTTTCGATTGAAGTTTAGTTTTGATGAAAACTATGGAGAAATCGTAGGTGTGGTCAAAGATTTCCATTATGAAGGTTTACAATCTAGTTTAGAACCGCTGATCATATCCTCTCGAGAAGATTTAGCTTGGTTTACCAATATTGCCTTCAAGATAGATCCCAGTCAGATGGCCACAAGTATCTCACAAATTGAACACTTCTGGGGCGAACTAGAACCCCAATACCCTTTCCGGTATACCTTCCTCGATGAACAGTTTGCTCAACAATACGATAGTTACGAGCGATTTGGTAACACCATTTTGTTGGGAACTTTACTCAGTATATTTGTTGCCATCCTAGGCTTGTTCGGATTGTCCACCTTTACGATTGAACAGCGCACCAAAGAAATCGGTATCCGCAAAGTCTTGGGTGCTACAGTTTCTAATTTGGTACAGTTGATTATTAGAGATTTTGTCAAACTAGTATTGGTAGCCGGTTTGCTAGCCATTCCATTTGGTTATTGGTTTGTGCAAAACTGGTTGGGAGATTTCGCCTATACTACAACTTTAGGACCTATTCCATTTATCCTAGCACTTTTATCCGCCCTCGTTTTGGCTATTTTGACCGTATTTTTTCAAACGATGCGTTCTTCGCGAGCTAATCCGGTGGAGGCTTTGCGGTATGAGTAGGTGGGAGTGGTTGCAGGTATTTTCTAGACAATGCTCATTAATGTGTGTCTCAAGGTGCAAAATTAAATGCTTGAGTATATTCCTAGTGCCCTTATCCAAATAAGGCCTGACCGGATTGAAGACCCGCTATCGCAGCCTCTTCAAGATCTTTGAAATTGAAATTCGCTTCTTTTTGTTCTTCTCTTTTCTTTTTCATCATGTTAAGCTCATATTTTTACGACACACACATTTGTAAACCCTCTCGGTTGGCGATTACCGGTTGGGGGGCTTAGGCCTTTCGAATGTTGTGCGTTAGAACTTTAAAAATTACCGAATAGATGAACATCAAGGATACCCATACTCAACTTGCACCCGATCTGAGCATCTCCCCTATCTTGACTGGCCTTTGGCAAATCGCCGATATGGAGCGAAATGGTCGGGTCATCGACTTAGAAGAGACCGCCCAAGGTATGCAGGCTTATTTCGATGCAGGACTGACTACCTTTGACATGGCCGATCATTATGGGTCTGCTGAACTGATTGCAGGGATTTTTGCCCAACAAACTGGGCCGGGAAAACTGCAACTACTAACTAAGTGGGTTCCGGATGCGAATGGCACACCTAGTAAAGAACGAGTACGGGAAGCGGTGCAGCGCTCTTTGCAGCGATTACAAATGGACAAACTGGACCTCCTCCAGTATCATGCCTGGAATTACGCCGACCCCAATTGGTTGGATGAACTATTCTGGCTCCAGGAATTGCAAGAGGAGGGGCTGATTCGGCATATAGGCTTGACTAACTTTGACACCACGCACCTTAACATGGCCCTCCAGAGTGGCATTCGCATCGTTTCCAACCAGGTTTCTTATTCTCTTATCGATCAAAGAGCCGCTGGCGCCATGACTGAGCTATGCCTACAGCATGACGTTAAGCTTCTCGCTTTCGGCACCTTGGCCGGTGGATTTTTGAGTAAAAAATGGCTAGGCCAAGCCGTTGGTCCCACCGATCAATTGGCCACCTGGTCACAAATGAAATACAAGCGATATATAGATATTGCCGGGGGCTGGTCCGTTTTTCAGCAATTGCTTGAAACGCTTTCCCATATTGCCGACCAGCATGAGGTTTCTATCGCCAATATCGCTACGAAATACATCTTAGCGCAAGCTGCCGTTGGAGGAGTTATCATTGGGGCTCGGTTGGGTCAATCGGCCCATATCCAAGAGAATACTCGTTTATTGGACTTTGAATTATCTGCCGATAGCCTAGAGCAGATCAAGGCGGCTTTGGCGAATCCCCAGGCTATTCCTGGTGACTGCGGCGACGAGTATCGCAAACCGCCCTTTTTAACGGCTTCGGGTGACCTGAGTCATCATCTTTCCAGCTTACCTGCGCCTTACCCTGTGCAAGCGGTACGAGAGGGCCGGCAAAAAGCACTAAGTGGAACGATTTGGGAGGACCTTGCGGGCTTTAGTCGAGCTGTGCGGACGGGGAACCGTATTCTTGTGTCTGGTACGACCGCCACGCATGGTCATCGAATGATTGGCGGCCAAGCCCCCGCTTGCCAAACCCATTTTATTATCGACAAAATAGAAGGTGCCATTCAGTCCTTGGGTGGTAAACTGGAAGATGTGGTACGGACGCGTATTTATATCCAAAACATGGATGATTGGGAGCCGATATCTCGGGCTCATGGGCAAAGGTTTGGTCACATTCAGCCGGCTAATACGCTGATTCGGGCTGATTTGATTGGGGATGGATATTTGGTGGAGATGGAAGCAGAAGCGGTGGTGGGGGAAGGGGGAATTGATAATTGATAATGAATAATTGGGAATGAATAATTGTTAGTGTGGAATGAATAATTTATAATGGGGGTTCGGGAAGGGGCGTGATGCAGCTCAGAGACGGTGTAGCAGTGACGAGGGACGAGGAGGATATCCGGTACCAGCAGATGTTAATAGGATCGTAAACTTGTTAGAAAAATAGATTTATCATGAAAAAAATGGCTGCTTACTTTTCTTTATTGACCTTAATTGTGCTTTTCAATACGGCCTGTGGACCGGCGAAGTTAGCGACTGGTTATGTTACGCAGGATGGGGCCTGGTGTTGGTTTTCAGATCCTCGAGCTATTTATAGCGGCGAGACGATCATTAGTGGCTGGGTGAAGGAAGATGGCAGTATTGAGGCGGCTTCTTTCAATCCTAAGACGAAGGCTGTGCAGACGAAGATATTGTATGAAAAACTACAATCGGACGATCACAATAATCCTGCTTTTGTAAAAGCGGCTAACGGATCAATCATTGCTACCTACACTACGCACTCTGGCCGTGATGGTTTTTTCAAACAAAGTACCAATGAGGGGGGGGATCCTCTTAGTTTTGGAGCCGCAGAGAAGGTTGTGTTATTGGATTCCAATATCCTAAAGGACTTTCCGAAGGTGCATGTAACCTATGCTAATCCTTATCGTCTAGAGGCAGAGAACAGCCGATTGTATTGTTTCGGGCGCTGGACGGGTTACAAACCGAATATGATGTGGTCGGATGATGATGGCCAAAACTGGACAAAGAGTAAGGTCTTTATTACCAATCACCCTTTTGACCCTAATAATCGCCCCTATGTCAAATACTATTCTGATGGCAAATCAAAAATCCACATCATCTTCACTGATGGGCACCCTCGCGTAGAACCTACCAATTCGGTTTACTATGCCTACTATGAGGATGGGGCTTTTTATCGAGCGGATGGAAAAAAGATTGCCGATATGGAGAATATTCCATTTGAACCCAAAGACGCTTCTGTGATATTTCAATCCAACGAAGAAGAAGGACGTGCCTGGATTGCCGATGTAGCACAGGACGATCAGGGACAGCCTGTAGTTTTATATACAAAAAGTCCAAGTGAGACCGATCATCGCTATTGGTATGCCAAATATGATGGTAACAAATGGATCAATCATGAAATATGCGCGGCAGGAAAGTGGTTTCCACAAACCCAAGCGGGGAAGGAAGAACGTGAACAACACTACTTTGGCAACATGGTTCTTGATCCTGCCAATACCAATGTCGTTTATTTATCGAGAGAAATAGAGGGCACCTTTGAAATCGAGCGTAGAGAAACCAAGGATAATGGAAAAACTTGGGCCGTCAAGGCGATTACTGAGAAATCGACTTATGACAATGTACGGCCTTATATACCTCGTGATGGCTCAGGGGAGCAGGAGGTTGTTTTTTGGATGGAGAACCGAAAGTATATTCACTATACGGATTTTCAAACGGCCATTAAATATTATGTGCATGAATAGCCTGTTGCCATGATAGCATCGGCTAAGCCAAGTATTAGCTGCCCTCTAAAGTAAGTTTTGGCCGTTTCAAGTCGAGTAGCTACAAATGTCCCCGTAGCTTCTACTACTAGATATTTAGAAGCCAGAAAAAGTCCTGCCCCAGCAGTCTTTTTTCTGGCTTCTACTTTTGCCCTGTAATACACCCATAGCCCAAGCAATAAGGTCGCGGTAGAAGATCGAAGCATGGTACGATGGACGGTGGCCTGCACTAGCGGGGGCTCCTTGGCAGAGGGTCTTCATAATGGTTTAGTTAATCTTCAGCTACGGGATTTAACCTAACTAGTTGCCCGCCTGACCGGTGTTCTAGGAGGAGATAAATTAGTCCGTCATTCCCAATTTCTAGGTCTCTTATTCTAGCTAGTCCTTTGATCAAAATTTCTTTATGAATTATCTCTTCTTTATCTATCACATAGCGATAAAGCGTTGCCGCTTTTAGTGAAGCTTGTAGTAGATTGTTTTTCCATTGGGGGAATTGATCCCCATCATAAAACTTAATACTGGAAACGGCTGGCGAAGGGGTTAAATCAAGCTTAGGCTGTTCGATATCTTCCAGCTTCGTTTCAATACCCAAATACTTCCCAAATTCGACTTTAGTGCCATTATAATTTAGCCCCTTCGAGTGTAAAGGCCAACCAAAATTTCTGCCTGATTTCAGCAGGTTGATTTCATCGCCTCCCCTAGGTCCCTGTTCGCTAATCCACACTTGTTTGGTCACTGGATGAAAATCAATTCCCTTCAATGAACGATGACCATAGGTCCATATAGATGAAAGTTTGGTCGGGTCATCATAGTAGGGGTTATCAGTAGGAATACGGCCATCATCATGCAATCGATAGATCTTACCATAGGGCTTTGTCAGGTCTTGAATACCCACATAGGGTTCAGAATTTCCTATTGGTTTGGGACTGTATTTCTTCGCTCCAACGCACAAATAGAGATAGCCGTCGGCATCAAACAAAATCTTCCCGCCCATAGCTGTTTCATCTGTAGCGGTATAGTTTTCTACTCCTGTTTCCCAGATTACCTCTTCGTCTATCCATTCTCCATTTCTTATTCTGCCTCTTACCAATTTACACATCGAAACGGGGCGATCCATCTTCTTACTTTCTTCATTACAAGCTTCACAGCGATCACCATAAGACAGATAAATCCACCCATTTTCTTCGTATTGGGGATGCAAGACGACATCTAGCATCCAACCATTCCCATGATACAGTCCCTTCTCTTCCACATAGCCGCCGCCGTGAGCTTCAGGAGTATTTTTTATAACATCCGATTTCACGCCATCAGGTGATATAATGCTGAGTCCTTTTGTCTTTTCGGTAACTAAAAAACTACCATCAGGAAGTTGTTCTATGGCATATGGCCAGGGGTCTAAATCTTGGTTTAGTACTTCTAGTGTGAAACGATAAGCTTCTGTTTGAATCGTATCTTTGAGTATTTCCAAAGGGCTAGTAAAGTTATAATTCGCATAGGTGACGTCTGTACGTATTTCACTAATCCAGATCGCTAATGATCTAATTTCAGCTTCAGATAAGGTATTCGCGAAGCCTGGCATCCCTGCTGATGACTTGCCTTTCTTAATAAATTGCTCTATCTGATCTACGCCATTTCCATGCTTTAAATCTTTTAGTAGCAGTGATGGACCAATTCCTCCCCCACCTAAATTCTCTCCGTGGCAGGAACTACAATAAGGCTTGTAATTGAGGTCTGTAATTTTAGAATAGACAGGTCGCGTCTTTCTGTAAAGAAACAATGACACCAGTATCGTCATCAGCACAAATAGAAATAATAGGAATCGGTTTTTCATTACAAGAGCCTATGGGTTAATAAAACATTACCTACCTGCATTCATTTGGTTAGTTGTCATAAGCACGCTTTGGCGGAGTTCCAAATATTCTGCAACAACACCAAACAGAGCGCTTTCCAATAGCTCTTGTGCCGATAAAATATTTCTCATTTCCTTCTCATTGAAAACTTCCAAATGACAGTCGGTTTTTAAATACGTATCAGGGTAAGGAAAGTAATCTCCAAACCGAGCGGGAATGTTGTTGGCAAAAAGAACAATGCTCTTTAGTCCTAGTGCTATCGCTAGATGCGTAGTACCTGTGTCGGGGCCAATATATAATCTAGCCTGTTGGAAAACGCCCATAAGTACAGTGAAATCGATCTTATTAATCAACAAAACGGTTTGAGTTGAAGCGACTTGGTATAGGGATAATAGCTTTTCAAGTTCAGCTTGGTATTTTACTTCATCAGGCCCGCCCGAGAAAACAGCCATATAACCCCAATTATTTAATAGCTGGGCAAGTAGAACCCAATTTGTTAAGGGCCAGGAACGTCCCACCTGCGAGGCCCCAAAATTCAGGATCACATATTTCTTGCCTTTTAGGCTGGCCACTTCATGTGCAAAAAGGGGAATAGAAGGATAGGTAAAAGGGATAGTAGTGTTGAATAATTGGGCGGTGAATTGGTTTAAGCGATCTAAGACATGCATTTGAGCCGTCATTTCTCTGCCCTTAAGGCTCAATTGATAGGTTTCTTCCGAACTGGGAATACACTGATCCGCGAGGGCATCGGTTACGGAGAAGAGCCAATTGTGTTTCCTTGATTCAGTGATGTACGGGGGAATAGCCGCCACGATTTTTTCTGACGCACCTGACACCTGCAACATATAGCCTTCTCGGGTAATGGAGCTATGATGAAAAAAACTGATACAAGTTTTCCAATTTCTTGATTTTATATACCAGTTCGTTTTGAATCGATAAATGAAGTTTTCCCTGTACTGCTTTTCCTGGATAAAGTGAATAGTAAATTCATGGTACAAGTTATCCTTAAGTACCTTCCAACTATTATCCCCAATTATTTCAAAATCCTCCCCGTACCTCTCTTGTAATACCTTTAGTGTCGGTAAGGCCAAAACGGCATCCCCTAGGCGATTGACCAGGATAATCCCAAGGCCCTTTTTCTTCTTGAAGGATGGGAGTTGAGCCAATATCACATCTATAATGAGTAGAAACAGCCAATATAGAGACGAGGTGGGCGGCTGGGGTTCTTGTTTTCTTTCTTTAAAAAAGAGCTTAATTAACTGGGGGATTGACATGAGCAGTTTAATTGTGAAGTAGAACAGGAATTGGAGAAAAGATAAGTGATGGATCTGGGTATAGAAAACAACTTAGTAGGTAAGAAGTCTTATTCCTAAAGGGGGTCAAAAAAATATTCAGTCCTCGTAGTATCCACTGTACTAGGATTCTCGTGATGAACAACATAAAGTTTGTATTGCTACGTATAAGAAGATGTCCTTACTGGTGCAAGGTTTACAGGTATGAGACGAGAAATGAATATAACTAGATTGAGAGCATCTTTGGGCAATGCCCTAACGAAGCTCCTAATATACGACTCTCCCATAGAATTGACCTACTGAATACTTCTTTTTTCATCCCATTGCTCAAGGGTTCCGAATTTCATTACAAGTCCGTAAATGTAATCACGGACGATTAGTACACTGACTCTCCCCATCTTTGTACTATCAATAATTAAACAACACCATACTTCAGGTCTTCCATGCACAACTTGCTCCTGAGCACCATCAGTAGCCTGGGCATGCCTTGGCCTTAATCAAGATCATTTTTAAAAGAACAAATATTAAAATCATGAAAAACCCATTTTTATTACCCAGCCTTTGCTTGCTCATGCTTCTTCAACTACTCTCATGCAAAAAAGATGATGAGCCCACTCCTCCCCCACCAACCATGACACCCACTGAATTAGCGGCAAGCATGGAAGACATTCTGGATGAAACAGAAGTGCCTGGATTTGCCATATCGATTGTCAAGGACAATGCCATTATTTTCCAACAGGCTTTTGGCTATGCAGATACGGAAGCCCAGAAACCTTATACCAATCAGACGGTTCAACACATTGCTTCCGCTAGTAAAACATTTGTAGGAGCAGCTGTGGTCAAAGCCATTGAGCAGGGCTATTTTACATTGGATACGGATATCAATGATATTCTGCCTGTTGACGTTATTAATCCCAAACAACCCAATACTAGCATCACTGTCAAACACCTGGTGACACACACTTCGGGTCTCTTGGATGTGCCCAGCACCTACCTCGCAGAGAACTACTATATACTCCCAGGCGAAGATATTTCAACCGTTGCAGCAAGCACCTTAATTAATGAACTGGGAATAAGGCAACGAGAGGGAAGAAGCCTGGAGGAATTCCTAGCCGAATACTACCTGGAAGATGGTGACCTATACAGCCTTGACAATTTTGCGGCAACAGCTCCCGGTAGTAGCTGGTCCTACTCCAATGTAGCAACGGGCTTAACCGCTTACCTCATTGAAACAGCTACCCAGCAGTCTTTTGCAGATTATGTAAAAGCCAATGTTTTTCAGCCTTTAGGTATGAGCAGTTCGACCTATGACATTTCGGAAGTAGATATGAATAATATGGCGCAGTGGTATTTCGACCGAGAAAACCCCTTCCCTCGCTACGCCAATGATTCATATGCGGAAGGCAGCGTTTTTACCACCAATATAGACTTTGGTCAGTACCTCCTGGACATGATGAAAGGAAAGCAAAACTTGGGCGGAGCACTGTTTTCGGCTTCCGGCTATGACATGCTATTTGCCAATCAATTGCCCGCTGGTCTTGTTCCTGCTGACTTCGCCGACAACTTTGGCATTTTCTGGATCAAAGAGGGAAATAAAATTCAGCACGGTGGGAATAGTTTTGGGGTTTCCACTCAGCTGGTTTTTGATAAAAATGCACAGTCTGGTTATACGCTGATGACCAACTTGGATGCCTCTTTTGATTATACCGCTTACGCTGAGGTCTCCCAGCGAATTGACCAAGCCATTCAAAGCTTTATTCAAGCTAATTAGTCCACTTCATCTCAGTGCTATTTGGCAAAATTTAATCAGACTTAGCTAACTCACTATCATGAAAAAACGTATTGTATTCTCACTAGCCCTATTCTGCTGTACAATGATTTGGGGGCAAAATTTCACTCAAACGGTCAGAGGTACGGTGATTGATTCAGATACCCAATTGCCCATCATAGGCGCGTCTATTATTGTAGTCGATAGCGACCCACTGATGGGATCCGTAACCGATGCAGCGGGAAAGTTCAGATTAGAAAAAATCCCGGTGGGCAGAATTCATCTGCAATTGTCTTACCTCGGATACGAAACGACCCTAATTCCTAATATCGTAGTGAATGCCGGTAAAGAGACAGTTCTCGACCTGAAATTGCACGAGACTACGACGGAACTACAAGCCGTCGTCGTGAAAGCCTTTCAAGGCAATGGCAAGCCCGTCAACTCCATGGCGCTAGTAGGCACACGTTCTATATCTATGGAAGAAATGAATCGATTGGCCACTGGTTTTAATGATCCGGCTTTGATT
>Ga0070729_10004668_pt1 | contig 14696 bp, 5 predicted proteins | sample tdDd472_FD_66725 | JGI IMG/M metagenome (GOLD analysis project Ga0070729, IMG submission 66725) | Marine sediment microbial communities from the Atlantic coast under amendment with organic carbon and nitrate - tdDd47.2 | ecosystem: Environmental > Aquatic > Marine > Coastal > Sediment | place...
AAAGCCCTGAAAATGGGTGAGTGGAATAAAATGCGGATATTAGTCGTGGATGATGAAGTCACTACTTGGCTGAATGGCCAGCAGATGATCTATTTGAAGGACCAGAAAATCGGTGAAGCAGAAGGACAAGTGGCCTTGCAAATTCATGATGGTGGAGGGATTAAAGTACGCTGGAGAAATATTAAGATTAAAGAATTGAAATAGCACTAAGGCCGCAAGATAAGAAGCTTGTGAGTGGAGAAGAAGACCTATTCTACAAAGATAGGTCTTCTTCCTATTTATAGCTGTGTAGGAGCCCTACCAGACTTGATGGCTGCAAACGCTCTGAAATGACTGCAAATACTGGGATTGTCACCTCAATAGCCCTGGAAGTTAAGCCTGACGATAGACTAAGTATACCTACTAAATTGGTCTGATTAATTGTTGAATTGAAAGATGAAAAATAGACCTTGATCCATATTTATGGGGCAAAACTTAGGAAGCAATTAACTTTTTTTTAACTTTACGACAGCAAAATAGCTCTTCCATACGTTTTGAAATTGTATTCGATTAGTATCTGAAAAAAACTCGCCAGGTTTTCATTCCAACTTAAATTGGAGGAATAAGCTTTACCCTTGGGTTACTTATTCCATCTTCTCTGCTAATAAAACGATTGATCTACAAACATTGGATCTTGTATATCGCTATTATCATTTGGCGATACAAGGTATAGTTAACAATATGCTTGGGGTAGCTAGCTATTCAAATAGCCACCACTAGCCTGCTTTGTTGCGACCTGCGGATAGCGTAAGCTTATCGGTTGGGCTTCCTGTGTTTGTTGTGGATTGAACGAACAGCTAACGTATTGTAAACTCATTGTTCCAAGACCCACTTTTTACTGGATTAGTTTGATTAAAGAACTCGCGATGCCTTCTCTTTTGCCAAGGAGAAGCCTGAAACGATTATGCTTTAAACAAATGATAAGGCCAGGCCCATTGTGTCTGGCCCGGGTGACCAAATTATTTCTTTACTTAAATCTAGTTTTATGAAAAGAGTCTCAATTCTTGGGATTTTGATGTTTACACTTGTGAGTTGGTCTTTCGCTCAACAGCGGAATGTCCAGGGAACAGTCTCCGATAAGGCAGGAGAACCCTTGATTGGCGCTAGTGTATTGGTGAAAGGGACTACCTCAGGTACCATTACCGATATTGATGGTAGCTATCAACTTAACGTCCCTGATGGGAGGAGTGTACTTGTCTTTAGCTATACTGGCTTCACGCCACAGGAAGTTAGTATAGGCATATCTACTGTGATTGATGTATCACTTGAAGAAGGCCTTGCCTTGAATGAAGTGATTGTCACTGCACAAGGTATCCAAAAGGAAAAAAGAGCTTTGGGCTACTCCGTCGGTACTGTTGATGGAGAAGACATTGCTCAAAAATCCGAATCGGATGTCACACGATTGCTCAAAGGTCGAGTGGCAGGCGTTAACGTTACCTCAACCAGTGGGGTGAGTGGATCGGGGACTAATGTGATTATTCGAGGTTATTCCTCTCTTACTGGTAGTAATCAGCCACTCTTTATCGTGGATGGTGTTCCGTTTAATACGAATACCAACAAAGATAACTTGACCAATGATTTTGTGGAGGGTGGGCAAGCCTCTTCTAGCCGCTTTCTTGATTTAGATCCTAACAATATTGCTAGCATTAGTGTATTAAAAGGATTAAGTGCAACGGTAACCTATGGCGAACAAGGCCGTAATGGCGTGGTACTGATCACGACAAAAAATGGCCAGGCTGGAAAAGTCAATGATAAAACAGCGGTAACCCTTAGCCAGTCTTATTTTTCTACTGAAATTGCTTCTCTACCGGATTATCAAACCAATTATGGGGGTGGGTTTCACCAAAACTTTGGTTTCTTTTTTAGTAATTGGGGGCCGAACTTCAATACTAGAGGTGGTCGAGGAGTGGATGCGCAAGGACAAGTCCAGCACCCCCTAGACGCCCTAACGGATCCTTCACTAAAGGTCCAGTTCCCTGAATTTGCTGGGCAGCGCTATGACTACCGCAATTACAATAGTACTGAATCATTTTTTAATAAGGGGTATGTTTTGAACACTTCCCTCAATTTGCAGGGAGGGACGGAAAAAGCCAGTTTTAGTGGTTCCTTTGGTTATACTGAGGATGAAGGATTTTTACCAGGGAACAAAGTGAGTAAAATCAACATTGGCGTAGGTGGCCGTATGGAATTGGCCAACAACTTAACCTTGAATAGTACGATCAACTTTGTAAAAACTGATTTCCAAACCCCTCCTATTAGCTACGGTGATGGTAGTGGTATCTTTGCAGGTGGCGGATTGTCTGTTTTCTCAGATGTATTCTACGTACCTAGAGGTGTCGATTTAATCGGACTGCCTTTTGAAACACCGTCAGACAATCGACCCGTCTATTACCGTAGCGGTAATGATATTCTCAACCCTAGATGGACAGCCAAATATGCGCGAAATTCAAGTTTGGTAAATCGCGTTTTTGGTCAAACAGCCCTGAGTTATAAGCCCTTGAATTGGCTTAACCTCACCTATCGATTGGGAATCGATACTTATACTGAACGACAAGAATATATTGTCAATCGAATCGGCTTGGCCAGTAATGATTATGCTACGATTAATAACGGGATGTATCGAACGACTGATATCATTAATACCATCTGGGATCATAACGCCTTTGCCTCTGCTAGCTTCGATGAAATTGCAGCAGGATTGGATTTGACTGTTACGGCCGGTTTTAATTATCGAGAAGATAATTTTGCGCGAGATGGTATTGAAAGTACCAACCAACTCGTATTCGGTTTCATAGAACATTCCAATTTTACCAACCAATCTTCTGTAAATAGTCTATCTGGCTTGGATATTCAGAACAAGCAGTTGGAGAGATTGGTAGCAGGTTATACCTCTATTACCTTTGATTATAATAACTATTTATACCTCAACTTATCAGGAAGAAGTGACTGGTCTTCAACAGTAGAAAAAGTTAATAACAACCTTTTTTACCCTAGTGCCAGTTTGTCTTTTGTTCCAACTGAATTGATGGGAAGTAGTGACGTTCTCAACTTCCTGAAATTCAGATTGGGCTTTGGTACTTCAGCTGGATTTCCAAGTCCCTACAGTACCAGAAGTACGCTATCTTCCAATGCTCGACAATTTGTTAATCGAGCAGGAACCGTGATCACTACCAATAGTAATGGTACCTATTTTGAAGATAATGGTACCGGAGCGACGCTGGGTAATCCAAATCTTAAACCGGAGTTACATACCGAATACGAATTCGGAATAGAAGCCCAGTTGTTTAAGAACCGTGTGGGGATTGATTTAACCTTGTATCAAAGAAATACCAAAGATTTGATCACTAATGCGCCACTAGATCCTGCTACTGGCTTTACTTTGACAACTATCAATATTGGTGAAATTCAAAACCAAGGTGTTGAGTTAGGTCTGGATATCACACCCGTACAAACCAAGAATATCAATTGGAATTTGTACACTAACTTCTACGCTTACACTAGTAAGGTGATTGAATTGGGGCAAGGTTTGGATGAAGTTCGGATTGCCGGCTTTTCCAACCAAGGAAATTTTGCCGCCGAAGGTGAAGTATACGGTATCATGAAGGGAACGGCCATTTTAAGAGATGAGCAGGGCCGTGCGGTGATTGATAACGATGGTTATTATACACAAGATGATGAAATCCAAATTATTGGTAATCCACATCCTGATTTCACCTCTTCTATCACGAGTACTTTGAGCTATAAAGGTTTGAGCCTTTCTGCTCAATTGGAGTACCGTCATGGAGGGGATATTTTTTCTGGAACAGCTGAAGCCTTGTTGGCTAGAGGTTTGTCGCAAGACACGGATTTTGATCGTACCCAAGCTTTTGTTTTGGATGGTGTAACTGCAGATGGTACGCCAAATACGACGATGATCACAGCCACCAATTTGTACTTTGATAACTTCGGTTTTGGTCCAGATGAAACCAGTGTTTTTGATGCGACTACTATTCGCATAAGAGACGTTACGCTGTCTTATTCCTTACCTAAATCACTGATTCAAAACACCCCTTTTGGTGAAATTTCAATTTCCCTTAGTGGTCAAAACTTATGGTACAATGCCATCAATCTTCCTAAGCACACCAATGTAGATACGGATGCCTTAGGTTTTGGAGCAGATGGTAATGGTTTAGGTTTTGAATTTTTGAATGGACCAAGTGTTCGTCGTTATGGTGCTAGTGTAAGATTGAGATTCTAAGAGACTGAGGAAGTGAATCTACACTGGTTTTAATCTAAATAAAAGAAATAAAATGAAGAAAATCATAAAGCTGTTTTCATTAATCGGCTGTCTATTCCTAGCTAATTCTTGTGATTTAGAATTGCAGGTAGACCCTAATAATTTATCGCCGGATGCGGCTAATACCGACTTTTTATTGAATAGTATCGAATGGGGTTTGAACGAGTTCTTTTTTGAGGTAGCAGATTACACCATGGAAGTTACGCGCTTAGCGGCCATGGAACCCCGATCAGGTACTTATGAAACAGCCTATCAACCACAGGATTTTGATGATATGTGGGAGCAGGCTTACGTAGGTATCCTCAGCGATGCCAAAACACTAATTCGCCTGGCCGAGGAGAAAAGCCTATTTGTCCATTCCGGAATTGCACGTACGATTGAAGCTTATACTTTGGTGACTTTGGTTGATTTCTTTGGAGACGTCCCCATGAGTACGGCCCTGGATGGTGAAAACTTCACTCCTGAAGTGGATAATGGCGCTAGTGTATTCGCTGCTGCTGAGGCCCTTTTAGATCAAGCCGTCATCGATTTCGGGAAGGAGTCGCTAGGTACACCTGCCAATGATCTCTTTTACAATGGAGATACCGATAAGTGGATTGCCCTAGCCAATTCTCTGAAGTTGAAATTGGCCCTCACTACCCGCTTGGTAGATGGTAGTGCCGCCTCCAAAATCGATGCTTTGATCTCAGCTGACCAGATGATCAAAGAGGCTGCTGGAGACTGGGAATTTCCATTCTCTAGCAATACCACCACTGTGCCTGATAGTCGTCACCCTTATTTCAGTGATAATTATGGAGGAGCAGCGGACTACATGTCTAATTACTTCATGGATTTATTATTGAGAGATAAAAGTGATGCTGATCCTAGAACCCGCTATTACTTCTATCGCCAGACACTGGAGATTTCTACTGATGTCAATGAATTGCCGTGTATCGTTGAAACCAAACCGACACATTATGGAGAAACAACGGTTTTCTGTAATGCAGGGGCGGGATATTGGGGTAGAGACAATGGCGACCAAGATGGTATCCCCCCTGACAACCAGTTACGTACCGTATTTGGCTTATATCCGGTAGGTGGCAAATTTGATGCAGATGATGGGAAGTTGGCCACTTTCGCTGATGGATTGCAAGGTGCGGGTATCCATCCCCTAATGCAATCTAGCTGGGTGAAGTTTATGCTAGCTGAATCGGCATTGGTATTGGGTACAGCAGGTGACCCTGCTACTTTATTGCAAGAGGCCGTCCAAGAAGCATTGGATAAGGTGATCAATTTTGGTCCCAATGTAGTAGACGCAGAATTGGCGGCTACCGAGGCAGATTTGACGGACTATGTCACAGAAGTAATGGATCGCTATACAGCGGCTACTACGGATGATGAACGTCTAGATGTCATCATTAAGGAATATTACATTTCTCTGTATGGGAATGGAATAGAAGCCTACAATGCCTATCGTAGAACAGGTAAGCCAGCGGGAATACAGCCTCATTTATCGGGTCAACCTGGATCTTTCATTCGCTCCTTTGCTTATCCGAGTAATAGCATCAATCGGAATGCCAATATTGATCCGAAAGGAACGGTAGGCGCACAGGTATTTTGGGATAATAATCCAGCAGACTTCGTACAGTAGTTGGCTATTGATCTCGATGCACCTATTTATTTGATGACAATAAGTGTTTTAGCGATTCATTTTAGCCTGGAAGTTCCGATTGGGTAGTAGAGAAAGGAGGCGGAAGCGGACTTTGAAAATAATCAGCTAAAACGTTTTTTCAAAAGTATATTAAACATGAAAAGAATACATTCATTATTGGCTGTTGTGGCCTTGTCACTCGTTTTCTTTGCTTGTGAAAGCGACTTTGTTCCTCCTCATGAGTCAGTGCCGAAAGGCGGCTTTGTTCGCTTCGATACAGAAGTGGAAAGTATCAATTTTGTAATGGACCTTACGGCCGAGACTAATCCTAGTTTTACGGCTCCTATTATGGCTCCCTCCAACAATGTCAAGGCTTATGACCTGACTTTTGAATTAGTGAGTACACAGGGAGCAGCTGGGCCATTCACCATTGCTAACCTTACCACACTTCCTGGTACCTTGTCTTTTGATGCGGAAGCCGTAGCAAAGGCTGCAGGAATTGAGTTGGCCGATTTGAAAGGTCGCCTTGACTTCAACGCTGCGGTAACACGTGAGGATGGTACGATATTCACCTTTGATGATTTTACCGGAGATTTGAATAACCCTGGACAAAGACAAGCCATGCAGTTCAGCATTTCTTTGGTTTGTCCATCGGATTTGGCAGGAACCTTTGATTTTGTGCAAACCGATATGGTCGCGAATGGAACACCCTGCGGTAATCCTCCATTGACTGGGACTGTCACTTGGACAGAATCTGGTGCGGGAACCTATACCACAACGGATGCTTCCTTTGGACAATTTGGTGATTGCTATGGAGACACACCTGCCGCTGGATTGACGATCAATGACTCTTGCGATTTACTGTCTGTTTCGGGAGCTGATCAATATGGTGATGCTTATACCTATAAGGTGATCTCCGTGGATGGACCGAGTTTGACCTTACAATGGACAAATACTTTTGACGATGGAGGCACTGTGGTGTTGACACGTCAAGATGGGAAAGACTGGCCACAATTGGGAAGCTAAGTTGCCTCCCAACTTTTGATGATTATAAAAAGGGTAGGGGAGTAAGTTTCCCTCTCTATCAAAGAACGTTTTATTAGCATTTGGTTAGGAATAAAACCTAACTTTCACTGATGCCTGATTGATTAAATCGGGCATCAGCTTTTCTCCACTAGACTTGATTCTAAAATAATTTAACTGCGGCTAAATTAGGCTGGGATAAGGTCTACTAAAATCCAATTGTATGAGATTTCGATTACTTACCTTGCTGGCTATCACTGCTTTCGTTTTCTCTTCTTGTGGCAGTAGCCAATACGCTAGCAAAAATGGCCGTCAAATCAACTATGGAGCTATGTCCTCATTGGCGGATGCACTTCGGGTACAAAGCGGTGTCCAAATCGTGGGCTCTGCTCATAATACAAAAGTGGCCATTCGAGGGGTAAACACTTCAAAGTCGAGCACCTCCGAAACCTTCACAGCAAGCCCAACGGGTGGAGGCCCGGTACAACGTCAAACGACCGTTTTGACGGATGTCGAACCGCTATTCCTGGTGGATGGAACCATTGTCGGTAATTCCTATAACCAGGCAAGCCGGGTGATCAATGTACAAGATATTGTAGCGATCAAGGTGTTGAAGAGTTATGCGGAGACGAATGCTTTTGGCGAGCAAGGCAAAAATGGGGTGATCAAGATTACGACTCAACAAGGCCAGCAAACGCAAGGGAAATAGAGTTTCCCATACTACTGAGCCTTTTGCTCCAAAACCGGGTTTAAAAGTTTAGGGTTGAAGGTTTATGCTACGGAATTAAGCCCATAAACCTTCAACTTTTATCTGATAAACTCTAGTTGTCCAATAGTATGAGTTTTTCCTAAAAATTCCAAGCATACGTCAATCGCCCCCTACTTTCAAATAAAGAAGTGGGTGATTGACCTCCTTTTCCATGGCGGTGAATTACTCCCATCTGTAGTTGTAAGCGATGTTTTTTATCCCAGGAAAAACTTAATTGATTTTGCCAATTTGAGATTTTGCTGTCCTGCGATGGATTTGTTCTTTGGTACAAATAGGACAATACGGTTGTCCATTTGAGCTGATCCTTTAAGAGGGGTAATACAAAGGACAGGGTCGGTGCTATACTGGTGTTTCGCAGCTGTTGGTTTTCGTAAATATTGAGCATAAGACTAGAACTCAAACTCATACCTTGATCACTCAATAAGTAGGTATGGGAAAGCTGCCCTAAATAGTATTGATTTTGTTGCCCCAGCAGTACTTCATCATTTTGAATCGCATTTCCTTTTTGGATGGAAAATTGAGCATTTAGCATCGATTTTTTTTCTGCTCCCAAGCTGTAATTAGCGGCTACATTCAATTGCTGATTAACCAATACCAATTTTATTGAATCTAATAAGTCGAGCGGATCACTCAGGGATCTAAGACGATTGGTAGAACTGAAGTTAGAATAATTGAGGTTGAGCGTTAAAGCTTTAAGCCCGCTGTAGGTGGCATTTACGGTTCCGACAAAGCGCCGATTAACAGTAGACTCATATCCAGACAGGTTGTTTCGCTGCACCCCCAAATTGGCATGGACATTGAGTTTTTTGTTGAGTAAGGAAAAAGTCGAACTGGCCGTGATGTTCTCTAGGTCATCATTGAAAAACAGGGTGCCCAAGGAACGATAACCAGGATCTACCCATTCGTGATGGATTTCTATCCGCCCAAAGTTTGTTTTTAATCCAAAGCTCGTTTTCAATGCCTTGTGCAGGGCGGTACTATTTTTAAAATCCAATAATCCCAGGGTAAATAGCGAAGAAGGAGGATCAATCCGATCACCACTGCGCGCATCTCTCGTCAAAAAGCTAGCGGCATAATTAACCGCTACAAATAGGTTTTGACTGACGTTTTTTCGCCCGGCGAGCCCTAAAACTAAATTCTCCTTAGGTTGGATGCTTAAGCTATCTGCAGCTAGTAGGTTAAATTGATCGCCCGCTTTGAAAAGGGTCAAATCGAAGTGTTCTTTACCTGTATCAATACCGGCTTTAATTCCCCAAGCCATTCGCCTAAAAGTAGGATCAATGGCCTGTAGTTGCCCCACTTCTCGCAGCCCTGCACGCCTCAATTGCCCCCGCATCGCACTCAGGCGCCAGATACCTGGCTTCAATTCCACCCCCACCCCCTGGAAGCTATGTCCGGATAGGGTATAGGGCGAGAAAGACATATTGCTATTGCCGAGGTGTAGGCTTGCCCAGCGATAGCTCGGTCGTAGTCCTACAAAAGTATAAGCGGGGAGTTGATAATTAAAGACCGTACTTCTGGAAGACATTAGGAGTGAAACGGGCATTTTTATCCCATAGAAATCAAATTGGAGTTGCCCATTTAATCGCCAGGCGAACGGATCTGCACGCCGGAGGTTACTATTGCTATAGGCTCCAAGCAGGGAGGCATTGATCCCTCCTTTAACCTTGAGGATTGGCCCAGTCATTTTTTCCTTGATTTGTTGGTAGGTATTTTCGATATCCTGACCATGCAGCAGTGTAGAAAAAAGGCAGAGGCAGAGGAATACTAGGGTTTTCAAGTTAGATGTAGATGTCATGGCGCGTTTATCTTTGAATAATGAAATTGAGCGTACGGTATTCAGAGACCGTTTGTAGAACAGCTATGTAGTTACCACTTGGAGCATCTGTCAACTCAAAGGCCTCCCGGTAGCTGGCCCAGCCGCTGAGGTTTCGACTCTCCATGAGCAGTCCGGTATCGCGATAGATTCTTACCTGAGCAGCTCCAGCTGTGACCATTTCAACTAGTAGTTCGAATTGCCCATTGGTGGGATTGGGGAATAGGCTAAAATCCAGGATTTCATGGAAGCCATTTGGATCAGTATGGCTAGGTATGCTATCCGGATCAGCATATATCTGGATCTTCTTTTCGATATACTGCTGGCAACTTCCCAACTTGGCCTCCATTCCGATTGTAAATGTTCCTGTTTCGGTAAATAGAAACTCTTCTTGGTTGAGGTAGGAAGAAAGGTGTTTGATCCGATCCTCATCATACTTCCAATGAACGATCTCTGGTATTGGCCAAGACACCTCGACCGCAAAAACTGATGTTTGAACTAGTCCTTTGGATGGCAAAAGGAAATTAGCCGCTAAATAGTCCTCAGATTGCAACACCCAAAATGAATCGATTTGTATGCAGCCATTTAGATCATCAACTTGCAAGTAATAATGCCCTGCTTCATGGATCGAAATGCTGGCTGCCTCACTTGAAAAGCCATTAGAAGACCACCATTTATATTGGACATTATCCAGGGCTAGTGCAAGCTGTAAGGAATCTCCCTTACAAATCAAAAATGTATCCTGTAAAAGACTATCTAGGGTAGGGACAGCTGGCACATCATCTAGGTAAATCGTGAGGGAATCTTTACAGTCATTGTTATCCGTAATCGTTACCTCATACCTGCCCGGGGGCACCTCTTCCAGTTCAGCCAAATCACTGCCTGTTGACCATTGATAATGGTAAGGAGAACTTCCTTGATGAATAATGAGGTTAATAATACCGCTGCTATCGGCAGCGCAGAAGGAAGCTTCTTGCGTGAGTATATCTACTACTAGAGAATCAGTTGCTTCTATCTCGACGGTTTGATAGAAGTAAGAACAAGTGGAATCGGCATGACTAACAAACAGATCATAGCTAGCTGCACTTAGGTTATCAAAAATGGGAGAATTTTCCCAGCTAAGTCCTCCCGTAATGCTGTACTGATAGTTCGCAGAATCTTCGTTTGGGACGAACTGGATACGGCCATTTATGCCTTGGCAGGCTTGTCCGGGGGCAACTATTAAACTATCTATTAAGGGAATAGCTGTAGAATACAAGGCTACCTCTAGTGTAGTGATGCAATTGGTCTGTTGATCCCGGATATCGATCGAATAAACACCATTAGACAATGCTTGAAAAATAGGGCTATTTTGCCAACTTTGCCCATGGTCGATACTATAGAGATAGAGTGGCGAATCCGCAATGAGTTTTATCTGTCCATCCACACTTTCACAAGAAGAAGGGGGGCTGGTTTCAATATCGGTAACCAAAGGAGAAGGAATATAGGTCAAATTGAAAATAATCAGACTATCGCAGCCATTTTCAGTAGTACGCCTGAGGGTATACGCTCCGGCTGAATCTAAACTTAATTCTTCATAATAAAATGATTCACCTTCACACAATGTGATATTTAATTTTGTTGTATCAGGTTGATAAACTGATAGTTCTAGGTTGATTGTAGAATCGCATCCTAGTGCAGAAAGTAAGTTTACAGTGTATTGTCCTTCCGAAGTGAATTGTTGCGCTCCGATCTCATAGGACGCTCCTGCGCAAATGCTTGCTTCCACATTTGATAGGCTAGGAAAGGCTACATTTAGTTTCAGCTGGATTAAGCTATCGCACCCCGTTTCATTGTTCAGGAATAACTCATAGTCGCCTGCGGCCGTAAACAAAGTATCTCCAAGGAAAAGCGTATCTCCTTCACAAATAATGCGTTCCCATACCACCGCCAATGTATCTTGAGCACTAGTATCCTGCAAAACAATTTCTTGATCGTAGCGCGTAAAACAGCTTCCATTGGTATAACGAATGGCTATCGGGTAACTTCCAGTCATCAAGTCTTGGAAAATGCTCTGTTCATCCTGCCAATTTTCGCCACCATCGATGCTGTAAGATAGATTTCCACTACTGCTATCCGCTTCGATGGAAATCCAGCCATTGGCAGCACAGGGTGCTGGATTAGCATAGGTTACGTCTAAGATTTCCGGTGGACTGAGTTCATTGATTTCAATGACTGCGGGATGTTCGTATTCGCAGTTACCATTGATATTTTGGACTCGCACAATGTAATTGCCAGGACTCAGTCCTTCGAACTTAGCCTCCTCTTGATACGTGAAGCCTCGATCAATACTGTACAAATAACTACCGCTACCTGGAGGTTGGATAGAAATGCGACCGTCGTTCCTATCACAGTCACTAGATTGATCCACCTCCAAGATGAGTTCTTGCTGTGCCGTAAAGTTTAAGTTTAAAGGAAAAAGATGTGCCAATGTACAGGACTGATTAGCTACTTGTATACGAATCTCATATACCCCAGCTGCTAAGCCTAGAAATTCAGGGCTTTCCTGCCAACTAAGTCCTCCATCAATACTGTAGCGGGCCGAATCTGTCATTGGATAATTGACCAGGATTGAACCATCAGCGAGGCCACATGCACTTGGTCGCTGCTCTTGAATCAATAGATTTTCATAGCTAGGCGGCTCTGGTAAGTGGAGTGGTGAGTAGTAAATACTAAGACAATTACGTTCCCTATTTCGAACCAGGATAGTATACGAATCACTGGGTAGTCCAGTAAACTTTGAACTATCTTGCCAGCTTGTTCCATTATCTATGCTGAAATCAAATAAGGTTTCATCTTCAAGGATCAGCACATTTATCTCGCCATCTTCCCTACCACAATTGCTAGGAGCTTGCGCGTTGACCTGCCAAATGGTGGCAGCACCATCCGCTGGAAGCCGTACTGGAATTTCGTATACCGATTCACAGCTAGCCGCCAGATCGCTGACTTTTACGAAGTAAGTGCCGGCTAAAAGATCATTAAATTGATGACTAGCTTGCCAATTGATACCTCCATCAATGCTGTATTGAAAATCACCTTCTTGTGCCAAATTGATGAAAATACCTCCATCCGCATTATTGCAGCTACTGGGCAAGATAATTCCAACATTCTCAATCAGCGGCACACCTGCTCCTTCAAGTTCGACTGTACCATAATCGACTTGGCAATCTTGTAAGGTGTCCTTGACCAGGAGGTGGTAAAGTGTCGGAGCAAGATGAGTAAAAACAGAATCTTTCTGCCAAGTTTCACCAGCATCAATGCTATATAAAACATGTTCACTGGTTTGTAGCAGTTCAATCTCTATTTGTCCATCCGCTAATCCACATCCACTGGCATGAGTGACCTGAATATCTAGAATCACTGGCGCTGCTGGTGCAGAGATAGTAATGGCTTGCTGCGCATCGACTTGACAGCTACCATTGGTATGCTGAATGCTGATGCTGTATTGCCCAGGAGCTAGGTTTGAAAATTCAGGGTTGTTCGACCAAGACTGCCCGCCATCGATTGAATACTGAATGGCTTGCTCAGAGGAAGCCGAAATGCTGATGCTTCCATTGGGGTTATCACAGGCTTGGGCTTGGGTGACCTGAATATCTTGAATCACAGGTGCTGCTGGTGCAGAGATAGTAATGGCTTGCTGCGCATCGACTTGACAGCTACCATTGGTATGCTGAATGCTGATGCTGTATTGCCCGGGAGCTAGGTTAGAAAAGTTCGGGTTGTTCGACCAAGACTGCCCGCCATCGATTGAATACTGAATGGCTTGCTCAGGGGAGGCTGAAATACTGATGCTACCATTGGGACTATCACAAGCTTGGGCTTGAGTGACCTGAATATCTTGAATCACAGGCGCTGCTGGTGCAGAGATAGTAATGGCTTGCTGCGCATCAACCTGACAGCTTCCATTGGTATGCTGAATGCTGACGCTGTATTGCCCGGGAGCTAGGTTAGAAAAGTTCGGGTTGTGCGACCAAGACTGCCCGCCATCGATTGAATACTGAATGGCTTGCTCAGAGGAAGCTGAAATACTGATGCTTCCATTGGGGTCATCACAAGCTTGGACTTGAGTGACCTGAATCTCTTGAATCACTGGTGCTGCTGGTGCAGAGATAGTAATGGCTTGCTGCGCATCGACTTGACAGCTTCCATTGGTATGCTGAATGCTGACGCTGTATTGCCCGGGAGCTAGGTTAGAGAATTCAGGGTTGTTCGACCAAGATTGTCCGCCATCTATAGAATACTGAATGGCTTGTTCGGAGGAAGCCGAAATGCTGATGCTTCCATTGGGGCTATCACAAGCTTGGGCTTGGGTGACCTGAATATCTTGAATCACTGGTGCAGCTGGTGCAGAGATAGTAATGGCTTGTTGCGCATCGACTTGACAGCTTCCATCGGTATGCTGAATGTTGATGCTGTATTGTCCGGGAGCCAGGTTAGAAAAGTTCGGGTTGTTCGACCAAGATTGTCCGCCATCTATAGAGTACTGAATGGCCTGCTCGGAGGAAGCCGAAATACTAATGCTTCCATTGAGACTATCACAAGCTTGGGCTTGAGTGACCTGAATATCTTGAATCACTGGCGCTGCTGGTGCAGAGATAGTAATGGCTTGCTGCGCATCGACTTGACAGCTACCATTAGTATGCTGAATGCTGATGCTGTATTGTCCGGGAGCCAGGTTAGAGAATTCAGGGTTGTTCGACCAAGACTGCCCGCCATCGATTGAATACTGAATGGCTTGCTCGGAGGAAGCTGAAATACTAATGCTTCCATTGGGGTTATCACAAGCTTGGGCTTGAGTGACCTGAATATCTTGAATCACAGGCGCTGCTGGTGCAGAGATTGTAATGGCTTGTTGCGCATCAAGCTGACAGCTTCCATTCGTATGTTGAATACTGACGCTGTATTGCCCGGGAGCCAGGTTAGAGAATTCAGGGTTGTTCGACCAAGATTGTCCGCCATCGATGGAGTACTGAATGGCTTGTTCGGAGGAAGCCGAAATGCTGATGCTACCATTGGGACTATCACAAGCTTGGGCTTGAGTGACCTGAATATCTTGAATCACAGGCGCTGCTGGTGCAGAGATAGTAATGGCTTGCTGCGCATC
>Ga0070729_10004671_pt1 | contig 14693 bp, 8 predicted proteins | sample tdDd472_FD_66725 | JGI IMG/M metagenome (GOLD analysis project Ga0070729, IMG submission 66725) | Marine sediment microbial communities from the Atlantic coast under amendment with organic carbon and nitrate - tdDd47.2 | ecosystem: Environmental > Aquatic > Marine > Coastal > Sediment | place...
AAACGTGCGTCATAAACACCTGCTGGTGGTAACGGAGGTAGTTCTGTTTCGCCCAGGTCACTGTCGATTCCGTCTGTTGCCATCGGGTCGATACCCAGTGCAAGTGCATAAGAACCTGATGCACCATCGTTTGTCGCGATATCAATCGTGTACATTGGTGCTTCATTTACTGATTCAACATCATCACCACGTTTACCCATTGACATTACAATTTCACCGGCAGCAGAAGCTTTAACCCAGTAACCGTAGCCTGATTCAAGATTATCAGCTGAATAATAAGCCGAATTAAATCCGAAGAAATCTGAGCTTATAATATCCGCCGGGTTGGTTGAAATACCACTAACTGCAACTGTTTGATGAAACGGACCTACTAAGTTCCACCCTTCATCAAGGGTCACATTTCCGGTGGCAGGGACACCTGTCATAGACAACATATCAGGAGAATCATATTTAATCCAATATCCAGTTCCGGTTTCGAGCATATCTTCAGCGACATACCCGTTCTCATAATAATAAATTGAACTGGCAGCATTTTCGAATACCACTTCCGGAGTCATATCAGAGAGAATCATTGGCACGGAACTTAGGTTCCAGCCGCTTGTCATTCCCATGTTTACATTAACCGTTCCCGCATCTCCAAGCGTCATGGTTACCGGAACCGTCACTGATTCATTACCTGGATCATTGCTGGAAATAATCACATCCATACTGTACAATCCCTCGGGAAGTTCGTCTGTAACGAAGGATAATTCAACATTCACGTTGTTTCCATTATAAAGCTGACCACCCATCATTCCCGAAACTAACCATTCAGGTTCCGCGCTAAACATTACAGCTTTTCCGTTTGCTATATATGAGGCATTATATGAAACCTGTAAACCGTCATCGCCTGCGGGACTTTCAATCCCAACAGTAGAACTTGACACATCACCTGTCATGGAATTATAATAAATAGCAATTTTACCGGATGAGTAAAGTACAACCTGATAAGTAAAAGTTCCACTTCCAAAATACTCACCCCAGTTATCATACTGGATAATAAATTTGTTTCCGATGGTCTGGTAGTAAACATTTCCACCATTACCACCATCAAGGTCATCCCAGAGAGCTGAAATAATGGCATTAGGGTTGTCACTTGTTGGAATTTCCGCATTTGTATAGGAGTTTCCACTTATCACATCAAATGTTAAAAAGCCATTTGAACTTGCATAAATTTCAGAAAACTCTTCGCCATAAAATTTAAAATTAAATCCAATTGGCATAGGTCCGGCATAACCTTCATCTAACGCGTTGAAAGTCCCTGTTGGAGTCCAGTTGCTCACCGCAGTACCTGTACCAGAAATATCTGCCCACTCGTAATCAGGACCCCCGGCTTCATCACTATCGATCCACTCGTAACCGAAAGCATCGGGACCGCCAAATCCTTCAATTGAATAACCATTATGTTCAATCGGGTCTTTTTTTGTCCCGGTATTTTCAATTGCATTTTTTACCGGAACCAACTTTACTTTAACCGGAGTATTTTCAGGAAAAGTATTATTGGCAAATTCAATATTGTAATCAAGAGTTGATGGTTCACTTGAATTGTTTGATATGTTAATTACCTCTGAAGTTGCTCCGCCCAGATTTAATTCAACGTTGATCTCATCAGGTGTGACGGCAATTTCCGGGGCTGCGAGGGTAGTTCCTTCTGCTATATTGGAAATATCAGACCAGTTATCCCAAAAATCTTTTGCCCTTAAACCGAAGTAATATGTTTCTGTAAAACCTAGATTTTCCATCAAAAAAGTTTCCAGAGTACCCGGGTCAGCCGGAGTTGAAATACCGGTAATTTGATTTGCACTTAGAAAACTGTTTAAATCAGTAATTGGTGATGTAGAATATCTGAAATCATATTCAGTTACCCCACCTGCTGAAGTATCATCAGGAGCGCTCCAGGTGAGAGCTAATGCATTTGAAGTTGCCGAGGAGATTGTTAAATCAGTTATTGTCGACGGGGGTACTTCATCCGGTGTTCCGGAATTCTGAATAGCAGCAAGAGCGTTAATAATACCCCAGCCATATTCACGGTTTGGTGCATCGGCATTATCGGCAGTAGCGCGCAGAATATCTCCAACCTGCATTGGAGTAAGTTCAGGATTAAAAGATAAGACGAGAGTCGCGACGCCAGCTGCAAGAGGGCAGCTAAACGATGTACCTGAGGAAGTTGTATAACCGGTGGTTCCAAAAGTTGAAGCTACCTGAACCGAAGAACCCATTGCCATAATATCCGGTTTAATTCTGCCATCGACGGTATTACCAACGGAACTAAAGCTTGACCTTGTACCTGATGATGATACCGCGCCAACGGCGATCACACTATCACCATCGGATGGTGCGCCAAGTGTATTATGTGTTGCATCATAGCCTTCGTTACCAGCCGAGTTAACAACAACGATCCCTTTTTTTACTGCGAGGTCAGCACCGATAGTAATTACTGCCGTATTTCCATCCATATCCTCCCAGGTGTAATCCTGGTAAGGTGAATCGAAAGTGATATAACCAAGTGAGGTGGAAGTAACATCTACCCCAATACTATCTGCCCACTCCATCGCTGCAATCCAGTTATCTTCTTCAACGGGAGTTTCACTTTCTGTATTTTCTGTTTTCGCTAGTAAATAATCAGCGCCGAAAGCAGGACCAAAATGATTTCCGGGATCATAACCGCCAATCGTGGAGAGGGTGTTTGTTCCATGTGACCCATCGCCCATGTCACTGCCGTCATCAACATCAGGGTCACCATTAACAAAATCCCACGTGGCAAGGATGTTCATCTGACTGAAAGTGTTATGTTCCAGATTATTAAATCCGGCATCCATGACACAAACGGTAATACCTTCTCCGGTAATCCCAAGATCATGCACAGCAGGCACATTCATTTGTTCAAGCTGAGTAAATGAACCACCGTAATCAAATGTATGTGTACCCCTGGGTTGGGTTAACATAGAAAGTGCTTCAGGGGCAATGTCATCCTCTACATCAAAATTTTTGTTAAACGATTTTACCACATCTATTTTTTTCACAAAATCAAGTGATGCAATACTTTCAAGAATAGATGGTGAAACAAATGCACTGACACCATTAAACCATCTGGTACGATGTTTTATATCAACGCCCATTTGTTGCAATTCTGTAATGTAATTTTCATTTACAGGAAGATCTGTAAAATCAATCAGGGCATTTTTATCTGCCACTTTTTGTCTTCTAGTTAATGATTTTTGGGATACAACTGTTTGGGGATTGTTAAAATATTTTTCTAAAGAATTGCCTTTATCATTAAAATAAATCCAGGCATGAATTTTTTCTCCGTTTTTAACACCCAATGCTTTTTGTGAAAGACTTGGGGATATCTTTCCGCTTTGAGCAAATAACAGAAGAAATGGGAATAAAAAGAACACTAAAAGTTTCTTCATTGAGACACTCCGATATGTTAAAATGTTATTGTACGTTGCTTAAAATAAGAAAAAAATGGCAGGAATAAATGATTCGGAACAAAATTGGAATCTAAAAGTGACATAAAATTTTAGTATTGTAAATATTATCCAAAATCCACGTGGTTTTATACCGGTGTATTATCAATGAATTAATTTATTCGCATTTACGGTAAAGAAGATTTGTCTTTGTTCTATTACTGCTGAGCTTTTTGTTCAAGGTAGGGAAATAACTTATAAGTATATGAGTTCACGTTTCACAGTAGTATATTTTTCACTACCGTGTAACTACTGATTGATGCTCTTTCGTACCGGGCCTGGCAACCCTGATGATATTCTGAAAAGCGTTTTACAGCCTGCAAAACGCTTTCAGATCCCTATGCCCATGTTTCCTTAAAATTTATGTATAAAATCTTCTCTTTCGTCAAAGTTTTTTTCAATAGTGGTGGAAAGATTATTATTAGACTGACTGGCCAATTGAAACTCATCATCCTCGAGAAAATCGAGAAACCTGTTCATTGAAGAATCAATTGTGTTTACGAAACCTTTTCTCCAAAGTACTTCTGAAGAGGAAAAGAGATTGCTGATATATTCCTTGCCCATTTTAAGTTCCTTTATAAATTTCAGGAAAGTGTTATCAAAAATTACATATATATCATTTATTATATATTTCCTCATCATTAAAATTTTGTTAAAATAATGTTAAAACCCGTCGGAAGATAGAAATCGGGGGAGATGCATAGATATTGTAGTTTTGCCCTTATTTTTATACTTTTATCCTTTATTATTAACCTTATATTAATAAGGTAAAAAAAACAAAGTTATGGAAGAAAAGATAAACCTTTCAAAAATACTGATCGTAGATGATGTTCCAAAAAACATTCAGGTTCTAGGGAGTATTCTCCTCAAGGAGCATTATAATATATCCTTTGCCTCGAATGGCGAGGATGCTATACGTCTTGCTGGTGAAAATGAGGTAGACCTTATCCTGCTGGATGTTATGATGCCGGGTATTGACGGGTTTGAAACATGCCGGAGGTTGAAAGCCTCTGAAAAAACTTCCGAAATTCCGGTTATTTTTATGACTGCACTTTCTGAAACTACAGACAAGGTTAAGGGTTTCGAGTGTGGTGCTGTTGATTATGTTACAAAACCCTACGAGGCGGAAGAAGTCCTCGCGAGAGTGAAAACCCATCTTACAATCAGACACCTCCGAAAGGACCTTGAAGAACGAATAAACGAACTTGAAGTACGTAATCATTTTATCAGGCGTACTTTCGGGCGTTATCTTTCTGATGATGTTGTGGCAAATCTGCTAGAATCACCTGATGGATTACAGGTGGGTGGCGAAAATCTTAATGTAACAATACTCATGGCGGATATACGCGGGTTTTCTTCCGTTACAGAAAAACTTTCGCCCGAAAAAGTTGTGACCATGTTAAATATTTATTTAAGCATCATGACCGATGTGATAATAAAATATGAAGGCACGATAGACGAATTTATCGGCGACGGGATACTGGTTATTTTTGGTGCGCCAATCTGGCAGGAAGATCATGCGGCGCGTGCTGTTGCATGTGCCCTTGAAATGCAGCTTTCTATGGATAAATTAAACGCTGAATTTGCCGAACATGAATTCCCGGCTGTTCAAATTGGCATAGGGATAAATACCGGCGAGGTTGTTGTTGGTAATATAGGCTCGCAGAAACGGGCTAAATATGGTGTTGTTGGAAGAAATGTAAATATAGCCTCCCGGATTGAATCTTACACTGTTGGCGGTCAGATTTTAATTTCGGAAAACACTTATGATTCCGTAAAAGGTGATGTTGAAATTATTAAGGAAGTTCGTGTTAACCCTAAAGGGGTAACGGCTCCAATAAAATTATTTGACGTTAAAGGAATATCAAATCCGTTTAACGTGCATTATGAACAAAAAGAAGAGAACCTCCACGATATTTCAAAAACGATGCCCTGCAGTTATGTTGTACTGGATGAAAAATCGGCTGATCATATCGCATTGGCCGGAAAATTGCATAAAATATCGGATTTTAAGGCTGTTATCGAACTCGAGGAGGAAACAGGAATATTCAGTAACTTAAAAATTAGTCTTGATGAAAAAAACTGTGTTGAAGAACCTTGTGTTTTATACGCGAAAGTTCTTGAAGATTTTGGTAAAAAAAACAGTTACATTATTCATTTTACCCATATCCCTGAAAAAGCAAAAGTTCTCTTTAATAAGTTGAGAAAGTAGAGTTTATGATGAAATTTGTGTTTATACTCTTACTGTTTTTTATGGTCTCTGGAGTGATTGCCCAGCAAGACGAAACTTTACTGGAAGTAAAAGAAATTGAACATGGTGGTTATGGAGCATTAACTATCAAATTTGCCGGGATTAATGATAAACTTGGTGTGCTCGTTGGCGGTTATGGCGGGTGGCTGATAAACCATTCTTTTATGATAGGCGCCGGGGGATTCGGTTTGGCAAATAAAATTGAAGCCGACCCGGAAATTCAGGCTTTGTCTGCCGATGGTAAAATTTTAGACGTACAGTTTGGTTATGGCGGTTTTATCATGGAATACATCCATAATCCACACAGGCTTTTCCACTATAATATCAAAGCACTTATTGGTGCCGGCGGGGTTGGTTACGCGGTTCGTGACGATTTTAATGCTTCTGATTCTAAACAATCAGCATGTTTTGTTCTTGAACTTGACGCTAATGTTGAAATGAATGTAACCGATTTCATGCGCGTTAACGTGGGAGCGGGTTACCGTTATGTTTCGGGCTCGGACCTGGAAGGCATAAGAGATAATGATCTCGCCGGACCGAGTGCAAATATTATATTTAAGTTTGGTAAGTTCTAACCATGAAACAACTTCTAATCATATTTTTCCTATTAATAAACTATCTCCCTCTTTTTGCGCAGGAAAATAATGAGGTGGATTCTGATCTGCTCCAGAAACTCCGAAATATGAGTTTGGAGGATATTCTAGAGGTAAAAATTTCGGTTACTTCCGGAATTCCGCTTTCTATGCGTGAAGCCCCAGGCATAGTTACTCTTATTACCCGTGAGGATATTATCAACTCAGGCGCCCGCGATTTAATTGACGTGTTAACCCTCCTTGTTCCCGGTTTTAACTTCTTACAATCGGAGTTTGGTCCAATTGGAATTGGGGTTAGAAATATCTGGGCATACGAGGGTAAGGCTCTTATCCTCATCGATGGTATGGAAGCAAACGAAGAGGGATTTTCCGGATTTATTTTCGGTAATCACTTCGCACCTGAGAATATAGAAAGAATTGAAGTTATCAGGGGTCCCGGCTCCGTTATATACGGGGGCTCTGCCGGTTTAGGTGTGATTAATATTATTACGCGGAATTTTGAAAAGGAACCGGGTAGTTATGTTGGTCTCCAGATTTCCAGGATGTACGAAACTTTTTCCCACCGCAACCTGACGTTCGGAACCGGGAACCGGGAGGGAGAGATTAAATATAGTCTTACCGGATTTATTGGTGAAGGCAGGCTTTCCGATAGAAATTTTGTGCCTTATTTTAATCAGGGTGATAACACAACAAGCGGTTCTAAAATTACTTTTGATCCTTTTAGTTTGACCGGAGGGCTGGAATACAAGGGGTATCGTCTAAAGTTTTTTTACGAAAGTTATAAAACAGAATTTGATATACCTTTCAAATTTAATTCCCTTCTAGCCCAGTTTGAAAAAGATTTCAGTATAACAGAAGAGTTAGCACTCACCACCACGCTAAATGCCAAGTTACAAAGTCCCTGGCAGATAAAGGCTGAGGGATATCTTTACCAGAATGGTGTATTTATTGATACGGCATTCGCGAATAATAAAGACCAGACTAAAGTTTCCGCCGGGTTAAAAATGCGGTGGAATATTATTGATAAGCTTTACCTGCTTGGTGGTGCAGAGTTAATTCAATCTAACGTGTTTGTTAAACCAATCCCAGGCTATTACGAAATTCCTTTCGGTGCAGTTTCACAAACCACAGATGATATAGAGCTTGAAAACAAGGTGGCATTTTTACAATTGTTGTACCAACATGAAATCATGAACGTAACAGTTGGCGGGCGGTATGAGCATACGGAAAGTTTTGGCAATGAGTTCCTTCCGCGGATAGCATTCACCAAAATTTTTGACAAGGTCCATTTTAAGCTGATGGCGAGCAGATCATTCAGAATTCCCGGTGGTAAATATTACGATTTGAACATCAAACCTGAAAAGGGAACAATTTACGAGTTTGAAACGGGATACCAATTTTCTAAAAATCACTTTTTTGTTATCAACCTATATGACATCCTTTACCGGGATTTAATTGGTTTACAATTAAGCGATGATAAAACAAGTTATAAATACGCCAATTCTGACCGTATCAGATCACAGGGGATGGAGTTGGAGTATAAATATGTTTCAAAAAGGCTGCGGATCGGCTCAAATATTTCATATAGCTGGATAAAAGAAAACAGCAATGAAATTTATGCCGTTCCGGGTGATAAAAGATCACTGTTAGGTTTCCCTTCCATAAAGTATAATTTGTTTGGAAGTATTGATGTTTCAAACCACCTTTCAATAAATCCCTCCCTCACGATATACGGGGATCGTTATGGTTATATCGAGGGTGATCTCGGCGATTACCAGAATCAGGTTGGTCAACCCTCTCTTATAAATAATAAAATAAAAGAGTTCACATTTACTACAATATTAAATCTTAACTTCCGTATGACGGATGTTTTAACCAGGGGATTAAATTTTGATCTTGGGATTAGGAATCTGTTCAACAACGATTTTGAATATATTCAACCCTTTGCCGGTTTTAAAGCCCCTCTTCCGGGACCGACTAGTTCATTAATTTTACGAGTGTATTATGAATCAGACTTTACTTTTTTCTAAGTAAAAAAAAGTATAAATGATAAGAGTGTTTAATCCGATAAGCGGAAAAAGTATTATTTATTATTTTGTGTTAATATTCGCGCTGATGAGTGTTTGTAAGGCGAATGCACAAATAACTCCGGCTACCCCGGGAATTCAGGCGATAATGTTCTCAAAGATTTTATCTTACGTGAGAACTATCGACGAGGGGGAAGGATATACTGTGCTCGTAGCTTATGACGCTAATTCCGGGCAGCCTTCGGATATTATTGAAGCATTTAAAGAAGAAGGACTTAATGTAATTATTTCCAAAGTTTCTGAAATTGAATCGGAAATTGATAAAACTCAAATTCTCTATCTCCCATCCCGCCTTTCTAACGAAAGTATTAAAAAGTTAAACTCGTATAAGAATAAACTGTTTATCACGGGCGACCCCGATTATACACTTAATGGTATTGCTTCTTTAAGTGTGGGGCTTGAAGATGAGAGAATTAAAATATTGGTAAATCTCAGTGTGTTGGAAGGAAACAATCATCAGGTTTCATCAGAACTAATTAATCTTGCCAGAGTAATTAAATAAACTTTCCCGGCAAACAAACATGGTAAAACATTTTATTAATAAAGGGATGCATAGTATCAGTACAAAACTGGTTGCTTTAATCGGTTTGCTGATATTTGTAATTGCTGTATCTCTTTATGTTTATGTACCCCATGTGATGACAAAACGTTCAATAGATTTACTCAGCCAGAAGGCGGTGAGTATTTCCGATATGACTGCCTTTTCAGTAAGGGCGGCACTCGATTTTGAGTCGATCCCCGATATTGAAAATGCCTTTAATATCGCCAAAGAAAATGACGACCTCCTGTACATGGTTTTAAAAAATCGTTCGGGTGATATTGTATATTCCTATAACCTCCCCATCGCGGAAGAAAATGACTATACTTCGGCTAAAGTCTCCAAGTTTGTGGGGGACAGGAATGAGGTATATAAAACATTTACACCAATAAGTAAAAATAACCGTGCTATCGGGGAATTATATGTGGGTTTATCGCTTGTTGAAATGCTGGATGATATCGCATCATTCCGCAGCAGACTTGCCTATGGTTCGTTACTTGTTGTGTTATTTGGAATTTTTGCGGCAATTTTAATAAGCAAAGTAGTTACAAATCCGCTTGATAAAATTGTACGCACATTTGATGATATTTCAAAAGGCGATCTTACCAAACGTGCTGATGTTGAATCGAAAGATGAACTTGGGCAACTTTCCGAATCATTTAACCTTATGGTCGAGTCCCTCGAGTTTGCAATAAATGAACTTGAAAACTCAAATAAAAACTTACAACTTGAGATTAACGAGCGTAAAAAAGCCGAAGAAGAGTTACGAAAACTAACCCAGGCAATTATCCAAAGCCCTGTTTCCATTATGATAACCAGCATTGACAAAACAATTGAGTATGTTAACCCGAAGTTCGTGCAGGTCACCGGTTTTAAGGAAGAAGATATTGTTGGGAAAATTTCTCAGTTTTTAATTACCGCCGAACGTTCACCCGATAAATTTAACAACTTGTGGAATACTCTTATTTCAGGACATGAATGGAAAGGTGAGTTCCACAGTTCGAAAAAAGACGGTACATCCTACTGGGAATATGTTTCAATTTCACCCCTGACCAATGCTGATAATACAATCACCCATTTTATCACGGTAAAGGAAGATATTACAGAAAGCAAAACGCTCGAGGAAACAAGAAAACGTTACGATTTTATTGTAAACTCATCAAAAGATTACATGGGTTTATTAAATCGGGACTATGTTTTTGAAGCGGTTAATCTTTCATTCTGTGAAATATTAGGAAAAACAAGGGATGAAATTGTTGGGCATTCACTAACGAAAATACTTGGGTCGTACGCCGTTGGTGAGGAAACCATTCATGCGCTTCGAAAATGTTTCGGTGGCGAAGAGACATCGATCGAAACTGTTTATGATTTCCCTAATGAAGGTAAACGCTACTTGTCGGTTCATTTTTATCCTTACGTCAACGAGGAAAATATTATAACTCATGTCGCAATTGTATCAAAAGATATTACTGAAAAGCGGGATGCTGAACTGGTACTAAAAGAGAGTGAAGAACGCTATCGTGAACTGGTTTCAAACCTCCCCGATCTGGTTGTTGTTCATCAATTCGGTAAAATATTATTTATAAACGATGCGGTTAAAGAAATTCTGGGTTACGACCGTGAGGATGTTATCGGTACTTCAGCACTTGATTACATTGCCGAAGAGTACAGGCACATTGTTGAAGGTACAATTAAACAAAGGGAAGCCGGCGAAGATGTTAAATCGTACGAAATAGAGATGATTTCAAAAAAAGGGAGCCGCTTTTTTATGGAAATACGGGGCGCCCGGATAAAATATGATCATAAACCTGCTATTCTTAATGTAATTGTTAATATTACTGAGCGTAAAAAGCTTGAAATGCAGCTCCGTAAAATTAACGAACAACTTGAATCTATCATTGCTGAAAGAACTTCGGAACTTCTCAAGGTTGTTGAGCAGCTCAAAAAAGAAGTTGATGAAAGAAAACTCGCGGAAGATTCATTGAGAGATTCCGAGGAGAAGTTCAAAGCACTCGCGGAATATTCCAATGATGTGATCATGAGGTTTAATCATGATCTTCAGCATCTTTACGTGAACAAGGCTGTGGAAACAGTAATGGGAATTCCTGTTGAAGCGTTTATAGGTAAGACCCAAAAAGAGCTTAATTTCGCACCGGAGGTTGAGAATATCTGGACCGATGCGATCAACAGGGTATTTGAATCTCAAACGGCGTATCGTGTAGAGTTTGAATTTGAAAAAGATCGTTGGATTGATCTTATAGTTTCACCCGAGTTCTCGAGTAAAAGCAAAGTTAAAACAGTTCTTACCACGGCCAGGGATATTACGGCATTAAAGAAAAATGAGATTGAGTTAATTGACGCGAAAGAGAAAGCTCTCGAGTCTTCACGACTAAAATCTGAATTCCTTGCCAACATGAGTCATGAAATAAGAACTCCTATGAACGCAATTCTCGGGTTTACTGATGTACTCAATTCTTATGTTTCCGATGAAAAGCAGAAAAACTATCTAAAGGCTATAAAATCTGCCGGGAAAAACCTTCTCACTTTAATTAATGATATACTTGATTTATCAAAAATTGAAGCAGGAAGACTTGAGCTTAATTTTGAACCGGTTGACCCTTTCTCTTTTATCAGCGAAATAAAAAACATTTTTTCAATCAGGATTGCCGAGAAAAAACTCGATTTTTTTATCGAGATCGAAGAAGATTTGCCCAAGAGTCTCTTGCTCGATGAAGTGCGCTTAAGGCAAATATTATTCAACCTGATTGGCAATGCCGTAAAATTTACGGAAAGCGGTTATATAAAATTATTTATCAAAAATGTTGCCAAAAACAGCGATAGAAGCAGCATTGATCTTATACTGGGTGTTGAGGATAGTGGAATTGGTATTCCAGAAGTTTCACACAAGGCAATATTTGAATCCTTCCGCCAGCAGGAAGGGCATAACACCAAAAAGTTCGGAGGTACGGGTCTTGGTCTTGCAATTACTAAACGATTGGTTGAGATCATGGGCGGCGAGATCAGGCTCGAAAGTGAGGTTGGGAAAGGAAGCAAATTTGAGATTGTACTTTTTAACGTGCGTGCTGCTTCTGCACCGGCCCGCCCTTCCATTGAGGCTTACAAACATGATGAAAAAGTAATTTTTGAAAAATCGCTTGTTTTAATTGTTGATGATGTGGAAATCAACAGGCGATTAATCATGGAATATTTTGCCGATTCCAACTTAAAATTTATTGAAGCCACCGATGGGCTTGAAACTATTGAAAAAACCAAGGAATCTCACCCGGATCTGGTTCTCATGGATATCAGGATGCCTGTTATGAACGGTTATGAGGCTATCCGACGTATCAGAATGAACCAGTCTATCAAGGCAACCAGGGTTATTGCTATTACAGCTTCTGCCATGAAAGAAGATAAAGCAAAGATAGATGATGCCGGTTTTAACGGCTACCTGATGAAACCTGTTCAAAAATTTGAACTACTCGCCGAACTAAAAAAATATCTTCCCTATTCTACTACTCAGGAGGAGGTTGTAATTGCCGAGGCAAAACCGGATGAACCTGTTATTCTTACACCACTTGACAAAAAACAAGTACTGGAACTTCTGGAGGGGGATTTATCGGAAAAATGGGCTAAAGCGGTTAATAACCATTTTATAAATGATGCACTTCTGCTAGCAGATGAGTTGCTCGCACTTACGAAAAAATATCAAATCGAATTTCTTGCCGATTATGGTGGCGAGTTAAAGTTCCATGCAGAAAATTTTGATATCGAACAGATGGAGCTTACCCTTAAAAACTATTCAGACATCATAAATAAAATAAAAGAAATATAATCTAAACATATTGCCACATCCGGTTAATCCGGCAAATCCTCCCACCTTCCTTGATATTCAACTAAACTAATACTTATTTTAAAATTTTGAATAAAAATGCAGAATACAAATGAAAAGTTTAAAACAAATTGCAGCAGAAAAAGCAGTAGAATTTATTGAAGATGGTATGATGCTCGGGCTCGGTACCGGATCAACCACGTTGTTTGCATTAAAAAAAATCGCTTCCTTAATGAACGAGGGGAAACTTAAAAACATAAGAGGAATCCCAACTTCCGTGCAGACGGAACGCGCGGCTCGGGAATTAAATATTCCCCTGGCTACCCTTATTGAAAGACCACATGTTGATTTAACCATTGATGGTGCAGATGAAGTAGATTCTAATCTTAACCTGATCAAGGGTGGGGGAGGAGCTTTATTAAGAGAAAAAGTGATTGCTGAAGCCAGTACCACGGAGATTATTATTGTAGATGAAACAAAAATTTCGCAATTTTTAGGTGAAAAATGGGCGGTTCCTGTAGAGGTTATTCCATTTGCGCTGGGAAGTATAGAAAATTTCCTGCGGGAACTGGGCGCTAAAATCAACATCCGGGTTAAAGCTGATAATTCACCATATCTTACCGATGAGAAAAATTTAATTATAGATGCGAACTTCGGACCTATAAAAGATCCGGCTGAGCTTGCATTAAAATTAAGTAAAAAAGCGGGTATTGTTGAGCACGGACTTTTTATTGGTCTGGCGGATAGGGTAATTGTAGCCTATAGCGACGGGATAAAAATTTTAGAAAAAAAATAAAGAGACGGAAACTTGCACTAATTTGTGTTGTTTAAGTTCTCGTGAAACAAAACAGAAGTTCCTAAAAATTATCAACATTAACTAATAAGTGCTAACACTAATAAAAACGATAGTTGCCTATGAACATTATTGTTGAAAACCTCACGAAGAAATATGGTAATCAAAGAGCGGTAGATAACATTTCTTTTGAGGTAAAAACAGGTGAAGTTCTTGGTTTTCTTGGTCCTAATGGTGCCGGAAAAACAACCACGATGAAAATAATTACCTGCTACATGGCGCCGAACGACGGCGATGTAAAAATCGGCGACCTGTCGATTCATGAAAACCAGGACGAAATTAAAAGAAAAATCGGTTATCTCCCCGAAAGTAACCCGCTCTATCATGATATGCCGGTGCTCGAGTATCTTGAATTTGCTGCACAGCTCCAGGGTGTTCCCGATAACATGATCAATAAGCGGATTGCCGAAATGGTTGCCCTGACTGGTCTTAACAAAGAAAAGCATAAAAAAATAGGTGAGCTTTCCAAGGGTTATAAACAGAGGGTTGGTCTCGCGCAGGCGATGATCCACGATCCCGAGATTCTTATCCTTGATGAACCCACCACCGGACTTGATCCTAACCAGATAGTAGAAATAAGAAAACTCATTAAAGACCTCGGTAAAGAAAAAACCGTTATTCTTAGCACGCATATTCTTCCGGAAGTGGAAGCCACCTGCGACAGGATACTTATTATCAATAACGGTAAAATTGTTGCTGACGGTACTTCCGAGATGTTGAGAAAACAAGCCCAGGGTCAGGAAATTCTTAGAGTAACAATTGATGAAGCCCCGGGCAAAGATGAAATAATCTCGGCTTTAAGCGGTTTGGATTCTGTTGGAATGGTTGACCCGGTTAAAGACGCTGAAAGTTCGTTCGTGATTAACAGCAAAGACAACCTTTCATCTCGCAAGAATATATTTAACCTTTGTGTACAAAAAAAATGGGTGTTGACAGAACTTACACCTCTTGAAACAAAACTAGAAGATATTTTCCGTGAACTAACAACAAACTGATAAGATATATGAAACAAGTTTGGATTATTGCAAAA